>MDTC01024267.1_pt1 | contig 19682 bp, 16 predicted proteins | sample 811181 | NCBI WGS metagenome assembly MDTC01 (sample SAMN05326644, study PRJNA326480) | marine metagenome | isolation source: seawater | place: Pacific Ocean: North | collected 2011 | reverse complement strand
TTTTATCGATGTGAGGTTCAAGCGCATCGTGTGCGTATGGAAGATTTGGTAGTTCAAAGCTCATAAGTATTATGTTTATAATTCCTAGTAAAATTAGCAAATAATCATGTATTTTTATGTATATAGCCAAATTTTTTGAATACTAGATACGAAATATACAATGCATCAGCTGGTTCCGGGAAAACTTTTACTCTTGCTGTAAAATATTTGGAAAAATTATTAGACTCTTCTGAAAACGAGAGTTTTAAAAGTATTTTAGCACTAACTTTTACAAATAAAGCTTGTGAAGAGATGAAAGAAAGAATATTGTCATCTTTGAAAACATTTTCAGAGCCAGACATTTTAAATAATTCAAATGAAATGTTTTGCCTTTTAAAAAAGAATTTAGGCCTTTCATCAAAAGAGTTGCACCAAAGATCAAAAACAAGATTAGAACTAATACTTCATAATTATTCTTTTTTTCAAGTTTCTACTATTGATAGCTTCAATCATGGAATTATAAAATCCTTTGCAAAAGAGCTAAATCTAGCTACAGATCTTGATGTGGTGTTAAATTCAGAAACCATAATCAACAAGTCAATTGAAATTCTAATTAACAGCCTAAACAAAAAGGAACCGATGGGAAAATCAGTAGTTGACTTCGCAAATCTTAAAATGGCAGATGGTAAATCTTGGGATATATCTTATGACATCAAAGAGCTGTCATCCTTACTAACTAATGAACGATATTACGAAAAAACCAAAAAACTTGAAAAGAAAGATGTTAATTGGTTTATTGCCCTAAAAACAGAACTTTTTTCAAAAAGAGAAATAATAGAAAGTGAAATAAGTAAAGAGGTAAAAAAGTGTGAAAAAATAATTTCAAAAATTAATAATGAGATTAAATTCAATAGAAATTTGTTTCCAAATTTTGTAAAAAGAGCCGCCAACAAAGATTTTAAAAAAATTGACCTTGAAAAGGGAAAAAACCTATTTTTAAAAAACAAAATATTTAACAATACACACTCTCTTGAAAAAGGGCGATTAGCTAAAATAATAGACAGTTTTTTTTCAAGCTTCCAAGTAATTGAAAAAAACATCAATGAGTGGAGGGCTATAAACGCATTTACCTATTCAATCATTCCAATGTCAGTGCTAAGCACTTTAAGGAGAGTGATAAAACGCGTACAATTAGAAAGAAAAGAAATCTTAATTAGCGACTTTAATACTATTATAAACGAAGAAATTAAAAATCAACCTGCGCCATATATATTTGAAAAAATAGGTAACAGGATTAAGCACTATTTAATTGATGAGTTTCAAGACACCTCAACAATACAATGGGTTAATTTAATTCCCCTTATTTCTCATTCTTTGGAGTCGATGGAGCTCGACGGCACATTTGGAAGTTTAACTATTTTAGGGGACCCCAAACAATCTCTTTACAGATGGAGAGGTGCAAATCCTGAAAATTTCTCTTCTATTATTGAGGGAGACACCCCTTTCAGCATCCATGGAAAAACATTTAATTTGCCTAAAAACTACAGAAGTTTTGACCAAGTCATCAAATTCAATAATAAGTTTTTTAATTATGTTTCAACCTCTCTTAAGTTTAAAGAAAATAAAAATATATATAGCTTGTCGAGTCAAAACCAGAACCAAAAAAAAGGAGGATACGTATCGATTGAATTTCTTAGAAAAGAAGATATTATTAGCTCGCCCAACAATTTATTTTTACAAAAGTGTCTAGCAATAATTAAAAATAATATTGATAATAAGGCTAATTTTCAAGACTTCTGTATTCTTGTCAGAAATAAGAATCAGCTTAACATGGTAACAGAGTTTTTAATTTTAAATGAAATACCTGTAATTTCATCAGAATCTCTGCTATTAGCAAGCTCGTTTAAGGTTAAAATACTATTAGAGGCTATACGATTGAGGATAGACCCAAATAATAAAATTGCCAGAAGAATTATTTTAGAAAATGTGACTAAATCAAATCAAAAAGATGAGATTTTTAGGATTTTTGAAAAGAGAACCAGTGAGCATGTAAATTTATTTTTCGAAAAAGTGTTTAATCTGGACTACCAAGTTTTTGTTAACCTAGACTTGTTTGATGCCTTAAAGCAATTAATTAGAACTAATCAAGCTCAAATTTCATATGATGCTTACGTCCAGTTTTTTATGGATGAAGTTTTTGGGTTTTTTTCAAGGAAGATGGGAGATGAAGAAGATTTTTTAAATTATTTTGAAGAGAATAAAGAAAACTTAAACATTTCAACGTGCGACATTAATGCCATTTCAATATTAACCATACACAAATCAAAAGGATTAGAATTCCCAATTGTTATTTATCCTTTTGCAGACTCAAGGCCCAATATTTCAAATAAGAAAAAAATATGGTTGCCTTATAAGCTGAATGGAAAGCTAATTGAGCTGATGGTTGCTGACAATAAAGATTTATATAAATGCGGGGAATATGCAGAAAAATATTTAAAAAAATTAAAAAAAGAAGAAGAGCTAGACAACGTTAATCTGCTTTATGTAGCATTTACAAGAGCGATTGAACAGCTTTATGTTATCTCAACTTACACCGAAAAAGATTCTTTTGAATCGCACAATGAAATAATCATGTCTTTTGTTGAAAATTGTGGATTTAAATTTGAGGGAAACCTGTCATTTTCTTGGGGAAAGTTTCAAAACAACCACAAACTAAACAAGAAAGAAGTAAAGCTGGGGATATTTAAACATAGATTTTTATTTCAAAACCACCCTCCTGTTGTAGAGAAAAAATATGACGACAGTAAAACATCTTTTGGTAAATCTTTTCATAATCTAATGTCAAGAATAAATTATTCTTTTCAATTTGAAAAAGAATTACAAGCCTTTTTATCCAATAAATCATTGAGCGAAATAACAGCAAATAGATTGATCGATATTTCAAAAAAGATTTTGGACAATAAAAAATTAAAAAAATATTTTTCCAAAGAATATGAAGTAATTAATGAAAAAGAAATTTTTGTAGAGGGTAAAGAAATTCTGGTGCCAGACAGATTAGTAAAGTCAAAGCAAGGAAAATATACTATTATCGAATACAAAACTGGAAAAAAGAGAACTTTAGACAATAATCAGGTAGTTAAATATAAGAATGCACTTGAAGAAATGGATTTAAAGCTTGAAAAGACTTTATTGGTTTATTATGATGATTTAATAGAGGTAATTGAGGTATAATTTCATAAAACCCCGAGAGAAGGAGGGTATATTCAGTAAATTCATTAAGTTTGTAATTAGCAATTTGATAAAATATTATAAAAATGAAAAAATTAGTAAAGTTAATTTTGGCTTTTACTTTGCTGCTAAACATTAGTTTTATAGTAGCACAAGATAAAAATAACCAATGGCAAGTAAGTTTTGGAGTTAATGCCGTTGATTTCCATCCGGTTGGGAGTGATTCTGATAATAATGCAACTGGACACTTGTTTAGCGAATTTTTTAACATCCAAGATAATTGGAACACCCAAACGGCAATCAATACTATTGGTATTTCCAGGTATGCAAATGAAAAATTCAATTTTGGGTTGAGGGGTACGTTAAATCAAATTACAAGAATGGGAGATGAAAGAAGCAGAATGTCTCCTAAAAGATTAGCCAGCTTAGATATTCTAGTAGATTACAAGCTTGGGGATGCTTTTAAGTTTTGTAATATGGAACCTTACCTCGAAGGAGGAACTGGTTATACTTGGTTTGGTAATCAAAAATCCTTGACCATGAATGGTGGAGCAGGATTAAAAGTTCCTGTTTCTGAAAAAGTTTCAATTAATTTAAATTCAGCTTATAAGCACGCTTTTAATGATATGCAGGATTTGAGGCCTCATTTTCAGCATTCTATTTCTATAGCTGTTAATTTTGGCGGTAAAGATTCTGACAGAGATGGTATATATGATCAATATGATGATTGTCCTGAAGAACCTGGTCTTCCTGCTTTCAACGGTTGTCCTGACAATGATGGAGACGGCATTGAAAACAGTAAAGATTCTTGCCCCGACACACCCGGATTAGTCGAGTTTGATGGTTGTCCAGATACAGATGGTGATGGAACACCTGACACCAAAGATGCATGTGTGAACGAACCAGGATCCGTTGAGATGAATGGTTGTCCTGATGCTGATGGAGACGGAGTTGCAAATAATGTAGATTCGTGTGTTGATGTAGCTGGACCAGCTGAGAACAATGGCTGTCCTTGGCCTGATTCTGATGGGGATACTGTCTTAGACAAAGATGATAAATGTCCCAATGTCGCTGGATTAGTCTCAAATGAGGGATGTCCACAGCCTTCGAAAGCTATAATGGAAGAATTGAATGCTGTTGGAGCAAAAGTTCCCTTCCAGTTAAATAAATCAGATCTTGGTATTATGGTTACTACTGTATTAGACATAGTTGCAGGAATTATGGAAAAATATCCTAATACTAATTTCATTATTGAAGGACACACCGATACTTCTGGCCCAAAGGCTTATAATCAAAAGCTTTCTGAGCAACGAGCAAGTTCTGTAAAAGAATACTTAGTTAAGAAAGGTATTTCCGCTGAACGACTCTCTACTGTTGGTTATGGAGAAGATAGACCGTCAACTTCCAATCAAACAAGAAAAGGAAGAGTTTCTAACAGAAGAGTAGAGTTTAAGGTCGCAGAATAAGGAATTACTTAATTACTGATAACAAAAAAAGCACCTGAAGTTCAGGTGCTTTTTTTATTTTTACTTCAATGGATAATTTTTTGCAAAAAGTTATTGATGACATCAAACTAAACCAAGACACGCTAAATCATGTCTTTATTTTACCAAATAAAAGAGCTTGTTTTTATTTCAGTAGACTATTTCTTAGTAGTTCAAAAAAAACAAGGTTTGCTCCTGAAATAATAAGCATAGATTCTTTTATTAAAAAAATGTCTGGTTTAAATGAGATAGATGAAGAAACACTTATTCTTCGACTATTCAAGGAATATTTGAAAATTCAAAAAAACAATCGAAAAGAATCTTTTAATGAATTTTATTCATGGGGAAAAAAGTTCTTAAAGGATACTAGCGAATTAGAACAACATTTACTCAGTCCTGATAAAGTTTTAAAAGAGCTAATAGAAATTAATAAAATAAATTTTTGGGGGGATAGTGGATTAATAAATTCACAAAATGAGCTTAAATTTTGGTCACTTTTACCAAAATTGTATCAAAATTTTAAGCATTCACTTTTCACAAATCAGGAGGGTACAAAAGGGATATGCTACTCTGAGGCAAAAAATAATTTAGAATTATATAAACAGGCAAACCCTAACTTAAACCATATTTTCATAGGTTTAAATGCTTTAACAAAAGCTGAAACCATAATAATTAAAGAGTTACTTGAATTTAATAATGCAGAAATTTATTGGGATATTGACAAAGAATTTCTTAGAAACAAAGCACATGGCGCATCTAGATTTATTAGAAATTATAAAAACAGTTGGAATAGGTTTAAAAAGAAACCTTTTAAATGGGTCTCAGATGATTACAAAAAAGACAAGAAGATAACAATAATTGAAACCCCAAAATTTATTGGTCAGGCTAATGTAATTTCAACAATCTTGTCTGACTCTGAGATTATTAAAAATGGCAAAACAGCAGTTATATTGGGTGAGGAGCAGTTAATAAAGCCACTTCTGAATGTAAACCCAATAAATTCTAAAAACATTGATGTAACTATAAACCTACAGCCTAATTTTATTGAATTAAGAAAAATAATAGAAATTTTTTTTGAGTTTCAATTAGATGAAAAAAAAGAAAAGGAGGTGTTATTAAAAAACATCTATAAGTATAATTTAGTTAAAAATGCCTTTCCCAATTCAAATATTCTATTCAAATATATTGGGAATGCCCAAGAAAATTTGTCAATAAAACATAAATCTTTGGAAAAAACATTTGAAGCCTTACTAGGTTTCCTAAATAAAATTATTACCCACAATAAAGAAAATTCAGACCAGCTATACTTGGTTCAAAATTTTGTTGGAGATTTAATGGGCTTAAAGCAAAAATTAAAAAATATTTCGTTCAATTACGACTCAAACCTGTTAAAGTCAATCGTTTTGAATAGACTTAATAAAATATCTATAAAATTTAAGCCAAATTCAGATGCCAAAATTAAAATTATGGGAATACTAGAGTCAAGATGTTTAAATTTTGAAAATATAATTATATCTTCTTTAAATGAAGGAGTCTTACCCAAAGGGAAAATTCAAAACAGCTTAATCCCCTTCGATTTAAGAAAAAAACATGGCTTGTTAACTCACAGTGAAATGGATTCTATTTATACTTACCATTTTTATCGATTAATAAAAAGGGCAAAAAAGATTTTTCTTGTTTACAACAATAACAATGAGGGTATTTACGGTGGCGGTAAAAGTAGATTTATTCATCAACTCGAACAAGAACACAGCCATAATATTGAGAGATTACAGTCAAATCCAGCATTTTCTATTGATAACAAATCATTTGAATTTGGTAAATCAAAAACACTATTAAATAAATTAAAAGAGATCGCTAAAAAAGGGTTTTCTCCATCATTTTTAGCGCAGTACCTGAAAGACCCACATGAATTTGTTTTAACCAAGTTGCTTGACATACAGGATTCAGACGAGGAGCAAATTAGTCCAAGAAAAATGGGTTTGATTTTTCATGAAACTTTAGAATTATTATATCAGCCCTTTATTGGACAAAAATTAGATAAAAAAAAGTTACAAAAGACTTTAAAATCAATTGATGTTTTGATAAAAAATGCTTTTGTCAAGAACAAATTAAAAAACATAAAACAAGGAAAAATAATGGTTGCATTTGAAGTTGTCAAAAATTCTTTGAAAAATTTCATAAACATGGAAATAAAAGATTTAGAAATGGGTAATGAAATAATCTTAATTGCTTTAGAAAAAAAAATGGAAATACCTTTAGAAATTCTAGATTTAAAAACTTCAATTAAACTAAAAGGAATAGTTGACAGGATTGATAAACGAAATGATATTATAAGAATAATAGACTACAAAACAGGGTTAATAAAAGAAAATGAAGTTTTGGTAAAAGATATAGCCTCCAGTTTTAATGCAACAAAGACTAAGTCAATGCAACTATTGTGTTATGCTCTACTGTATTTAAAGAATAATGAAGAACATCAAGCTGTACAGGCAGGATTATTTTCTTTAAGAAACATAAAACAAGGGTTGTTAAAATTTGGAATTAGGGAAGGCTTTAAAACAACTAATTTAAAAATTACTAACAATGAAGCTGCAAAGTTTGAAGACTGTTTAAAAAAATTAGTTTGTGAAATTATGGATCCAGACATAGCTTTCCCATCAAGGTCTTAGTTTTACCTCATTTGATAATTAACCTTAACAAGAACTTCGTTTCTTCTATTAAACACCTTGTATGGGCTATTATATGACAGAGATATAGGCAGTTGATTTTTTACCTCAATATTATTATTTTTTAATTTTTCTAATAATAGTTTGTGATGTGTGTTAACTTTATAGTCGTTGGAATAACCTCCAAAACGAATAGCAGCGTAATATCCAGGTTCTGAGCTGTATATGGTTATACCATTATCATTTGGAGATGCCGCATTTTCTTGTGAATATTTTGATGGCAAAACAAACTCCATAGTTTCTTCACCGTTTTGTTGTGTCATGTAAACCGGAGTTGTCATGGGAATTTTTTCTTTATTTTCATTATTTCCACTTATATACCTAAAAAGTTTACCAAAATTTTTATCCGATGTAACTTTAGCTTTCATTACAGAGGGATAATATCTAATCTCAACATTATCAAAAGATTCTAAAACATCATATTTTTGAGTTTCGTATTTCTGAGAAAATAAAGCCATTGAGAAAAAAATTAAAAAGTATTTGTACATATTTCGATAATTATTGATGCAAGTATAGTTTTTTTTTTTGATTACTATACAAGTTAAATGACAAAAAGAAGAATTACAAAATAGTGACATGCACTTCCAAGTAAAACAAATACATGCCAAATACTATGTGAAAATTTCATTTTTTTCATACTGTAAAAAATAGTTCCCACGCTATAAAATAGCCCACTCAAGACAAGCAGGAGGATCCCGTAAAAATCAATAAGTTTTAATACGGACTGTATGTCTACAACAATGAGCCAGCCCATAGCCAAATATAGAAATAGGGAAGCCTTCTCATATTTTCCAGTATAGAAAATTTTAAATAAAGTTCCTGCAACTGAAATGAGAAAAACCGAAATAAAAATATTAAATCCAATACCATCATACAAAGTAATTAGGCACACTGGGGCATAAGACCCACATATTAAATAAAAAATACTTATGTGATCAAAAACTCTCAATTTGTGTGATATTTTAGGATTGGTGTTATAATGGTATAATGTTGATGATGCATAAACACAAATCAAACCCACACAAAAAAATATTATACTAAAAAGGCTTAATTCTGTTAATCCTCTGTCAAAGTAGATTAGTACAGGCATTCCAATTAAGCTTAGTATCAACCCGATCAAATGAGTTAAAGTATTATAGAATTCTTCTTTATTTGTTTCCAATTCAAATTAATTTTAAGATTTCACTTTTAATATAGTTTCGGTCAATTTTACCATTAACTGTTCTTAAACTTGAAATTACAAACACTTTTTTTGGTCTTTCGTATTTGTGTAAATTGTTTAAAACAGAATCAATGTTGTGCGGAGTTTCTTTTTCAAAAACTATAACAACTTTTTCTCCAAAATCTTCATCTAATATGCTGCTTATTACAAAGCGTGTAGCAAAAAAAGAATTTAAGTAATTCTCAATTTCTTCAGGGTTTAATTTTGTTCCTGCAGAGTTTATTATAAAGTCATTTCTTCCAACCCACTTAAACTCTGTCTTTGAAATCAAATCAACATTGTCATTTGTCAATATGGGTGTTTTTGAAATAAAAGGTGCTAAAATTGCTAAACAATCGTTTTCTACAGAAAATGTAATACCCGGCAATGCAGAAAAATATTTTTCACCCTTACTAAGGTTTTTTACGGCTACATGCGAAACTGTTTCTGTCATACCATATGTTTCATAAACTTTTGAAAAGCCAAACACTTGTTTAGCTAAAGAATCGCTAATTGGGCTCCCTCCCACAATAAGGCATTTTACTTTGTGTAAAAACAGTATAGATTTTTCCAGCTGAAGAGGTGTCATTGCGGCAAAATCAAAAACTTGTGAACAGCTTTTAAGAGGAGAAATAGTAGGTGCTATTATATGAAGATCTAAACCCAAAACTATCGATCTAATTATCATCATTTTGCCAGCAATAAATTTTATAGGTAGACAAAGAAGAGCTTTATTTCCGCTTTTTAGTCCAAAATATTCTCCTGTATTTTTTGCAGAGATTGCCATGTCTTTTTTTCTAACAAGAATGTTCTTTGGGTTTCCAGTGCTTCCGGATGTTTTTAATGCCATGGTTTTTTTTTCATTAAACCATTCTTTAAAAAATTTAAAGAGTTCAGAATTATATATAAAAGCAGTGTTGTTTTTTGATTTCAAATCGGAAACGCAAAACTCTTTGCCATTTAATTTAAAATCAGGATGACTTTTTAAATAAACTTTATCCATAATTTTTAAAGAGTTTAATGTCCCAAGAAATTTTCGGGTTATATTTTAATTTCCCATTAGAAATATAACATGGACAAGATATGTTATTTGTAAATAAGCCTCCAGTTCCTAATCCCTGAATATTCATTTCTTTTCTTGAATATATCCATTGAGCTATAGCATTCAACCCAATATTGCTTTCCAATGCACTAGTACACCACCATTTGATTTTTTGAGATTCTGCCAGTTTTATCCATGATTCAGACTTTTTAATTCCACCCAATAAACTTGGTTTGATAATTATAAACTGGGGGCAGATTTTTTTAAGCATTTTTTCACCCTCTAAAGCAGAGTTTAAACCAATTAATTCCTCATCTAACGCTATTTTAATTGACGAGTTTTTACATAGAAAAGCCATTTCTTCCCATTGATTCACAGCTATTGGTTGTTCAATCGAATGTATTCCAAAACCTGAAAGAATCTTTAATTTTTTTATTGCTGATTTAAATGAAAAAGCTCCATTTGCATCCAGACGAATTTCAATGTCATCAGACGAGTACTTGGATCTAATATTTTTTAAAATATCGCACTCTTGATTAAAATCAAGAGAGCCTACTTTAATTTTAATACAATTAAAACCAGACTCTATTTTTTCTTTAATTTGATCTTGCATAAATGACTTTTTTCCCATCCATATTAAACCGTTAATATTGATGTGATCTTTTCCATTTTGAAGTTTAGAGTTTGTAAAAACAAATGGATTTTTGGAATAGAAAGAGTTAAATGCCGTTTCTAATCCAAACAAAATTGCAGGAAAATCATTTAGTTTTTTTTCTAAAACCTCAAATCCAGATTTAATCTCTGCACAAATTTCCTCTAATTTTTTTTCAAACCCCATTACAGGATCAGGACTTAGCCCCTTGATCAAGCTGCATTCACCAACCCCAAATTTTTTTTGGTCAGCTATTACAATAAACCAACTTTCTTTATCGTTAAGCACACCTCTTGATGTCCACCCCGGTGTTTTGAATTTTAAAACATGTTTAAAATAAAAAGCTTTCATTAATTATAAATATTTTAAGAAGTGTAGAGAAATCAATATTGAATACAAAAAAGTTTTTAAAACTAGAGTCTTTAAAAATGGATCAAATTTTTCGGGAGTATTAACTTTATATATTTGAAAGCAATGAATCAAAATTAGCAATACAATTAAGCAAGAAAAGACAAGCAGTAAAATCGATTTAGAATTTAATATCATATGAAAAAGTATGATGCAGATTACCGAAAAAGACATTAGTAGATAATGATAAATCTTGGATCTAGTAAACCCCAACTTTACAGCGACCGTGTTTTTACCAGATATTTTGTCATTATCTACATCTCTCATATTATTGAGGTTTAAAACCCCAACACTCAAAAGACCAATTGTAAAAGCAGGAAAAATCAACTCTGGGTTAATGCTTTTTGTATATAAAAAATTTGAGCCCATCACACTTACTATTCCAAAAAAAATTAAAACAAATAAATCACCCATTCCATAATACCCATATGCGTTTTTACCCACAGTGTATTTTATTGCTGAAGTAATGGCTAACATTCCGATTAGTAAAAATAATATTGTATTGAAAACATTTTCTTTAAATGCAATAAAAACTAAAACAGTAGTAAGTGTTAATGACAATATAGAACATAAAACTATCCCATTCTTCATTTCATTTGCGCTTATATTCCCGCTCTGAATTGCTCTTTTTGGGCCGATTCTGTTTAGGTCTGTTCCTTTTATACCATCTCCGTAATCATTAGCAAAATTTGAAAGAATTTGATAAGAAATTGTTGTTAAAAGAGCAAAAATGAAAATATTTATATTAAAAGAATTATTGCTGTAAGCAGAAAAGGAACCAATTAAAACACCACAAATAGAGAGAGGAATTGTTTTGAGTCTAGCTGCTAAAATCCACTCACCTAATTTTAAAAACATTTTTCAATTTTGTAATTAAGATTTAGGGAAATTTAGGGTATTGTTTGAAGTTGGGGCCTCTCTTCTCAAGAAACGCATTTTTGCCTTCTTGAGCTTCTTCAGTCAAATAATAAAGTAAAGTGGCATCTCCTGCTAACTGCATTAATCCGTGTTGACCGTCAAGCTCAGCGTTCAAACTGCGTTTTATCATCCTAAGGGCGAGGGGGCTTCTTTTTTGCATTATTTTACACCAATCTAAAACAGTTTTTTCCAGGATGTTTAATGGCACAACTTTGTTTACCATTCCCATGTTTAGCGCTTCTTTAGCTGAATATTGTTCACATAAAAACCAAATTTCTCTTGCTTTTTTTTGACCAACGTGTCGAGCTAAATAAGAGGAGCCAAACCCACCATCAAAACTTCCTACTTTAGGACCAGTTTGCCCAAAAATGGCGTTATCGCTTGCAACAGTAAGATCACAAACTACATGTAAGACATGTCCTCCCCCTATGGCGTATCCATTAACCATCGCAATTACTGGCTTTGGGATTTCTCGAATTTTTTTATGTAAGTCTAGAACATTTAACCTTGGGACACCATCATCACCAATATAACCTCCAGAGCCTTTGACATTTTGATCACCCCCGCTACAAAAAGCCTTGTCTCCCTCACCAGTTATCACAACAATATCAATATCGTTTCTTTCTCTACATATTTCCATTGCTTCGAGCATTTGCATATTAGTTTCAGGCCTAAAGGCATTATAAACTTGAGGTCTATTTATAGTAATTTTTGCTACTCCTTCAAATAATTCAAATTTGATATCAGCGTATTTTTTAATATTATTCCATGTAGTTTCCATTCATAAAATTTTAATAAATATAAGCTTTAAAAAGCGTTATTTCTCGTGACGATTTGATAAATATTGGAAATAATTTTTGAGAACATTAGAACTGATTTTTGAGGAGGTATTTATCTCTAGAATTTTGGGCCTTGAAGACTTCTTGAAAAAATTGAGTAAGGCAAGCTTCAGACCTAGTTTTGTTTTTTTATTTATATAACTAAATCCAAAATGTTTTGCCATCCATTTTGCAGACTTATGTTGTTTTGTTTCAATAAACTTAGAGAAAACCTCATTTTCTTTGAATCCAGGTAGTATTCTAAATATGCCTCCACCACCATTATTAACAATAATAATCCTTAAATCATTTTTTAAGTAATTATTCCAGAGCCCATTAATATCATAAAAAAAACTAAGATCGCCAGTTATTAAAACAACAGGCTTGTTTGAGGCTTGAGAGGCGCCAACTGCTGTTGACGTGCTTCCGTCTATACCACTTACTCCCCTGTTACAATAAGTGAAATTGTGGTTTTTTAAATTAAACAATTGTAAATATCTTATTGTAGAGCTGTTAGAAGCTTGGATTAGATATTCTGCAGGTATTTTATTTGAAATAATTGAAAAAACTTTTAAATCGGAAAAGGGAGCTTTATCTATAAATATCCTTTCGTATTTGGAAAAACAACTATCAATTTTTTGCCATTTACTGTAGAATGATTTTTTGGAATTAGCTTTATTTTCCATTTTTCTAAAAAATGAATTAGCATTTATTCTGAGAGGCTTAACGTGTTTAAAAAAAGTGTCATTTGCTCTGCTTGAGCCTATATGGATATGCTCAACTGGAGGAAAATCTCTCAAAAAAGATTTTATTTTTTTTGAGATGATCATTCCGCCCAAGGTGATAAGAAGTTCTGGTTGAAGAGTACTAAAAACTTCTCTGGTTCCATTTAAAAGCTCTAATGGTGCAAGTACCCTGTCAATATTCCCAAATAAATTAGAATCATGAATATTGGACGTTGTTTCTTTTAACACAACTACATTAGAATTTTGGTTTAATTTAAACAGGGTTTCATCAGAAAGTTCACCAGGACTTTGACACCCGACTAATACCATAATTTTAGAATACTTATTTAGAAGATTAATATATATGCTTTCATTTTTTAATTCGTCTTTAATTATTGGTTTAGATCTTTTTACTGAAATTGAAGGTTTGTCAAGGAACTCATATAACGGCTCCTCCATGGGAACATTCAGGTGCACAGGACTGGACATTTCAATACAGTCATTAAAAATTTTATTTAAATCCAAAAGATTTTTTTCATCAATTTTAGACTGTAAACTCTTAATTTGACTTTTCTTAACATTTTCTGGAATTAAGTTTTGCAAATTGCTCTGTAATATTTTTTTTTGGCTATGAATAATATCTTGATTTAAATTAATTGATCTCAAAATATTATTTCCAAACACATTAGTTTGGTTTACAGTTTGACCATCTCCTATATTGATCTTATAAGAGGGTCTATCTGCTGAAATTACAATTAAAGGCACCTCACTATAGTATGCCTCGGAAATTGAAGGCGAATAATTTAGAAGTGCTGATCCAGGCGTACACAATAGTATTACGGGGTGTTTTTTTTGTTGAGCAATTCCCAGCGCAAAAAAACCAGCAGATCTTTCATCTATTACACTATAACAGTTAAAATAATTGTTTGAAGCAAATCCCACAACTAATGGTGCATTTCTTGAACCGGGGGATATAACAACATTTTTAAATCCAAACTTCTCACATAGTAAAACAATGGTTTGAGCAATTGGAATTTTTGAATATTTCACGTTACAAATGTAATAAATGAATCTATGGACTAGACAAAAAGGATGTTTAACATTGTTTGAGATTTTACAACAATTTCTTCCCATTCTTTCTCTGGTTCACTTTCCTTTGTAATACCTCCACCTACAAAGATTTTTACTCTTTTGCCTTTAATTTGAGCACACCTGAGATTTACAAAAAGATTACAATTATTATTTTCAACAATTCCTAAATAACCCGAGTAAAAAGATCTTTTTTGTAATTCGGATTTTTCTATAAAAGAAAGAGCAAGTTCCTTTGGGACTCCACCAACAGCAGGAGTAGGGTGAATGGCTTTGACTAAATCTATAGGCTTACAATCAGTTGATCCGGATATTACTGATTTCAAATGCTCAATTTTTCCCGCTAAGACAGTTTTTCTTTTTCCGATTTTGATTTCTGAGCAAATATCGGTTAAGTTGTTTTTTAAATAGGTTTCCACTAATTTTTGCTCAACAATTTCTTTCTCCCCCCAATTTGATTCGCTAGGTTTTTTTGTTCCGGCAAGAGCCATAGTAATAACTTTTTTGTTCTCAAGCTTTAAAAGTGTTTCAGGGCTAGCTCCAATCCAAAAACCCTCCTCAGGGTGGTAGAATAAATAACAAAAAGCGTTATGATAAAGTCTTAAAAGTCTATTAAAATATTTTAAATAATTAATCTCATTTCCATCAAAATCAAAACTTTGAGACAAAACAACTTTCTCCATCTTTGTTTTTAAAATTTCATCAATTGCATGAGATATAATTTTAATGTAATTCCCTTTTTTTGATTGCATTTTTTTTGTAAAATCTTTATTTTTATTATTTATACTAGATGTTTCTTTTTGTATTGTTGTTTGGAAGATTTTGTCTTTAGGTATCACATATCCCTTATCATTTTTAAAGGGCATTATAACAAATCCATTTTGATTATAAAAAAAATCAGGAATAATCTTTTCAGTGCTGTAATTTAATTTTAAAACATTAGAATCGGGCATTCTGTAAGTAATGAAACTTTGATTTTTTTGGTAAAGAGCATTTAATTTTAAAAAAAATTCTTTGTTGTTCATCATTTCAAATTATTTATAAGCAACATAAATTGATGATGCTCCGAACATTTGTTGTTCAATTGTAACATTCTTGAACCCACAAGTTTTTAGTAGGTCTGCAAATTCTTTACCGCAAGGGAATGATTCAGCAGATTTTTGTAAATAACGGTATGCAGATTGGTCCTCTGAAAAAACCCTTCCAACGAGAGGAATAAAAGTTCGACTGAAAACTAAATAAAAAAATTTTATAAAATAATTGTTCGGAACTGACGTTTCAAGAATAACTAATTTTCCACTTTGTTTTAAGACCCTATGACTTTCCTTTAAGCCTTTGACTAAGTCCTGAAAATTTCTTACTCCAAAACCAATGGTTATCAAATCAAAAGAATTGCTGCTGTAGTTAATGTTTTCAGCATCTCCTTTAATTAAAGATATTTTTTCGGATAAATTGTTTTTTTTTACTTTTTCTCTTCCCACATTTAACATTTTATTAGAAATGTCTATTCCAACTATTTTGGCATCCTTTATTTTTGAAAGTTCAATTGCAATATCTGCCGTCCCTGTTGCAATATCTAAAATATTTTTTGGATTATCTTTTTTAGAAATTGTGTAAATCCTTTCTCTCCATCTTAAATCGTTTCCAAGTGTAATAATTCTATTTAAAAAATCATATTCAATAGAAATGTTGTTAAACATCTCACGCACTTGATCCTTTTTTGCAGACTTTAGTTTTTGATTTGGCTTCATAGATCCATTATCGAAGATAATTTGACAAAAATTATGCCAATAGAATATAGAAAATTATATTTCCCAGCCGGTTCTATACTTTCTCGTTACGAATTGATTTGCTTCCTCCAAATTGGTTATTTTCATATTATCACCATCCCAAAGCAATTTTTTTCGAGCAAAGAAATCCATGTTTCCTTTTGAATTTTTCCTTCTTAACATATAACTTCTAATTGCAAGGTTACCCATTAAAACAGTTTCTGTCATTGGACCAGCATAATCAAAAGAAGATGTAAGGTTTAAATGTTCATCACTATTAAATCCAGCTTTGCAAGCATCAACCCATTTTCTTTGGTGGCCATACTCTGGTTCAGACATTTTTTCTGTTTCAGGCCCAAATTCAGTTTCGCCATTATATAAGTAAAGCTTTGGAGTTAAAGGAGAACTATCATTTATATTCGTAGAAATAATGCCTTTTTCACCAATCATCAAAACGCCATTGAGACTATTAGGCCCTCCAATGTCATCATTTGGAGGAATAATATCAGGATGTGGGGGTCGTATACCACCATCTGTCCATGTCATTTGCATTGGAGTTTTGTTCTTTTCAGTTGCATCAAAATTAATTGTAATTAGTGAAGATGGAGGGCAACCCTCAGGGTAATAATCTGCACTCCACATTTTTGTGTAAACACTACCAACACTACATTCAGCATCTTTTGGATATTTAAGACCCAATATTCTAAATGGGATGTCTATTAAATGACATCCAACGTCACCTAAAGCACCTGTTCCATACTCCCACCATCCTCTCCAATTAAAAGGGTGTAAGTTTGGGGTATAGGGCTTCATACTTGCAGGCCCTAGCCATAAGTCCCAATTTAATGATTCAGGCTTAGATTTTGAGTCAGGGCTAGGCATTTTAATTCCTTGTGGCCAGACAGGACGGTTAGTCCACACTTTAACTTCAGAGATTTTCCCAACTTTCCCAGAGTCAACCCAGCCTTGAACCATTTTTAATAATGGGTTTGAGCCCCCTTGATTACCCATTTGAGTAACAACTTTTTGTTTTCTAGCCATTTCAGTTAGTATTCGCGCTTCCCTTATATTATGAGTTATGGGCTTTTGAACATATACATGTTTTTTTCTCTGCATTGCAAAAACTGCGGCGGGGCCGTGTACGTGGTCAGGTGTAGAAATAGTTACAGCATCGATGTCTTTTTCTTTATCCAACATCTCCCTGTAGTCAGAGTAAAGTTTAGCTTTTGGAAAACGATCAACACTTCTTTTAGCGCTTCCTGAAAAATCAACGTCGCATAATGCGGACACCCTTTCTCTACCGTTGACAGAAGCATTAAATATATCACTAATTCCTTTTCCGCCTGATCCTATTGCGGCTAGGTTTAATTGGTCACTTGGGGATATAAATCCACTCCCTCCAAGAACATTTCTTGGAACTATAAAAACTCCAGCTCCTAATGCAGCAGATTTTTTCACAAAGTTTCTTCTCGAATTTTTACTCATAATAATAATCTTTTGTTTAAAATTAACTTAATGCAGACAACAATCAAAATTATATTAAATGCTTTATTAATAATTTTTAACCGCTATTTTAGTTGGGGTGTATTATCATATAATAACAGACTGAATTCCAATAGTAATTGATTTTATATTTATACCAATGGTTTAAACCCTTAAGTAAGGTTTTTTATTACTGAAAGCTTTAGAAGATGTATGGATAAGTTTCAGTCATTATTGACAGACCTGTCTTTAATCGCTTTATAGATCCCTGCACATGCATAATAATCTTCCATTCGTTCATACTTGTATAACAATTCATATAGTTCGTTAATGGTTGCTCCTTGATCAAGTTTAAGAACAGCTTTTTTGTAATATTTTTCTGCAGTATCCATATAAAATTTACAACAAATAAGATACCAAAAAAAATAAATCTGTCAAAAAGTCAAAAACGACGACTAATAAAAAAGCACTTTTTAATTAGCTTTTTTTAAATTTATGTTTTTAAAATTGTTTTGTGGAGAAGATTAAATTAATTTGGGATTTTAGAGGTCCTTCTGGACAAAATACGGCAATTCACCATGAAAAACATTTAAAAGAATTCTTTGAAATAGAAAAAAAAGGTTTAATTAAATCTGGAGTGGAATCTATTAATGAAATGCATGTATCAGCTTATGTAATAATTGACAAGAAAGATTTGGAATTCATAAAACTAGCGTTAAAACCTCACAGAGGAAAATTAGTAAATTAGGCGAGTTCCTTTTTTATATCACTAATGGAATTTATCAGTTGGTCAAAGGATTCAATAACATAATATGTGTCTTGAATAACATCAGTCCTGAAGTCATGATTCATTATTTTTTTTACATTATAGTTTTCTTTTGTTGATGACTTTGCCATTGCATTTTCAGATTCACCCTTTGAAGAAATTATTCCTGCCCCATAAATTTTATGCTTAGAGCCAGATTTTAACAAACCAAATTCAATTGTAAACCAATATAAACGCTGAAGTTTTTTAAGTCTTTCTTCATCATTAATTACTAATAATCCGATTTGACCGATCTTGTGAAAAAACTCAGAATAATTTTTATTTATCAATAAAGGAACGTGAGCAAATACGTCATGAAACATGTCAGGTTCTTCTAAATAGTCTATTTCAGACATAGATCGCAACCAACAAGTCGTCGTAAACTGTTTTTTAGATAAGCATGAAAAAAAATCTTTGGCATCGGCTATGTTCGGCACTGTTTTAATTTTCCAGCCAGTAGAGTTTTTTAAAATTCTATTAACTTCTTTAAAATCAGGTATTTTGTGGGGATTAAATTGCATTTTTTTCAATGAATCAAGAAATTCTTGAGCTACAATTTCTTTTAAGTTATCAATTTGCCTATTAAATAATATTTTCCAAACACTAAAATCTTCTTCAGTATAGTTTTTATAAATCTGTTTTTTTGGTCTCGAAATTTCTGACATTTATTGAGTGATATTTTTTAATTTTTTAAGGCTTTTTGGATATTTCATTTAAATAAACGGAAAATAAGAGTCCAATACCAGCGATTAAAAAAATAGATAATCTGAAGCAAGAGTTTTCAATATTAAATACGTAAGGTATGGAGGGTAACAAGATTACAGAAAACAAAAAAATAAATAAAGGTTTATTTCTTTTTTTCATTTTTATAAAATTACAAAAATCTTTTGCAAAATAATAAGTTTAAATCTTCTTTAATCTTTAATTATAAAATATTAGTTTTATCTGCTGAAAATATTAATTTTTAAAAAAACAAAAAATGAAAAAATTACTATATATTCCTATATTTGCTATCTGGATATCTTCTTGTAATAATCAAGCTGAAACAAAAGATTTAGCAGTTAATAAGTCTTTTGAAAAGAATTCTCAAACAATGCAAGCCTTATTCGAAAGTTTTGCTAATGAATCAGTAGATTATTCGCGTTTCTCTGAAAATGCTGTTTTCAAAGGTACCTTATTGGGTTCTAAAGATTCACTTAGCCTAGCAGAGGTTAAAGAAATTCATAAAGGATTTTTTGCCAAATATGATGTAAAGCATCTGGGTGAATTTAATTATTTGCAAGGAGTTAATCCAGAAACTGGAAATGCTGATGGCTCTGTTAGAATGTACTATGATATGGAAGTTACCAATAG
>MDTC01152214.1_pt1 | contig 19691 bp, 26 predicted proteins | sample 811181 | NCBI WGS metagenome assembly MDTC01 (sample SAMN05326644, study PRJNA326480) | marine metagenome | isolation source: seawater | place: Pacific Ocean: North | collected 2011 | reverse complement strand
CGGGCCCGCTGCGGCATGCCTCCGGGCGGCCTCGGCATGGACGGCTGATCCGTTCGATCACCGAGAGGGGCCGTCGTCGTCTGCGCCGGTGACGGCCCCTGTACGGTCCCCGCCTTGCCGCAGTTTGGAGCCCGACCAGCCCAGCGGCTATCCTGGTCACCAATTGCCGGCGCCGGGTAGGTCCAGGCTTGCCTGCAGTGCCACCCCATATCTGAGGAGAGCTTGATCATGGCTGTGCCCAAGCGCAGGATGTCGCGCGCGAACACCCGTAGCCGGCGCGCGCAGTGGAAGGCCACGCCGACCGGACTGGTCACGGTGACCGTCGCCGGCCAGCAGCACAAGGTGCCGCGCCGTCTGCTCAAGGCCGCCCGCCTGGGACTGATTGATCTCGACCGCCGCTAGTCCCTCGGCGCGCCTCTCAGGTCACTCTCAGACGCGGGGTTGACACTGTGGCGGTGCGCATTCTTGTCGTTGATGACGATCGCGCGGTGCGCGAGTCCCTCCGAAGGTCCCTGTCGTTCAACGGTTACTCCGTGGAGTTGGCGCAAGACGGCCGTGAGGCGCTCGATCTGATCGCCAGTGATCGGCCGGACGCTGTGGTGCTCGATGTGATGATGCCCCGGCTTGACGGCCTCGAGGTGTGCCGTCAGCTCCGCAGCACCGGCGACGATCTGCCGATCCTCGTGTTGACCGCCCGTGACTCGGTGTCCGAACGGGTCGCCGGCCTCGACGCGGGCGCCGACGACTACCTCCCCAAGCCTTTCGCGCTGGAGGAACTGCTCGCGCGGATGCGCGCCCTGCTCCGCCGGACCGGCCCGGACGAGGGTGTCGAATCGGCGGCGCTGACGTTCTCCGATCTGACGCTGGACCCGGTGACCCGCGAGGTGACGCGCGGCGACCGGCCGATCAGTCTGACCCGCACCGAGTTCGCGCTGCTGGAGATGCTGATCGCCAACCCGCGCCGGGTGCTGACGCGCAGCCGCATCCTCGAGGAGGTGTGGGGATTCGACTTCCCGACCTCGGGCAACGCCCTGGAGGTGTACGTCGGCTACCTGCGTCGCAAGACCGAGGCCGAGGGCGAACCGCGCCTGATCCACACCGTGCGCGGGGTGGGTTACGTGCTCCGGGAGACACCCCCGTGACGAACGGCCAGCCGATGACCCCCTGGCCGGGCACCCCAGCGCCGGTGCCCGTCACCCGCTCGGTGTCGTTGCGCTGGCGCGTGATGCTGCTCGCCATGTCGATGGTGGTCATGGCGGTGGTGCTGATGGCCTTCGCCGTGTATGCGGTGGTGGCGCGCGCTCTCTACGACGACCTCGACAACCAGTTGCAGAGCCGGGTGAAGCTGCTGATCGAGAGCGGATCGCTGGAGGTGGACCCGGGCAAGGCCATCGAAGGCACCGCCTACTCCGACGTCAACGCCATGCTGGTGATCCCCGGTCAGATGAGATACACCGCGACCCAGACGGGTCAGACCCTGCCGGTGGGGCCTCCGGAGCAGGGTGTGATCGACGGCAAGCTGCGGATGTCGCTGCGCACCGTGGACCAGCAGCGGGTGCTGGCGATCCGGTTGAGCAACGACAGGGCGTTGGTCATCTCCAAGAGTCTGGAGCCGACCAACCAGGTCCTGCGACGGCTGACCACGGTGCTGCTGATCGTCGGCGGGATCGGGGTGGCGGTGGCGGCCATCGCCGGCGGCATGGTCGCCAGTGCCGGGCTGCGGCCCGTCGCCCGGCTGACGCAGGCCGCCGAACGAGTGGCCAGAACCGACGACCTGCGCCCGATCCCGGTGTTCGGCAGCGACGAACTCGCCCGTCTGACCGAGGCTTTCAACATGATGCTGCGCGCGCTCGCCGAGTCGCGCGAGCGGCAGGCCCGGCTGGTCACCGACGCCGGGCACGAATTGCGCACGCCGTTGACCTCCTTGCGCACCAACGTCGAGTTGCTCATGGTGTCCATGGAGCCGGGCAGGCCCCGGCTGCCCGAGGACGAGATGGCCGATCTGCGCGCCGACGTACTGGGCCAGATCGAGGAACTGTCCACCCTGGTGGGCGATCTGGTGGACCTCACCCGCGAGGACGCCGGAGGCGTGATCCACGAGATCGTCGAGATGTCGGAGGTGATCGACCGTTCGCTCGAGCGGGTTCGTCGGCGCCGCAACGACATCGAGTTCGACGTCGCGACCAGCCCGTGGCGGGTCTACGGGGACGCCCCGGGGTTGGCGCGCGCGGTGCTCAACCTTCTCGACAACGCAGCGAAGTGGAGCCCACCGGGTGGGCGGGTCACCGTCAGCCTCCGGCAGATCGACTCGCAGCACGCCGAACTGGTGGTCGCCGATCAGGGGCCGGGGATCCCGCCGATGGAGCGGGGCCTGATCTTCGAGCGGTTCTACCGGTCGGCCTCCGCGCGCGCGATGCCGGGATCCGGTCTGGGACTGGCGATCGTGCAGCAGGTGGTGCTCAAGCACGGCGGCTCGCTACGGGTCGAGGACGCGGTGCCGGGTGGGCAGCCGCCGGGCACCGCGATGCACGTGGTGCTGCCCGGTCGGCCCGCGGTCACCGATACCGAACTGTCATCTGACGAAGTGACGACACGCCGCCACTGACCCTTCCGTGACGCGTGTCACCAGCGAGGATGGTGGGGCAGAAGTCTAGGGGTGCGCCGAGTGTTCTCTAAGTGGATTCTCAGCCCGGGTGGGCACTGTAGGTGTCATCCCTTCGTTGATCCAGGCGAAGACACCTACTTCAGGAAGAGCATCGCAGCGACATGACCGAATACCCGAGGTACCCGCAGAACCCGAACCAGGGACCGCGACCCGGTATGCACGGATCAGTGCCGCCCGGACAGGTGGGGCCCCAGCAGCCCTACGACTGGCGTTATGCGACCGAACAGCAGCGCCAGGCGTTGCGGTCGCAGTATGAGTCCTACCGCAGTGACACCTACCGCAACGACACCTACCGCCATGACCCCTACCGTGGCGCCCCGATGCCGCAGGGCCCCGGGCAGTATCCGCGCCCGGACGGGACGACAACGCCGCACACACCTCGCAAGCGCTCCCGCGGGACGGGTCTGGCCGTCGGAGCCGTCGCTCTGGCGCTGCTGTCCGGCGGGATCGGCGGCGGTGTCGCGATGCTCGTGCACCCCGATCACAGCACCGGCATCAGCGCCACGGGCGCAGCGCCCAGCGTGCCCGCGGCCAGTGTGCCCGCCGGGTCGGTCGAACAGGTTGCGCTGAAGGTCGTGCCGAGCGTGGTCAAGCTCGAGGTGGACCGTGGCCGGGCGTCCGAGGAGGGATCCGGTGTCATCCTGTCGACCGACGGTCTGATCCTGACCAACAACCACGTGGTGGCTGCCGCGCAGGCCGCGTCGTCCGGCGCGGAGACCAAAGTGACCTTCGCCGACGGCAGCAGTGCTCCGTTCACCGTCGTCGGGACGGATCCCGGCAGCGACATCGCGGTGGTGCGCGCCGAGAACGTGTCCGGCCTGACCCCCATCACCGTGGGCTCCTCGGCCGAGCTCAAGGTGGGCCAGGACGTCGTGGCCATTGGATCGCCTCTCGGCTTGGAGGGCACCGTGACCACCGGCATCATCAGCGCCCTGAACCGTCCGGTGGCCGCCGGCGGTGACGCGCAGAACCAGAACACCGTGCTCGACGCCATCCAGACCGACGCCGCGATCAACCCGGGCAACTCCGGCGGCGCGCTGGTCAACATGAACGGCGAACTGGTCGGCATCAACTCGGCGATCGCGACTCTGGGCGCGGACGCCGGCGGTGCGCAGGGCGGCTCGATCGGGCTGGGCTTCGCCATCCCGGTCGATCAGGCCAAGCGCATCGCCGACGAACTGATCCAGACCGGCACCGCGTCGCGCGCCTCGCTGGGCGTGCAGGTGGGCAATGACGCCGGCATCGACGGCGCCAAGATCGTCGAGGTCACCTCCGGCGGCGCCGCCTCGGCGGCAGGTCTGCCCAATGGCGTCGTGGTCACCAAGCTCGACGACCGGGTCATCGGAAGCGCCGACGCGTTGGTCGCGGCGGTGCGGTCGAAAGCCCCCGGCGACACCGTCACGCTGACCTACGTCGACCCGTCCGGCCGCTCCCAGACCGTGCAGGTCACCCTCGGCAGGGCAGCCCAGTGACGCTGTCCGCCGATCCGGCCGACCGCCTGCTCCGTGTGGCTGCGCCGCTGTCCGGGCCGAGATATACGGTTGTGCCCATGGAACAGGCTCATACGTTGGTCGGCCGGGCCCTGGTCATCGTCGTCGATGACCGCACCGCCCACGGTGATGAAGAGGACCACAGTGGTCCGTTGGTCACGGAGTTGCTCGGCGAGGCCGGGTTCATGGTCGACGGAGTCGTCGTGGTCTCCTCGGATGAGGTCGAGATCCGCAATGCCTTGAACACCGCGGTCATCGGCGGCGTCGACCTGGTGGTGTCGGTCGGAGGGACGGGCGTGACACCGCGTGACGTCACCCCCGAGGCCACCCGCGACCTTCTCGACCGCGAGTTGCTGGGCATCTCCGAAGCGCTGCGCGCGTCCGGGTTGTCGGCGGGCATCGTCGACGCCGGCGTGTCTCGCGGACTGGCCGGTATCTCCGGCAGCACCCTGGTCGTGAACCTCGCGGGTTCACGTGCGGCGGTGCGCGACGGGATGGCCACCCTCGGACCGCTGGCCGCGCAGGTCATCGCGCAGCTATCCAGTTTGGAGATCTAATCGAGTACCACTCGCTGAAGGTATGGTGGGAGGAAGCCGCGTCGGCTTCCTCCCATCCGTTTGTCTAGGACCTGTGAAGTCGACTCCCTCACCTGCGAAGTTACGAGCAGGTGAACTCCAATCCGGATCTTGTTGTGATGTTCGTCACAGGAATGTGGAGTCGTGTCGGAACCTTCGAAGCACTCGCGAATTGCAGTTAACAACATCTTCGGGGATTCGCTGCCGGAGACGACGAGCGACGAGCGCGACCCCGCGGCGCCGGACGGCGAGGACGGTCACGAGCGGTGGCTGCGGGACAACGTCCCGCCGCACCATGACTGACCTGTGAGTTCGCAAAAAACCTCGTCAGTATCTCCAGTAACACTCGAGACTTCGTTTCCGAATACTCAGATGCGGGGTCAAGATCAGCGACGGTTTCTTCGGCCACTCCCCGTCGTCGCGTGGAGGGGGTTCGGCCAGCTGCCGGGGAGACGTCAGCAAACGACATGCAATTCGTGGAGTCGTCCGACACCACCGCCTCTACGCGTTGCCGGTCCGAAGCCTCCCCGTTATGTTCCTCGTGTCAACGATGAGTGATTCGTAAGAACGGCATGTGGGTCTTCTAATTCCGCTCACATGTTCGCCTTGCGAAGTGTGTGGTGTAGCGGTAGAGCCAGGCACGGACAATCGGTGCCCCGCCCGGGGGTTCCGACCTAGACAACAAGGGAGATCATGAAGGCAATCAGTCGGGTGCTGATCGCGATGGTCGCATCCATCGCGGCTTTGTTCGTGAGCACTGGCACCTCTCACGCCGGGCTGGACAATGAGCTGAGCTTGGTCGACGGCCAGGGTCGGACGTTGACGATCCAGCAGTGGGACACGTTCCTCAATGGCGTCTTTCCCCTCGACCGCAACCGCCTGACCCGCGAGTGGTTCCACTCCGGCAAGGCGACCTACATCGTGGCCGGTGAAGGTGCGGACGACTTCGAGGGCACCATGGAGCTCGGCTACCAGGTCGGCTTCCCGTGGTCGCTGGGCGTCGGCATCAACTTCAGCTACACCACCCCCAACATCGCGTTCGACGGTTACGGCCTGGACTTCGCGGACCCGCTGCTGGGCTTCGGCGACAGCATCGTGACCCCGCCGCTGTTCCCGGGTGTCTCGATCTCGGCTGACCTGGGCAACGGCCCCGGCATCCAGGAGGTCGCGACCTTCTCCGTGGACGTCGAGGGCCCCGGTGGCTCGGTCGCCGTCTCCAACGCGCATGGCACCGTCACCGGTGCTGCCGGCGGTGTGCTGCTGCGTCCGTTCGCGCGGCTGATCTCGTCGACCGGTGACAGCGTCACCACCTACGGCGAACCGTGGAACATGAACTGATCACGTGATCGCTTTCGCGTTAGCCCTCGGCATCTGCCGGGGGCTAACGCCTTTTCGGGGACAAACTGTGAGGTCACTTCCAAGGTGATGAAGACATCCTGGAGTACTCGCCGCGGCTCTCCGTTGGCCGCGACCTGCGGCTGATCTCCCCGTTCCGGTGGCAGTGGCGCCGCCCTGATTCCCGCTCGACCCGAACCAGCCCTCGGCATCTGCCGAGGGCTGGCGGCATTTTCCGGACAAGCTGTGTGACCACTTGGAGAGAAATGACGACATTCTGTAGGGCATTGACGACGCTGCTGCTGGCCATCTCGGCGGTGTTCGTGAGCGCAGGCACGTCCCACGCCGGACTCGACAACGAGCTGAGCCTGGTCGACGGACGGGGACGCACGCTGACGATCCAGCAGTGGGACACCTACCTCAACGGTGTCTTTCCGCTCGACCGCAACCGGCTGACCCGGGAGTGGTTCCACTCCGGAAAAGCGACCTACACCGTCAGCGGTGAGGGCGCCGAGGATTTCGAGGGCGCCCTGGAGCTGGGCTACCAGGTGGGCTTCCCTTGGTCGCTCGGGGTGGGCATCAATTTCAGCTACACCACCCCGAACATCGCCTACGACGGTTTCGGCTTCGGGCCCCAAGATGACGACCCGTTCCTCGGCCTTGGAGACAGCCTCGTGACCCCGCCGCTGCTGCCGGGGGTGTCCATCGCGGCCGACCTGGGAAACGGCCCCGGCATCCAAGAGGTCGCGACGTTCTCCGTGGACGTCACCGGACCCGGGGGATCGGTCGCGGTGTCCAACGCGCACGGCACGGTCACCGGCGCTGCCGGCGGTGTGCTGCTGCGTCCCTACGCCCGGCTCATCTCGGCGGCCGGTGACAGCGTCACCACCTACGGCGAACCGTGGAACATGAACTGACACTTGACCATGGGCCACGGTGGCCGGTCGACATGAACAAGATCGGCAAGTGTGTCTACCGGAAGCCGGAGATCTGAGAAGCTCTTTGTTCCATGAGCGCGATCACCCGGATCCTCACGGCGGTCGCCGGCGCCTGCGCAGCGCTGTTCGCCGGTTCGGGTACCTCGCACGCCGAGTTCGACGACGCCGTCAGCCTGGTCGACGGTCTCGGCCGGACCCTGACGGTGCAACAGTGGGACACGTTCCTCGACGGGGTGTCGCCGCTGGATCGCAACCGGCTGACCCGCGAATGGTTCCACTCCGGTCGCGCCGCGTACCTGGTGATCGGCGACGGCGCCCACGAGTTCACCGGCACCCTCGAGCTCGGGTACCAAGTGGGCTTCCCGTGGGCGCTGGGCACCGCGGTCGACTTCGCGTACTCCTCGCCCAACATCACTTTCGGCGGCTGGGGGATCGATGACAACCTCGCCGACCGCATCTACACGCCACCGCTGATCCCGGCCGTGTCGATTTCGGTGGACCTGGGCAACGGGCCCGGAGTCCTCGAAGCGGCGACGATCTCGGTCGAGGTCGGCGGGCCGGGTGGCACCGTGGCGATCTCCAACGCGCACGGCGCCATCACCGGCGCGGCCGGCGGGGTGGTGCTGCGCCCCTTCGCGCGGCTGGTCTCCTCCGCCGGCGACAGCCTCACGACCTACGGCAAGGCGTGGACGATGAGCTGACCGGTCAGGTGGGCCGGTCACTCGGGTGTGGCGTGGCGGCCCTCCCGGCCTTCTCCTGGCTCTCCACCCCGCAGTGCCGCAGCGGCGTCACCGTTGGCGCCGGTGCGCAGCAGATCGCGGATCTCGGTCAGGAGGGTCAGTTCGGTCTCGGTCGACTCGACCTTCACATCGCGCTCCCTGAGCTTCTTGAACGGCACCACGATCACGAAGTAGATGACCGCCGCCACGATGAGGAAGTTGATGGCCGCCGACAGCACCGCGTTCAGGTCGACGAACTGTTCGCCGCCCAACGGGATCCGCAAGATGCCGTACTCCGCTTCCGGGCCGGCTCCGATCCGGTCGACCAGCGGTTGGATCACGTTCTCGGTGAAGGCGGTGACCAAGCCGGTGAATGCCGCGCCGATGACCACCGCGACGGCCAGGTCGATCACATTTCCGCGGGAGATGAACTCCTTGAAGCCCTTCAGCATGGCGCGAGCCTTTCTCGTCCGTGTCACTTCTCGTCCGTGTGAATGCCAGGCCGGGATGCCGGGACATCTCGAACGTTAGCGCCTGGATATCCGGTTACCGATGAAGTCGGTCAAGCCGAGCGGCCCTTGTCGCCGACGCTTGGTGACGCGGGCGAAAACACGTCGGAACCGGGTTCGGGAGACGTCCGTTTCGCCACCGCCGACCCGGCCGGGCGCCGGGATCGCTTAACACTGTCTTAACACCGGTTGAACTGGGGTCTTGGTGATGTGAGGGAACGCGAACTAATCGCGCGGCGCTGTGAATTCACTGCTAGTCTGTTGAAGCCTGAATATGCCACGAGGACGCGCGCGTCCTCACTGATAAAAGGGGAACGCTGATGGCCGGATACGCCAGAGCCCTCACTCGCAGTTCGAAGAAGCTGGGTCTGGTGGGCTTGGGCTCATTCGCCGCCGCCGCCGCCATGGTCGGCCTGGGCAGCGGTACGGCCAACGCCGAGGTCGACGAGGTCGGCCCGAGCCCGGTCGTGACGAGCCGTCAGGCCTCGGAGAACTCGGTCATCCGGATCAATGACTACGGCGTGGCCCGCGGCATCTCGGAGGCACGGCTCGGGGACGCCGGTATCGTCAGCGCCTTCGGCGAGGTTCGCGACAGCGTGAAGGCCGTGGTTGGCGGCACCGCCTCGGCGTTCGAGGGTGAGTACCCGGTCGGCCCCGCCATCGGCGACTGGTGATCTGACCTCAAACTTCTGCTGCCGCCCCCGGAATGCCGGGGGCGGCAGTGTTTTTCGTCAATGCAGTGGTTTCGGCAGCCCAAGGTTTTCTTCAGCCCAAGGTTTTCGTTCAGCCCAGGGTTTTCGTCAGTGCGGTGTTTTCCTCAGTGCAAGGTGACCCCGATGGCGTCGACCAGGGCTGCCGCCGCCACGGTCCTGGCGGCCGTGGCGGGCAACGCCACCAGCACGACCCGGTTGCCGCTGCCGCCGACCAGGCCGCTCGTCTCGGCCGACACCAGCACGACGATCGCGCCGGTGGCGATCAGTCTGGGCTCGGTGTCGGCCTCCGCTGCAGCGGCAACCACATCGATGACGTCTCCCGGCCGGAGAAGATCCAGCACCGCTGCATCGGCCAACGTCAACGGCACGATCCTCGCGTCGGGCCCCGCTGCGGCGTCGGCCAGGTGTGGACCCAGCAATCGCACATCGGTGAGCACCTCGCCGCGACGCACCGGCCCCGCCAGCGTGGCCCCGGCGGTCGCGTCGAGATCGGCGACCGATCCGTCGGGAACCACGTCCGCGTTGCGCTTCTCGACCACGACATCGGCCGCAGTCAGCTGGGTGCCCGGAGTCAGATCCCGGCCGGCGACGAGGACATCGGTTTGCCGGCCGCCCGGATCGTCACGCAGTGCTGCGACCGATGCCAGAACGACGAGGGCGGCCGCGAGGACTCGCCGAGCGGCTGTCGTACGAGCCCAGTCGGGCCGCAGCGCTCGACTCAGTCGGTGCAGCGGCGACGGGTTCAGTGAGTCCCCCACGCAGTCACGCTAGAGCGCGATGTCTCGTCGCGTCTGCCCCCGAGGGGGCGGCTGTGGATAACTCGGGTCAGCTGGATGCGGCTGCGGCGGGGGCCGAGGAGCTGCTCGACGACGTGCTGGACGATGAGCTGCCCGCCGACGTGGTGGACGAGCTGCTCGACGACGAGTCCGACGAACTCGACGAGGAGCTCGACGACTCGGAGCTGCCGCCCGAGCTGCTGGAGCTCTTCTTCTTGGAGTCTTCGCGGCTGTCGGTGCGGTAGAAGCCGCTGCCCTTGAACACGACGCCGACCTTGCCGAACAGCTTGCGCAGCCGTCCGCTGCACTGCGGGCATTCGGTCAGCGCATCATCGGTGAAGGCCTGCACCTGATCGAACTTGTTGTCGCATTCGGTACATGCATAGGAATAGGTAGGCACGAAAACCTCCGAGACAGTCAAACTTGTTAGCACTCTACCTGCTTAAGTGCTAGAACCGCCAGGCGGGCCGGGTGATTCCCTGAGTTCCACCAGCCCCCGGCGCGGTGTCAGCGCATGGGTCATCGGCACGTCGTGCGGTTCGGCGGGCAACCGCTCCAGGATCTCGTCGTCGCGGACCACTGCGACCAACGCGGCCGCCGGGTCGGCCAGCGCCAGCGTGCGGTCGTAGAAGCCGGCGCCCCGGCCCAGCCGTGCGCCGTGCCGGTCCACCGCCAGCGCAGGCACCAGGATCAGGGTCGCCGCGCGGACCGCGGCGTCGGTCAGCCATGGCGGCGGCGGTTCCTGTAGGCCGAAGGGTGCCTCGACCAGCTCGCCGCGGCGGTAGCGGCCCCACTCCAACGGCTGCGGCACGTCCCCGGCGTCGCGTCGGGCCACCGGCAGCAACACCACGGCGCCGCGGTCGACCAGCACGTCGATCAGCTCCAGCGATCCCGGCTCGGACCCCACCGGAACATAGCCACACACCGTCTCGCCGGGCCGCGCCAACGCCGCGGCGTGCCGGGCCAGATCACGCGCCTCCCGCTCGCGCTCAGCGGCATCGAGCCGCCGCCTGGCAGCCAGGATTCTGCTGCGTAGCTGTGATTTTGTCGCTTGCACTGCGTAGTCCTCGACAGGTCGGGTAAGGAGAGAACAACAGACGCAGAGAGGTTAGTGTGTGAACGATGAATCGGCCTGAAGTTCCTATTCCGCACACCGCGGTCGTGCCCGCTGCCGGGCTGGGAACCCGTTTCCTGCCCGCCACCAAGACGGTGCCCAAAGAGTTGCTGCCGGTGGTGGACACGCCCGGTATCGAACTGGTGGCCGCCGAAGCCGCCGAAGCCGGCGCTGAGCGGCTGATCGTCATCACCTCCGAGGGCAAGGACGGTGTGGTTGCGCACTTCGTCGAAGACCTCGTGCTGGAGGGCACGCTGGAATCACGCGGCAAGCATTCGATGCTGGAGAAGGTGCGCCGCGCGCCCGCGCTGATCAAGGTCGAGTCCGTTGTGCAGGCCGAGCCGCTGGGCCTGGGCCATGCGGTCAGCTGTGTCGAAGCGAGCCTCGCGCCCGACGAGGACGCGATCGCGGTGCTGTTGCCCGACGATCTCGTGCTCCCCACCGGGGTGCTCGAGACCATGTCCAAGGTGCGCGCCAAGCGCGGCGGTTCGGTGCTGTGCGCGATCGAGGTTCCGCCCGAGGACATCAGCGCCTACGGCGTCTTCGACGTCGAGACGGTGCCCGACGCGGTCAACCCCAACGTCCTCAAGGTCAAGGGCATGGTGGAAAAGCCCAAGGCCGAGGACGCGCCCTCGCCCTATGCGGCGGCCGGGCGTTATGTGCTCGACCGGGCGATCTTCGACGCGTTGCGCAGGATTCCGCGCGGCGCGGGGAACGAATTGCAGCTCACCGATGCCATCGCGCTGCTGATCGAGGAGGGCCATCCGGTGCATGTGGTGGTGCACCGCGGATCTCGACACGATTTGGGAAATCCCGGTGGGTACCTGAAGGCTGCGGTTGACTTTGCGTTGGAACGAGACGACTACGGGCCGGAGTTGCGCCGGTGGTTGATCGAACGGCTGGGGCTCGCGTCCGGGTCGGCTGAGCAGTAGCGGCTGCTGCGCCGAGCGCATCCGCCCCTGGCCGGTCGTCGCCGGCCAGGGGCTCTTCAGGTGAGAAAGGCATGTTGTGCGTTCGGTTGAGGAGCAGCAGGCTCGAGTGGCCGCGGCTGCGGTGGCACCGCGCCCGGTTCGGGTGGCGATCGCCGAAGCCCAGGGCCTGATGTGCGCCGAAGAGGTGGTCACCGAGCGTCCGTTGCCGGGTTTCGATCAGGCTGCGATCGATGGCTACGCGGTGCGGAGCGTCGATGTGCTCGGTTTCCGCGGGTCGCCGGAGGACGAGGGCGACGAGGACGATGAGGCGTCGGCCGACGGCGAGATCAGCCTGCCGGTGATGGGTCTGATCGAGGCGGGTGAGCGGACGCCGAGCAGGCTGCAGCCCCGTCAGGCGGCGCGGATCCAGACCGGCGCGCCGATGCCGACGCTCGCCGACGCGGTACTGCCGCTGCGCTGGACCGACGGCGGTGGTTCCCGGGTCCGGGTGCTGCGCGGCGTGCGGTCGGGGGCGTATGTGCGGCGCACGGGCGATGACGTGCAACCCGGTGACGTCGCGGTCCGGGCCGGCACCATCATCGGCGCCGCCCAGGTCGGGTTGCTCGCCGCGGTGGGCCGGGAGCGCGTGCTGGTGCACCCGCGGCCCCGCCTGTCGGTGATGTCGGTCGGCGGTGAGCTCGTCGACATCAGCCGTACCCCGGGCAACGGTCAGGTCTACGACGTGAACTCCTACGCGCTCGCCGCCGCCGGTCGTGATGCCGGCGCCGAGGTGAACCGGGTCGGCATCGTCTCGACCGACCCCAAGCAACTGCGCGAAACCGTCGAGGGCCAGCTCAACCGCGCCGAGGTCGTCGTGATCGCCGGCGCGGTCGGCGGTGCCGCGGCCGAGGGGGTGCGCGCTGTGCTCGGCGAGCTCGGCGACATGGAGGTCGCCCGGATCGCGATGCACCCAGGGTCGGTGCAGGGGTTCGGTCAACTCGGTCCCGACGGTGTGCCGGTCTTTCTGCTGCCGGCCAATCCGGTCAGCGCGCTGGTGGTGTTCGAGATGATGGTGCGGCCGTTGATCAGGTTGTCCCTGGGCAAACGGCAGCCGATGCGTCGCATCGTGCAGGCCCGGGCGCTGTCGCCGATCACGTCGGTGGCGGGCCGCAAGGGTTTCCTGCGCGGGCAGTTGATGCGGGATCAGGACACCGGCGAATATCTGGTTCAGGCGCTCGGTGGCGCACCGGGTGCGTCGTCGCATCTGCTGGCGACGCTGGCTGAGGCTAACTGTCTGGTGGTGGTGCCCAGCGACGCCGACGAGATCCGCACCGGTGAGGTCGTCGACGTGGCCTTCCTGGCTCAGCGCGGCTGACGCACGGCCGGGCGCGTGGTGATGAGCCTGTGGAGTTCGCGGTCGCAGCACCCGGGATGGCCGTTGCCCGCCGGCCCGCTGCGGGTGGCCGCAGGGGTGGTGAAGTTGCGTCCGATACGGCTTCGGGACGCCGCGCAGTGGAGCCGCGCACGGCTTGCCGATCGGGCCCACCTCGAGCCGTGGGAACCGGTCACCGAGCTCGATTGGGAAGTACGGCATTCGGTTTCGGCGTGGCCGTCGGTGTGTTCGGGACTGCGCGGTGAGGCGCGGCGGGGACGGATGTTGCCGTATGCGATCGAGTTGGACGGTCAGTTCGCCGGGCAGTTGACGATCGGCAACGTCACGCACGGCGCGCTGCGCTCGGCATGGATCGGCTACTGGGTGGCCAGCGGCGTCACCGGCGGGGGAGTTGCGACGGCGGCATTGGCGCTGGGCCTCGACCACTGCTTCGGGCCGGTCATGTTGCACCGGGTCGAGGCCACCGTGCGACCCGAGAACGCGGCCAGCCGCGCGGTGCTGGCAAAGGCGGGATTTCGGGAGGAAGGACTGCTCAAGCGCTACCTCGAAGTCGACGGCGCCTGGCGCGACCATCTTCTGGTGGCGCTGACGGTCGAGGAGTTGAACGGCTCGGTGGCGGCGACGCTGGTGCGTGCCGGTCGCGCCGCATGGACCTGATCCGCGTCGATTCTGTTGCTGATGTGACACATGTGACTGTTGGTGCTTGTACTCGGTGAATTACAGGTGTGTAATTGTCTCGGCGCGCCGCCCACGGATGCGCTGGTCACAGACCTAGCCTGATGGGGAAAGGAGCAGGCGCCATGCCAAGCATCCCCCAATCTCTTCTCTGGATTTCTCTCGTCGTGCTCTGGCTGTTCGTGCTGGTGCCGATGCTGATCAGCAAGCGCGACGCGGTGCGACGCACCAGCGACGTCGCGCTGGCGACCCGAGTGCTCAACAGCGGCACCGCGGTCCGGCTGCGTCGGCGCGGACCGGCGGCCGGGCACCGCAGCGATCCGGACTGGCGGCCGTCCGAGGACGACCTCGACGACGACATCGATGATGACGTCGATGCCGACCTCGAGGACGCCCGTGGCGACATTCGTGCCGACGACGGCGCCCGGGCGCCGCAGCGCTCCGTGGTGAAGGTGGCCGCCGCAGCCACTCAGGACGAGCCCGACTATCTCGACGTCGACGTCGTCGAAGACTCTGAAGCGTTGCCCGCCGGTCGGGCGACGCCGGTCGAGCAACCCGCGATGGCGGCCGAGTCCGACCAGTTGGCCTTCGATGACTCCCGGGACACCGACGAGGTTTCCGAGGACGCCGAGGTTCAAGCGGCGCGTGCCGAGGACGCCGCAGATGGCGAGGACGACGAGTACGAGTACGTCGACGACTCGTCCGGCCTCGAGGCGCCCTCGGACAGCGATCTGCACATCGCCGACTCGATCAGCGCGGCCCGTCGGCGCCGGCACGAGTCCAGCACTGCCGAAGCCGTGACGGCCCGCAAGTACCGCTTCCGGGCGCGGACCCTGTCGGTGATGGGGGTGCTGCTGCTGGCCAGCGCCGTCGCCGCGTTCACCTGGTCGTCGACCATGTGGTGGACCTTCGGCGCGGTGGCCACCGTGACGCTGCTCTACCTGGCTTATCTGCGGCGCCAGACACGCATCGAGGAGCAGCTGCGACGCCGCCGCGCACAGCGCATTGCCCGGTCGCGGTTGGGTGTGGAGAACACCGCCGACCCGGAGTTCGACGTCACCCCCGCGCGGTTACGCCGGCCCGGTGCCGCCGTCCTGGAGATCGACGACGAGGACCCCGAGTTCGAACACCTCGAGCACGTCGCGTTCGCGCGGCACTACGACCTGCCCCGCGCGGCCGGTCAGTAGTGCGCGATTTCGGCAGCCGCGCGGGGGACTGGTAACCTCCTTAGCGATATCAGGGGCTATGGCGCAGTTGGTAGCGCGACTCGTTCGCATCGAGTAGGTCAGGGGTTCGATTCCCCTTAGCTCCACCACAAAACAGCAGTTCAGGGCACGTGCCCGCCGTTATCCGACCGGGATCGCCCGCAGGCCGCCCGCAGTAGATCGGATAGCCGCGTCGAGTCGGTCCGCTACGCCGTCGAGATCCTCGTCGAACAGGTCCGCATAGACGTCCAACGTCATCGACGCCTTGGCGTGCCCGAGCATCCGCTGAACCGCTTTCACGTTCGCGCCTGCGGACACCGCTAGCGACGCGGCGGTGTGCCGCAGATCGTGCGGCGTGATGGTCGGGAACTCCGGTGTGGTCGCCGTCCCGGCGGCGGTCGCCGTCGCTGTGGCCGCGACCTCCTTCGCGCGCTGCGCGAGCGCCGCGGCGCGCATCGCGGTTACCGCCTTATCGAACACCCGCGCCCGCCAATTGGAGTTGCGGAGGACGCCGCCGCGAAGGTCTGTGAACACCAACTCGTCGCGGCCGCGGCCGACCATCAACGTCGATAGTTCGTCAGCCAGCGCCGCGGGGAACGGTACCGACCGGCGTTCGTGGGTCTTGGGCGTCGACCACACCAGGCCGCCCGACTCGGTGACCGACCGTGACACGTTCACCCTTCGCCGCAGCATGTCAAAATCCTGCACGCGCAACGCCGCCATCTCACCCCACCGCAGGCCGGTGTAGGCCAGGAACCGGACCACCTCCGGGTTCCTCTCGACGGCACCGGCGAGAGCGGCGACCTGGGCGTGGCTGAGGTATCCGCGGTCGGCATGCTTGCGTTTGGGCAGCTTCACGCCGTCGCACGGGTTGCGCGGCACGCGGGCATCCTCGACGGCCGCTCCCATGATCTGCCGCAGCAGCCCGAATGCATTCTCGATCGTCGGCACGCCTACCTCGTCGGCCACGAGGGCCGCGACCCACGCCCGGACGGCGGGTGTCTTAACGTCACCCACGGCGACGTCACCCCACCGCTCCTCAACGCGCGATCCCCACGTGCTGCGGCGCGACTGCGCTGTCTTGGGCGCGATGTGCGCCTGGGATGCCGACCAGGGCGTGTAGACGTCGCGGACGGTGGCGCGGCCCGCCGCGGGTGCGACGTAGGTGCCGGTTGCGAACTTGGTGGTGACGTCGGTGTCGAGCCAGCGTTGCGCGTCGGCCTTCTTGCCAAACAGCTTCTCGCGTTCGTTGCCGTCGTCGTCGACATAGCGGGCTCGCCATCGGCTGCCTTTGCCGTGGTTGGCCGACGGGACCGACTCGGTGCGGCCGTCGGGATGCCGCACCGTCTTCGTCCACCGATCCTCAATTCCAGCACGCCGGTTGCGTTTCGTCGTCGCCATGTCTGTTGCTCCCTAGTCCATCGCGGTCCCGTAAGCATGCACCGGCGCTAACGTCCTTGGCTACCAGTCCCATTCGGCTGTCTGAGATGACTGATGAATCTTGAAAAACTCTGCGCCGAAACCGTGGCGGCACTTCTACCGTGTCGTGGATGGTTGCGAACCGGTCCTCGCGCCTGTTTGCGCAGTTGAGGGTCGCGGGTGCTGAAAGTGCCCCCGTACCGTCGTTGGGTGTGGTGGTGGCGTTGCGACCAAATAGTGGTTGATTTGCAAACCGCTGCAACTGATTTCGGTCGTGACACCCTGCCAAACAGTGTGCATCATGGTTCTCCAACCGCCCCCCAACCCGAACGGCGGAACACGGAGGAAAGCACACCATGGCGCGAACTGCATCACCCCAACGCCAACCCGTCCTCGGGGGCGACTTCATGACGACCGAACAGGTCGCCGAGTTGACCGGTGTCGCCACCGGAACCCTCAAGTATTGGCGGCACGCGAACAAGGGACCGGCGTCGTTCAAGTTGGGAACACGGGTGCTCTACCGGCGTAGCGCGGTCATGGCGTGGATCGCTGTCTGCGAGATGCACACGAAGCGCGGAGGGCTCGAATAGCAGTGCAGCACAACCATTCCGACCGCATCGCCCGTCAGGAGATCTTCGATGATTGCGACACGAGAAGGCCGCCCCGGCGGGGAGTCCGGGGCGGCCCAACTAGCGCAACGACGCCTGCGGAGTAGCGCTGAGGCCCGATACCGGCCGGACGCGTCATGAGCGGCCCGACCTATGACAGCGCCGCGTGGCGGCGGTGCGTGATCGGGATGCCCGACCTGACACCCGTTCGGAAGCTTGTCCTGCTTGCGTTGGAGACCTTCGCCGACTACCGCGACGGCAGCAATGCCCATCCCGGCATCGAGGCGCTCGCCGCTATGTGCAACCTCACCGCGCGTGCGGTGCGGGACGCACTCAATTCCGGCCGCGATTTGGGATTGATCGAGCGGACGGAGTTAGCAAACCGGAGACGCGGCAAATCGGACGTCTATCGACTGCTTTCTACCGGAACGGTGATTCCCCCAGAAGTTCGATCTACCGGAACCGCCGTTCCCCCAGAAAGCAGCGTCTGGGGGAACCGCCACGTCGATTCTGGGGGAACGGCCACGTCGATTCTGGGGGAACCACCGTTCCCCCCACCAACACAAGCACCAACACAAGCACCAAGGGGGGAGTCACCTGAGCCGGGTACGGCACCAGCCGCCGCTGCACCCGACTCGAACGCCCCCTCCCCGAACCCATCTGCAAACGGCGAACCGGCAACACCGGACCCGGACCCGTTCGACTACCCGGATAACGACCCGGACGGCGCACCGGCCGACGATGACCCACCGACGGCCGACGAGCTCACCGCCGCCGCCGAACTGCCGCCGCCACCGATGCACGGACCGCAGGCGTTCCCGGAACCCGAGCCGTCGCGGTACTGCCCGCAGCATCCCCGCGGAACGAGCGACAAGTGCCGGGATTGCGGCGACGCCCGGAAGCGTCACGCGGGGTGGGACCACCGACGGCGCGCGTTCAACGCCGCGTTGCGTACGGCGCGTGATGCGTGGATCGCCGCCTGCCGCGAATGCGAGGACCACGACGCCGACGGCCGCTGCGGCGGATGGGTGCGCGACCCGTGGGACGAACTGCCCGCACCGGTCCGGTGCAGCCACCCGCGTCTGGTGCGGGCGTACGCGGCGCGGCACCCCGAGTCCATATTTACGATCCCGACAAGGGCGGCGTCATGAGCGCCGACGACGATCAGTTGCCGATGATCGACGTGTGCGCGATCTGTGGCGGCCTCGGGGTCATCGCATCGTCGGTGCCGACGGTCGAGACCCCCACGCCGCACACCGCGTGTTTCACGGCGGCCGCCCGCTGGTTGGATCGCGCGCCATGGTCGCCGCCGCCGACGCCGGATGCCCGATTGCGCAGGCGTGCCCGCCGCCGGTGGCGTGCGTTCGGTGAGGATTCGCCCGACCTGAGGGTGGTGTCGTGACCCGGCGCAGCGCGGCCGAGCAGGCGGCACGCGCGGCGCGGTCGGCGGCGATCCGCGCGTGCCGCCGCTGCGACCCGTCGGGGTGGCGCCTCGGCCCGGATCGCACGCCGGTGGACCCGGCGGTGCGCTGCGATCACGGCGCACCGGCCACATCACGGTCGGCCCGTGACATCACCGAACCCCTCCACCGGGTCGACTCGTGACCGCGCATCGTGTCCCGCCGTCACCCCTCGATGCCGCACTTGGTGCCGTGATCGCCGCCCGGCGCGCCGACCTCGGTGTGCATGTCGTCGAGGTTGGGCCGGGTCAGTTCGACGTCGTGTTGCGGGTAGATGGCCCGTGGCCGAACTACGGGGACGCCCACCGCGCCGCACGGTGGCTGACCGACGCGTTGACCCGCCTGCTGCCCGGCCCGGTGCACACCATCGGCGCGCGCAACCCGCGCCCGCTGCTGATCCGGCCGGTAGCGGCACCACCCCGGCGGGTGAAGTGATGACCGTGCTCGACGCCGCCCACCTGTTCGTCGGCCTCTGCCTTGGCTGGTCGGCCGCCCGAATGTTCACCACCGCAGCAGCAACGTCCCCGAAGGAGAACCAATGACCGACATCCATCCGAACGCCGCGCACTGGCACGTGTTCGCCGACCTCGCGGGCGGTACTAGCTGTCGTGCCTTCCCCGAGGCCCTCACCGAACAGCAGGCACACGACCTCGCCGACACCATCGCCCACGTCGACGGCGAACACGTGTCGGATGCCGTGTGGGTTCATCCCTGCCTGGTCGACGCGGGTTGCACCTTCTGGGGGCTATCGGCTGCGTTCGACCCCGACACCGCCGAACCGCACTGGGCGCGGACCAGATGAGCCACCCGTCCGGCCACGACCCGGAGGGCGATGCCGCGGTGGCGCGCGTCAACGCGATTCGCGCCGCCCGCGGCCTACCACCGATCGTTGAGCGCCACCCCGACATGGTGCGCCGGGAGTTGGCCGCTGACCGGGCCGCGGTGATGATCGCCGTCGCGGTGCTACGCCGCGAGGGTTGCGGCGCGGCGGTGCCGGACGCGATCGACGCCGCCCTTGACGGCGCACCGACCGCCGCGGCGTTCGACCTGCCGCCCGGTGTGGCGGGCGCGATCCTCGAACGCGTGCCCGCCCGGCACGCGGCTTCGGTGTTCGAGGCGCTCGACGCCGAACTATCACGGTTCGCGGCGCGTGTGGCGGCCGCACCGCACCGCGCCCGCGAACTCG
>MDTC01042913.1_pt1 | contig 19701 bp, 13 predicted proteins | sample 811181 | NCBI WGS metagenome assembly MDTC01 (sample SAMN05326644, study PRJNA326480) | marine metagenome | isolation source: seawater | place: Pacific Ocean: North | collected 2011 | reverse complement strand
TACGATTTGGCTCGTGTTTAAACTGGCTATTTAATTCACTGAAATTGCTAACATAACGATTCATTAGATCCAGTGACGACGCGCCTTTTTTTGCATGAATGCACACCGCATCACAAATACCTCTAAAGAAATGCATATCTTCACAACCATCTATTCTGATTTTCTTACCTGGCATTGACTCAAGTGCCTCGAGCAATCCAGTTAATGCAGCGTAATAAGATGCAGGTAGTTGCGTATCCTTATCCAGTTCACCTTCTGCATTTTTCCAAGACACTTGTACTTGCTGCGCAGAAAAACCATCCCTCTTAGCAGCATCCAGAACTTCTTTTTCATCAACGTCAGGAACAAAATAATCCCCAGACGCATCACGTGTACAAGTCACAGCATAAGCTTTTTCATTCCGATCTTTATCAACCCCACCAACACAATAACGAAAGCTGTCCGCATCGAGACCAAGATCTTGCATCAGATCATCCATTTGCTTACGGACTATCTCTGATTCATCTTCACCAACAAATACCACTTGATTGACGTCTGATTCGTCCGCAACTGATGGCTTATCCCCTGGATCTTTATGTAGGCCTTGTGTTTGCGATATTTTAGAGGGGGTTGCATCGGGTTGAGCACCCGGTAACACCCGACCTTGATTTGATCTTTGTTTTTGTGCTGCTTTAGAGGGGTTTGAATCGGATCGATAATCCGGTGACACCGGATCTTTTGAATCGTCTTCGGTATCACCATCACGTGGTCCTAACGTTTCTGATGCAACATACCCCACAGCGCTAAGACCCAAAACTGTGGCAAGGCCGGGCGCAATCGAACCGATCTTTTGCCAAACAGAGTCAGGGGCAACATATGGAACGACTTTATCGCTGAACTGAACAAGCTCCTTAACCATTTCCGGAGTAAATAGACCAGAAACCATCTGCCAACCAGATGATAAGTATTCTTTTGCAGAAGTTGCCAACTGAGCAGGAATTGGTGAATGAATCAATCCAGAGGACAATGCTTGTCCCTGTGGGGTCATCAAAGCAAGTGTCGATAAAGCAAGAACCGAAGTCCCCAAAGCAGCATTTGACAATGTAAAAATAGTTTTAGGGGAAGAAATCGCAGGATCTCCAGGCGCACTTGCTTGGATCTTCTCGAACGCTTCTTTAGTTAAATCATCTATCACCGGTGATTGAGTCCCAGCAACATTGCCATGACCAGAGGGTGACGCTTCAAAATCTTGTCGCTCAAGTGGTTGCTTTTTAGAACGAAACCAGAGCGATCCAAGCAAATAACCAACACCCGACCCCAATACAGCTACTCCCGATATTAATCCATAGTTATTAGAAGATCTATTCAGGAATTCAGTAAACATCGTCTGAACCGAACTTAAAAACTCAATTTCAGATGGATTACTTTGGATTAGCGTCTCCAACTCAGTGATATTTGCCTGTATAAATTCAGACGTACAATTACCAATATTATTAACAACTTGAGGATCAGAAGACGTGATACCCTGCATGGATGATAATAAGGCCTGTATATCCTGGTGCATCGATGCAGCGCTTGACGGGTCAGTTGGGGTGGGAACCTGAGACATACCACTCCAATACCTTTGTAATACCTGAAAGATTGATGTTTTGGAAATAGATTGCACGGCACCATTCAAATTAACCGACAAAGGCTTCGCAACATCAGGCAGTGCATCCACAGCTTTGGTTAAATGATTCAGCGTATCTTGATATGATGGCGTTATCTGCTGTATAGATGCATATGCCCCACGAGTAGCATCTGTAATTGATTGTAAAGTTGAAGAGGAAGATTCTTGCGCGATCTTCAGTAATGGTTCAGTGTATGCGGGATTCTGATAAATCATATAACCAGCATAAGCAAGCGCGGAAACCACTGCACAAGTTGTAAGCACCTTGACAAAACCAGTAGATAGCGATTGTTTGGCATCAGAGGATTCAGCAACCTGAGCTTCAGATTCGATCAGGGCAGAAGTATCACCGGCTAACTCTGGACCCTTTGATTGTGATACTGCTGAGAGTTCACCTTTAGCATTACCACCTAACGAGCCAACATTTGGTGAAATTCCAGACTCATCCGAATGAACATTCGATGAAATTACAGACTCAGCCGAGTGAGCATTTGATCGAGTTACAGAGTCAGAAGGGGAAACATTTGATGAAGTTTTAGACTTAGCCAAGTGAGCATTTGATGATTGTGCACGGAGTTGCTGGCTGTCGTATATATATTGCTTTGTGAAGCTACCATAATCCTTCAAATACTCTGGTAGTGATCCCTTATCCGCATTGTCAACAAGCGCATCATATAATCTTTTATGAAATCCAGCTTCAACCACTTCATCTTTGTATTCATCGACATAAAGATTTCCTGTATTTTTAATTTCACTAACAAGTTTGCTGATAAGTTCTTTCTCTGTCATTCCCACGGCTAATACTCCAAAAACTATTAAGGCTTATATAGCTCAAAGCAACGGATTTTTCATGATTAATTAGAACTTAGAGTGGATTTTGAACAAATTTGTTCAAACCATTAAGATTGGATAGATTTCCAGACAAAAAATTAATAGAGATAGGCCTAATATACGCGATTTAAACCGTGTGTCAGACAACATTCAGGACTTCGTAACTTCCAGATGCAACCAGCTTATCCAGGAGTAATTTATTCATACGATGACCAGAACAATAGCCCTCAAAACGGCCTTGAATCGTACTACCAAACAAATGTAAATCACCGATAGCATCGAGGATCTTGTGCATAGCAAACTCATTACGATAACGAAGACCGTCTGGATTCAACACCGATTGATCGTCTAGGCCAACAGCATTATCAAGTGAAGCTCCCAACGCTAAGTTTTGTTTTTTAAGCATATCAAGTTGACTAACAAAACCAAACGTCCTTGCACGACTCACATCAATAAAATAGGACTCGCGCTCTAGATCAATACTAGCCCGCTGCGTTTTATCAGAGAAAGCAGGATGATCAAAGTCAATACAAAACTCGATTTTCCGCCCCTCATCAGGCAATAATCGGCAGTAGACCCCTTTCTCATCACTTACCATCACCGGCTCAGTAACACGGATAATCTTCTTTGGCACTTTCTGCCAAGATATGCCAGCAGATTGCAAAATAAAAACAAATGGTGAAGCACTACCATCCATGATCGGCACTTCAGGACCATTCAAGTCTACATATAGATTGTCAATACCTACCCCTGCAATCGCAGACAACAAATGCTCTACGGTCGCAACCCGCGCGCCGTGGCGCTCAATGGTAGTACACATACGTGTATCGCTGATAAACGCCATATTAGCGGGAATTTCTTTAACAGGACGACAATCTACACGCCTAAAAACAATCCCTGTATCAGGTGGCGCAGGCATGAAAGTCATGTAGATCGGTACACCAGAGTGCAAACCTACACCAGCAGCACTGACACGATTAGCCACTGTACACTGCATCTATGCACCCTCAGTCTCATCAACCTCTTGACGACGCAAAAAAGCGGGAATATCGATCACACGACTATTTTCTTGGTCCGACGACTCACTGGTTGCAGGTGATGACTGCTCGCTAACACTTCGAGATGCTGTTAAACGATCTGTTTTGCCCCATTCCTTGGAACCAGTCAAGGATGAACGACCGCCGATTCTATCCTGCATGGTTGACAACTTGTCACGAAAACTTTTGCGAACTGCACCACTCTCAGTGCCATCTGTATTTTCATCAAGACCTGTGACCACAATAGTCACTTTCATTTCGTCTTGCATATCAGGCTCAATAACTGTCCCTACAACCACAGTTGCTTGCTCTGAAGTAAAGTCTCTGATCGTATCACCAACGATTTCAAACTCACCAATAGACATGTCTGAACCAGCTGTAATATTAACCAAGACACCCTTGGCACCACTGAGATCAATATCCTCCAATAGTGGACTTGAGATTGCAGCTTCGGCAGCACAACGAGCCCGGTCTTCACCTTTGGCATTACCGCTTCCCATCATTGCCATACCCATTTCGCTCATCACAGTTCTAACGTCAGCAAAGTCAACGTTAATCAGACCAGGCAAAGTTACCAGATTAGAAATACCTTCGACAGCCCCTTGCAGAACGGCATTGGCCGCTCGAAACGCGCTCAACAGAGTCACCGACTTGCCCAACACACTCAAGAGCTTATTGTTTGGAATAATGATCAATGAGTCGACATGCTTACGCAATTCTGTGATTCCACCCATGGCAAAATCCATCCGTTTTTTACCCTCAAATAAAAATGGCTTGGTCACAACCGCGACCGTAAGAATTCCCATCTCGCGAGCGATTTCTGCAACAACAGGCGCACCTCCTGTACCGGTACCACCACCCATACCTGCAGTGATGAACAACATATCAGCGCCTTCAATCGATTGTTTAATCTGTTCTTTGGTTTCACAAGCTGCTTGCCGACCAATGTCAGGGTTCGCGCCAGCGCCGAGTCCTTTGGTGATTTCTTCACCGAGTTGGACATTCATGTGCGCTTTAGAGCGTTGTAAAGCCTGTAAATCTGTGTTGGCACATAAGAAGGTGACACCAGCAACTTTCTCATTGATCATATGGTCGATGGCATTTGATCCACCCCCACCAATTCCGATGACTTTTATATTAGCAACCTGCTGATTTTCATCATGCATTCCGAGTGTCATTGTCTCCTCCTTTAGTTATCATATCTCAATAGACCCTATTACAAGTGGTACTCAAGCCAATACTGAAATCGCTTCCACATACGACCTATCATGCCTGCACGTCTGTTGTCGAGTGTATCATGTTCCTCAATAGCTTGCAAAACCAAACCAAGTACAGCTGCATAGCGCGAATCAACCAGCGGCGAATCATTGATGATTACCTCTGGCTCAGCGATTCTAACCTGACAATTAAACACCTTACCGGCATATTCTGCAAGCCCAGGCATTTGTGCTCCACCACCAGTCAACACAATACCACCTGGCAAAGCGCTGAGCTGATTCTTAGCCTGCAAGTTCTTGCGCACGAAAGACAAAATCTCTTGGTAACGCGCTTCAATGACTTCAGATAACAGTTTGGCAGAAACTTTCTGTATCGCTTGGTTCGATAAAGATGCCACCTGTATACTCTGAGCACCTTCGAAGCTTCTTGCAAGTATTTTTCCGTGCTCAATTTTAATTGCCTCTGCTGACCTAGGCGGTGTACACAAAGCAACTGCAATGTCATTGGTGACATGCTCACCCGCAATCGGCACTGCAGAAACATAAGCCAAAGATTGTTTTCGACACACTGCAATGTCCGTTGTCCCACCACCAATATCCAAGAGACACACACCCAAGTCTTGTTCATCATCGGTCAAAACAGCATGACACGATGCCAGTTGTTGCGCAACAACCTTTTTAACTCTAAGACCGCAAAATTCAACACATTTTATTAAATTCTGTAGCGCACTCGTGGCGACAGTGATCAACAGCACGCGCGCTTCCAAACGCACACCGCTCATACCAACCGGTTTGTGCACACCATCTTGGTCATCAACAGAATACTCCTGAGGCAATACGTGCAAAATCGATTGATTATCCGGAATTGCGACAGCTTTCGCAGCATCTAAAACTCTTTCCACATCACCTTGCATGACCTCACGATTGCGAATACCTACCATACCGTTGGACACAAGTGAACAAACATGGTGCCCGGATATCCCAATCACTACATCGCGAATCTTAAGCTTGGACTGCTGCTGAACTTCCTGGGCAACTAACTTGAGGACACGCACTGTCTCATCAATGTCAACAACGGCACCACGAGCCAGTCCCGAACAATCGTGAAAGCTGTGACCCAGAACACGAAAGCCTTGAGCACTGTCGTCAGCCTGAACAAGCAAACATGACACTTTACTCGTGCCAATATCAATTACTGTCAGCGGACTTTGCGTCATTTTTGTTGCCATACCCTTCTTGCGACCATTGTCGTACAAAAACACCCAGTGTGCAAGACAATCCCGCAAGTATTCACAAAAAACTCAAGCGTTGTCTTCATGATCAAACGAATAACCATCTCTTTTAGAGCACAACAGGCATGTGACTAAGCACAGTGAACGCACCTAGCCACACATAAATGCTTACTTTCAACCAAATTGAGGCTCAAAAACATCCCTTTCTAAATCACAAACAACCCTGTTCTGATCTTCCAAACACGCATCACTTACATGAGTGTCTTCCAGTGACGACCGCCCTCTTGACGGCTTACAAGGCCGCATTAAAAGATCACTTCGTTCTGATGCTAATACAACGTTAGGCGTACTGCTAACCACGGGATCTTGTCGTAACATTTGATTACCAACCGAAACCAATAAAGTAAATAAATCATTTGTGTTCATCACAACTCCTTAATAATGACAAAAACAGTATGGCACAGCTTATAAATCGGTTTCGTTATCAGAATGTTAAAATGATAAAACAAATAATTATTCGCATATCACATTGATTTTATGAATTTAATTCAGGATATCTTCTTATGGCTGAATGAATTATTATACCGCATATCAAATACTTGCTCTTCCACAGCATCTAAGAGAGACCAATGCTTCGCAACTTTAAGATACAAATCCAGACGTTGCATTAAGTTTTTCACACCGAGACGCACCGTCACCTTATTATCAAAATGCAACTCCCACCCAGAGAATTCATCCACACTGATCTGCAGGAGGCGATGCTTCCAGGCATGCAAACGAGACCACAACTTATAAGCCATCTTTGCTGACTGAGCGTCCCCTGAGAAAACTGGTAATTTCAATAAATCATCAGAGACTAAAGCATCGATCGTTCGACCTCGATCATCAATCGCGTATCGACCTGAAATTGATCGCAATACCGGCTTTTTATAAACCAACTGCACATTCAACCCACCATCAAACGACTTATAAACAGATATTGTGTCAACCCAAGGACTTTGCATCACATAAGTTGCAATTCGATCAGTTCGCGTCAACAAGTTCAGCCGAGACCATTTCCGAATCCATTGCTCCACGGCTCTTTCCGCAGCGACATCTCCTTTACCATAAAGACGAATGTAACGATACGGCATCCACACTGCAGCCTGAAAATGATACAAAGCAAACAATAGACCAACGCCCAACGCAATACTTGCACGCCTGAAAATTACAAATCTAGATTGATTTTTGATCACAAATTGCCCTTACACCATTTCATACCTAGCGAGACAGAGGCCCAGCTGCTGAGGATCATAACATAAACGCTGCACGACCTGCAAAAACCACAAAATAGAAAACAACGCTTGATAATCACAATTTCTCAGAACAACCCTGCATACCCCTTGCAGCGGTTACTTGTGTAGACAGTCGCTGGGATCATAACCAAAAAAGGCAACGCCATAAAAACAAGCGATGGACCTAGCGTCGAGATAAGGGAAATTAGGTAGGCAGTGATCATACCAAATGAAAATAAAATTGTCGCGGTCCCTGTATTCGATTGCGAATCAATGTGTTGAATACTTTGTGAGAAACTTGTCTGGATTTTATCATCAGCATGAGAAAAGAATACATGACAGACCGTGATTAAAAACGATAGCATTTGCATCATTAAAACAACCGGGAAAACATAATAAAACAATTCGTTATCAAGGATTGACCGAAGATAATAAAGAGGGCTATACGGTGATTGTATAGATTCCATAAACAGCGTCGTTTGCGCAAGTGTGCCAAGGATAAGTAATGGTAATACAGTAGATCCAAAAGATGTCACAAGGCGCTCGAGTGATCGATACCATCTCCCATCAGCAAAGCCAAATGATAGTGAGCAGCCAAAATCAACAGGATCCATTCTAGCAATTTTCAGACTTAATTTAGTGAATCCAAGGATCAGGGCTGGTACTGCAAGAACGCCAAAGATGGTTGCTGATGCAAATAGTGCGCAAGTAGTAAATAAAGATATATTGAGTAATAGAATGCCATAGTTGTTCCAGCCAAAGCATATTGCTTTCTGAAGAATCGAAACGGGTACGATAAATGCGTGTTGATTAGGCTTCATGGTTGAATCCTTGTTTTTTATTGATACAATATTACAAAGTAAATATTCTGTATCAATAATAGTTAATAAAAATAACACTTTGAATGTAATATGAATGATATAATAAAAGCATAAAAAATGTGTACTACGCAGAAAAATGCTCTACATTGAATCCTTGCTTGACTGACATCAAGCGCTAGGCCTCAAACAGAAATTATGATATGATCATGACAATTATCAATCGCCAATGACATGCAAAAAGTCAACCAACTCATCGAAAATCTGAATCCAGCTCAACACGAAGCAGCCACAGCAAAGCCTGGGCACCAACTTATTATTGCCGGCGCCGGAAGCGGCAAGACACTGACACTGGTATGTAGAATTGCATGGATACACAGCATCTTCCAAGTACCACTTTCTAGAATACTTGCTGTAACATTTACCAACAAAGCAGCAACCACGATCAAGCGACGCATTGAAAGTACCATTGATGCGTCAATACAATCAGCCTGGATTGGCACTTTCCACAGTATCTGCCATCGATTACTACGACAATATCATTATGATTTTAAAATCAGTCAACATTTTCAAATTATTGATCAAGAAGACCAATTACGAATCATCAAAAAGCTGATGCAAGAACATCGAATCGATGAAAAAATTACTCCACCGCGGAAAGCACAATACTACATCAATCAACAAAAAGAGTTCGCACGCAGAGCCGATGCAGAAGTCGATATCCAACACGACAGCCAAATCCAGTTACGTGAGATTTACCAACACTACGAACAGTTCTGCCAAAAGTCTGATTTATTTGACTTCAACGAACTGATTCTAAAAGTTGTTGAGACACTTGAAAGCAACCCATCCGTCGCGCAACAACTACAGAATCAATTTAAATACATTCTAATCGATGAATTTCAGGACACCAATCAACTCCAATACCGTTTAATCAAACGCATTGCAGGATCTGAAAACTACATCAGCGTGGTCGGCGACGATGATCAGTCCATTTACAGTTGGCGTGGCGCCCGAGTCGATCATATCCTGAGCTTTGAACGAGATTTCCCAGATGTTAATGCAATCAAACTCGAGCAAAACTATCGCTCCACAGGCAATATTCTCGCTGCAGCCAACGACTTGATTGCCAACAACCCCAATCGTCTCGGCAAAACATTATGGACCCAAGCCGACCCCGGAGAAAAAATCACGATTTTCAATGCCACCAATGAACAAGAAGAAGCACGCTACCTCATTGATAATATCAATAGCAATCGTCAAAACAATCTAAAACTTACCCACCAAGCGATTCTTTACCGATCCAATGCACAGTCACGTGTGATAGAAGAGCACCTTGCTCGTGCAGGTATTAGCTATATCGTCTACGGTGGCTTGCGCTTTTTTGAGCGATCAGAAATCAAAGATAGCCTTGCTTACATGCGCCTGATCGTCAATCATCACGATAACCAAGCATTCGAGCGCATTGTCAATGTTCCACCACGTGCCATTGGGCAAGCAAGCATCGACAAGTTAAGACAAGTAGCTAGAACGTTTAACGTCTCCTTATGGCAAGCAATCATTATCAGCTCCGAGCAAAATGATCTACTACCCAGCAGAACGCTCAAAGCATTACAAGATTTTTCCGAGATCATCACCACATTAGCTGAAAAACTTGCACACACAAACGCCAGCGAACTCACTGAGATTTGTCTACAGAGTACTGGACTCATCCAGCTTCAGGAAAAGCAACATCCTGAAAATGCTAAAACCAAGCTAGAAAACATGCAGGAGCTCATCAACGCCATCAGTCAATATGAACATGACAATCCCGAACTTAATACCACGATGACGCTAGCAAAATTTATCAGCGACACCACATTAGACACCCACAAAGATCAAGATCAAGAACAACAAGATAGCGTTCAACTAATGACCCTACATAGCGCCAAAGGCTTAGAGTTTCATACGGTATTTTTAACAGGGATGGAGGAAGGATTATTCCCTCACAAACTATCTTTGGTCGATGAAAAAGAACTTGAGGAAGAACGTAGACTTTGCTACGTCGGCGTCACCAGAGCCAAAGTCAAACTACACATCACCCATGCAGAATACCGCCGAATCTATAATCAAGAGAATTACCAACGGCCATCAAGATTTTTAAACGAACTACCAGCAGATACCTGTTCTCGTATCTCTAATACGCACAGCCACAATAGCAACCAAGCATATCAACACAGCGCCATTCGTTCGATGAATAGCAGCATGCAAAAAAGCCCGTGGAGACTTGGAGACCATGTCAAACACGAACGGTTTGGCTTTGGCGTGGTATTGAATGCTGAAGGACAAGGTGAAACAGGTCGAGTCCAGGTTAAATTCAGCGACCATGGCGTGAAATGGCTTCTAACCGATTATGCTAAACTTGAAGTTGTGTAATCCATAAGACTATAAAGAACCAAAGCAATTCAATCAACGACCTCGTATCTCTCGTTGACATCAACGGAACTCGAATGGAACTGCACCAGCGTCACTAACCTAAGACTCGAAGCTTTTATTCTGACACACTCAAATGCTCACGGGTCGTCATCATTTTACGCATCACTTCTTGAATATGCGCCCCTGCAAAATGCCGCTTGCCATGACCATACCCCGGCTTCTCATGATAATCAATCCATTGATTTGCATGTACGATATTCTGACTATGCGATACAGGAATCACTGCATCATTATCCCCATGAAAAATAGTCACTGGCAAACGTGGCCGCTGCTCATGCAATTGAGCCAAACGCTGACTGGTGGGATAACGATCAAACAAAAATGGTCGAATCGTCCACGCCATCCAAGAGCCTAGCAACACTTTCGACATTTGAAACACCGACACAAAAGGACTCACCAACACGACCCCCTTAGTATCCGACAACGATCTTGCAACATCAACAGCAACACCAGTGCCCATCGAGTGTGCTAAAAGATAGACATTGACAGACTCCTGATCAGAAATATGATTATGCTTACGCCAAGCCTGATAAGCATTCAGCACCGAATCTCTATTCGAACGCTCTGAGGGCACACCGGCATTCCAGCCAAAGCCTGGATAGTCAACAAGAAGGAAACTCGCCCCCAAAGATAACTGATTAAAGACAGCCGACCAAGCTGAATCGTTAAAAAAGGCATCAAGTGCCATTGCATCACGCCCCCAGAGCACGATCCATAAGTGTTTCTTTGCCGCAGGCTTTACCAGATGGGCCCTTGGAAACACAAACGCGCACTGTTGCCCTGAGGTGATACTGTATTGAATCGCGTCAACACGGTTCAATACTTGCTTATGAGACTGGTCATACCGATCAGGCCGATAGAGTATCTTGCGTTGCATGGCCACAAAATATACACTCGCAGCCATCCATACACAAAAGAAGACAACAAGAACGATGGTAATAATTGCCTGGATCCACTGAATCAGTTTCATCCGACCGACAGAAAGTTGCTGTTTAGTCAGTGGCACCATACTGACACAGATGCAAAGAACAATTGCATAAACAACTCCTGCCCCAGCATAAATGATCAATGACCAGTACGGAAAGCCCAAGCCTAAAAACTTACTTGCCACAATATTACACGGCACAAATTGATAGCGAGAATGAAAAAAATCATACCAGAAATCTGGCATGAAAGTTAGCTCGGAGACCATTTTGCACGCATGCCCATTCTCCGCTCCGGATGCAACCGCTGAGAGCATATAAACATGCGTCACAGCAAACCCAAGACCAAGACCCAAACACAGACCAACGGCAATAGCACTGATCACACCTATCCCCCAAATGCGCCTTACCATAACAGCCCCAACAGCGGAAAAAACCGCAAGTATTGTCATGATAAATCGTTGCAATAAGCAAATCTCACACATCGGATACTGATAGAGATAATCGAGTAAAAAGCTAACCCCGACCAGTCCTATAAAACCAAAAGAGAACACCGTAAACATCAGCTGAAGCAACCCAACTACAGACATGCAGAAGCGCCCGATATGAGCATCGCTGGATACCACTTCGCCCGCGATTGATAGATCACGCTCGTTGATAAAATCACCACCAATAAAATCCTTTTGATAAAATACACCCTCATAAGACATTATGCAACTCGTACCCAAGCGGTGACTCCAGAATCCCGATTATTTGGCAACCTGCAATCCAATCAAAAATATGACTTACAGAGACAGTAGATTTTTTCCATCAATTCGATTATAATCGTGCATGTACATGAAAAATTGTTAAAACATTGTTACTCTAATGATAAAAGGAACTAAACATGACTGATACCAAGACCCCTAAATCAAGCTATGAAAAAATGGCTGAAGAAGATACAAACGCCAGTGACAACGTTACAACCGATAATATCAAAAAAACTGATGCAGAGCCTGCAGCCGCCAGTGATACATTCAAGCCCGCGAGTCATCAAGCACAATTAGAAGAAAAAATCCAACAGCTTGAAGAAAAATGTAAATCTCAAGAGAAAGAGCTCAAAGAAATAAAGCTTAGAAACATGGCCGATATCAATAATCTACAACAAAGATATCAACGAGAGTCTGCCACACTCAAAACCTATGCGCATCAATACTTAGCCAAGGATATCATTGATATCGCTGACGCGTTAGAACAAGCTGAAAACTCTCTAGAGGGCAAACAAAAAGAAGGCATTGAACTCATAAGCACAATGCTAACCAAAGCACTTGAAAAGCACCAAATCGAGGCAATCAACCCAACCAATCATGAAGTCTACGATCATAATTTTCATGAAGCAATGGTGATGCAGCCTAGCGAAAAGATAGCAGATAATCACATCATACAGGTCATACAAAAGGGCTACAAAATTAAAGATAGACTTCTCAGAGCAGCGCGGGTTATCGTTTCAAAAAACCCAGAATCAACTGAGGAAAATGAAAACAACAAATAATTTTCTCTAATACCCTTGAAATATAACAATTCGTCCCTAAATAAGTAGTAAGCAAACTAAAACGTTAATGCGCTCAGGCGCAAGTAAACCTCAGGAGAAAATTATGTCAACTGAAAATACAATTACGATCGGTATTGATCTGGGAACAACCAACTCATGCGTCGCCATTATGGAAAAAGGCGGGAAAGTCAAAGTAATTGAAAACTTAGAAGGCGCACGAACCACACCATCATATGTCGGCGTCGTCGATAAAGAAATCATCTGCGGACAAAGCGCCAAGCGACAAGCAGTAACCAACCCAAAAGGCACGCTATACGCAACCAAACGCTACATGGGCCATAAAGCAACTGATAAAGTTGTCAAAGAAGCAAAAATCGCCTATGACATTGAAGCTGCATCCAATGGTGACGTTCGATTTGCAGTCAAAGTCGACGGCAAAAAAGAACTATGGTCACCAGAAAAAGTTGGATCTATCATCCTACAGAAAATGAAGCAAGTGGCTGAAAACTATCTTGGACAAACTGTGTCTAGTGCCGTGATAACAGTGCCAGCTTACTTCAACGACGCGCAAAGACAAGCCACCAAAGATGCTGGTAAAATCGCCGGCCTCGAAGTTAAACGTATCATTAACGAACCCACAGCTGCAGCATTAGCCTATGGCCTAGACAAACAAAAAGGCGAACGAACCGTTGCCGTCTACGATTTAGGTGGTGGAACATTTGATATTTCCATCATTGAGATTGCTGAAATCGATGGAGAACATCAATTTGAAGTTTTGGCAACCAACGGAGACACATTCCTTGGCGGTGAAGATTTTGATCAACGACTCATTGACTATCTCGCTGACACGTTTAAGAAAGAGCAAGGCGTTGATATCAGCAAAGATAACCTTGCAATACAAAGACTGAAAGAAGCTGCTGAAAAAGCAAAAATCGAACTTTCATCAAATCAACAAACAGATATCAACCTACCGTACATCACTGCTGATGCCACTGGACCCAAACACTTAAATATCAAAGTGACTCGGGCAAAGTTTGAATCGTTGGTAGAAGATCTAGTCAAGCGAAGTATCGAGCCATGCAAAACAGCCATTAAAGATGCCAAACTGAGCACAAAAGATATCAGTGAAGTCATCCTCGTTGGTGGTCAAACACGTATGCCATTGGTCCAAGAAGAAGTTAAGAAGTTTTTTGGGAAAGAATCAAAGAAAGACGTAAACCCAGATGAAGCCGTGTCCATTGGTGCTGCAATCCAGGCTGGTGTATTATCAGGTGAAGTAAAAGATATTCTTTTACTCGACGTCACGCCACTATCACTCGGGATCGAAACCATGGGCGGCGTGATGACAACATTGATCAAAAAAAATACAACCATCCCTACGAAAGCCAATCAAGTGTTCTCTACAGCTGCAGACAACCAAACAGCGGTAACTGTTCACGTCATTCAAGGGGAGCGTAGTGTTGCTGCTCAAAATAAATCGCTTGGAGAATTCAACCTTGCTGACATTCCACCTGCACCTAGAGGTATGCCTCAAATCGAAGTGACTTTTGATATCGATGCCAACGGTATTTTAAATGTGTCTGCAAAAGACAAAGCCACAGGTAAAGAGCAGTCAATCGTCATCAAAGCCAAAGGTGGATTAAGCGATGAAGAAGTTGAGAAGATGATTCAAGATGCTGAGAAAAATGCTGAAGCCGACAAAGAATTCCACGATTTGATTACTTTATGCAACGAAGCTGAACATCTTGTACACAGTACACGTAAAGCAGTAAAAGAGGCTGGTGATAAGCTTACGACAGAGGAAAGCAATGGTCTTGAAGAAACCTGCAAAGAACTTGAAGAAGCGGTCAAAGAAAAGTCCAAAGAAAAAGTCAAAGATGGAAAAGAAAAGCTCGAACAAGCGACTGCACAATTAGCACAAAAGCTCTATGCAACGCCTGGCGCTGACGCTGGTCAAAATGCTGAAGCTACTGAAAGTGCAGGAACAAACAACGACGATAACGTTGTCGATGCTGATTTCAAAGAAGTTGACGAAGACAAATAACCTCAAATAAAGGACTACTCACAATGAGTAAAGAAGATTACTACCAAACCCTTGGCGTTTCACGCTCAGCAAGCGATAGCGAAATCAAGAAAGCGTTTCGCAAACTAGCAATGAAACACCACCCCGATCGCAACCCTAATGATAAGGCAGCAGAAAAAAAGTTCAAAGCCATCAATGAAGCCTATGGTATTTTGAGCGACCCAGAGAAAAAAGCTGCCTACGATCAGTTTGGTCATGCTGGCGTTGAAGGCGCTGCTGGTGGCGGCCCCGGTGGTGGGTTTGGTGGTTTCGACTTCTCTGGTGATATATTTGGAAAAATATTTGAAGACTTCGTTGGCGGCGGTGGCGGAAACCCATTCCAACAGCAACAGCAACAACGTGGGCATGATTTAAGCTATAGCATGAAGATCACCCTCGAAGAAGCCATCAAAGGCTGTAGTAAAGAAATTCAGTTCCGAGCATTAACAACATGCCCAGACTGTGACGGACTCGGCGCTAAAGACCCTAAAGACGTTGTCACATGCCATCAATGTAATGGTAATGGCCAAGTGCGTATCCAACAAGGATTCATCAGCATTCAACAAACCTGTCCTGTGTGCCAAGGCCGTGGAAAAATTGTAAAAAATCCATGCGGAACATGTCATGGCAATAAGCGCGTTGAAAAAATGCGGAAATTATCAGTCAATATTCCTGCAGGCATAGACGGCGGTAACCGTATTCGCCTCAGCGGCGAAGGGGAAGCCGGTGCTAATGGTCCAGCCGGTGATCTATACGTAGAGGTAAGTATCCAACCACACGCCATCTTCACACGCGAGGGCAACAATCTCTATTGCGAAGCCCCGATACAATTTGTTGAAGCAGCACTGGGCTCAGAAATCACTGTGCCAACAATCGACGGCAAAGTAAGTTTGAAAATACCTGCAGAAACGCAGACCGGTTCTACATTTCGTATACGCGGAAAAGGCGTAAAAGGTCTTCGTAGTAGTATCCCTGGTGATCTGATCTGTAAAGTTAATATCGAAACCCCTGTGAAGCTTGACGAAGCGCAGCAAACACTACTTCGAAAGTTCTCAGAATCCATCGCAAAAAACGCTGACAGACACCGTCCGAAATCTACGACATGGTTCGAGAAAGTCAAAAGTTTTTTCCAAAAACTAGGGACTTAGCTAGTACAAGCTCAAAGTGACAAATGATTATCATCACCGCGCCTACAATGAACTTTCATTCATCGCGCATTAAGCACGCTTATAGCCGCTAAGTTTTTTCTTCTCAGCGATCAATGTATCCAGAAGCGGACTGATCAACCACTGCTTAGGCGCCTCAGACTTATAATCTTGTAACTGACTACGAATCGTATCCAACCCAACCTGATCTGCATAAAACATTGGACCACCACGGTAAATAGGAAAACCATAGCCATGGACATAAATCACATCGATATCGCTAGCCCTTTGCGCAATGCCCTCATCAAGAATATGTAACCCTTCACAAATCAAAGCACATAGAAGTCGTTGCACGATTGCCGCATCGTCTATTTTCATCGGTCTGATATTTTGTTTTTCTGCAGACTGATCGATCAATATCTGGGCCTTTTCAGATGGATGAGGTCGATTACTACCCTCTTTATAATCATAAAATCCCGATCGTGACTTTTGACCCAGCCGGCCAGATGCTACAAAATCATGAACCAATGTCTGTTGACCTGGGGTTGAATATACCCAAATATCCAGTCCTGCCATATCTGCCATCTCACACGGCCCCATCGGAAACCCAAAAGTTTTTATTGCATGGTCAATTTGCTTTGGCGAACATCCTCGAAGCAGAAGCCATTCCAACTGCTCAAAATATTTAAAAATCATTCGATTCCCAACAAAACCAGGACAAACCCCAACAACAACGGGAACTTTCTTGAGCTGCTTGGCCACCTGAAGCCCTGTTGCTAACGTCGCAGAGCTAGTCGATTTTCCTCGCACAACTTCAAGCAAACGCATCACGTTTGCGGGACTAAAAAAATGCAATCCAAGCACACGATCTGGACGCCCAGTCACAGCAGCAATTTGATTTAGGTCAAGACCAGAGGTGTTCGATGCAAGAATCGTTTTCTCGCCACATATAGCATCGAGTTTCTGCATAATTTCAAGCTTCAAATCAAGTTTTTCAAATACTGCTTCAATCACAAGATCACAAACTGATAAATCTTCAATCTGTACAGTGACTTTAAACCGAGATAATCGATCCTGAGCCTCAGTATCTTTCATTTTATTCTGGCTAACTGATTTTTCATATTGCTTTTGCATAAGCTTTATACAAGCATCTGCACGATCTTGACTGACCTCCAAACAAGTCACTGTAAAACCACGATTAATAAAAGCCATAGCGATCCCTGAGCCCATAAGTCCTCCACCAACAATACCAACATGTTGGACAGTGCGCGCATCCTCTTTACGAACATCTGGGATATGAGCAGCGAGGCGCTCTGAAAAAAAAGCATAACGCATACCAGCAGAATCATTACCTGTAATCAACGCAATAAACTGTTCTGTTTCAAATGACAACGCTTGATCAAGCGGCAATGTAGCACAAGCCTCAAGACAATTTAATAAACGTTCAGGTGCTTTAAAGCCATGATACCGATCCAAAAACAACGCACGTTTCTGCTCAAAATAGTCGGGAGAAGGTATTGATGGTCGATCACGATGCAATGGCATCACCAAGGGCTTAGCTTCTTTTATGACCTTGTTGGCCAAAGCAATACACGTGGCTTCCAAGTCATCCTCCGCAACGACATCAACCAATCCCAATGTTAATGCATCGGCCGCAGAAACCGGTTTCGAAGTCACAATCATATCCAGAGATTTCTCTATTCCCACAAGCCTAGGCAAACTTATTGTGCCAGTACCCCCAGGAATCAAGCCTAATTTAACCTCAGGTAGACCCAAGCGTGCATCCTGATGCGCTACTCGGTAATGTCCTATCATTGCAAATTCGAGACCACCGCCCAAAGCATACTTCCTAATGCCAGAAATAACCGGCTTGTTAAGGTCTTTGATCGCGTGATAAAAATCAAGAAAAAACTTACCCTGCATAGGTCCTGAAAATTCTTTTATATCTGCACCCGCACTAAAGGGTAAATCCGGCGTGGTTGTAAAAACAACAGCCTTAACAGCATGATCATCCTTGAAAGCGGTCAATAGTGTAAAGATATCATCACGAATTGATCTCGATAAGGCATTAACGGGAGGATGGTCTAAATAAACAACCGCAATACCACCCATATTTTTAACCTGACATTGACGCACTTTTTGCAACATAAATCTACCATAATTAAAGATTATCACTGCTATAGCACAGTCATGAACTGATCGCTGATTTTTTTCATAAAACATATTATAAAGTTGAGCATTAATCAGAGTTTCTATGACAACAAATGGACTCATGCACCCTAATCATCTCAATCAAATCACAAACTGAAATGCAACAGAACAATCAAAATATGCCAACATTGGATCGGCGGCAACTAAACGTCATAGTTGTAATATTTGCACACCTTTGTTAATCTTAATCATCAAAAATCGTAACCATCATGACAGAAAAACCATATGTCATCATATTTGATTGGGATGATACGCTACTCGATGCCGGGATGGCTCTTGTACAAAGCAAAATCAATGCCATTAAGGAAACTCTTGAAGACCAAACAACCTACCCCTTCTGCAAAGAATGGCGATGTCCCACGATGCGTGAATTACGCAAACACGCAGGCCACCGTTTCAAAGAAAAAGTCATACATGCGGTAATGCCTCAACTTGATGCGGACAATACCGATCACCAAGCATGGATTAATGATGCGTTTGATCGCTTTAAAAAGTACTATCGCCAAACAGAAAAACACTTATTTCCCGGCGTCACAGCCATGCTAAATCAATTACAGAAAAATTGTGATTTATGCATCGCAACCAATAAATCACGTGATCTTTTTACCGAGGAGCTTCACGAGACCAGACTCGAAGCATTTTTCACACATATCGTATGCGGTGACGATCTTACGTTAGAAGGCAAATTTAAACCACACCCTCGCATGCTCAATATGATCCAAAGCTACTACCCTAACGACACGCGTTTTGTCATGGTTGGCGATAGAGATTTTGATATAATCGCAGCCCGATCAAGCAATCAAGCAAGACATACAAAAACCATTGGCATCTCTCAAACTCAAGAGCTCGATGATGCAAATTGTCAACTTAAGAGCAGTGCAGAAATTTCTATGGCACTGATAGAAAAGTTATTTGTAGAAAAAGCTCATTAGAATTTACTGCTATTTCAAAAATAGCAAAGTACTGGCTTGATCATAACCACACTATTTAAGTACAACAAGTATCGATATCGCTGTGAAAGATTTGTGATCACAGCACCACGCCATATGTGCCAACTGATAACACGTAACACAAATGACTAAAAATTCGATATACAAGACCATCTAATTATAAAAACGGTATATTTCACTCAGTCATTTGAGGATAGTATGGTATTTTCATGTTCAAATAGTCCATGCACATTTCATCTACCTATTTGTTTTTTCTGAAAGCAACCCAGAAGCATAAAATCTATCTATGGGCGTTTTTCGCCATCTGCCTCATATGGGCCATTGAGATGTCGTTACAACCACTGATT
>MDTC01065176.1_pt1 | contig 19703 bp, 14 predicted proteins | sample 811181 | NCBI WGS metagenome assembly MDTC01 (sample SAMN05326644, study PRJNA326480) | marine metagenome | isolation source: seawater | place: Pacific Ocean: North | collected 2011 | reverse complement strand
GACGTGATCGATCTGAACATGGGCTGCCCGTCGAAGAAGGTGTGCGCCCACTCGGGCGGCTCGGCGCTGATGAAGGAGCCCGAGCTGGTGCGGGAGATCGTCGCCGCCATGCGCGCCGCGGTGCAGATCCCGTTCACGGTCAAGATGCGCGCCGGCTGGGACCCCGAGCACGAGAACGCGGTCGAGATCGCGAAGATCAGCGAAGGGGAGGGGGCCGAGGCCATCGCCGTGCACTGGCGCACCCGCACCGAGAAGTACGGGGGCACCCGCAGGCTCGACACGATCGCGGCGGTCAAGCAGGCGGTGGGCGTGCCGGTGCTCGCGAACGGGGACATCGTCGACGTGCCGAGCGCCCGCGAGACCCTGGAGCAGACCGGCGCCGACGGGCTGATGATCGGCCGCGGCGCCATCCGCGATCCGTGGGTCTTCCAGCGGATCCTCGCCGCCCAGCACGGCCGCTGCCAGCCGGTGGTCGACGCGTGGGAGAAGGAGCGCGTGCTGCTCGGCTACTTCGAGGACATCCGGGCCCGCTTCCGCACGGATCTCGGGGCGCTCGGCCGATTCAAGAAGATCGCGAAGTACTTCGTCGACGGGGTCGAGGGCGGCGACACGCTCAAGACCACGGTCCTGCGCAGCCAGACCCCCGAAGAGGCCATCGCGCACATCGAGGCGCACTTCGCGGGGCTGCGCCAGCTGGCCGGTTGAGCCGTGGAGCGGATCCGAAAATGTGGACCGCTTTGACATTCTCCTGACATTTGGAGAAGTCGGCGCAGAGGTGGCGTTGCGATCGGCGGCGGGTCTTCGGGTCGAGGCGGGGCGATGGTCAGTGGATGTAGCGACTCAGAGTGCGGTGGCGGGCCGGTCTCCAGTCTCCAGTCTCCAGTCTCCAGTCCGTGGACGGCCAGGTCGTTGCGGCACCGTTGTCCCGGACGTGGAGGCAGGCGGCACCTACGAGGACATGGGGATGGAACTGCACGAACGCTGATGTACGCGTTCCGCGCTCGCGGCGTGTCGGTGCGAGCGCGCACATCGACGGTGGCACCCCTTCGATGCTGTGGGACTGGAGACTGGGGACTGGAGACCGCCCCGTCACTCCTGCTCCACTCCTGCCCCGCTCCGAAGCCACGCGACTGGCGCCCGCCGATCCCGGCGCTCACCCCGCCGAAGCGAACAGCCACACCGCGACCACGCCGGCCCCGGCCAGCGCGATCAGGATCGCGACGATCGCCGCGCCGCCGAGGATCAGGAGCGGCAGGCTGGCGCCGGCGCGGGGGGCTGGCGGGGAGTCTTCGACGTTGGGGGCGGGCTCTGCTCGGGCTGGTGCGGCGAGCGGGGGCGTGGCTGCCGGATCCGGCGGAGGGGCCCGCTCGACCGGGGCCGAGACAGGCTCGGGGGCCGCTGGGACCGCATGCACGCCGGGCTCGACCCCGCGCTCCACAGCTGGGGTGGGTGCTGGCGCCGCCGGTGCGGGCGGGGGCGTGTTGGTGCCGAGGAGATCGTCCTCGTCCAGCACGACGTCCTCGACCGCGGGGATGAGGTGGACCGGGGTCGCGGGGGGCGTCGGATCGTCTTCGTCGAGGTCGAGCTCCAGCTCCACGTCGACTGCCTCGTCCAGCTCGACCGGCACCGCCAGGGCGGGTGCTGTGGCCGTGCGCCCGTCGACCGGCGCCGCTCCGGGCAGCGCGGGGCTCGGCGGAGGCGGACGGGGTGTGGCGCCCTCGGGGCGGGGCAGGGGACGGCGCGTGCGAACCGGTGGGGGGCGGTCCGTGCTGATGCTGGCGCTCGTCTCCACCGGTGCCCGCCGCGCCTCGGCGGGCGCCGCGTAGGACGCGACCGCGGTGCCCGTGTCGACCGGGAGCTCGACCGGCTCGGCCAGGGACTCCCTGGCCGAGGCCGTCGCGGTGGCTGTCGTTGCCGGCACAGGCGTGGTGGCGCCCGCCTGGGCCAGCACCTCGGCCGTGTGGGCCGGCGGACCCCACAGCTCGGCCTCGGGGGGCGGTCCCGGATCGACGATCTCCTCGGTCTCCGGGGGAGCGTCGTCGTCGTCGTCGTCGTCGTCGTGGCCGGGATCGGAGTCCGTCACGCCCAGGGCCCGGAGCCTGGGGTCGGTGACCTCGCGGTGGAGCTCGTCCAGGCTGAACTCGCCGGTCTCGTTGCCGCCGCGCTGGAGCTGCAGGTCGTAGCGGTCGGGCAGGGTGAGGACCGCGACGACGCCGGCGGACTCGGGGAGGGGCTGACCCCGGTCGATGACCACGGCAGCGACGCCCTGGAGCGCCGGCTCGGGCTCGGTGGGGGGCGCCTCGAGCCAGGGCACGGCATGGGCGTTGGCGAAGGCCTCGAGGGACGGGCCGGGTGCCCGGTCGGAGAAGCCTCGGAACGCGGACGCGATCTCGGAGACCGACGGGCGGGCCTCGGGATCGAACGCGACCATGCGCAGGAGGAGGTTGCGCAGGGCGCGATCGTCGCTGTCGCTGCGCATCTGCAGATCGTCGACTCGGGCGACCACATCGGCCAGGTGACGATCGTGGGCGGGATTCTGGGAGTGCAGGCGCCGCAGCCAGCGCCCGCGGAACAGCTCCAGCGCCAGGATGCCGAGCGCGTAGACATCCGCCTCCGCCTGGGCGCGTCGGCCATCGCGTCGCTCGGGCGAGAGGTAGCGTACGAGGCCCTTCTTCAGCGCCCCACTCTTGGCGGCGCGTCCGGCCAGCGAGGTGTAGCCGGTGGCGAAGTCGGTGACCTTGAGCTCGCCGTCGCGACTGACCAGCACGTTCGACGGCTTGAGGTCGCGGTGCCACAGGCCCGGTGCGGCTCCAGACAGCCCCGGGAGGCCGCCCGACGACGCCTCGAGCGCGACCGCGACGCAGCGCATGACCTCGCAGGTGACCCGCCGAGGGAGGAGGCGGCCGGTCTCGGACAGCAGGTCCACCCAGTCGAGCAGGTCGATGCCGTCGACGTACGGGGAGACGAGGGCGAAGCGCTCTCCGACCACCGCGACGTCGTACACGCAGGCGTGGTGGCGGTGGTGCAGGGCGCCGATCCGGCGGGCCCGATCGCGCAGGTCCAGGAGGTGGTCCACGCCACCCTCGGGATCTTCCCGCAGGAGCTTCACCGCGACCGTGCGGCCGTGGTGGATGCCCGCGAACACCGCGCTCATCGGTCCCGCCGCCGTCTCCCGCAGGAGTGCGATGCGATCCGAGGTGGAGGACTGGGCGGTCATGAACGGGTCGCGGCTCCCACTGGGACGGGGTCGTCACGCAGAGCGACGGCCGACGGTAACACGAACGGAACCGCGCCAGCCCGGCGCGGGTCGGGCGGCGTGGGACCGTGCCGACCTGCCTTGCATCGATCCCTTTGCTGTGGCAGAACAAGGCCGCTCGATGGCGGGACGGGACCCGCCCGGAGGACGTGCATGCCGATGCTTCGCAACATTCCCCGACTCGCCCTGTTTGCCCTGCTCGGGTTGGGGCCGACGATGCTCGGCGGATGTGACGCCGTCAACGACCTGATCGCCTCGATCTCGCCTCCCGCGGACCCCTCGTCCATCGTTGCTCCCGCCATGGGCAAGCTCAAGGATGGGGACCTGCCCGGCGCCATGTCGGAGTACGAGTCGATCGTCGCTGCTCACCCCGACGTGGCGGAAGCGCACATCGGCCTCGCCTACGTGCAGATGCTCGCCGGCAAGTACGACAAGGCCGACTCCACGCTCAAGACGGCGTCGGACATCGAGGGCCTCGAGGACGGGGTGAAGAACGAGATCTCGCTGCGCCGGGCGCTGGTCGCGCTGCGTGCCGGGGACCTCGAGAACACCCAGAAGTACGGCGAGGCCTCGGGCCTGCCGGCTGGCCAGGTCATCGCCGCCGAGGTGTACCTCGCCGATGCCGAGTCCGAGTCGGCCATCCCCCTGCTGGAGAAGGCCCGCGACGGCGGCAGTGGCTCGGTCAAGGCCGCCGCCCAGACCTACCTGGACTACCTCGGTGACCAGGAGACCGGCCGCGCCATGCTCGCCGAGGCGACCGCCCTGTGGGCCCTCGGTCAGCGCGCCGACGCCTGCGAGACCGCGGAGGAGCTCCTGCGCTTCCTGCCCCCCGACTTCGCCGACCGCGATCGCCTCCTGCTCCTGTGGGCCGGACGTGCGGTCGCTTCCGGTCAGCCGGGCGTTGCCGAGGGCCTGCTCGATGACATGGGCGGCGCTCCCGAGGACCAGGTCTGGCGCGTCCAGGCCACCCGTGCCCTCATCGCCGTCGCCAACGAGGACTACGACGGCGGCAAGGAGATCTTCACCGCGCTAGGCTCAGGCGGGGCACCGGCTGACGGCCTCGCCGACGCCCTCGCCACCGCGGCAGCCATCTCTGGGGATGCCAGCTTCGCCCAGGAGATCGCCGGTGGCCTGGAATCGGCGGCCGTCGCCCGGGGTCTCCTGGCCGCTGGAGCGGATGGCGCTGCGAAGAGCGCGGCGCCGTCCTCCAGCATGCTCTCGAGCTACCTGGAGAAGAAGTGATGCGACACCTCACCCTGCTCACCGCCGCTGCGCTGCTCTTCACGGCTGCCCCCGTGGTCCTCGCGACCACCTCGGCGCCCGCGATGGCCAAGAAGGGCGATGACTCCCCGGGCATCCCGCTCGAGGTGCAGGTCGTCGACAAGGAGTCGGGCGAGCCGATCAAGACGGCCAAGGTCCGCAACCCTCAGGAGAAGGAGCCCCACCCGGTCAACGCCGACAACGGCATCTGGAAGGGTGACGTGCTCTACCTGCCGGACGGGCAGGAGATCTTCTTCGAGAAGGGGATGCAGCTGACCTTCGAGGTCTCGGCGCCCAGCTACCAGACCGCCAAGGTCGACTACATCATGCGCAAGCGCAAGAACCGGATCCTCGTCGAGCTGGACAAGATGAAGCTCGACCTCGAGGACATCGAGGAAGACGATCCCGTCATCCAGTTCGGCCGCGACAAGCCCATCGGCGGCCGCGAGATCGACTGACCCCCCACCTTCTTTCGTTGGACCTCCCGGTCCCTCCCAGTCGGAGAGACAGATCATGCGCAAGGCTCTCGCCATCACGGGTCTCCTGGCCCTAGGCTTCATCTCCACCGCGGCCATCGCGGCCGGCTGGAGCGACTACGAGGCCGCCTTCCCCGTGGCTCCCTGCCAGGACGGCTGGGTGGGCTGCATCGTGGACGGCAAGGTCGTCAGCCCGGAGATGATGAAGGACGGGACCGGGGCGCCCATGCCCGCAGACATGCGGGTCGGGTGGTTCGATCTCGAGGGCACCGCCACCTTCTCCCCGTTCCCGCAGCTGTCCGCCTACACGGGTGAGCTCGCCGCGGCGACCGTCGCGGACGCGGGCGGTGGCGACGAGGGTGGCAACGACACCGGCACCACCAACACCGGTGGCGGCGACAACGGTGGCTCCAGCAGCAGCGGAGGCGGCTCTTCCAGCGGCGGTGGGTCCAGCAGCAGCGGCGGCGGCTCGTCCAGCGGCGGCGGCTCGTCCAGCGGCGGTGGCTCGACCAGCAGTGGCGGCTCGTCCAGCGGTGGTGGCTCGACCAGCGGCGGCGGCTCCACGACCGCGGCCTCCGGCGGCGGCTCGACCGGTGGTGGTACCGCCGACAACCCGCCCGACCCGACGACCGGTGGCGGGACCAGCATCAAGGACGTCGCGGCCGGCGGCGGCACGGCCGACGGTGGCGACGGTGGCAACGCAATCATCCAGAAGGCGCTGACCGAGGATCCCGTCGCTGCCCCGTCGGGCGACTGCTCCAACTACAAGCAGCTCGAGCCCAAGGCCATGATGGGCAAGCTCGACGGTGCCGCGACCGAGTGCCTCGAGAAGCTCCTCTCGAACACGCCCAAGCAGACCGAGAAGAACAAGATCTCGCGCGTGCTCATGACCAACGCCTGGGCGTCTGGCGACAAGAAGGCCTGGGAGAAGCTGGTCAAGCGCCACCTGGACGAGATCGATCGGTCCGATCCGGACATCTGCTACAAGTACGCGCTCCACCTGGCCAAGAAGGGCCCCGGCGCCTCCTACGGCGTCATCAAGTGGTCCGACGTCGCGCTCGAGAACCGCACCGTGTGGACGGGCTCGACCTACACGACCCGGGTGAACAGCCTGTACAAGCTGCGGGCGATCGCCGCCCAGCGCCTGTGGCAGGCCGCGGAGGGCAAGTTCGCCGAGGACTCCTCCGATGCGAACCGGGCCGAGCGTGACAAGACCCGCAACATGACCAAGGTCATGGCGCGCGAGTGGTACGAGTACGCGAAGAGCGCCGGCAAGAGCTCGGACAGCGCGAAGGCGCTGTGTATCTCCGCCGCGGGCACCGAGGACTACTGCGAGGGGGCATGATGTCCACGCGCACCCGCGGAATCCTTGCGGCTGCGGGGATCGGTGGTCTGCTGCTGGGCGCCGTGGTGGCGGCTTCTGTCACCTCGTGCACCGGCACCGAGGCCAACGAGACCCCGGACCCGGCGAGCTGGGATCTCCCCGTCGACAAGGCCCTCTTCGACGCCACCTGGCCCATGTCGGTGGTGGACGACGAGGTGCGCAAGCCCCTCGAGGAGCCCGACTGGGTCGCCCTGACCTTCGAGCGCGACATCCGCAAGGCGGTCAAGGAGAGCGGGGGCGAGTCCGACTTCGCAACAGCGCGCGCCCACGCGGACGCGGCCGCTCTGTATCGCCAGGGTGCGATGGCTGCGTCGACCGCCTATGTGCAGTACTTCAGCGCCCCCATGGGCCAGCCCTATGACCCGGCGGAGAAGGCCCACCTGATCTTCGTCGGCCGCACCGTGCTCGGCGACGCCGAGGGTGCGAAGCAGCAGATCGACGCGGTCAAGGCGCTGGGCGAGGACAGCCCCATCGCCGTGTGGGCGGCGCCGTGGCTGGCCATGCACGAAGCGGGCAGCACCTGGCCTCCGGACCTGTCCGGCGTTCCGTTCCAGCTCCCGGAGGTGAAGCCCGGAGAGTGGCCGGAGATCGCCGAGTCCAGGCCGACGTACACGGTCAAGGAGCAGCCCCCGGGCACCCACTCCCTGGACATCGACGACCCGACCCTGCTGGTCCAGCTGGCCCTGTGGCATGACGCCGCCGCACGTCAGGCCGCCGGGGACAAGGCCGCGCTCGTCGACCTGTACGGTGCCCGCTACCGCATGCCCGCCGAAGCGCATGTCTCCGGCGAGGATACGCTCCCGCTCGAGATGATCTTCGGCAGCGACTACCTGCACCCGCTGGACGCGCCGTTCATGGCAGCGGTCACCGGCGATGCCGGCCTGGCCGCGGTCGACGCGTTCAAAGACCGGAGCTTCACCGCGGCCGTGGTGGTCGCGGTGCGGGGGGACGGCGGCAAGATCGACTCCGAGAAGGCGGTCGACCTGGTCAACGACCTCCGCAAGGCCTGGAAGACCCAGCAGGGCCTGGCCCGCGGGTCGGATCATCCGAGCCACCCCATCTTCGCGGACGTGGCCGTCGCCGGCCTCTACCGCAATCTCGCGATCGTCGCCGAGCTCGAAGGCGACCGCGAGACCTCGGGCAAGCTGCGCATCGCCGCCAAGGACATGGGCGAGAGGGATGCTGCTGCGGCCCCCGAGGGTTTGCTCTCCCTCACGGCATGGGATGCTGAGAACCAGTACACCATCCGAGGTCTCGAGATCGTTCACCAGCAAGCGCGCCGGGCACCTTCGCTCGAAGTCGTACGCACCGCCCTGGACCTGCTCGCCATTCGAGTCGGTCGCAGTCGCGGCGGCGGCGGCACCCCCGGCATGTAGGAGACAGCCTCCATGGGTCGACTTCCACATCTCCTGATCGGTGCAGGCCTCGTCTGCTCGACGTTCCTCGTCGCGGGCGTCGACTACTTCGAGGAGCAGCTGCCCTCGACGATGAACCCGTTGTACGCGAGGACCATGGTTGATCGGCGCAGCCACGAGCTGGTGTTCGATCGGATGTTCTACCGCTCCGCGATCACGAACGAGCTGCGATCCCGCGTCGTCAGCAAGTTCCAGATCCTGGAGGGCGGCAAGAAGATCAAGGTGACGCTCAAGGAGGGCATCAAGTGGCACGACGGCAAGCCGCTGACCCCCGAGGACGTCTGCTTCACGGTCGATGCGCTGCTCAACACGAGCAACCCGAGCAACGAGTCCAAGGACTTCCGCGAGGCCATCGCCGGGTGTGAGGCAGACGAGAAGGAGTCGACCGCGACCATCTCGTTCCGCAAGATCTACCACAACCCTCGCGAGCGCATCGCGTTCCACATCATGCCCAAGCACAAGTTCAGCAGCTCGACCATCTCCCCCGAGGACGAGTTCGCGCTGCGGCCGGTGGGCACGGGACCGATGAAGGGCAGCAAGGGCCGACGGGAAGTCTCGTTCACGGCGGTGCCCAACGCGCACCATCGCCCGAGCATCTCCGGCGCCCAGCTCAAGGAAGGCGGCGACCCGTTCGTCCAGATCCGGACGCTCATCAACGCCGGTGTGCACGGCGTCATCTCGGTCGCGCCGCCGCTCCGCCCCGAGGTCGCCGCCAGCGACGACGTCGCGCTCAAGAGCTACGACCTGCGGTCCTGGTGGTTCATCGCCATCAACACGACCAAGGGCCCGCTGGCCAAGAAGCAGATCCGCCAGGCCATCGACCTGACCCTCGATCGCTCCGAGCTGCGCGAGCTGACCATCGGTGTCGACGCCGACGACCCGAACCCGCCCTGCGAGTTCATCAGCGGTCCGTTCGTGCAGTCCTCGCCGTACTACAACCGCCAGGTCAAGGTCCACGAGCGCAGCGATCGGGCCAAGGCTGCCTCGCTCATGGAGCAGGCAGGCGCGCAGAAGCAGGCCGGTCGCTGGACTGTCGCCGGCGCGCCGGTCAACCTGCGCCTCGGCATGAACGCCCCGCTGGACGGCGAGGCCCGCGACCTGCTCAACCAGATCGGCAACCAGCTCCAGGCGGGCGGCTACGATCGGCAGGTCTACAAGGTCACGGCCGACGACTGGAACCGCAAGGTGGTCGCGGGTCAGCAGAAGGACTTCGATCTGCTGATCGGCAAGTGGTCCTTCGGCCTGGTCGAGTACGTCAACCCGCTCTTCCACACCCGCGGTGGCGGCAAGGGTGCGCTGAACATCTTCGACTACAGCAACCCCGAGGTCGACAAGCTGCTGGCGCGCTTCGACGCTGCGCGGACGGACACCGAGGCTCGCGACGCCTACCACGAGCTCCACGCCAAGCTCGCGGACGACCTGCCCTACATCTTCCTCTGGAAGCTGGACACCAAGTCCGCCTGGCGCAACGAGATCCGCAACAACACGATCGCGCCGTACTACTACTTCACCGAGTTCGACGGCTGGACCCAGGAGTAGGGGGCAGCCCCTCAGGCAGCACCTGAGGGGTTGGTCTGAAGCGCCCTTGAAATGCGGGGAATCCTGGAATGGCAGCCCGGCTGTGCCTGAGTGCACACGCCGGGCTTGTTCGTGGCGATGTTTCCGTTGCACACCGTGCTAGAGTGCGGCCGCCTCGCCGGAGGCAGGAGACGACTTGGCCTGGTGGATTCGACCGCTCGTACGACTGCTCGCAGCGCTCTCGCTCCCGATCCTCGTGCCTGCGATCATCACGCTGGTCGTGTGGATGCTGCCCGGCACCCTGGCCTCGACCATCTGCCCGCCCGGCTGCGCCCGCGAGGCCCGCGAGACCACCGTGCAGGAGTACCACCTGCAGAGCCCCTGGAGTGACGACATCCGGGCCTCGGTGGGGCTGGCGCCGCTGACCGTGGTGGAGGACAACCCGGAGGCCCAGGAGGAGGGCGAGCCCGCGTACGTGCCCGAGGACGACTACACCACCGGACAGTCCGTGGTCGCGACGGCATCGGCCACCCTGGATGCCGGCTACTTCCTGGTGAACTGGCTGCGCCGGGCGGTCGTGCTCGACTTCGGGCGTGGCAAGGTCGGCACCTACACCGCCTTCGAGATCAGCGACCTCATCTGGTCAGCGCTGCCGAACACGATGCTGCTGATCGGCACCGCGCTCACCCTGGTCATGGGCGGCATGGTGCTCGCGGCCACCGGTGTCCTGCCCAAGAGGGTCGACAACATCCTGCAGGGCGTCGGCGTCATCCCGGCGGTCTTCATGGCGCTGTTCGTCTACGCCATCCTGCAGATCTTCATGGGCGGTGACCCCTTCGCCTTCGACGTGGACCTGGGCACGTCGGAGCCGCTGGCCATCCAGCCGCTGGCCATCCTGTTCGGCGGTCTGGCGCTCGGCCTCGCGGACGGCGCCGCCTCGGGTGCGGTCATCGGCACCCGCAACCTCTTCGAGAGCGAGGTCAAGCAGCGCTACATCGGCATTGCCGTGCTGCGCGGGGAGAGCGTGCTCGGCAACGCCCTGCCGAACCTGCTCCCGGCCCTGGTCGGACAGCTGCGGGGCCGGGTGCTGCACCTCGTCTCCGGCACCGTCATCGTCGAGCTGGTCCTGCAGATCAACGGCCTGGGCGATCTGCTGTGGAACAGCACGCTCGACAAGGCGACCTTCGTCATCCTCGCCGCCGCGTGGGGCTTCTCATTGATCTCGGCCTTGCTCCTCCTGATCCAGGCGCTCTCCGAGGTCGGGGTGGCCATCCTGGTCCGCCGCGCGCCCCATGTGCCGGTCGCCGTGCCCGCAACGGCCGCCGTGGAGGGCGCGTGAGCGTGGACGTGCAGAAGGTCCGCCGCACCGGCAGCGCGTGGAACACCGCCTGGCTGATCATCGGCCTGTTGCTCCTCGCCGCGTTCGTCGCCGCCGCAGTCAGCGCCCCCGAGCGCCTGCCCTCGCCGGACATGGACCACCTCTTCGCCAAGCCCTGGGAGGTCCCGCCCTTCGGCGCGGATACCAAGGGCATCTCGCTGGTGCACTACGTGCTGCAGGGCGCGGGCATCGTGCTCGGCCCGTCCGCGCTCGCCGGCGTCATGGTGATGATCTTCTCCGCGTTCGCCGGACTGGCGCGCTGCGCCGGCGTCACCTGGCTCGACACCGTCCTGCAGGTGTTCAGCGAGATCGCGGGTGCCCTGCCGCGCATGGTCGTCGTGCTGGTCGTCGCGTTCGTCGTGCCCAAGGAGTACGTCAGCCTGTACCCGCTGGCCATCGCCTGGGCGATCCTCGCGGCTCCCGGCGCCATGGACGAGGCAGCCGCGGCCGCGGGACGGCTCGGTGGCGCGCGCTTCGTCGAGGCCCTGCGGGCGCACGGCTTCTCGTTGACCAGGATCTACCTGTACCACATCACCTGGCTCAACCTGCGCTCCGTCCTGGTGCGCCAGGGCGCCGAGGTGCTGATGCAGGTGGTCTTCCTCGAGATCGCCCTGTCGTACCTCGCCGACTTCAAGCGCCAGCCCGCCCTGACCCGGCCCGAGCTCATCAAGAGCTGGGCCAGCCCGCTCTACGACGGGTTCCAGTCCGCGGTGCTGTTCGGAGAGACCTTGTTCAAGGAGGGCTTTGGCAAGGCGTGGGAGGTCGGTGTGACTTCCGACATGGCCATGCTCCACGCTTTGGTGCTCGGTCTCGTTCTGGTAGCCCTGGTGGCGTTGATGGCGCAGGCATTCCGCCTGGCGGCGAGGCAGCGATGAGCGACGGCGAGACCAAGCTCCACGTCGAGACCGGCGTGAAGACCGAGCGTTCCGCGGAGTCGGAGCTCCTGCTCGATCTGCAGGATCTCTGCATCGTCACGCCTGCGCGCACGCTCGTCGACGGGGTCTGCATCCAGGTGCGCTCGGGTCGCTGCACGGCGGTGATCGGCCACTCGGGCTCGGGCAAGAGCCTGTCTGCCCGGGCCTGCATGGCGGTGCTCGACGTCGACCCGGGCATCGTGCGGGGTACGCTGCGCTTCCCGGCGTTCTCCGGGGACAAGGACTGGTTCGACGGAGTGAGGGGAGGGGGCATGCGCGCCCAGCGCCGCCTGCTGCGCCAGACCCGCACCCTGCGCGGCAAGTACGTGACCTACTCGCCGCAGTCGGCCTCCTCGGCCCTCAACCCCGGTCGCACCCTGGGCTGGCAGCTCAAGATGGCCATAGGGCGCAGGGACCAGGCGCCGGCCGATCTCGGGCAGGAGATCGCCGCGATCCTGGAGCGGGTGGGGCTGCCTCCCCGCGCGGCCGCCAGCCTGCCCAGCGAGCTCTCCGGCGGCATGGCCCAGCGCGCCGCCCTCGCCATCGCGATCGCCCCCAAGCCGCCGCTGCTCATTGCCGACGAGCCCGAGACCGGCCTCGATCCGGTCCTGCGCCGGGTCGTCACCGAGCTGATGATCAACGTCGCCCAGGAGACGAACGTCGCCCTGATGCTGATCTCCCACAACATGGAGACGGTCGAGCGCGTAGCCGACGAGGTCGTTCGGCTCTACCAGCCCAGCGACACCCACGACTCCTTCGGCAACCCCAAGGAGGGCGTCGCATGAGCGAGTCCGAGCTCCCGCCCACCACAGACCTCGCCCTCGGCTTCGAGGGCGTGTCCCACGCGCCCCCCCGTCCCGCCCCGGACGCGGACGTGGTCGTGCACATCGAGGACGTGCGCAAGACCTTCGTCATTCCCGGTCCCTGGCCGTGGAGCCCGAAGAAGCACGTCGAGGCGGTCGCTGGGGTGACCGTGGAGCTGCGCGCCGGCGAGGTCGTGGCCCTGGTCGGACAGTCCGGCTCCGGCAAGACCACCCTGTCGCGCATGGTGCTCGGCCTCGAGGGCGTGACCAGCGGAGAGATCCGCCTCGAAGGCGAGCCCTGGTCGAGCCTGCCCGAGGGGCAGCGCCGCCCCCGTCGGGTCCGCTACCAGTACGTGCCCCAGGACGCCCTGTCCGCGCTGGACCCCCAGCAGACCGCGGTCGAAGCCGTGGTCGAGTCGCTCACCGTGCTCGGTGGACTCGCCCGCGAGCAGGCGACCGAGCGGGCGGTTCAGATGCTCGAGGAGCTCGGGCTCGGCCATCGGCTCACCGCGCTCCCGCGGGAGATGTCGGGCGGGGAGCAGCGCCGGGTGACGCTGGCGCGCGTCTTCGCCCTGCAGCCGCGCCTCGTCGTCGCCGACGAGCCGACCTCGGGGTTGGACCCCGATCGCCAGGATTCCGTCCTCGAAGACCTGATCACCAACCTGCCCGAGGGGGCAGCGTGTATCCTCGTGACCCACGACATGGCCCAGGCGCGTGCCTGGTGCCATCGTGCGCTCGTCATGCTGGAAGGTCAGGTCATCGAAGAACTCCCTCTGCCCGATGGACAACCGACACATCCGTATGCTCGGATGTTGTTCGATCCATGGGGCGATCACGACCTGTCCCAGTCCACTGCGATGTAGCCGGAGACTCCATGCGTACCTCCCATCGCCTGACCGCCCGCCTCGTGCTCGCGCTGTGCCTCGCCACCGGCGGGTCCGTGCTGGCGTCCTCGCTGGTGCCCACCGTGGCTCTCGCTCAGGACAAGACCGCCGAGCGTCTCCGCCTCGAAGAGGAGATGAAGCGCCTCGCCCAGCGCAATGCGTGGGCGGGCGTCGAGCGCAAGTACAACGAGCTGCTCGCCCTCAACATCGACCTGCCCTTCGATGACCACCAGGTCGGCGCCCAGGCCGCCCGGTCGCTGGGCAAGACGCTGGAGGTCTACGAGCGCCTGCTCCGCGCCCAGAAGATCCAGGCCAGCGACGAGATCATCCAGGAGCTGGCTGCGATCGACTCCCAGTACGGCCGCGTCGAGCTCAAGGGCTCGGAGCGCTTCCTGGTGCCGGTCAAGCCCGCCGTCATGCCCTTCGCCCCCGATCAGCGCAAGAGCGTCGAGTGGGCGGAAGAGGTGATGACCAACACGGGTTCCTTCCGCGGCATGCTCCCCCTCGGGACGTACAAGGTCGCGTGCCAGGAGTTCGAGGTGGTCGCGGGTCCGAACTTCCTCACCATCCCGGTGGAGAAGCCCAAGAAGAAGGAGCTCGAGGCCTGTCTCGCGGGCCAGGGGCTCGCCGGTGGCGGCGGGGACGGCACCGGCCCGTCCGCGGCCGACTACACCGAGGGCATCATCGGCTACCACGGCTTCGTCGGGACCGTGGGCTACAACTTCATGTCCAACTCGGCCCCCAAGGACCCGGTCGCCGACCTGTCCAACCCGGACCTCTACCAGGCCCAGGGACAGTCGGTCACGGGCTCGGGGATCTCCGCCCAGCTGGGCTACGAGATCGGCTTCAACGGCGCCAACAAGATGTTCGGGACGGCCCTGACGGTCGGCTACACCGGCATGTACGGCGGCCGGACCCAGTACGCGGATCGCCCGGCCAGCTTCAACGGCGGCAACGCCTGGCTGGCGGCGACCATCCGCCCCGGCGACCTGCGCATCGCGGTCGGACCTACCTGGAACCTCTACTATGGCGAGGGAACCGGCGTTGCCTGCTGGTTCGAGCTGGCGCCGAACGAGGACTGGGACCCGCCCGCGACCGGCAGCGATCCCGAGCGCTGCTCCCGGCCCGATCAGCAGACCTACGAGCCGAACAACATCGAGTGGCGTGGCTTCTCGGTCGCCCCCGGTGCTGCGTTCGCGGTCGGCTTCGCTCCGGTCGAGCTCTTCAGCAATGAGGAAGGCTTCGGCCTGCGAGGTGTTGTGGAGTTGGGCGGAAGCTGGGCCACGGACGGCAACCGCCAGATCATCAACGCAGGCGTGCGGGTCGGCGTCGTTCCGCACATCAAGCGCTTCAACCAGTAGTTTTCTCTTTCCGCATCCCTGTTCTGTCTGGAGATCGACATCATGACTCGGATCCGACCCAAGACCGTGTTCCGTACGGTTGCCGCGGCCGCCCTCGGTGCCCTTGCCCTGAGCCTCGCAGCTCCCGCATCGGCCGGCCAGGTGGACTTCGGCAAGGACGGCCACGCCATGAACCCGGTCTGGTCCAAGGACGGCAAGCACCTGGCGTTCGAGGTCAACACCTACGGTGGTGACGGCATCGACATGTACTTTGCCGCGGTGACCGGAGCCTCGGCCACCAAGGTCATGGGCGTGAAGCTCCCCGGCTCGAGTGGCCCCTACAGCGGCCAGCAGGTCGTCATGAACCCGACCTGGCACCCTGGCGGCATCGCAGTCTTCGAGGGCAGCAACTCGGGCGGCCAGTTCCGCCTGTACTTCGCCCAGCCGGGTGGCGCGTCGGCGGCCGAGATGATGCCCACCGACAAGGCCCCGGGCAACCTGCAGTTTCCGGTGGTCGCCCCCAACGGCAACCTGCTCGGCTACACGTCCAGCCAGTACGGCAAGGGCGACGTCATGAGCTGGGACCGGTCGACCGACCAGATCACCCGCATGACCACCACCCAGGGCGTGTCCGAGGTGTTCCCGCTGTTCGACAGCACCGGCGCCAACATGCTCTTCGTCCGCAAGGGCGACGCCGGCGCGACCATCCACGAGATCAGCGTGGGCAGCAAGGCCGAGAAGCAGCTCGCCCAGGGCAACGGCGACCAGACCCGCCCGGTGTACGCCGGCGACAAGGTGCTCTACTTCACCAGCGAGCGTGGCGACGGCAACTGGGACCTGGTGCAGATGAGCCGCGCGGGCGGCGGCAAGAAGGTGCTCGCCAAGGGCGTCAAGCTGCCCGAGCGCGCCCGGCCGGCGGTCAGCCCGGACGGCAAGTACGTCGCGTTCGTCTACTCGGACCCCACCATGCATGACAGCGTGCGGGTGATGAACCTGGCGACCGGCGCGGAGAAGGAGATCAAGACCGACTTCACCGCCTGCGGTGAGCCGGCGATCGGCATGCAGGGCGGCCAGCTCCTGCTCGCCTTCACCGCCCTGCCCAGCAACGACAGCGACTGGCGCTTCCTCTACGTGAAGGACATCACGAACCAGATGTAGTGCCGGGCGCTCCTGTGGCGCCGGTCAGTGGGCGTCGAAACGCGAGAGAGCCGCTTCTCCCTGGGGAGAGGCGGCTCTCGTCGTCTCGGGCTCTCGTCCCGAGGTCTGCGCCGGGCGAGGCTACGGCTTGGTGCAGTCGCCCTCGTAGAACCAGCGGCAGCCGATCTTGCCCCACACGAGGGCACCTTCGTCATCGCCGACGCCGTTGGGGGCCCACTCGTTGCTGGTGTCGAAGGCGCGAGCCTCACCGTTGTTCTCCACGAGGAAGAACCAGGCCCCGCTGCGGCCATCGAGCTGGTCCCGGGTGGCTCCGCCGAAGTCCGACGGGCAGTCCGAGAGACTGGGTGCGTAGGTGACCTCGTAGCTCACCGAGTGGGTGCAGTTGGGGCACTCCTCCGAGCCGCCGGCCTCCCACGTGCCGGACAGACCGAAGCCCACGGTGCAGTAGCCGCTGTCCGCGGCGCCCGACGCGGCCCAGTTGTCGTGGGCGAGCATCGGCGAGTTGGCGACGATGACCCAGTAGAAGGCGCCACCGATGCTGCCGCCCTCCTCGAAGTCGATATCGGTCATGAGGTAGTTGGTGCCGCCCTCGAAGTCCTCGCAGACGTAGCCTTCGCTGTCGATGAAGACCTCGCAGTCCTCCGACTTCTCGAAGTCCGCAAGCGTCTGCTCGACCTCGTCGACGTTGCCGGTGGGGTCGGTGTGGCCGTCGCCCTTGCAGCCCACCGTGGCCAGGGAGATCAGCCCGATGCTGACCAGGACCGAAGGTCCGATGCTCTGGAATGCCGCGCGCATGTCGCCTCCACGTCCGCGTACTGCAGAATGCCCTGGATCCGGCCGCAGGTCGACCCCGGACCGTGGACTGGCCCGAGAACGTCTCGCTAGAAGGCGAAGGCGACGCCAGCGCGCACGCCGACCCCGGCGCGACGGGTCCTGATCTTGACCTCCTTGTCGTCCGGATCGGGGCGCCAGCGGGACAGGCGACCCTCGCCGGAGAGGCCGAGGTGAAGCAGGACCGGCTCGGCGACGGGCAGGTCGCCGCGGACCTCGAGGCGGGCCACGGACGGCACCGGTGCCCAGATGGTCTGCAGGTCCAGCTCGAACATGCCGGCCCCCCACTCACCGCGGAGTCCGCCGCCGACGCCGGCACCCATGATGCCGAAGCCGACCGGCTTGGCGCTGACGCGCTCGGCGGTGGTGTACTCGAAGGCGAGCTCGGTCGCGCGGGCGAACCCCAGGGCGCCGTAGGCGGACCAGGTGCCGTTGTCCCAGGCGCGGTACCGACCGCCGACCTCGACGTCCAGCGGCAGGTAGAAGGGCTTCTCTTCGCCGAGGCCCAGCCGGACCGCGCTGGCCTGGAAGCGGGCGTTGAACCCGAGCGTCTTGGCGCTGCCCGCCCACACCTCGGCCGCCAGGTGCAGGCCCGGCTGGCTGAAGGTGGTGTAGGCCGCTTCGGGGGCGAACTGATCGGCTGCGTCACCGTCCAGGGTGGAGCCGTAGGACGACACGTGGTTGATGAACGCGCCGCGCAGGCGGGCGGTCTGGTAGCCGGTGGCCCCGGCGCCGGGGTTGCGCGTCTTGGGCTTGCCGCCCGGGGTGCCACCCGGAGTGCCCCCACCCGGGGTCGCCGCTGCGGTCTGGCCGCCGCCGGCGGGGGTGGTCGTGCCCGGGGTTGCCACAGGGGTGGTGCCTGGCACCGAGGTGGGCGTGGCGGGTGCTGTCGTCGCCACCGGGGCGGACACGACGACCGGCGCCTCGGCCTTGGGGATGTAGAGGTGGGCGACCCGGGCCTTCCAGCGCTCCAATGCCTCCAGATCCGGGGTGCTGCCGACGTGGAGCAGGCCGGGGTAGGGGGCGTCCGCCGTGCTCTGCCACAGGCGGGTCGTGGTCGTCAGGCCGGAGCCGCCGATGTCGATCTCGACCAGGCCGCCCTCGACGCCCACCTTGTAGGTGATGCGCGCGACGCCGTGGCGATCGGTCTTGGCAGAGGGCGGCAGGGCGCCGTCACCCTGGGGGACGGCGAGCTGCAGGTCGACGTTGGGAACCGGCATGCCGGCAGCGTCCTCGGCCACCACGACGAGCGAGATCTCGGTGGCGCCGTCGGCGTTGACCGCGTCCACGATGGGCCAGGCAACGAGGCGCTGGGCGGCGAGGCCCGTGCCGGTGAGCTGGGGCCAGGCCATGGCCTCGAGCCAGCCCGCGTCGCCCTCGAGGCGCCAGGAGCTGGTGTAGGTGCCGTCCCTGTTGTCGGATCCACGGCGGATCAGGCGCCCGTTGCGGACCTCGAACGTCGGGATCCGGCCGGTGACGCCCCGGCCAGCCGGGTCCTTCGCCCGCGCCGTCACCGCCGCGGTCGTCACCTCGTCGGACAGCTTGGGTGGGTCGCTGGACAGGGTCAGGGTGTTGGGGCTCGGCACCACGGTGACCTTGGCGGTGGTCTGGCTCTTGCCGGCCGTGATCGTCATGGTCGGCGAGCCGGTGTCCGGCAGGGTCCAGGGGACGACGAGCAGCTCGCCGCGGGCCTCGATGGCGCCCGCCTTGCCCTCGCTCACCTCGACCTTCAGCGCGGACGCGGCACACGTCTCCCCGGTCGGGGTGACACAGGCGACCGGCACGCCCAGGGTGGTGCCGCCACCGAGCCGGTCGGGCAGGGGGGCGACGACGAGGGCGTGGGGCACCTCCATCGGCAGCTTGGGTGTCGTGACCGTGGGCGTGCCCCCGACCGAGCTGGTCAGGGTGCCGGTCGGCCGGTCCGGATGCAGGGCGACGTCGAAGCTCACGGTGCCGTCAGGGCTCGCCTTGGTCGGGCCGTACTCGCGATCGCCGACCCGCAGCACGTTCATCGAGTCCGCAGGGGCGTCGAGGGTGATGTTCTGCTCGATGGTGACCGGCAGGACCTCGGCGTCGACGAAGGAGAAGGGGGCGGCGGTGTCGACCACCACGAACACCGGGCGGATGGGGGCGCCCAGGCGGGTCGGCGCGGTGTAGCGGGCCGCCCAGGAGCCGTCGCCGGAGGGCACGAGCTCGCCGATGGTGCCGTCACTGACTGCGATCGCCAGGCGGCGATCCCCCTGCAGCGGACCGGGGGAGGACGGGCGCACCTTGAGCGTCGCGCTGGCGCCCTGGGCGACCGTCGACGGGTCGGAGGTGATCGAGAAGCCGCCGGCCCAGGAGGGCACGACCGGAAGCTCCAGGCGCAGGTCCTCCTTCACGCCGGCGCCGCGCACCTTGATGGTCATGCCGATCTTCGTGTGCTCGCCCGTGGGGGGCGGGATCCACACGATGCGGTGGCCGCCGTCGATGGGCACGACCTCCACCAGCTCGCCGCGGTCGGGCAGCACCTTGAGCTTGGTGCCCGCGGGGGCGACCAGCTGCAGGGTGGCCGGCGTGGCGCCATCCCCGACCAGCGGGGGCGTCGGTACGGCCTGGACCGACTGCGCCAGGGCAGGGGTCGCGAGCGCGAGCATGGGAACCAGCGCGAGGCCGCCCAGGACTGCGAGGACGGTGCGCCCGGAAGCGAGGTTGGCGCGATCGATGAAGGACGAGCGTGCGAGCACGGTGATCTCCGTGTTGACGGCGTCGCAGAGGGTAGCATCGGCTGGGCCGGGACGATCCCCCGGCGCGTCAAACCGGGGTCACATCCCGCCGGCGGACCAGGGGATGCCGAAGCGGGCACCCAGGTCCGAGCCCTCCGAGCGCAGGCGGGCGGCGCGCTCCGGCTCGTCAGCAGCCAGGATCTTCGCCAGCTCCCGGCGGGCGTCCATGCTCCACTCGGCGCCGAAGCGGCCCTCGTCGGCCAGGCGGACTGCGTCCTCGAGGTGGGGCAGGGCGGTGCTCCGATCCCCCCGGCTCGCGGCGACCAGCCCTCGGGCCAGGGCCAGATGAAAGGGCGCGCGCGGGTGGTCGAGGCGGGACAG
>MDTC01051808.1_pt1 | contig 19704 bp, 17 predicted proteins | sample 811181 | NCBI WGS metagenome assembly MDTC01 (sample SAMN05326644, study PRJNA326480) | marine metagenome | isolation source: seawater | place: Pacific Ocean: North | collected 2011 | reverse complement strand
GCTTTTTTATGCTTAATGCTTGACCATTTCGAATGGCCGGACATAATGCTTTCTCCAAAAGATCTTAATTTTGATAGGATAATCGTGAGGGACTGGGCTTCGGCAAGCTTAACCCGATATTATTAATAATATTGTCGTTATGAGTCTTCGGTGTGAGCTCAGTCGAACGCTTGTCGAACCATATCTTCTGACAAAAAAACTGTTTAACTCTTAGATTGTCTTTCAATAAGTTTATTATAATAAACGACGTGTGAAAGTAAAGAGTAAAAAAGTTTTATGATTACATTGATTAATTTATTTTGACAAGGATTAACTCAGGTTTTGTATAATTTTTTTCAAGTACGGGGTCTCCCTACACCAGAGAGTGTGCAAAGCTTCCCTACATTGCTATTAGCTGAGTAGCTTGTTAAGCTGGCTGGTTTTCTAGTGATATTGTTTCATTGTACATTGTTCATTATTAACTTTTTAAAGGGTTGGTTTTGTTAACTACAGCATGGAAATCGTATCCCTCGCAATGTGTTGCAACTCTACCTCTTTTTCAGCAGCGTTAATTTCCATTGCAACTCTCGGCATTCCATAGACCACACAACTTTTCTCATCCTGGGCGATGGTTTTGGCGCCCGAGTCCCGCATTTTCAATAAACCTTTTGCACCGTCCCTGCCCATTCCTGTTAAAATGATACCTACGGAATTACGTCCTGCCGTCTCTGCAAAACTGTTGAAAAGAACCTCAACAGAAGGACAATGACCGCAAACAGATGGGCCTTGTTTGACTTCCAAATAATACCTGGCCCCGCTTCGTTTGAGAAGCAAATGTTTATCACCCGGCGCAATAAACGCTTTACCATTAATTAAGTTGTCTCCATTTTCTGCTTCATCTACATGGAGGTTAGGACAAAGTGAATTAAGCCTGCTTGCAAATGTCTTTGTAAAATGGACAGGCATGTGCTGCACAATTGCAATACCCGGCATATTTGACGGAAATCCCTGAAGAACTTCACGGATGGCTTCTGTTCCCCCGGTGGACGCGCCAATGGCAATGACTTTATCAGTAGTTTTAATAAGGGATGATGGGGTTATTGTCACCGATGGAGATTTGCCTTTACGTTTAGGCTTTGATTTGGATGCCGCCCTGATTTTAGCCGCAAGGTCGTTCATCATCCTGGGAAGCTGCCTTGATACATCAGCTTCAGGTTTGGAAAAGATATCCACTGCTCCCGCTTCTAGGGCCCGAATACTTGTTTCACAATTTCCTTTTACTAACGAACTGACAATAACGATGGGGATCGGACAATGTGCCATCAACACTTCCGTAAATTCAAGGCCGTCCATTCTCGGCATTTCTATATCCAGTGTGATAACATCCGGTTTGAGTTTTAGGATCATATCTCTGGCAGTGTAGGGTTCGGGCGCTGCCCCTAATACTTCGATGTCACTGAATTTGCAAAGGTTAGAAGATAAGATATTTCTAATAACGGCTGAGTCATCGACAATGAGAACTTTGATTTTTTTATTGCTCAAAACTCTATCCCTTATTTTTCATTTACTGAGTTATACAACTTTTCAAAACTATTTTCAATTCTACTGTTTCCATATTTGATTAACCGATCAGCAATTTTTTTTATTGAAACAGTGGCAGGACTGTCAGGAAACTGCTCCAAAAACCGTGTCCCATTATAGACCGATTTAATGACATCGGAATTCCAATATATGAAGCCGATAAATTCAATATCCAACATAAGATATTCGTTCAGAATCTCTTTCAGCCGTTTGCCAAATGACAGGTTGTCTCGACTGATACCCATGTTAAAGACAATTCTTGGCGCATAGTACTTGCATATCTCTCTGGCTTTAGCCCCTGCTCCGGAATCAAGCTCTTCAATTTTTTTTATTAGCTCTGAGAACCGGATGCTTTCTTTTCCAATAGACCTCTTTCGAAACGAGTTAAGAATTTCCATAGCATCTACATTTTTTGCAAATTCTTTAGACATAGCGCGCAGCAAAAAATTCTTAAAGAATCCAAGGACATTCATTACAGACGTCATTTCAGGAATGGTTACGATAAGGCCATTATTGGAAAGATTGAAAAAATCAAGAGTGTTAAAAGTTGTGCCTGCGCTTAAATCCAGCAGAATAAAGTCCGCTTCCAGGGAGCTAATTGCCCTTATTATCTTCTGCTTCTGAAGGTGTTTGATATTGGCAAGACCTGCTGACTGACCATCTCCGGGGATGTACGAAAGGTACTCTCTCAAATCTTTGACAATGAATTCTTCAAGCGGTTTTTTTCCGGAGAATAAGAAATCCCCTATTCCCGGATGAATATTTCTTGCATTTAGCCATGAATAGAGATTACTTCCCCCCAGATCAAGATCTAAAACAATCGTTTTCTTCTTTAATTCCGCAAAGGCAATCGCCAGGTTGGCAGCAAGAAAGGTCTTCCCAACCCCTCCCTTTCCGGCAGCTATCGGGATTATGATTGGTTTTAAATCTGGTTTAAGTTCCATAACCAAAGTCCATCTTCGCTACAGCCAACGTCTTCTATTCTCAATGAGTTAGATAAACACTTCGTCAAGAAGCGAAATGTTGCAAATTTGATGTACGAAGATAATGAAGGGAATTTTTATTTTTCTTAGTGCCTTTGTGGCAAATCACTTTTGGTTACGGCTAACCGTTTTATGTTTGTTAAAGATGTTTTTTATTTTTTCCAACTTTTTTGATTGCGGCAATAATCGCAGATTCAATTTTTTTGTCATGATTCTTTCCGATTTTCAAGTTTATTGAGTGGGAATGTCTATATTGTGGAGGCAGCTTATTCAGGGCAAGTCCATAAATGTCTTCGATACAGATACCACATGAACACATTTTACTATATGCCGGCCTGTCTAATATTTTTTCCATCAGAATGCAGACTTTAACCTCAGTTTCATTGCGAATTTCTTTTAACAAATATCCCTTCACTGAACGATCACCGGTTTTCATCATATTTCCTTTTATAACAAAGTTATTGTACCACAGAGGCATAGAGACGCTTAGAACAATTTATTTTCTCTGCGGTACAACGTCTCTAAAGTTTAATAATTTGGCTACGGCTTTGCTATGCTGAGTGTGTCCGTGGAACTGCAATTAACATTCGTAAAGCGAAAAGCCTAAAACTCCTTAAAATCATCCCGCATTGGTATCCGCTCAGAAGGTGTGACCAGGATTTTGCCACCCGCAACAGCGTGTCCGGATTGGATTTGCTTTTGAGTTTTAGCAGGTTCTAAAGCTGTCTCTTCATACGCCTGTGTCTTAATCCCCTTGCGGTAATTACTATCTTTTACGGACGCTATTTCCTTTTTCTGAGATCCTGGTTTTTCGGACTGATCACCATTGACGTCAGTTCCAAGAATCTCTCCCAATTCAGCAACGATATTAGTCACGGAGACTGCTTGTGCGTTCAAATCGACAGCCGCTGCTGCTGTTTCCTCAGAGCTTGCCGCGTTCTGCTGTGTAACTTGATCCATCTGGGTAACGGCCTTTGTTACCTCATCAACTCCGTTCGCCTGTTCATCTGAAGCTTTATTTATACTATCCACCATGTGATCAACCTCTTTCACTTTATCGGACTGTTCTGTCGACGCTGCGGCTATTTCTGATACGAGATCAGACACCTTGATTGATTTTTCCAATATTTTTTTCATTACATCTCGCCCGTTTTCAGCCATCTCGCTACCTTCCTGAGCCTTGAGAGAACTTTCTTTAATCAATGCGCTTATCTCCTTTGCAGAAGTTTTTGAGTTTTCCGCTAATTTGGACACCTCATCTGCCACTACGGCAAAGCCCTTTCCCTGATCCCCTGCTCGTGCCGCCTCAATAGCAGCGTTTGTGGCTAACATCTTTGTTTGATGAGTAATATCGTTTATTACTTCGATTATGTCTGTAATCTTATCGCTCCCTGTTTTAATCTCCGACATGGAAGTAGCAATTTTTTCCATTGACTCAGCGCCCTCTTCCACCGCGGACTTGGACTCATTGGCAAGGTTATTGGCTACACCAGCGTTTTCAGATGTCTGCTTCACCATTTCTGCCATCTGCTTTACAGCCTCCGCGGACGAAGAAGCATTATCAGAATTTTGTTTGGCCTGGGCTGCAACCTGCTCCAGGGCTGCCGAAGACTCTTCGAGCGACGCAGCCTGCCCGGTCGCTCCTTCGGAAAGGTGTTTGCTAGATTCAGATATCTGGTTGGAAGCAGATTGTACTTTAACTGAACCTTTAGTAAGGATATTGATAACATGGTTTAACGGATTCGTGATTTTGTTTCTTATATAGAAAATCACAATGACAAATATCAGTATTGTCATGCCGATTATTAATAATTGAATCTTCTCCAGCAGATGTCCTCTCGCGTTTAAATCTGTCTGCATCATCAAAGCAGCACTGTTCATCTTTTTCAAAACATCCACGTTAATCTCGCGTACATCCAAAAACGCTTTCATGTACGGGTCAGAGTTGACCTTCTCAGTCCATAACTTTGAAGACTTAATTAGAAGCTTTTTCCAGGACAAATCAACCTTGCCAAGTAAGGCTGATATCTTCGGATTTGTCACGGCTGGAATGGTAATGCTCTGAGTCATCCCTAGGTCTGTGTAGGTGGTTCCGCCCTGCATTAGGGCCTTTAGTGTGGCTTCAAAGAGTTTTCGTGTCTTATCGGATCTGCGGTTGCTCCCCGCGCTCTTCTGATCAAGCTGGAGCAACGCCTTTCCGGCTGCTATTTGTCTCGTGTTAATCTCTTCATAGAATTCCTTGACGAATTTCTGGCTTAGCGTTCGCTGACGCCCGGCTAGATTAATAGTTACACCGGCTTCATTTTGGGAACGTACTATCACAAGTGTGGCAATAACCGCGACTAAAGAAGTTACTAAAAAAAGCCCGATGAGAAACGTTAACCGTAGATTAAGAGATAGTTTCTTTTTCTTCATATTTTACCCTCCTTTAAATTGTACTTAACATTCGAAAAATTTTAACCCTAAAACTCCTTAAAATCATCCCGCATTGGTATCTCATCGGTAGCCCTTACCAACATCTCACCGCTTGATTGCTCTAATTTTATTAGCTTTCTGGATTCAACTGCTTTTAATGCTGCCTTTTCAGTGGCAATGGCCTTAAACTGCGTAGGGCGTTCTTCATCTTCATCAGGTATCTCTTTTTCCTGATGTGCATGTTTTGCCTTACCCTCACCGGAGTTCGATCCTTTGACAATCACTGTCAATTTATGAACAATATCCGTCAAGGATTGGGCCTGATCAGACAGTTTCTCTGCCGCCACCGCTGTTTCTCCAGCGCTAGCCGCGTTATGCTCGGTAACCTTCTCCATCTCGCTCATTGCCTTTGTTACCTGTTCAATACCATTAGCCTGCTCCGTTGAGGACATGTTGATACTGTCCACTGAGTTATTGACATCACTTACCTTATGGGCCTGTTGTTCCGATGCAGAGCTTATCTCCGATACAAGCCCGGCAACCTTAATAGATTTTCCCAAAATACTCCTCATTTCCTCACGACCTTTTTCCGCCATTTTGCTACCGGCCTGGGCCTTGAGAGCACTTTCTTTGATCAGTCTGGAGATTTCTTTTGCTGATGTTTTTGAATTTTCCGCTAATTTGGACACTTCATCCGCCACCACGGCAAATCCCTTTCCCTGCTCTCCAGCCCGTGCCGCCTCAATGGCCGCGTTTGTGGCAAGCATCTTAGTCTGATGGGTAATGTCGTTTAAAACTTCAATGATGTCGGTGATCTTATCGCTGCCGGTCTTTATCTCTTTCATTGAAGCGGCAATACCTTCCATTGATTTCACCCCCTCCTCCACCGCGAATTTGGAATCATTGGCAAGATTATTGGCCACACCGGCATTTTCAGACGTTTGTTGTATCATCCCAGCCATCTGGCCTGATATCTCTACGGAATTGCTCGCATTTTCCGAGTTTCGTTTCGCCTGACCGGAAACTTGCGCCAGGGCGGCAGAAGATTCTTCCAGAGAAGCCGCCTGCTCTGTTGCTCCAGCCGCTAAATCCCGGCTGGAAGATGATATCTGACCTGTTTCAGAAGAAACCTGATTCGATGATTCATTTAATCTGTCAATAATATTTTGAATCGGCACAGAAATAGAACGGGCAATAAACAATGACAGAAACCCCAAAATACTGGTTGTCACAACGATTATTATAATAAGCGATGACGTAAGTCTGTTCACCGCTTTAAAAACATGTTCTTTATTTATTACACGTATAGCGATCCAGTATTTATCAGGATTATATTCATCAAAAAAAATCGGCTTATAAGTTAATATTTCTTTCTTGTGCTCCTGAAAAAGTCCGCCTTTTTTTGATGCAGCTAATTTATTACCGAATAAGGGATAATCGGCTGACAGAGTGAAATCCGCCTTATTAAACATAAATCCAAACTCTTTACCCGAATCGGTGTTTGCCAGATAGTAGCCTTTGGAATTGATCAACAACATACTACCGCTGCTTACTTTTTTAAATTCAGAGAGAAAATTCACGGCAAGAACATTAAATATAACTATTCCCTGCTTTTTGCCGCTTTGATCAAATACAGGAGTGGCGTAACGAATAACAGGTTTGTAAGGAACTTTAATTTTCCCTCTTTCCTTATTCAAATTTAATGGTGAAATAAAAATTTCCCTTTCTTTTAATTTTATGGATTTTTTAAAATAAGACGCGCCGGATTTATTTTGAAGTTTATCCTCGGGAATAATATGGGCTTTCTTGCCATCATAATCCACACGGCTCAATTCTTTCCCATCCAAACCAAGAAACCGGATTTGCATATAAAAGGTCTTGCTTTCCGCGAAAGACTTAAAGGATTGACTGAGTTCATCCTGCCAGTATGGAATTTCATCCTCATCTTGAGCAGCAAGTCCTTCTAATAAGTTTTTCAACGCTGTGGCATTGCTTATAACAAAAAGATCGGACTTAATGCCTCGTAGAAAGCCGGAGATGGCAATAGCTTTTGTCTCAACTCTGCTCTGTTCGTTTGCCAGAATGGTCGTCTTTAAATTGTTGGAAAGAGTATAGATGCTGAAATAACCTATGATTATCAACGGTACTAGGGCAAGTGTAAGAAACGATAAGACTAATTTCTTATTGATCGAAATATTTTTAAAAAGGATCATTGTCCCTCTCCTGCTTTAATTTTAGCTGCCGGTTTTTAGCTCAGCCCTGCATTGAGTGGAGCTAACAAGCTGGCTATCGAGTTATAATAAAGGTCATTAAATTAGTAAACATAAGAACGCTTGCTTAGCCCGGCTTATTGATAACTAGCCATTTCATGCCACGTTTGTATGAATATCTTTCAGTTCTTCATTTGACAGGATTCTCTCCATATCGAGTACAATGATTACTCTATTCTCAAGCTTTGCCATGCCGATGATAAAATCTGTCCGGATATTTGAGCCCATTTCCGGAGCATCCTCAAAATCCTCCTTTTCAATAGTAACTACCCCGGATAAGAAATCCACAATAGTACCGGTCATCTTACCTTTTATATCGACCACCACAATGCAGGTCTCCTTGCTGGATTCTCTTTTCTCCATTTGGAATTTTTCCCTGAGGTCAATTACCGGGATAATTTTTCCTCTAAGGTTAATCACTCCTTTCATGAATGCCGGCGTCTGGGGCACAGGATCAATATGCATCATCCCAACCACTTCCCTGGCGTCTAAAATCTGGATTCCATATTCCTGTTTCCCAAGGAGAAATGTCAGGACCTTTCCACCGGATTTTGTAAATAAGCCATTATCACTACTCATAAGTAACACCTCCTTTTATCCTTCTTTCATTGTTTTCACGATTTCATCAGGATCGAGGATAAAACCTACCTGGCCGTTCCCCAAGATTGTTCCTCCACTTACTCCCTTAAGATCATCAAAACGGTCTTTTATATTTTTTATGACTACCTGTTGTTTTTGCAGTAAATCATCAACCATCAACCCATGGGAGGAATTTCCATTTTCTACAATAATGATCAAGGCATTCGATGGGTCCTTGAACTCCGGTTCAATGTTAAAATACTCGTATAGCCTTAGGATCGGTATCAATTGCCCCTGATATAGCATACATTGCCCGTCCCTGTCGTGAATACTTTTCAGGTCACTCATTTTTGGCTTTACTGTCTGGCGTATAGCGAGGAGAGGCGTAATAAATTGAATTTCTCCTATGCGGACAACGAGACCTTCAATGATGGAAGTCGTCATGGGAAGCCTCAGGGAAAAGGTACTCCCCTTGCCTAATTCACTTGTAACCACTATTTTACCTCTTAAGCTATCCAGCATCCTTTTTACTACATCCATCCCTACACCCCGGCCTGAGACGTCTGTAACCTTTTCCGCAGTAGAGAAGCCGGGCTGAAAGATTAAATCATAAATCTCGCTGTCGGTCATGCCGGCGGAATCTTTAATAAGACCGGACTGCTTGGCTTTATTGATAATCTTTTCCTTGTCCAAGCCCTTGCCGTCATCACTCACCTCAACCCAAATACTTTCACCGCGATGGAACGCTGAAATCACAATTCCCCCATCCGCAGGTTTCCCTGATTTGACCCTGTCCTCCTCATCTTCCAGTCCATGATCAAGGGCGTTTCTTACTATGTGCATTAAAGGGGAATAAATCTCATCGATAACCAGTTTGTCCACAAGGGTTTCTTTTCCTTCTGTGGTAAGACGGACCTTTTTATTTAACTTTTTTGAAAGGTCCCTGACCTGTCTGGTCAATCTGGAAAAGACACTCTCCACGGAAACCATGCGGACCTCAAAGGTTTTGTCCCTGAGGCTTTCTGTGATTTTTCCCATCTGATTTATTTTGTCCTTCACTTCCCTCTCTTCGATGTTGCTAATGATTTCATTCTGGGACAAGATTGAAAGCGCAATGACCAATTCCCCTACCAGTTCTGAGAGTTCATCAAGTTTCGGTGATGGTACTTTCACTACATCTACAGAAACGGATTTGTCCTTTACGATTTCCTTTCCATCGGCCAGCTCCTTTTTAACCGTTTTATCTTTATCCTGTGCTTTAGGCCTGGCCGCCGGTTTTGGCACAGGTTTATCAGATGTGTAGTAAATCAAAAGATTTTCTGCTTCTTCAATATCTACGGGCAAAATTTTGCTGCCAGCTTTGTCCGGATCAGTTAATACCTTTAGCTGAATTAAAAGCTGTTTCACAACATCAAGGACTGTAAGCAGGCAATCAATAAAATCCGTGTCAGCGCTTAAAAGATCTTTTCTTAATTTATCCAGGGCTGTTTCGGCATTGTGCGTCAGTTCCGCGAGAACAGACAGCCCCATAAATCCAGCAGCCCCTTTCACGGAATGGAAACACCGGAATATTGAATTTACCAATTCTTTATTTTCTGGATCATTTTCCAATTCCATCAACTCTGATTCGACTGTATCAACGGATTCGAGAGAATCGGTTATAAACGAGGTCAGTGTCGAAGTGTCTGTAGCATCTCCGATTTCCTGAATAACTGATTTTTGATTGTCTGTTGTCTTCTCATCAATTTCGCTATCATCAGAAGCGTTGCCAGTCTGCGCCGTGCTGGTTTCCTGCTCAACAGACTCATCTTTTATTCCTATACTTTCCATACTAGAGATAAATCGGCTTTTCAGAGATTCCTGCATCGTTCCATCATAGAGAAAACTTTCAAAGCCCTCTTCAAGGGATTTATGCAAATCGAGCACAGTAGATATGCCCGCATGATACTCCACTTCATCAACAAGAGTGGAGGACACTATTCCATGAATAGCCTTTGCCGCCCATGAGAACAAACCATGATTCTCCTCAGCGTGAAATTCTGTTATTGAAGTTAATGACCGAAGAATTTCACCGAGAAGCGTCATATCCTTCTCCTTCAAATCAATCATGGCTATATTTAAGCTCAAGTCGTCCCGCAGTGATTGCAGTTTCTCCTTAAATTCTTCTGAGGGTGGAATGACGGCTACAGTTGCAACCATCTCCGATTTTTTCTTTGAATTTGCTTTGGATTCGGAAGATAAGGCGTCTTTTTTACTCATAATAAATCCTTACTTTTCATTTTTGCTTTTCGTCTGTTCCGTGAGTAATTATTAATTTTGCTTGCGGTATTTACATAATTCTTTCAACAATCGATCCCAATCAATGGAATTAATACTTTCGGTATCAATTGGCAACATATTTTCAAACTTCTTTTTTTCTTCATAATTTATAAAGTCTCCTCTGGTGCTATTGACGCCTGTTGTCTTTTGTAACTTCATTTTATCCTTTATGATTTTGCAAATTGCTATCACATTGTCCAGGCACCTTTTTTGTAGTTCTAATGACTTTAATAATTTTTTTTGCTTCCTCTTTAAATCAGCCACGGCATCATTTAAGCTTTTATCGCGATTAGCATAATCCACTGAGTGAGTATTTTTCGTCTCAGTTTCCTTAATATCAACTATCTTTTTAAAGCAACGAAATTTCATGTCAAACTCTAAAACGCTCCCAATGAGTGATTTATCCCATTCAGCATCATTAGACTTGCCTGGGCTGTCGGAGCTCGTAGCTCCATAACACGGTTGGTTGCCGTGCTGGTTTTACCAACCTGTAGTATAGACGTTCCTACTGCGATAATTAAGATAAGCGACGTCAAAGCAAACCCCAATCCTAATTTTGTTGCCAGTTTCATATTTTTTTTCTTAATCACTTTCTCTACCTCTTTTTTTAATAATTAGACTGGATAGCAGGGTAATTTGCATTAAGCCATATAGACTTTTCTACTATTCAAAATAGATGCCATTTATTCTTGTTATGAAATATCAATCATTTACATAACTTGCATTTAAACATCCTTTAAAAAAAGAGATATTGCATTCCATTTTTGATTTAAATATTCCAAATATGGAATAGCAGGACATTGGGTTTTGGGGAAAAGGATAAAAGCTAAGAGTTGTTTCGTTTTTTTTAGGTATTGTTTAGTTTTTGCCTTATACAACGCTTATGCAAAACTTAGCAGAAATTATTTTTGGCTCTAGACTAGAACAGGGGTTTATTTCTAATAATTTTTAAGAGTATTTTATAAGTATTTTGTTTTCCATAATTGAATCGGAACTCAGATTCTTTAATATGTAAATAGAAAGTAGAATTAAGTATCCCATGAAATTTAATAAGTCTTCTTTTAGCAAAAGTTAAAGGCACAAAGAGAGAAAAATTAATGATTTTTGTTTTTCCTAGTGTTTTCTTGTCTTAGTGGTTATCTATTTCTTTTGATTTTGGCAAAGCTGAGCTTAGCTCTGCCTTCCTTGGCTTCAACCCTTCGGGCGGCCTTCCTTCAGAATCCGTCCAATTCGTCTATCCTGACTAATTGTGATTTCGGTCCCAGCCCGGTTCAGGCACTTTAGACTACTTTGCAATATAAAAATATTATTCCATGTTTGGAATGATCTATCAAAAATGGAATTTAAAATCTGAATATTAACGGTCTTTTTAACAGGCTAGAGGTGCAACCAATTGAAATAATTCATATTAAATAAGTGGCATCTGTTTTGTATAGAATAATGATAAGAAACTTTTTGGGAAGGAATTGTTATGAAGTATTTAATTGTTGACGACGAACCAGCAACCAGGAAATCCCTTGGATGGTTCCTGGAACAAAATGGACATTCCTGCAAAACTGCGTGTAATTCCGTGGAGGCCATGTCCCACCTCGGACATGAAATCTTTGATGTAGTTATAACCGATTTAAAGATGGGGAGAATGAATGGACTCTGTCTTCTAAAAACAATCAAGGAAAGGTTGCCAGATATAATCGTTATTATTATCACCGGCTACGGGGAAGAACAGATCTATGCAGAGGCCATGAGTTGCGGGGCAAAAGCATTTTTAAAAAAACCCCTTAATATCAGTAAGTTAAATATGATCTTGAATTTTGCTGAACCTGAAATAGGACAATAGTCATGAAATATTTAATTGTTGACGACGAAGAAGTATCCAGAAAATCCCTTACATGGTTTCTGGAGCAAAAAAGGAATTCCTGCAAAACTGCAGCTAATGCCAAGACGGCCCTGTCCATTCTCGAAAAAGAAACCTTTGATATCGTTATCACTGATTTCAAAATGCATGGAATGAATGGAGTCGATCTTTTGAAAAGAATCCGGAAAAATTTTCCAAATATGATTGTTATTATTATTACAGGGTATGCTGAAGTGGAAAACGCTACAGACGCCCTGAATTGGGGGGCTAAAGGTTTTTTTCAAAAACCCCTTGATACTCAGAAGTTAAATATGCTTCTGAATATTGCTGAATCTGAACGAGCAAAACTGAGAGCAAATATTGCCTCTTTTAAATCCTATATTTTTGAAAACATTGCCTTTCAGTATAACTGGAGCTGCGTTAAGAACCCCATAACAGGACTTTCGGACTGGAAACAATTTCTTGAACATCTAACAAACAAAATAGGAGAAAAAGAAAGGCTGGCAGTTATCACCATCAATCTGGAAAATTTTGATTTTTTAAACAACAGCCTTGGTTTCAACATGGCAAACAAGCTGGTGCAAGTAACCGCGGAGCGTATTAAAGAATCTATAAAAACAGAGCACATCTTGTCTCAAATAAGAAACGATTCTTTTGCCATTTTATTACCTTACATCAATTCTACAGATGAAGCTATTTTACTGGCAAAACTACTTCTTAAAGTTATGAAAAGAGCTGTCTCTCTGGAAGGGAAGGAATTGTTTGCAAAAACAGCTATCGGTATTGGAGTCTATCCCCAACACGGTGAAGAAGCTGAATGCCTTTTAAAAAATGTAAATACCGCTCTTCAATATGCTAAAAAAAGGGAGAAAGAAAAGATACAGGTCTATTCTCAGGAACTCAACAAAAAAAACAACAGAAGACTTACCATTGAAAGCAGTATACGAAGTGCTCTGGATCGAAACGAATTCTCGTTGCATTACCAGCCGCAGATAGATTTACTGAATGAAAGAATTTTCGGCTTAGAAGCTCTCATCCGGTGGCACCATTCAATAATGGGCACGATTCCTCCAGATGAATTTATTCCAATAGCGGAAGAAACCGGTTTGATCGATCTTATCGGTAATTGGGTTATCAAAACTGCCTGTAAACAAATAAAGGAATTCCATAGGGAGGGAATTTTGCTTGATAAGGTATCCGTAAATATTTCCGCGCACCAACTCCTGGGAGATTCTTTATATGAAACAGTAGATCACTCGCTCAGGGAAACAGGAATTAAACCCGGCTGCATGGAACTTGAACTTACCGAAACCGTGCTCATGGAAGATATAGAGCAGGCAATAACAAACCTTAACAAAATTAAATCTCTAAATGTGAATGTCTCCCTGGATGATTTCGGGAAAGGATACTCTTCTTTAAGTTATTTAAAAGATCTTCCCATTGATACGTTAAAAGTCGACAGATCATTCGTTAATTCAATTTTGAGCAATTCTCATGATGCAACGATCATGAAAGCTGTTATCAATATAGCGCACAATGCAAATTTCAAAATAATCGCTGAAGGAGTGGAGAACAGTAAACAGCTTAGCTGGCTAAAAAAGAATAAATGCGATGCTGTTCAAGGCTATTATTTCAGTAAGCCGCTTACGGCGGATGAGTTCGAGAAATTTTATTATTCGACAAAAAACATTAAAAAAAACAGCTCACAGGAATCTCTAAATGAGTAGAAAAATCATTGTTTTGTCAGGAAACTGTCATTCCGGTTCCCAATCGAGTTGAGAGTGACATTCTCAGAGAAGTTGCAAAAATTTTATCGGATTAAAGATGAATGGAAATATTCGAGAAAACGAGCGCACCCTTGCTGATGGGAATGTAGTTATTGGTGTGGGAGACTACGCTGTCTGCAATATCCCCGGCGGCACGATTAAGACTTTTGCCCTGGGGTCTTGTGTGTCAGTGATAATGCAGGACCTTAAATGTTCTATGGTAGGCATGGTGCATGTCGCACTGCCTGAATCCGCAATAAGCTTGGAAAAGGCCGCAGAACATCCTGGCTATTTCGCGGACACAGGAATTCCGGCCCTTATAGATTTGATGGGCCGTATGGGCAGCAGGAAAAGGGGAAAAGGGATGGTAGTGAAGTTGGCCGGAGGAGCTCAGATTATGGATAGTTCCAATACTTTCAACATTGGAAAACGTAATGCCCTGGCTGTTAAAGAAACGCTCTGGGCAAATGGCATTGGATCCGTGGCGGAAGATTTGGGAGGCCAGATAAGTAGAACCGTAACGGTTGACGTGGATAGCGGTAATATCATTATATCAACACCGGGTAGAGAGTCCTGGAAAATATAATGATCATGATAAAAAGATTAATATATCAAAATGAAATTAAAAAAACACCAGATAAAGCGCCTTTAGTATCCGCGCGCGCTTCTTTGATGCTTAAAATAATTGAAAACCCCAAACATCACTTGCAGGATATTTTAAAGGTTGTTAAACATAATGTCGCTTTAACCGCTCTGGTCCTAAAGGTTGTTAACTCCGCTATTTGTTACCTACTGCAGCCGATTAGTTCAGTTGAATTCAAACTATTCAGAATATCTGAATTTATCTTACGAAGGTTTTGCGTTAACAATATTTAAAATAGACGAATAATTTAAAAAAACAGCGATTTATTTCTACAAAAATCTTGCTGAAGTTAACTTTTTAATCGCTCTTTTTTATAAGTTCTTTTTAACCAATATATGAGGTGTAGATGGGTATAAAAGAACGGCAAAAGGCATGCCTGTTTTCTCTACGTCTTTCTCTTCTTTTCACGTTGCAAGCCATTTCCAAGACACATTCTCCTCTATCAGTGAACGGTGAGCTTTTAAAGCGTGAACTCCTACAAAAAAGATGAGAAATTCTAATGAGGAAATTAAATATCTTTATAGTCTAGGATGGTCATAATTTTGCTGAAAGCATGGCATTGAAAACGAGAGGTTTTGATTTTACAATATGATTACTTAGCAGAGAATTGAATAGATGATCGAGAAAATAGCATTCGCTAGAGAGCCGGTAGCCTTAACTTTCTTTTTTTTATGTATATTTATAACAATGATTTTTGGAGCTTCCCTGCTTTTAAATATTAGTAGTGTGCATAAAGGAACAAAAACGCTGGCGATTGCTGAGGCAAGAGCTAACTGGAACAAGAACCTGGCTTTTCGCGGCTGGGCCACCAGGCACGGCGGATTATATGTTGTTCCCGATGAAAGAACACCGCCAAACCCTTATCTGTCGCATGTCCCTGATCGTGATGTGGTCACCACAGATGGGAAGAAACTTACGCTGATGAATCCGTCCTACATGATGAGACAAATGATAGAGGAATATGAAGATATCTATGGCATCAGGGGGAGCATTACGGGAAAAGTACTATTAAATCCTGTAAATAAAGCTGATGAGTGGGAATTACGCGCCCTTGATCAATTTGAATTAGGAGTGGATGAGGTTATAGGGGAGGAAGAGATAGATGGCAAACCTTTTATTCGTTTAATGAAGCCCGTGATAATGGAAAAGAAATGTGAAAAATGTCATGGTCACCTGGGTTTTAGAGAGGGAGATATTCGTGGCGGTGTCAGTGTATCTATTCCCCTTGCTCCCTATACGGTAGCGGCTGGAACGACAATTCGTACGTTGACTGCTGTTCATTTTATTCTTTGGTTTGCGGCAATTCTGGCAATTTTGAGGTTTTCCTGGTTTGCCAGAAAACGGGACAAGGAGAGGGTTTTACTTCAGAATAAACTCAGGGTCCACCAAGAGAATCTGGAGGAAACAATTGAAGGACGTACGGCACAGCTTGAAGCGGCACAGGAACAACTGGTACGTAAAGAACGGTTGGCGATTGTTGGACAACTCGCCGCCACTGTCAGCCATGAGCTACGAAATCCACTGGGGACTATTCAGAATTCATTATTCATTCTTAAAGAAAAAACTGACAATAAGAGTGCGAGTATGAAAAAAATCATGGGTCGTTTGGAACGAAATGTCATTCGCTGTAACAATATTATAGAGGAATTACTGGATTTTACCCAAGTACAATCACTTCACCTCACTACCACTGCGATCAATGAATTGTTACACAGCATACTTAAAGAGTATAACTTCCCTGAAGAAATTACTCTCAGACAGAACCTGACGTCCGAAGCTAAAATACCGATAGGCCAGGACCGGTTCCGTCGCGCTGTTATAAATGTTATAGATAATGCCTGCCAGGCAATGAAGGAAGGTCAGGGCCCTGAACAGAGAGAGATGATCTTAACAGTGGAGACCCGCAATGTTGGAGAACGACTGGAGGTATCTTTTGAGGACAACGGTCCGGGAATATCCGGTGATATATACAAGCATATCTTTGAGCCACTTTTCAGTTCAAAGAGTTTTGGGATAGGGTTAGGGCTTACGATTGTAAAGCAAATTATGGAACAACATGGCGGAGGAGTAGAGATTAAGAGCGCAAAAGGAACGGGGACGGATGTGATATTATGGCTGCCTCTTAAAGGAACAGTGATTGGTAAGCAGTAGGCAGTTTATCAATCGTCAATTGAAATGGTCATTGATCGCCATTATTAGTCATTTGTGGTCATTAGCCAGTGGTCAATTGATGCTGTTATTGAAATTTATTAGTAGTCATTTTTAAAAGTCATTTGTCATTCCCGAATGTATTTATTGGAAATCCAGGAATGATTTTCCGAATTTTTCTGGAGACATGTTGGTAAAAGTTATGCCCTAAGGCACTAAGATAAACATACCATAGTTCTTTGGAGTCTTAGTGGCTAATAATTAAATATGATGAGAAATTAATATGAGCAAATTAAATATCTTTATAGTTGATGATGATCGTGATTTTGCCGAAAGCCTGGCAGATGTTTTTGAGTTAAGAGGACACCAGCTTGAGATGGTATTTAGCGGCTAGGAAGCTATCAACAAATTCAAGGGTCAGGATTTCGATATTGCCTTGGATGTAAAACTACCGGGGGAAAATGGCGTGGAAAGTTTTTTAGAAATTCGCAAATTTAAACCGGATGCTAAAGTTACCATTATGACCGGATACAGCGTTTCACAGCTTTTGGACCAAGCCCTTGAAAATGGAGCATGGGCTGTAATGCATAAACCCTTAAATATAGATAAAATATTAGAGATGATTAACAAAATATCGTCACCAGGAGTCATCCTCCTAGTGGATGATGACCCGGATTTTGTTGAAAGCATCAAGGACATGCTGGAAAGAAGAAACTATGCTGTTGCTGTAGCCCGCGACGGTCAAAAAGCTGTTGAGATAATCTCTTCAAATGGAATAGATGTATTAATTCTGGATCTGTATGCAAATACTGGATGGTATGGACGCTTATATGAAACTTAAGCAAACGGGCCACTTATTGCCTACTATTATAGTTACCGCTTTTGCCTATGAAGAAAGCGATAAGCTTGATATATTAAAATCCATGCCTGACTCCGAGATACTGACCAAAGCCTTTGACCCGAATAAACTCATTGTGCAAGTGGAAAAAATGTTAAGGAGGAAAAGGAGTTAAAATGCTTCCTGACGCTAATGTAATTGATCGCCACATACTGATAGTGGATGACGACCGGGATTTCGCGGAAAGCCTTGCCGAAACCCTGAGGTTGCGGGGATATATTGTTGAAGTGGTGAATAGTGAGGCCAAGGCCAAACAAATAATCTCTGAAATTGACGCAGAGGTGGCGTTGATTGATATTCATTTAGGAGTTACGTCAGGGATAGATTTAATTAAAAAACTCCAGAAAGCAAAACATAATGTCCTTTGCGTAATGATGACAGCTCATCCCGAAACAAAACATGCCGTTCGGGCACTTAAAGAAGGCGCTTATGATTATCTTTCCAAGCCTTTCCAGGTAGATGAGCTTTTATTCACTCTTGATCGTTGTTACGAAAAAATTATAACAGAACAAAAAAAAATAGAGATGGAGAACGCGTTAAGAAAAAGTGAGGACAGGCTACAATCGGTCATTGAGAACACAACTGCCGTCATTTTTATAAAGGACATAGAAGGTAGATATATAATGATAAACAGAAGATACGAAAACCTGTTTCATATTAAGAAAGAAAAGATAATAGGCAAAACAGATTACGATATTTTCCCAAAAAAAATGGCCGATCAACTTCGAATAAACGATATCAAAGTGCTTAAAACCGAGAAATCTCTTGAGTTGGAAGAAACTTTGCCTCAAGACGATGGCTTGCATACGTATATTTCCGTTAAGTTTCCTTTATATGATTCGTCCGGGAAGCCATACGCGGTATGCGGCATCGCCACAGATATCACAGCCCGCAAGAAGACAGAAGAAGTGCATACACAAACACTTGAACAATTGCAAACAAGCATTCAGCAGATGCCGATTGCCTACATTATATGGGACTCCGAATTCAGAGTTCTGGAGTGGAATAATGCCGCGGAAAAAATATTTGGTTATACAAGGAATGAATCATTAGGAAAAAACATTCTGGATATGATCTTTTCTGATAAAGTTCACAGTCAGGTTAAGGAGGTACTCCACCAGCTTTTTGTGGGAGACTCTTCCTCTTATTCTGAAAAAGATAACAATATCCGAAAAGATGGAACTCTGATTTCATGTCAATGGCACTATACTCCACTAAAAAATAGAGAGGGAAAAGTGATAGGAGTTCTTTCAATGGCTGAGGACATTACAGAGCGTTTGCAGTTGGAAGAAACCTTGCGCAATATAGCTACCCGATTTTTTTCCGGTACTGGCAAGGAGTTCTTTGGTGCAGTGGCATTGCACCTCCAGAAGACACTCAATGTAGACTATGCCTTAATAGGGGAAATTGTAGATAGAAAACAGGATAGAATAAGAATCCTTGGAATAAACGGAAAAGGGAATACTATGATCAACTTTGATTATCCTATTGCACATGCACCCTGTAAGTATGTAATAGACATAAAAACTTGTATTTCCTATTCGGATGTCCAACAACAGTTTCCTGGATTTCCTCTGTTTGCTGATTTGGGCATAGAAAGCTACCTTGGTTGCCCCCTTATGAACCGGTCGGGCAAGCCTATAGGGGTTATGGCGCTGTTTAACACTAAACCTATCACAAACCAGAAAATAGCGGAAGCAACTCTCAATATTTTCGGAGAACGTGTTTCCGCGGAAATTGAACACTTCAGGGTAGATGAAGCACTGAAAGCTTCGGAATTGAAATTCCGCTCTGTAACAGAAAACGCCAGCGATGCAATTATTGCTGCCAATGTCAAAGGGGAAATTATTTCATGGAACCAGGGAGCCAGCCAAATTTTTGGGCATAGACAACAGGAAGCGCTGGGGAGTCCCTTGGAAATCCTTATTGCAAAGCAACATAAAGACTCCCATTCAAAGGGATTTAAAAGATTCATTAAAACAGGAAAACCCAGACTAATTGGAAATAGAGCTGAATTAAATGGGGTGCGAAAAGGAGGTACTGAATTTCCACTAGAACTTTCATTAAGCACCTGGAATGTTGGGAAAGAGATGTTTTTCTCAGCTATTATCAGAGATATTACTGAGCGAAAACAGGTGGAAAATTCCATGCGTAATAAAACAAAACTTCTACAACTGTTTCAGGAAATAGCTTTCACTGCTAATGAGGCAATGACTGTGGAGGAAGCAATGCAAATATGTCTTGATAAAGTCTGTTTATTTACCGGTT
>MDTC01166331.1_pt1 | contig 19708 bp, 17 predicted proteins | sample 811181 | NCBI WGS metagenome assembly MDTC01 (sample SAMN05326644, study PRJNA326480) | marine metagenome | isolation source: seawater | place: Pacific Ocean: North | collected 2011 | reverse complement strand
TTGGCCTTGGTTTCGCTTTATTAGAAAATCTACAATACATCATGATTTCACTATCCGGGGGAGCAATTTCTTACTCTTTTACAGCAATAGTACGCGGAGTCGGTTCCATACCAGGCCACGCATTTTGGACTGGCTTATCTGGCGTTTCAATCGGCTGGTATTTGTGCTCTAAAAGGGGCATTAGACAATCAGAAAGTAACAACCAAAATTGGATGGTGTTTGACTCTACAACAGGTGAAGTAGTCAATACACAAAATGATCTGACAGAATTAGGAAAAACAATTCGAGGGTGGCTATACAAGCCATACGATAAAATTTGGAATCTCCCCCGAAATCCACTCACAGGTGTATCAATCGCTGTAGCTGGTCATTCTTTGTGGAACGGATCGAGTTGGTTGGTATCCACAATTTTCTCCGGAACAGAAATATGGGTTCAACTAATAGTTAACCTAGCTTGGATTTTGATTATGGTTGGTGGATTGTGGTATGTAGGGAGAGAAATATTAGCATCTGTGATGCATTTACCACACTCTATTGAATTCAATGTCCCCTCAAACTAAACACCATAATTGACTCAAATGTAGGGGTAAGGTATAGACGGTGTTTCTGCTGGGGGTAGAAGGAGGAGAGTCATGATTGACATCATGGAGCCCGGATTAACTCAGGGGAACCTGTTCGTAACTGTAAGCACAGTTGCAGTCTTAATTCTCATTTCTGAGAAATACAAGGTTCTTGACCGCATGGGAGTTTATGCTGCTGCTGCTTTGGGTTTGGTTGTCGGTGGATTGGGACACTGGACATGGTTAGTGATATTGCTAGGGTTTCTTGGTACCGCTCACAAAGCAACGAAGTGGAAATTCAATGAAAAATCCGAAAAAGGCCTATGTGAATCTAACGATGGACACAGAAGTTGGGGCAATGTAATTGCTAACGGAGGATTACCCGGACTAGTAGCAATCATTGCATGGTACCTTGGCGATCATGACAATGGTGTTTGGGTATTTTCAGCGGCTGTATCAGTTGCAGCAGCAGACACCTTCGCATCTGAAATTGGCTGCCTTGATGATAGAGTGCGAATGATTACGACAATGAAGCCTTGTGAGCCTGGATTAAACGGAGGATTCTCACCAAATGGTCAGCTAGCCGCAGGACTTGGCGCTTTAATCATTGCAGCACTGACATTTTTCTCAGCAGGAGATTTTAATCTATCATTACTTGTTGCTATAATCGGATGGCTCGGTTGTCAAGTTGACAGCGTACTCGGCGCTGTGTTTGAAAATCGGGGTTTGATGACAAAGGGAACCGTTAACGCAGCAGCGATAACTTTTGGAATAATCACAATGTGGTGGTACTTAGGATTCCCACATCTATGATGTGGGTTCTTCTACTTCAATGGTCTGGGGTTATACATGCAGAGGAGATTTGTGATTGGTATCGCTCTTCTCTGTATACTTATTACAAGCACAAGTCCAATGATATCTTCTGTTTCTGGAGAGGACGAGATTTACAAACCTGGGTTTGTTGAATGGAACGTTAACGACAATCATAGAATCTACATCAGTGGTCCTGCAAACGATGTGAATTTGACAAGGGATTATCTTGGTGCAACAATGGGTAATGTGATGATTAGGTCGGGACAATCAGCGTCGATAGGACCATTGCAAATGCCACCACTCGAAATGGGTTTCACTGGAACATTCGAGATTTCAACGTATGTAGCAGCCTATGTTCAAGCAGGAACAGGTCTACCATTGGCACAGTGCAGAACAAACTTCCCAGTGACCATCGAAACACAAGTACAAATCGGGGACTATCTCTACACAGGGAGCGTAACCGCCAATGTTTACGAGTCATCTGCTGAAGCACACAATATGTCTACGCAAATTGAGATAGAGAATATCACCGCATTACCTGACGAAGTGATTTCCTACTCAATGACCGCCAGCACTGCCTGTCCAGCGAATATCAATATTGAATGGGGCGGTGATGGAGTAATGGCAGGAGGTATAGTCATCAAGGGCGATTTATTTTCACCAGAGGTTGAGGTCACTGTAGACGATTCTAGGTTAGCACATATCCAGTTAGTTGCCACCCTTCCATGGGGCTTTGATGATCTGGATCAAGATTTCACCAAGATGAATATCTATGGCCCAGTTGAACCAGATGAAAAGAGAATCTACGATGAAGATATGAGGCCTGAGGGTTTTACTGCAACAAGTCCATTCGTATCAAGGAATGATGACATGGGGAGACCTGCGAAGGTTTTCACAGGAATGAATGCTTTACCAGTAGGCGATAATGTACTGATAGTTTGTCTAAAAACAATCGATACTGGAGTAACTGGTATTGCTGGCAAAAATTGTGACCATGAGGGAATAATACGATTTAACGTAGAAGCTGATGAAGAACCCATTGCTAGCGCATTCCTATGGCTATCAATTTCTGGATTCGTGTCGATTATTGCTTACCTATTCTCACAATTAAGGCAAGGCATTCTCCTTCCTCCGCCATTGATGGTTGCATTGGTCATAATGGCCTTACTAATGATTCCATTAGCTAGCAGCATACCGGATCTAGGTGGAGAATCAATACCCTCAAATGATACCAGGGTGCCATCTTTTATTCTACACCAAAACGGAAATGGTTCAGTGTCGTTAGATGAGTTACTCGATGGAAAGGAAGCAGTGATAATTGGAATAACTCTACCCGCATCCAGTAATGCTATCGACCAGACAAAACAAATTGAGAATGCTGTGGATCGGCTTGGAGATAGAGTTAGCGCAGTCCAAATTGTGACAGGTGAAAATGTTAGAATGGACGATTTACAAACGATTGCTGGCATAACGAATGCCTCGTGGCCAATTCTTATCGATGACAGTGAAAGCAGATTTGCTCAAAGAATGCCAATGGGAGTTTCTGACTCAATTGTTGTAATCGACTCATCTGGTCACGTTACTTTCTCTTCAGCTGGCTCCGCTAGTTCTGAGGACATTATAGAGGCTGTAGACAGTGTAGGTTTTGGTGGTCAGCAATCGATACTCTCAACCCTAGCATTGTTTTGGGGACCAGGCTTAGCAATGTTACTGGTTGCTCTGCCAAGGAAGGCATATGAGGCCCCTGAGGAGCCGTTAATTCCGGGTTCTTTGTGGGGTAGTGTTGCTCTTGCGGGGGGCTTAGGATTTCTGTTAGTGAATTTTATTCCAATGATAATGTCAATTTTACCGGTTGACAATGACTTCAGGACATGGATTGACATCGGTTTATTGGTGTGGTTTGTTTCTGCAGCAGTTAGAGCAGCAATGGTTGGTACGCCGAAGGAAATCAGAATAATCAGTCGTAATCTTCACTCATTTTACTCGCAAGGGTTCCAAAAGTGGAGGGAGGTCGAAGATGTAGAAAGGGACCTTCTTATTGGATTCTGGCTGGGTTGGTTTATCTGGCTAGCAAATCCTGCTATACTTACTCAGGGTGTGGTTGCTCTAACACTGACTGGTGGCATATCATACCTATTTGGACCTATTATGCTACTCCTTCATATCCTTACTGCCGGGTTATTGACTCTAATCATCAGGTTTGTCGCATCTTGGGGCGGACCTTTGTCTAGGGCATTTGGTTCATTTGGTTCGGGTCCTTTCTCTCAAGCATTGGGTTGGGCACTGATTCCAATCTCAGTTTGGGCACTTGCCAATTCTGTGATTTATGCAAGAAATATTGGTATGCTCTGAGTGTTATTTATGCCGAAAATCGATAGGACACACGTACCTTTTGATTTACCAAACAAACCTCATTCTCTAGTTCAGGAGTGGAGAAATCTAACCTTTATGCATTGGGAAGTCGATGTCGATAAACTCGCTAAGCACATACCAGATGGACTTGAGATTGATCTGTTCGAGGGGAAAGCCTACGTTGGGACAATTCCTTTCATGATGAAAAATGTCAGACCGAGGTTACTTCCTGCTTTGCCAGGAGTATCCACATTCCCAGAATTTAATGTTCGAACATATGTGAAAAAAAACGGAATACCCGGGGTACTTTTTCTGACTCTCGATGCACAGAGTAGGATAACATGCTGGCATGCTCCACGATCATATGGCTTACCTTACCGTTATGCTGACTGCGACCTAGAGGTCAGTGAGGTTGGCTTTACCTGGCAGTCGAAAAGAAAATCAGATGGAGTCATGCTAAAGGGTAGTTGTGAAATTGTAGGTAGCAATCGAAAAGCTACTCCTGGTAGTATAGAATACTTCATGTTTGAAAGGTACTCTCTATACACCCTGCATAAAGGTAAGCTGCACATGGCATACACCTTACATGCACCATGGAAGTTTAGCGATGCAACAGTTGATTTGGTTGAGAACTCGCTAACAGATTCTTACGATTTAGGCATAGATGTCAAATCACCGGATTTTGTGCATGCTTCAGATGGGGTGTATGTACACACTTGGCCGATAAAGGAAGTTAAATCATGAATGAAAGAGATTACCTATTGTTAGATGGTGATTGTGGTCTGTGTCATCGACTTGCGACCTTTATTGACAAAAGGCTAGGAAAAGAAAAGGACTTGGGTTACAGACCAATATTGTCCGATGATGCTCAGAAAATGATTGCAACATTTCCAAAAAAACAACAAGATGCAGACTCTGTATACCTAGTCAGAAATGGAAAATCATACATACGTTCTGCTGCAGGTATTCGATGCCTTCTTTACATGAAATGGTACTATGCAATGCTTTTTCCTATCTTTTGGATAATCCCTCTACCAATACGAGACATAGGATACAGAATAATCGCAAAATACAGACATAAATTCTTCAAAAAGCCTACTGAATGCTTGTTTCGTGTGGATTAATAGCGAAAATTAAAATCGGCTAATTTGAAACAATACGCTAAGTATGATGGGGCAAAAATTACAAATTATGAGAGCAGCTTTTGTTTCGGTTTTACTGCTATCAATTTGTCTTTTACCTTGTGTAAATGCTGAAAACAATTCAACAGACACAATAATCACTGTAGATAGTACAAATCTGAGGTTTAGCCCAGCGTCTGTAACTATAAACGAAGGTGATGCTATACGATTTTTCTGGGCAGGTCAATTTCTACCTCATAACGCAGTAGATGAGAATGAGACATTTGATTCTGGTGAAACAACAACAGAGGAAGATTACAGGTTTGTATTCGAACTTGGACTAAACGGGACCTTCGATTACTACTGTGAACCACACAGAAGCTTAGGTATGATAGGGCAGATTACCGTGATACCTGCCCCTCCTGCTGAAAATAATTCTACAGGGGCAGAAAACACCACGACTCAACCTGCTGATGAAGTTGAATCTTTCATGCCATTTATTTCAGTTCAAAGCCTACTTACAGTTCTTATTGTAGCAGTGATTGCTAGAAACCGTTGTGATTAAACCAACTCGCTTGCTTCCACAACAGGTCTCTTTAGGCTTGGTGAGAAATCAACCAATTTCACCCATGCTTTAATTTCATCACCTTTCTTTGTACCTTCTAACTGATCATTAAACGATACTGGAACTTTGACAACACCAGAATATGGGCCACCGTCAATCAAAGCATGCAATGATTTCCCACCACGATATTTTGATTCTCCTATCAAAGTTCTTTCGACCTTATCTATTCTAAGGCTAACTAAGAATTCACTAGTCTGAGCGTCCATTAATGCCCTCCTATCACTTGAAAATCTAGCCTCTTCCATTTGAATGATCAATCTCTCGAAATCGGAATCAATTCCTTCTGTGCGTTCACCTGAATCGATTTTTTCTTCCGGCTCCTCCTGTGTGGGTAGAACTTGAGGCTCATCTTGGTATTCTTTTGTTTCGGGCTCTATTACTGGCTCTTGTGATTCTGGTTCCGAATTAATTTCAGCAAATGTTGATTCAATTTCATCATCAATGTCAAGAATTTCACTATCTGGGATTGTTTCTTCCTGCAGGTCTATTCCCATGTTCCTCCACAGCATTTCAAGCTCGTTTAAGTCGAGTAAGCCGTCAGTGTTTAGGTCAAATTCCTTAATTGATTCTTTGATGATGAAAACTGGAACTGTTAGACCTGTAGCTTTGGCTAATGCAGCAGATATTTCTCTTGGTTCGAGTTTACCATCCCCATTAGCATCTGCCATTCCCATTAATACATTAGGAGTGAGGTTCTTTTCTCGTATTTCCTTTGACAATTGATCTAATACGATGTTGTTAGCGAAATCGGTTGCTGACTCACCACCTGTAATTTCCTGAGGAATAGCAGAGTCAATTTTGTACTTGCCTTGCTCGATATTTTCTTGTAACTTTTCGACGCCTTGCTGACGCAATTCTTCGGCCCTTTCGATAGCTCGCTGCCTACCACTTTTTACAATCCTAGAGGCCCCAGCAGTAGCAATTCCACCAGCTGCTCCAATAGCAGCCATCTTCAATCCTTTTCGAGCGACTTCCGAATCCATTAGTGCACGAGTTTTCTGCGCCCTAGAACCGCTTTCTACACCATAGGCACTAGCAAGAATATCAAACTCATTATTTGGTAATTCGTCCAAAGATTTACCTTCACGAACTTGTTTTATCAGTCTACTTAAAATCTGGTTATCTGGATTATTGAACTGTGCTGCAGGATCAAAGTTTTCGGCAGACTCTGCAATTGAAACCCAGTTCCATTCTCCTTCTGGAGTTTGCTTGAGAACCATCTTGCCATCAGAACTCGTGGCGCTTCCGGCAGAGATTAGAGAAGACGAAACCAAACCAAATACTCCCAACATACAGCATGGTATCCCCAATCCCGGAACTAAAAACACCAGACCAAAACCAATTCCAACTAGCCACAAACTGATGTTGGTAATGGTCGAATTCCCGCCGGACATGGTAAGTCCTAAATGACAACCCATCAATAAGTTAATGCCGTCACAGCCAAGTTGGTTTAGGCCACTGCGTAGGTTCTCCATACTCCCAGGGTATTGTACAAAGAACAGTCTCTAATTGGTCAATTTGTGTAAGACCTCTATCAATTTGAATTCTGAATAGCCAATCTTTCAATCTTCCCAATCTTATTCCCGGTCCAAGTCCAGTTTTATTCATCAACCATTCACCGGTTACAATAGGGTCTAGATCGTATGGGTATTCGAGCGAACCTTCCATGTCTCCAATTGGCAACCCAAGTGCTTTTCTTATCGAGATATGAAGTGTTACGTCTTTACCTAATGTTGCTCTATAGATTCTTAAATCAAATTTTTCAGGTATGTTGTTTGATAAAAAATGAAGCAACTTTGTACGGTTACTGACTTTTTTTGAAACTTTTAATTTTGACAGTATCCCATCAACCTCTTCCTCACTCGAATCTGTAAGCAATGCCGCAAATCTTGCTTCAATTTCTGGCTCTAAAATATCTACTGCGTTAAACAAATCACTTCTTATTGGAATGCCCAATATTAATGATAATACTCCATCATAATTCATTCTGTCTAGAACTTTCCCTGCGTTTAAACCGGTAATTATCCTAAGGAGTTCAGACCAAACCCTCTCAATCGACACCATCGTTAGCATAGACCTGTTGTCAATCAGTGCATCTGATAATTCCTTATCTGGGAGCCAGACCCCTTTAGATCCCCTGTCCATAAATCTGTATGCTCTCATAATCCGAAGTCCATCCTCTGACAATCGCTGTTTTGCTTTACCTACAGCGCTTAAGACCCCATTTTGTAAGTCCTTTTTCCCATTGAAAGGGTCAAAAAGTAACTTGTCGTTTAAATCGTAAGCCATAGAGTTCATTGTGAAATCACGTCTTGACAAATCCTCGTAGAGGCTCGTTCCCCAATTCACGATTTTCGGTCTTCTTCCATCTGAGTAATTTGATTCGGAACGCAGGGTTGTTACCTCAAAAAATGATTCGTTAATCCTTACAGTTACTGTACCAAACTCTACACCTGTAGGGATTGTCTTTTCAAAGATCTCAATCGTTTGTTCTGGATTTGCGTCTGTACATATGTCAAATTCCATCGGATTTAATCCAAGAATGCAGTCTCGAACAGCGCCACCAACAACCCATGCTCCGTGCCCATTTGATTTAAATTTGGAAATTAATTCTTCCAAATCGCTATTTTGCGGCAATAGGTCAGGATGATACTCACCTTTGACATCAGGTGCTATCCTTTCCCCCATGATTTCTGTCAAACTGATTCTTGACAAAGCATTATCCCATATATCGGTGTGTGAGAGATATGTCTTGGGAGTCTATGGACGTGTCATTGGTAGATGTGGCTTGGTTGAAACCACATGAAGAAATCAAGACAAAAAACCGGGATAAACTGCTTGATATGACAAAAAGATGGGGCGGTTATACAAAACCACTGCTCGTTGATTCGGTAACCGGAGCAATACTAGATGGTCATCACCGTTACTCAGTTGCTATATGTCTTGGACTCACCAAGGTGCCAGCTATTGTGATAGATTACCTAAACAGTGATGATATATCTGTAGACGTATGGCCTAATTGTGGGCTAAGTTACATAACTAAGCAAGATGTGATCAACATGAGTTTGAGCGAAAATCTATACCCTCCAAAGACCAGTAAACATACGATTTCGAATCATATGCCTCCAATACATATTCTGCTAGCAGAACTTTTGTGAGTCAATTAACGCATACTGCGCTTGATACTCTCCCAAACCTTGTCACCCTTACCATCGAGCTTTGTCTTGTGCATTGGATTGTCTACTGGAGTAATTTTTACTTCTCTTAGGACGCCCTCCCTAGATATTGTGAAATTTGTATCTTCCCCGATTTTCCCGAATACTGCTGCATTTAATTCTGATGAATTTTTTACCCTTAATCCATCAACTGCAATAATTTCATCACCAGTGTGGATTAATTCCCTACATGGTGACCCGGATAAATGCGTTCTGACTTTCAGCTGTCCATTCCCAGAGGCTAGATTCAAACCGAGCCATGCTCCTTTTGCTGGTTTTTCAGAAACCATCTCCATGCCGAGTGTCTTTACCGCAGAATAAATGTCTGGTGCTCTCCTTGAACTAACCAACTCATCTAGTAAAGTTCCCAGACGCCTTCCTCCTTTCAAATTGACTAGTATCTTCTTTATGTCTGAATGGGTAATTCCAGGAGTGTCTGAATGAATGTTATGCTCATGGAATAGGTTTGCCATTACAGTATCCATTCCAAATTCGCCTTTAGACCGCTTTCTTAACTCTACATCTAAGCAAAAAATGGCCATTTCGCCCTCAAGATAGTAAGAAATCTGAACCTCTCTGCTATATGAATTCGGCCTGTAAAGATGAATCCAAGCATCGTGGCTACTCTCTTGAAGGGATTCATGATTCATTCCATTCCGGTCCGTGTGTCTTTTGATTTTTCTAGTCCAATCTTTGCGCCAATCTTCTTCAGACCATGCACCGCTTCTCAAGCATATTATGTCTCCAAGCCATGATGTTAGGCCTTCGAACCACCACAGAAGATCTGAATGAGTTTCTTTTTGCAACTCATAATTCAAGAAATTCTTTGGACGAAGCTGCTTGACATTCCATTGATGTAGGAATTCGTGACTAAACAACGAAACCAAATCTCTCCAATCATCTTCATTTCCTTCCTGAAGCGACTTTCTTGGCATCATCGATGTCTGACTCCTTAGATGTTCTAGCCCGCCTCTACCTGATTCTGTGAAATGAAGAACTGTCCAGTAATCTTTCCAATCTGGAACTCCGAACAATGCAAAGTGTTCTTCGATAATTAGTTTCATGGCCTCTATTAATCGATTTAGGCCTTTTTCAGGTATTGGGAGTCCTCCTGAATCCCATAGCTTGAGGTGCTGTTTTGTACCCATTACATCGAAAGTTATCATTTCGTTAGAATTAGATTCCATAATTGCATCCAAGAACTCGTCTCTACCGTTTGCTACCCAACTACCTTCTTTTCCTTCTAACTGTGTTGCAGTATGCCATTCCTTCGGTGCGATTAACTTCACAATGTGCTGACCATCAATTCTATTCTCTTCTACACCTCTTGTAGGCAACATCCATGTGTATGGAGGCATAATATGGACATGTGTTGAGTCAAGATGATTTGCCCTACACGTCATTTCTGCTGCAAGTAACCTATAAGTAATCACTAACTTACTACCATTACTGACGCCCGTGACTCTAACACCATCGACATCTATTCGCTTGGCGATTATCTCTTTCCCATCTAATGTGGCTGATAGGTCAGACATGTGTTGAATTGGTTCCCTTATGAAATACGATCCTGGTACCCACCTTGGGAATCTGAATTCAACAATATTTCCTTTGAAAGGACCATTTACTTCAATTTGGACCACAAGCCTTCGACTAGCACCGTTTGTTGCATCAACGCTGAAAATCATACCGGATTTCATACTTGCTCACCCCTTAACTCACTCAAGGAAGCCAATAGATTCTCTGCTGCAAGTTTGACTAGCTTAGATGAATCCTGTGTTACTATTTCTGCTCGTGCGATATCTATGTCTACCCTACCTTCCATCTGTTCAAGCAACTTTGCTCTCACTCTTGAGTCAACTGAAGTATCTTCAATCAATTTCCATCTAAATACATTGGTTGACGGATCATGTCTACCTCTAAGCCACCTAAGGGCAATTTCTGGATTTATTTTAGCAATAATTTCGATACGATCATCAACACTATTCACATTCATTTTCAGTGAGTCAACGATTGCTCTTTTGACCTTGGGGTTTGAATCCTTACATGCTTTTTCAAGGATTTCTCCTCCCTCTTTTACAGCCATGGCTGCAAGCAAAGCCCGCAGAGAAGGGTCGCTAGAGTTCATACTTGAATTCAAAACTTCAGTTGATACTACGATGTTGTTTCTCGAGGCATTAGCTATCGCCTCTCTCCTCACGGAAGAGTGCACATCTGAAATTAATGAAGATATAATTTCTGAATCTTTAGAAAATTCTGCAGCAACGACTCTGACTGAATGATGATCATCTAATGAAAATCGTTTGTGTAATTCTTCTTTACTGGATAAGCTCTTGGCTGCAAATGAACGAGTGACAGAGTCTGGATTTTCTAGTAATTCAATAGCGAGATCTGGGGCATCTATCTTTGATAGTAATTCTCCAACTAATCTCTGTTCGTTTTCCATTAGAGGTGCTAGATCATCAGGTGTCCTAGCCCATCTTCTATGTGCTTCTAGAGATTTAGTTCTGAACCAAATATCTTCATCGGTTAGGAGAGGGATAAAACCCCTCAAAGCACTTGGTACATCAGCCTCAAACAAGTGCCTAACAGCTCTTCTTTTCACCTTTACATCCTTGCTTTTTAGGCGAGAAATTTCTGTTTCAATACCTGCCAAAAAACCACCTCACGGAATAAAATCTGTGTGCCCTGTTTCGTCATAATCATCCGGAGATCCGTATGATGCTATTCTATTACCCATAATTCCGTGGATAATAGGCCAGATCCTAACAAACCATTCTCCTTTTTCCATCATTAATTTCATCATAGGGTGTTCAGAAGGATTCTCCATTTCACTAGGGGGAGGAAGGTCGTCAGGTAGTAATCGCAATTCTGCGACTAAATCAAATAATTCAGATTTTACATTTTCTTCAATGATTCCTGAAAAACTCATCATTTCAATGACCTGTTCGATTAATTCAGCCATTTCCTCAGGAGATGGAATATCATACTCTGAATCCACGATATCAACTGGCCCAAAGATCACTCCTCCAAGGTCTGTTTCGAAAAGTTCAGACCCCTGCTTTTCAATTTTAAGTAATCTCTGTGAATTTCTATCTCCGATTGGCGCAATCGCAAAACCGTCTTCCTCGATTCCGTTTGATAGCCACTCTGGTAATGCTTCTATTTGTCCAGTTACCAATACCCTGCTCAGTGATTCCAATTTGACAGAATCAAGTTTGTCTGAAGTATGACATGAAACTGTTGGATATCCCCTAAGATTTCTAGATAATTGTGAAATCACATCAATAGAAGGATCAATGACTGTAACTGAACCATCCTCCCCAAGTATGTGTGCTATGATTGCCGACAGGTAACCGCCTTTTGCTCCAAGGACAACGACATGTTTCGCATTCATAAGTTCCAAATTATGCAACATTGTTATGATCATGTGAGGAGCAGATATTGTTTTCACGCCTCCATTGAGATTCTCCAAGAAAACAACCGGCCTGTCTTCATAAAAACCTGAGGCGTCGTGCTCTGTGAAATCTTCGACGTCCACCTTTCTCATCGCTGCTTCAACATAACCTGGAATCACGATTCCGGATTTCTTTAAGTTTTTCAGGAGCTTGTCTAAATTTTCCATAAACACTCGCCTGCATTGAATCCAAGACTATCTCAAATGGTCTATTATTGGATGTTCCTCGTCTTCCATATTTGTTTGCATGTTTTGTAGCAACAGCGTGAAGGTATCATTTCCAGTGAATCCCATGCTTTCAATATCCGACTCTACCATCTGTCTAATTATATCGTAATCTGCTCCACTAATTGTGAAATTTGAAAATGACCCGAACAAATCGTCCATTACAATGCACTCTATTCTTGACAAATGTTCAGCCAATGTTGCTCTCGCAATACCTAACTCCTCTGCCATCTCCGAAATTTTTACTCTTTTCTTTGCATCATACCAACCTTTGTCATATGCAAATTTAGCTAACTCAAGTTGTTTTGAATTTAGCGGCCCAGGTGTTGAGTCAATAGAAATATCAAGATTCCTCGCAGATACCCTATCGGGCTTTGCGATTAGTCTAGCCATAGCAGCAACAAGTCTGAGTTTTATGTTACTACCTTGCAAGATGTAAGTCAGTCCTTCACCATCCAACTTACAACCCGGTGCAGCAGTCGTTCCTCCAGTCCTTGCATTGAAATTCGATAGAGGATGAGATATCCTTACATTTACCATGTAACTTTCACCTTCTGACTCAGGAGAATAGTGTACATCAATCAATTCAAGGAAACTAACGGTGTTGAGATCTTCTGGCGTTTTGCCTTTTTTGAATTTGACTTTCAGCATCATCCTGACGTCTTTAGGCGTTCTCTTTAGGTAAGCGAGAAAGATTATGTTACTCGCTATATCAAGGAGAGGAGACACCTCTGTATCCAACAATCTAGACCTTTTCCAGAATAATGTAATCTCCCGCATAACTATTTCTAATCTTGGGACTGATTTTACTTCTCCGGTTATTGTCTGCCGTTGTTTGTTACGATCATTAGTCCAAGAATTGCTCCTGCGACCGCTCCAATAACCACTAGAAACGGCTGACCTGGAGCCACAGAATAGAACCCAACCGAGCCAGCAACCATCAACGGAGGACATAGCATCATAGATCTGGTGATAATCACTGATCTGTCAAAGATTACCTCTGGAACTACAGTAAGAGACTTCGTTCTTCTTTGAATTCGAGTCGAACCAACCTTATCCTCCAGAATTGGAAGTACCTTGTCACGCAAAGACGGATCATCTTTCGGAAAACGGAATATAATCTTTGAATTACCAGCCAAACTAAGTGACTTCTCAATTATTAGCAGAGGATTTGTTGCATTTGATAGAGACACAGAAGCTCCAAACCCTTCCCCACGTACATGAGACAATGCCCGCCATCCACCTACTCCCTCATTCAAATCTTCTAATCCCTTTCGCAGAGAATTAACAAATTCGTCGGTTTCTGGTCTACCTCTTTTCCTTCCTATAGCCAATATAGGAGTCAAAAATATAGAGCATAGAACAATTAGGAACCCCCAGAGAAAAGCCGCCAACTTTAGACCCTCGGTACCCATACTCATTGCAATGGCTACAGCCAGCATAAATCCTGAATAAAGACCAAGAACGATAGAAGCAGAAAGCGCCCTTCTGAAGCCTACTTTCTCCTCCATGTTTTACCCAGCACGTCAGAGGACAAAACATATTTCCCAGTAAGGTATGCATAAAACATGGAGCGCAACGGGCTTGACTCTCGGAAAAGAGAGAGGAAAATTGGCCTTTGGGTTTGTGGAGTATCATCATTTTTTGTGATTTCCTTTTTCCTAGTTCCATACTATTTGCCAACCGATAGTGTACCAAAATTATCTGGAAGGGCCAATGCGTTTGACTACTATTCTGCAGACTCATGGGGCAATGTTCAGTCAAGTTCCTCTGGAGAAGTTGGACATAACCAATCAGAATATGGGTATTTTGCATGGAGTGAACTAGACCCATATGCCGCATTTATTTACGGATTTGGCGATCTAAACTGTCACAACAAAGCCGAGAGGTCTTGGGTGATAAATGGAAACCAAATGCCGGTTTGTGTTAGAGATGTGGGCATATTTTTCGGATTTGCCCTAGGTGGATTTTTGTATTCAAGAAGAGGATTAAATCGATGGACTTTGAGAGATAGTTTCCTGTCGATTTTCCCAGATAATAGGCTAGACTTCGTGTACAGAAACAACTACAGAACACTTGCTTTAATTGCCTCCGCTCTGATAATGGCAGGACCAATGGCCATCGATGGATTTACTCAACTTCTTACATCTTATGAATCGAATGCAACAATGAGAATGCTTACAGGACTTCCCTTTGGGGTATTCATTGGTACATTCCTCGCAGCCTCATTTGCAGCTAGGCCTGAATACTTTGGAAAAGAGCCAGCGATGGTAATACTGCCTTCAAACACCAGGTTTAGCACAGCGGAGAAAGAGCAAGAAGAGTGATTATTTTGGAGGCTCTGTAGCCCACCACATGATCAGTTCTTCTACAGATTTCGGCACTGGACATTCCGCATGACCACTTGAGATTAATTTTAATCTTTCAAATACAAAAGAAACCTGCTTCTTGGTTGAATTTGTAACTTTTCCCTTGTCACCATCATGTATTATCTCTTTCATTGCTTTCGACCAAGATGCATTAGGATTTGCTCTTCTCCATCTCGCTAAGAGTGTTCTTAGTGGCCACATAGCAAGACAGAGTCGCCCGTAACCGAGTCTACTTTTTCGGAGTTTAAACATCTGAGCTTCAGCAAATGGAACATGGCTTTGCTGTCTATGAATCCACCGTTCTTGTTCTAACCACTTTACCAACCTTTGAGTGTGGCGCTTTGTTACTGATCGCACTGGCCCCAATTGTTTATGCAAACTAGGTACATCTGTAGTGTCAGTCAAAGAGAGCGTGCCCAGAACAGCCCAAGATGAGTGGGCGATTGGGCGGTGAGGTACATCCGCCTTCTTGGCACGCTCATGATTCCACTCATTTTCCGCAATCTCCATCCATTGAGCAGGGGATTTGCCATCCAACCAATCCTCAAGCAAGGATATATGCTGGGAGGGTGCACCTGGAAGCCTTTTTTGAGTTTGAACACCTGAGGTCAAACTAGTAAGTAGGTGCCTATCTACTTCGTCTCTATTGACGTTGAGGGGGTCAAGTCTTTTGTTAAAGAAACTACTCAAAACATTGGAAAGTTGCTTTTCTAATTCATCCAGACCGCTCTCATTCAGAACAGGGCCCATCACTATCGACTTACTGAAAGGTGCGGGTGTTTCAATTTCGCCTGAAAGTATTCCTTGAAAACCAGCCCTAATCTTGGTTTGTATTTCGGTTGTTTCAAAATATTCATGCTTCTCTCCTGCCATTCTCAATGTACCAGAGCTAATCCTTTTCATGGCTTTTGCTGGGTCGCAGTCAACCCATATTACTAGGTCTGGTATCATAGCTGCAGCATTCATTTTCGAAACTTGTTCTAATCCCAAATCGCCAACTACACCCTGATAGACTAAACTTGAATGGATATTTCTATCAGAGATTACCAAATCTCCTCTCAGCAGCCTTGGTCGAATCCACGTGTGAGAATGATCAACCCTATCGGCTGCAAACAATCCTGCTTCTTCTAACGGAGTATGGTCTCCTTTACTCACAGCTTTTAGAGCTAGTTTACCCAATTCACTATGTCTTCTCGGCTCATGAGTCACATGGACATTAGGGAATGCCATCCTGTTGGCAAGATTAGAAAGGATTCTGACGGCTTCACCCTTACCAGAACCATCTCCTCCCTCCACGGAGATGAGGTACATCTCAAGTTGCCTCCGCTATAGATTCATTCTCAAAATCTTCTTTGTTGAGCATAATTAAAATCATTCCAAGTAATATCAAAGCAGGACCGAATATAATCAGTCCTCTGCTGAATAAGCCTATCCAGCAGAAGAATTGAGTCCTTCTGTAATTCTTTTTCCTTCTTATCTCGAAGGATGCGTGTACTCCAACAAGGGCACATGAAATTGTGAATATTCCCTCAACTGTTGCGAGAGCAACTGCCGCTTCTAAAGACCAGCCTTCTGTTTCTGAGAGTTCATTTTCTGTTCTATCCTCTCCTCCCTCTATCAGAGTTATGGGAGAGATTCCTATTGGTTCGGGTTTGAATGTAAGTATGACTTTACCGTAACCTGCTTTTGATACGTGTAACTCGTAATTTCTCACTAAAACATCATCAATGACATATCTTCCATTTTCATCACTAAGCGCTTCGTCAATGGCCGACCCGCTTTCTATGTCAATTAATTCAATTGTAACATTCTCAAGAGCATCTCCTGACTGGTCTAGAATCAACCCGTGTATATCTTCCTTGTTGGTGTCATTAAAAATGTCCAAATCAAGTAGACTTGCTGGATTACCCTGCAGGATTAGAGTTCCAGACAATATACCCATTATAGAGCCAATCATGACCAAAGCTGCTGCAAGTTTCCTTCTTCTATCTCCGTCAGATAACAAATCTTCCTCTAGTTCGAGATAACTGGTTTCTTCAACCTTTGAAGCTTTGACCACTAGTTCAGTCTGTGCTTTCTTTTCTCTTCGCCGTGTATCTATTCGCGATTTTACCAACTTGGACTGCACTCTTTGGCGCAATGCTGCAAGGCGGTTTTGCTTATCGCTGCTGATTCAGATCCCTCCGACTATTGTGGCCTAGGGGGTGCGCGGATTTCACCCCTCCCCTCTATTATCCGCGTAAATCACCCATATTAAATTGCCAATAACCAGTACAACGCAAATCAAAATAATAACGCCAATGGCATTTTCATATTCACTATCTGATTCTTGAGATTGTGTTATATCCTCAGGACATCCATCATCAGCCTCTCCTGGAATAAATGGACAATTATCCATTCGGTCAGTTATCCCGTCACCATCTGAATCAGAAGATTGAACACTCGATGATTGTCTAACACCTAACCAACTCCCTTTCAAGAGACCTGCTTCCAGAATCATACCTACTTTTTCCAAAGATTCCGCACTTACTTTGTCTGCGGTATCATTGTGTGTGTGCCAATGCCCTCCAAGGAATGTGGCGTTTTCTCCATATCTTGTATCTATAATGTCTATTGCTGGTATGCCTTTTGCAAGTGCAGGAACGTGGTCGTCGTATATTCCATCTATCGCATCAAAATCAAAGTATGAACTATCATGTAAGTTGCAGGTTTGATCAAGGTGCAGTACCAAACTTTCAGTACGATTCCATAATGTTATGTTACCAGGAGTAGTCTTTCTCAAATCTAGGAAAGCATCCCCCACCATATCGACTAACACAAATGATTCAATTTCATCTGCTTCCTCTGAGCTTAGGTTTTCAGCCCAAGCCTTGGCCCCCAATAAATAGCCTGAGGCATCATCTCCTTGATCTTCAGCGTCTGTGAAGAATAATGTAACTTCATGTTGCAAATCCATCGAAGGAATATGCCTTGCAAGCTCCAATAATACTGCTACTCCGCTAGCCCCGTCATTAGCCCCTAGTATTGGTTTATTTCTCAAACTCTCATTGGAATCTCTTTCTGCTTTGTGCCTTGTATCATAATGAGCAGCAAGAATAACCTCAGAACCCATGCCTTTGTTCCATGTTGCAAAAAGATTTGTCAGAGTCATCCCACCCCAATGATGGGTTGATTCAGTTATAGCCCACCCTGTTAGATTGGACTTAATCGAGTCTCGCAGAGCGGAACTTTCCGCAGAACCAGGGACTCTTGGCCCAAGAGAGGTTTGAAATTTTACTGATTCATTTGCCTGTATGCCGTCAAAATTTAAATTGCAGTAATTATCTATCTCAACTTGTTCTTGACCCGAGGCGTAGTGAAGCGAATTTACTGAAATTATCAATGCAAGAAAAAGTGCTAAACACACACGCATTGATGACTCCACGCTCGCCGAGTATTAAATACCTCATTTGGATACGAGTATTTGGAATACAGTAATGCGTTTCAATTGAGGGTTTACAAATGTCGGAACGATGCTCTAATCGCGCTTACACAATTCTCTTAGTTTTCTTCCTTTCAATAGCTTCTCCGTTAGTATCAGCAGATCCTATCGAACAAGGCGATTCTAACCTATCTGGCTTCGAACCTATCTTTGCTGATTTAGATGATTTTGTACCTGAAGACTCACATCCGTACATGATTCCTGACAGCGAAGAAAAACTATACAGCGCTACAAGAATGATGAAGAATTCGTGGGTTGATGCCGGATTACCGGGAGTTGACATATCAACAAACCCACAAGCAAAAACAAGTGGCAGAGCATGCACTCCTTACTCCGAAGGAGATTCCGCAACTGTGCCAACATCTGGTGGCTCAATTGAAGTTACGATCGAAAAAACAACCTCAACTGCGGCATTCATGGTCCAATCCGGTAGAACATTATCCTCAACAATTCTAAACAACTGGGCAAGTACATGGGACTCTACTGTTTATCCAACTTTGATGACTTACTTCGGAAAGGATTACTTCGATGGTAGAGGCATTGCTGCTCCTGATGTAGATAATAACTGTCAGATTGAAATTGTCATCTACGCAATCGATGGCGCATACAACATTGGAGGATATTTCTCTCCTGGAATGTCATCCTCCAGAGAAGCAATTTTCATTGATATCGATGATGCACCATTAGCATGGTCAAAGGTCATTTTAGCTCACGAATTACAACACTTGATGCACAATGCACTTGACCCATACGAGAACCTGTGGATCGATGAAGGCGCTGCAGACATGGCTGCTTTCCTTTGCTTTGGTGGTTCATCCACTCTCTACGGTCACGTAAACGCATGGACTACAGAAAGCCAATACTCAGTACGATGGTGGAACCAAAGGATTGCTGATTATGGTGGCGGATTCATATTCTTGCTGTATCTAGCCGATCACTTAGGTGGCGGTCCAGCGATTAGGAAACTAGCACAGGATACATCAACTGGTGCTGCAGGTATTGAAGACCTAGCAAGAAATCCAATAAGTGCTACACCTGGTGTAATCGGTCGGGATTTCATAGACATATACACAAATTTCACAATCGCTGCGACTCTAGACAGCGATCAAGGAATTTTTGGCATGTCTAATCTAGATATGACACCTGCTTGTGGTTCAAGTGAATTCTGTAGGATTCAACCCGCCGACACAAACAGTGACTGGTTAGGTCCTTGGTCATCAACAGGAAATACTGTCGAGGGGTGGGGTGTAAGGGCATTCAAATTCACTCCCGGTTCAGCATCACCGGCACCTCTTACGATGAGATTTACAGGAGATGTACCTGGAATTGACGGAGTTATTATGAGTAGAGCCGCTGCTGATGGCATATACACTCGCTCCGACATTAACTTCAATGGGGCAGTTGGTACAGCCCTTGTTCCAGGATTTGGTAATCTTACTGACGAGATATGGGCTATCACTTGGTTTGCCTCCAATCAAGGGGATTGTGACTAC
>MDTC01117553.1_pt1 | contig 19708 bp, 14 predicted proteins | sample 811181 | NCBI WGS metagenome assembly MDTC01 (sample SAMN05326644, study PRJNA326480) | marine metagenome | isolation source: seawater | place: Pacific Ocean: North | collected 2011 | reverse complement strand
TCGCCACCTGCTACAACAACCTCGGCTTGGCCCATGACAACGACGAGGATCACACCAAGGCCATCGACTACCACGAGAAGGCTCTGGCGATTAGGCTAAAAACCCGAGGTACCGAACATCCCGAAGTAGCCGCCAGTTACAACAACTTGGGCTCCGCCCACGACAACAACGAAGAGTACGACAAGGCCATCGACTACCACGGAAAAGCCTTGGCGATCTGGCTGAAGGCCGTTGGACCCGAGCACCCGTCGGTAGCCACGACCTACAACAACGGCGCCGGCGCCTACTCTCGCAAGGGCGACTATGAAAAGGCCGTCAACTACTACGAGAAGTGTCTAGCAATCGAGCTGAAGACACTCGGCACCACCCATCCCGACCTGGCTACAACCTACAACAACCTAGGTTCCGCCTACGAAAAAAAAGGCGTTCCGGACAAGGCCATCGGGTACTACGAGAAGTGCCTCGCGATCGAGCTCAAGACCCTTCCTCCCGACCACCCGGACCTCGCCGACAGTCACTACAACGTCGGCAAGACCTACGCCAAAAAGGCTAAAAAGGCAAAAGCCTTGGAACACCTCGAAAGGGCTAAGGACATCTGGTTCAAGAAACGAGGTCCGGAAGACCCCTATGTCAAAAACGCTCAAGCCATGATCGACGGTCTAAAGTGACCTGTTCGGGAGCATTCTGACTTGCCCTCATGGCATTGAGGTTTCTTGCTTCCGAAGATGACTATCCGAATGCTTCCTTTCCTTTTGCTCGCCGCCTCCCTTGCCGCGACAAGCTTTCTCAACGCCAAAGCCAAGCAACCCAGCTACGTTCTCATTCTCGTGGACGACCTTGGGTACATGGACATAGGAGCATACAACCCGAAGTGCTTCTACGACACGCCGAACGTAGACGCCCTGGCAAAGTCCGGAATGAAGTTCACCGACGGCTATGCCGCCAACCCGGTCTGCTCCCCCACCCGCTTCGGCATACAGACGGGTCGACACCCCTCCCGCAAGGACGCCACCAACTTTTTCAGCGGCAGGCGCGGCGGTTTCTTCAATTCCGCTCCCCTGCACGACCGAATGGACTTGGAAGAGGTCACGATAGCGGAAGCCCTCAAGAAAAAAGGCTATTCCACCTTCTTCGCGGGCAAGTGGCATTTGGGCCCGACCGAACAGTTCTGGCCCACGAAGCAGGGATACGACCTCAATTCGGGCGGTTTTTCCAAGGGTGGCCCGTATGGCGGTAAAAAATACTTCTCTCCATACGGGAATCCTCGCCTAAGCGACGGCCCCGACGGCGAGCATCTGCCGGACCGACTGGCAAAAGACACCTGCAAGTTCATCGAGACGAACAAGGACAAGCCGTTCTTCGCCATGCTCTCCTTCTACTCCGTGCACACCCCATTGATCGGACGACCCGACCTGGTCGATAAATACAAGAAGCGAGCCGCCAAGGTGTCGGGCAAGGAATTCGGCAACGAGGAAATGGTCTGGCCTAGGAACAAGGGGGCCCGCAAGGTGCGCATCCTCCAAAAACACGCCGTGTACGGAGCCATGGTGGAAGCCATGGACCTTGCCGTGGGCAAGGTCCTCGACAAGTTGAAGTTCCTCGGTTTGGACAATGAGGTGGTGGTCGCCTTTACTTCGGACAACGGCGGGCTCTCGACTTCCGAGGGTTCTCCCACTTCCAACCTCCCTCTCCGAGGCGGTAAGGGGTGGCTCTACGAGGGCGGCATCCGAGAACCGTTTCTCATCCGTTGGCCAGGCGTAACCGAACCGGGCTCGCAAAGCTCAGACCCGGTAATGAGCACTGACTTCTTCACCACCTTCGTCAAAGCGGCCGACGGTGAACCGAAAGGCGCCGGACCCATCGATGGCGTCGATCTCATGCCCCTACTCAAAGGCGAAGAAAAGTTGGACCGAGAAGCCCTTTACTGGCACTACCCGCACTACAGCAACCAGGGAGGTTTCCCGGGAGCCGCCGTACGAATGGGAGACTGGAAGTTGATCGAACGTTTCGAGGATGGAAAAACTCATCTATACGACCTAAGCAAGGACATCGGCGAAAGAAACGACCTAGCCAACAAGCATCCCGACCGCGTCAATGCCATGCGCCAAAAGCTCCATGCCTGGTATAAGGAAGTGGATGCCAAGTTCCTCCAAGCAAAGAAACCCGACGGCCCACAACCTTGGCGACCCGCCAAATAACCAATCAATGCCTCAGAGCGAGATGAAGATAACTCCATTTTTTCTTTTTACCGTTTTCAGCGGAGCTTTCGTTTATGCCGATGGTTCGTGGCCCCAGTGGAGAGGACCCAACCGTGACGGTTCGTCAAAGGCCTCGACCAAGCTAGCGAATTCATGGCCGGAAACAGGCCCGAAGCTACTTTGGGAAAGCGAACATATCCCTAGTGGCGACGATGGAGGTTTCGGGAGCGTAGTGGCAACGGAAGACAGGGCCTATCTTTCACTTGTATGGCATAGGGACGTGCCAACTCCCACGCGAACAGTGGACAATCCAGCGCTTCGGAAGATAGGAGCCAGACGAACGAACTTACCAAAGGAGCTCATTGATAAAATGGAACAAGTCCGCGTCAAACTGAGTCCGAGACTGCGCGGAAGCAAGCTCGACGAGTGGAGCCAAGAGTGGGTGAAGGAAAACTTGGATGCCAAACAGAAACTATTGTACGGCGATTACGTAATTTCCCGTTTCAAGAAGGGTCCATTGGCCTTCCCCATTGATGCCACGAACAAGCTATACGAGATAAAGGACAAGGTCTTTCCCGATGAAAATTCTTTCGTAGCATGGCTGGATGAACAAAAGTTCGAAGCAGCCGTTAGAGACCGCGTCATTGAATCCGTCCCGCCCACCAAAAAGGTGGCGGACGATGTAATTGTAGCCATGGACCTAAAGACTGGTACCACCTTATGGAAAAGTTCTCTCGAGGGGACGCCCTCAGGCAGAACCTCGTCGGCAACCCCATGCGTAGCCAATGGACGTGTCTATGCTCTTGGCAGTTCGAGGATTTTCTGCGTGGACGCAAAAACCGGAAAACCCGTCTGGGATGTAAAAGTGAATTCATCGGGTGGAGCCTCCTCGGTACTTGTGGAGGGGAACAAGGTTGTGGTGTTGGCAAACCACTTAATTGCTCATGATGCTAAGACGGGAGACAAACTTTGGGAAAACAATGACGTTTCAGGCAAGAGCGCATCCCCTGTCCTTTGGCATCCGGGAGAAAAGCCAATGGTCGTATGCAACTCGAAAAATACCGCGATAGGCATTGATCTAAGCACGGGCAACACTCTTTGGGAAAAGCCTGCGGGCGGAAGCTCGACCCCGGTGGCATCGGGAGAATATCTGGTGGTGCACGGAAAGGATGAAAAAGCGGGCATCGTCTGCTATCGTTGGACCGAAAAAGGCATCAAGGAATTCTGGACATATCCAAAAGTTACAAGACGTTCGGATTCCAGCCCAATCGTTAAAGGTAACCACATATTTCTGTTCGGAGCCGAGATGCGACTATGCCTTGACCTAAAGACGGGCAAGGTCCTCCACAAGGAAACCGGCAAACACGACATATCGTCACCCATCTTTGCAGACGGTAAAATTTTCGCTTATGAGATAAAAGGCTCTTTTCTCGACATGGTGAAGGCAGATCCGAACGATTTCACCGAACTGGGCAAGACGAAGGTACAAGCCCTGCGGTGCTCTTCTCCAGCAATCGTTGGAAACAAGCTCCTTGTTCGGATGGTCGACAGGATTGCCTGCTACGATCTGGGTGAATAGGTCTTCAGCTAACTACTACAACCCAAACAATTCGATTGCTGCATTAATAATTAAGCGAAATGATTTCCAAAACATTTAGATTCAAGAAACCTTAAAAGAAGTACAAAACATGAAGCATCTACAATATACCTGCCTTGGTTTGCTTATGGGTCTGAGCCTCTGCCTAGCCACGGGGTTCACCGATGAGGGTCGCGAAGGAAGATACCAAATCGAATCAGGAAAGATTCTGGTCTACTCTCCTACAAGCGGTCGCGACATCAACAAGGAGTACCTCATAAAAATCGACACCAAGACGGGCAAAGTCTACAAGCACATCGAGGTAAAGGACGACCAAGGATCCTCCGATCGCTGGGTAGACATCACAGGCTCCACAGTTCAGAAAAAATAAGACAACTGCCTTAAACCCCTTTCGACCGAGGCTCATATCGACGATTTTGGCGAGCGGCCAAAGCGGGTAATTCGGGCAATGAGTTTCGAGGTCCACCTCCATCCGAAAGCTCGGAAGCTACTTTTCTTAGGTCCTCCCACCTTTGCCAATCCAAGAATGGTGAAGTCGCGGTCAAGGCAAGCAAGCTATGCCACTCGATTCTGGCACGCTCAATATCACCGATTCGCAATTCCTCATCAAGAACCTCTTTACCTCGCGAACCGGATTCGGCTCGTTCACGAATGACGTCGGCGGCACCCTCGCCATACTCAAGTGGAACACCGGCCCGAAGAAAACCCGGGCAGTCAACCGAGCCATAAGCTTGGCGACAAACGTAAGCGAGCCGACATTCCGTAGAGGAATACGCACGAAATCGATATCCGGCTCGAAGGTTGGCGAGATCACGAACCAAGTCCTCGACTGGATAAGTTTCATCTTCCAATGCGGCTGCAATGGCGAGCCCCTCGCCTCGGGAAAAGAAGCTAAACACAATGCCTCGGCGAGTCGGTCTGCCACTCTCGTCGATAAGGCCTAATCGATACCAAGCTTCTGCCGGTGAAGCGTTAGTCAGTCGATCCATACTTTCTTTGGGAGTTTCGTCGAAGGGCGAAACATACTCTCGTTTAGTCATTCGCAATTGAGGATTAAGAAGCACTTTGCCCTTTGCGTCACGCCAACCAAGCACCGTGGCTTCCTCGTAGCGAAGTCGCGCATGCAAGACTCCCCCGCGATCGACGAATTCGTCGAGCCGACCACCGGAAGCTAGATCTGGGAAAAGAGGGGCAAAGACCTTCTCAAGTCCTCGACGCTTCCAAGCTTTTTTAGAGAACTTACGACTTCTGGAAGGTGGCTCGGCATCCATGATTTCGCGTAAACGACGTCGAAAGGACTTTATCAAAAAAACCTGTTGCCCTCCCGATTCCTGATCCATTATAGCTACGGGAATCTCGCGCCCGTATACCTTTTCGTTCTTGTTCCCGAAACGACAAGGATTCCCAACCTTCACCTTATCCAAGGTCAAGTGCAGGGAAAGTGCCGGCACCCATTCATCATTTGCCAAAACCAGTGCTTCTCCCAATGAGGCTTTGTGCTGCCCTCGCCTGCGCTCCCATTGACCTGCAGAGTTCTGCATCTCGACGATTTGGTCTCTCTCGGGATCTCGATCCTCGGCAGAGTCAAGACCTAAGCGAGGGATATTTTGGGAAGTAACTTTTGCCAAAGAATCTCGCAACCCGAGGCGCACCTTCTCCTCCGAAAACAAACGATCACCCAGTTTACGAGCAGCCTCGATGTGAGAATCTCCTCGAGAATGGGCAAGGTGCATAAAAGTGAGCATGGCGGACCAATCGATGGTTCTGGAACGCTTCACCTTGAGAGGACGAGCCTCGCTCATACGAGATTGTTTTGGAGCTACGACGACATAACCTCTGTCGTCCAATCCGCGTCTCCCCGCTCGACCGAACATCTGCAGCAATTCGTCGGGGCGTAGCATAATCCGTCTATCGTCGATACGATATTCCCTGTCGGTAACTAGCACTGTACGCATAGAGAAATTTATCCCTGCGGCAAGTCCGGTGGTCGCAACCACAGCCCGAAGCTGACCAGCCTTGGCGAGAGGTTCGACAACGCCTGCCCGCCGAAGGTAATCGAGCCCGCTGTGATGGTAAGCAACGCGACGCTTGAGCAGACTTGCCAGTTCTTTGCCGGCAATCCGCTTTTGCTCGGGGGTCAACTCCAGAGGGTCGACCTCGGGAAGTTCTATGGCTAGCTGGTGAGCCAAGTCCTCTGAAGCTGCCCGACGAGGAGCAAACAAAAGGATAGGCCCCATTCGAGATTCCAATGCGCGCGCCACAAGGGCAGGCAAGAAGTTTTTCCCTTTTCGAGGTTCTCTAGAATCCTTCAAAAGAGCCTCGGCAAATATCTCGTCCAAGGGCACGGGCCTTCTTCCCTCGCTCACCAGCTCAACATCGCGACCATGACCTGCCAACCAGTCCGTAACCTCTAGGGGATTAGACACGCTCCCACTCATCAGAAAAAGTTGAGTGGAGGCTGGTGCAGTAGCAAGGGTTACTTCGTATGCGGGACCGCGCTGGGCATCTCCAAGCAACTGATACTCATCCACAACGAAAAGGTCGGGACCTTCGCCTCGAAGCATTGAGCCGCGCTGTGTCTCCAGAGTCGCCACAATCACACGGGCATCAGGTTTATGCCGAACATCCCCCGTAACTAGACCAACTTCCCATCCTCGAGCTCGCCACTCCCGAAACTTGTCGTTGGCCAAAGCTCTTGTCGGAACGGTGTACACAGCACGCCCTCTCCAAGAAGATTCAATAAGAAGCTCGAATATATAAGTCTTACCTGCACCCGTTGGGGCATGCAAAACAACGTCCCGACCGTCTCGCAGAAGTCCCAATGCGCGACTTTGCCAGGTGTCGGGAAGCAAAAGCTTTTCACCGAAATCTTTTATATCCGTTTGCATCAAGGCATGCTCCACGTTGAATAAGAAGGGTTGTGAAGAAATATTGGCCACATGCAAACGGGATTTGCAAATTGATAAAGTTCAAGAAGAGAGAGGAACAGCGCTCTTCGACATGCTGAATATCATCGTAGCTTGCGGTCGATCTCGCGTAATTGGCAAAGCGGGACGGCTCCCATGGGACATCAAGGAAGACTGGGATTACTTTCTGGGAATCACAAAGTCGGGTACTCTTATAATGGGTAAGCATTGCTTTTCGGAAATGGGACCGCACACGAACGACCGTAAAGTAATTGCCCTTAGCCGTGACCCTAAAATCGAATTTCCAAACACCCGAAAGGCAAGCTCGCTGCCGGAAGCTCTTACTATGGCGCAAAGAGACGGGGGTGACGTGTGGATATGCGGTGGGCGTATCGTTTACGAGGAAGCCATACCATTGGCCGACCGCCTATACCTTACACTCATTGACGCCGAGTTCGATGGAGATGTCTTTTTCCCCGCATGGGAACATGTCTTCACACGAGAAATTTCTCGTCGAGAAAGTGAAAACTCGGGTTATCGCCTAACCTATTTGACCTTAGGCAAGGAGAAGTAAACAAGATGATCCAGAATGCTTGCGCCTAGCTCTGCAAACAATAAGGTAAAAGATTTACTATCCTAACATATGGAGTCATTAAGTTTTTTAAGCCCTAAAGAGGTAGATGATAGTCGCATCAAGTTCGGCACGGAATCAATCTCCCTCTGTACCCGGAAAATGCCGGAAGATTTCCGAGTTTGGTTAACTGATGAAGTGAGCCAAAAGCTATGCTTTCCAAACCAGGTTAAGCTATTCGTCAAAACTTAGCCCATGAAACCCATGATCGTAGGTACAGATACTTTTATGACCTGAAAAACTATCAGATATACAAGATAATTCGTGTAGAAATAAGAAATTAGATTATTTGAAATTTTCAATTAAAAATAATTATTAAACTATGGCGTTATACTTATGTGCTGAAAATAAAATCCTATCTAGAGATTTTTTACTCAAGCAAGGAAAGTGCTGCGGCAGTGGTTGCCAAATGTGTCCTTACGAGCCCAAGCACCAAAAAAATGCACAAAAGAAAAAAACAAGTCACCAACAAGAAAATTCTTATACAATTATAATCCCTGAGGAATTAAAGAATAAGACCTGCGATCCAATTCAACTTGATCCCAAAGGATATTTTTTGATAAAAATTGAAGATGGGAAGATATGCATAGCTCATTGTCATTATCAAAATAAGAGGGGATGGTATGAGAACAAGATTAAATCGACTTTTAATTCAAAGGACCCAGTTGAAATACTACGATGGGCCAAGAAAGAAAACTTAATTTCCTTAGATGAACATTATCAGTATCTTGATAAAGAGATGAAACATGCAGTTAAAGCTCTGAAAAATAATACAAAGTACATTCAAGAGTAACAGCGTAAATCAATTAAAATGATTAGTAAAATACTTAAAGACACCCCACACAACGAACTAAAGGGTGTAAAAATAACTTTCATCAATATGCCCCTGAGGGAAAGTGCAGCTCCTAATACTCCACCAGAAGGCCCCGCTATTTTAGCTGCAATTATTAGAAGATATGGCGGAGACCCTTACCTATTAGATTTAAATGGATATAGAATTAAAGATAAGCTTGCAGAAGAAAGCTGCTTAACTCACGGAAGACAGTTAAACTATAAAGAAGCTGAAGACCTGATTGCCAAACATTTAGATAACGTCGGTGATCAAGATGTTTTTGCATTCTCAGGAATTATAACAACACTGAAATGGCAAGAAGAAATTGCAAAGATAGTTAAAAAGTTGCAACCAGATTGTTTTTTGGTAAGCGGGAATGGATTAGCAACAGAAATAAAAAGAGGTTTATTCACTTGGATTCCCGAATTAGATGGAATTGCCAGATCAGAGGGTGACGGTATAATTTTTGATATATGTAACGATGGTAAACTCATAAGAGAAAAGGGCATTTCCAAAGCCATAAACTCAACTAAACTGAGCAGTGCTCACATAGGAGAATTAGAAGGCAAGCATCGCTTTGTTTATGAAGGCTTTCGGCCATCCAATTTAGATGACATACCATATGCTGCTCTAGACTTGTTAGAATCAGACCCTTATGGTTATAATTTATTAGAAGATTATATAAATGTACCGGTATGGGGATTAGGTGCCAACAATAGTTCTGCGGCACCCTTCACAATGAAAAGAAGTTTGACTACAGTAAGCAGTCGCGGTTGTCCTTATGCTTGTGCTTTTTGCTATAGGGGTGCTCAAGGTGAGAGAAATTATGGGATGAGGGGCGCAGAGCATATTGCAACTCAAATTAAAGGGTATGTGGACAAATATGATTTAGACTTTATCGGATTCCCTGATGACAATTTTGCAGTAGATAAGAGGAGACTTGATAAAATGGTACCTGTTTTTAAAGAATTTGGCGTTGATCACATTAGATGGGGCACACACACAAGAATGGATGAAGCCGACGAAAGAGCGTATAAAATGGCGGAGTCCGGCTGTATTTATATTGGTTTTGGTGCAGAATCAGCCGACAAACACACCTTAACACAAATGCAAAAGGGAGGATTCATATTAAGAAATGGATTAGTACCAACAAAAGTAAATGGAAATACCTATAACTTTCCCAAAACAATGATGACGGCTGTAGAAACTTGTGCGGATGCTGGCATCCATGGTAATTGCACTTGGATAATGGCTTATCCAGGCGAGGCTTTACAGCATTTAAAAACCAGTGTTGCCTTTATTTTATGGCAACAACAGTTTTGGACCAAAGGTTATTTACATGGAACACCCGATTATCAAAGATTAAAAGATGCAGTGAATAGTAAAATGTTTGTTGCGACTGCTTATCCAGGTACGGCAATGTGGCGAGTAGTAAGAAAAGATTTAAAAAAACATTTTGATATAGAATACGATAATCTAGGTGATCCAATATGTGATGATAATTTCCACAGGTATGTATTGGAATTAGATGATGCGACTAAAACATTAAATGGGAAAAATGGTGAACCTGTTAACTTTGGAGACATGCCAATGGATCAATTCTTACAAGCTAGAGACTATGTAAACAATGACGAAATAGAGAACATATTAGATATGTAATTATTTTACTGTAGAAAGAATTTATGGGATATGAAAAAAAAATAACAGCAATAATACCAGCGAGAGGTGGCAGTAAAGGAGTACCTGGAAAAAACAAAAGGAACTTACATGAACACCCATTAATAGCATATAGTATTATGGCATGTAAACTAAGCAATTGCGTTGAAGAAATAATTGTATCTACAGATAGTGAAGCTATAAAATTAATTGCAGAAAATTATGGTGCAAAGGTACTGGATAGACCCTCAGAACTTGCTGGTGACAATTCTACAGACTGGCAAGTTATCAATCATTTCTTTGAAAATCATGATGATGACTACATAGCATATATAAGACCTACAACACCTTTAAGAAATCCAAAAGTATTGGATAAGGGTGTTAACATGTTTTTTGAAAACAGTGAAAAGATGAGTGGTTTAAGGTCTATGCATGAGTTACCTGAATCTCCATATAAAGTTTTCAAAATAAACGAAGATGGATATTGCGAAGGTTTTTTTCATGATTATGAAGGGATATTAGATTACACAAACCTACCAAGGCAAAATTTCCCAGAAGCATATCAGCCTAATGGTTACATAGATATATCCAAGAGGGAAACTGTGGAATCCGGAAAGTCTGCATTTGCTATGAAAATAATGCCTTTTGTCACAGAATTTGTTACTGAAATTGATGCTCAATATGAGTTTGAGTTATTGGATTACCAATTGGGAATTGGAGATAATGTTTTACTTGAACATTTAAATGAAGAAAAACCCGGTGGATATCAGTCAAAAGATTAGGCCAAACCACTAAGATGGGGGACTCCTATTAACCCGCCGAGTATTGCACCTCGTTGATTAGCTCACTCTCCTAGTATCGGTCTTAAGTTTCAACAAGGTGTAATAAGACTATTTTTCCTGGAAGTAACTTTCACTTAAGAATATCCCTGCCCAAGGTGCAATGTGCTTCCACAGTCGCCACAATCAGTCGAACATAAGGTTTGTACCAAGCAACCACGCAACTAGACAAACTTTGCATTCTCGAACTTACCACTCCTAAAGCTTGTAGTTGGCTAAACTCGCCTTGAAACGCCATAAACGGAATACCCTCTACAAGAGGATTCCAATGGAAGTTCGAATACATATGTTTTTCCTGCACCCGTTAGGGCATGCACAACAAAGTCCCGACCGTCTCGCTTAAAGCGCAAGTCTGGCGGTTCCCATTCGAAATCCAAGAACACTGGGAATGTTTTCTGGAAATCTCAAAGTCGGGTACTCTTTTAAGGGGTAAGCATCGCTTTATGGAAATAGGGTTACACACGAACTAAAGTAAAGTAATTGGCCTTAGCAGTAACCCTGAAATCGAATTTCCAAACATCCTAAAGTCTGGCTCAGTACCCAAACTCTTGCTATGGCGAAAAGAGAAGTGGACTATGTGTCAATATGGGTTTGGTCTATCGATTACGAGAAAGACATACCATTGGTCGACCGTCTTCACCTGAAAATCATTTTCCTCGAGTGAGATGGAAACCTCTTTGACCTTACCCAAGGAGAAGTCAACCAAAGTATCCCGAAGGCTTGCGCCTAGCTCGGCATACGATAAGGTAGAAGATTTATCCTATTAATAATGGAGTCATTACGCTTTTTAAGCCCAAAAGAGATCGATGATATTCGCATCGAGTTCGGCACGCCTGTATTCGTCTATGACGAAGCGACCTTACGTGAAAACGCCCGCACGCTGAAAGCCTTTCCGAACGCGTTTGGCCTCAAGCCTCGCTACGCCATGAAGGCAGCTCCGACAGCCGCAATAATACGCATTTTCAACCAAGAGGGTCTGGGAATCGACGCCAGTTCGGCTCATGAGTTGGAACGTGCCATTCGCGTCGGTTTTGGAACGGAATCAATCTCTCTCAGCACCCAGCAAATGCCGGAAAACTTCCGAGTTTGGGTAGATGAGGGAGTGAGTATGAATCTATGCTCACTAAACCAGATCAAAATCTTCGCGAAGATTTGCCCAGGTGGGGCCGTAGGACTTCGCTTCAATCCCGGGCTCGGTTCGGGAGGCACTAACCGAACAAACGTAGGCGGACCCGCAAGCAGTTTCGGTATTTGGAAAGGAGACCTCGAAGAGGCTCGAAAACTCTGCAAGGAAGGAAACCTAGAAGTCACCCGTATTCACACCCACATTGGCTCGGGATCAGATCCGGAAGTCTGGAAGAAAGTAGCAGGCATGAGCTTGGACATCGTGAAGGAATTTCCGGATGTTTTGAGCTTGAACCTTGGCGGAGGGTTCAAGGTAGGTAGAATGAGGGGAGAAACCTCTACGAATCTTGGAGAAGTGGGAGGCCCTGTGAAAACGGCATTTGAAGAATTCGCCGCTGAGTCAGGTCGCGAACTTCTCCTTGAACTGGAACCAGGCACTTTTCTAGTGGCCAATGCCTGTTCACTTGTCGCAAAAGTACAAGATGTAACCTCTACGGGAGAAGATGGCTATCGCTTTTTGAAGTTAGACGCGGGCATGACCGAAATCCTACGACCTTCTCTTTACGGCGCTCAACATCCGATCATTCTCCTGCCCGAGGACAGGGAGACCCCTACAGCAAGGGAAATGGAACAAGTAGTCGTTGGACATTGTTGCGAATCCGGAGACTTGCTTACGCCAAGCGATGGAGACCCGGAAGCCTTGGCTACTCGAATGCTTCCGGAGGGACAGGTGGGCGATTCTTGCGTAATCGAAGGAGTGGGCGCCTACTGCTCTGCCATGTCGGCGAAGAACTACAACTCTTTTCCCGAGGCTCCCGAAGTTCTGCGACGCGAAGACGGTTCCTTTGCTCTCATTCGGAAACGACAGTTACTCGATCAGATCCTAGATAACGAGTTGATTCCGTGACCCCCTCGGGCTTAAGACATTTCCCATTGGGCGAACAGGTGCCCGCCAGTAATCACGCCGTCTGCGTGAGTTTGCCTACCATGACCGACATAATCGGCTATGAAACCAAAGATCCGGTAATCATCAATCAAATCCCCGCAGGCTATCCGCGTTTCGTGACACATAAGCTGATATCCCAGTTGATCAATGAACTGCTTTTGGAAAAGGGATACAAGCATCGAACGGGCTTTGCCTTGGCCAGTCGCAGGGCAATCGATGATTTCCGAACATTCCTCTCCCCACACGAAATAGAGTTCGAGGAAAGAAATGGTTTTGTTCTCGCTCATGCAAAGAAGTCCTCGGACTTACAAAGAGCGGGCAAAGCTTTTCTTCAGCATACGGGGTTCTCGATCTCATCAAGGCAAGCAGAAGATATATTAGCCGCTCGCTCCGCGATGACAGTCAGGCAAGAAGAAACCGAAGAGGAGGAAAACGCATCAATTCGGGCCCGCAGACAGATTGCCGATGCCATGGGAGAAGAAGTGTTACCCGAGAACATTCTCCTCGCGACCTCGGGAGCAAATGCGTTTCACGCTCTATTTCGCGGGACCCGAGAACACCTAGCCGACCAAGGTCGTACGCTCTGGATACAGTTTGGCTGGCTCTATGTTGATACGATCAAGGTTCTCAGTAATTTCTGCGGCGATCGAGCGGAATCAATAGCTGTTCACAATGTGTCTGACCTTTCGGAACTACGAAAACTCTTCAGCGAAAGAGGATCCGAAATCGCCGCGGTGGTAACCGAGGTTCCGACCAATCCGCTTTTTCATACCTGTAATCTGGATGAGGTCAGAGGCCTTTGTCGCTCGAATGGCGCCATATTGGTGGCAGACCCGACAATGGCTAGCCCAAGGAACGTAAAAGTGGCAGACCACGCGGACGTCATAGTGAACAGTCTCACTAAATATGCGGCCAACGAGGGCGACGTGATGCTAGGCTGTCTCGCCTTCCCCAAAAAATCGACCGTCAATAACATATGGATAGACAGAATCAGGCATCACATTGCCCCACCTTATTCCCGTGATCTGGCGCGCATTGCGTTTGAGATGGGTCACTACCCGGATCTAGTCGAGCGCACGAATAAGAATTTAATGGAGTTGGCAACGTATCTTGAAAGTCATCCCTCCATAAAAAAGGTGCACTGGTCTTATTCGGAACCCTTTCAAAGTAATTATCGAAAGCTGGCTGGGGATGAGAAACCCGGGTGCGCCTTAGCTTTCGAACTCAAATATGGGATGGAATCGTTTTACAATAAAATTCGTATACTGAAAAGCCCAAGTTTCGGAACCAAGTTTTCTTTGCTTTGCCCGTATGTTCATCTGGCTCACTACGACCTAATGCAAAACAAACAAGGTAGAAATCTTCTTGCATCGGCAGGATTGTCGCCCGAATTAATTAGGGTTTCAGTAGGAGAAGAGGAAGTGCAGGAAATAATATCAGTCTTCAGTGAAGCTCTATAGAGGCCTAAGGACTGAGAATCGCCAAAGGATCAAGAGTCGACTCGCGAAAACTAGAAAATTCATTCGAAGGAGTGAGCATCCAGAACCTTCCTGACACGTTTCTTTGAAAGTCGAGAAAACTCGGGCAAGCCGTTTTCATGTGGTACCGACACCTCACCTAGTATGAGGGGTTGGGCATACTTGATGAATTTCGCGGTCATGCTAACGCCATCTTCCGAAATCCAGTCCTTGGGAATTTCCTTAACTCCATTGGCAATTTCGGAAAGTGGAGCCAATCCGGTTTCGCAGGAATAAGGTTCATCTTCACCCCGAACGAGAATGACCATTTTGTCGGTTTCTCCCTCAATAGCAGCCCGCACAGCTGCCTGCCCCGCCATAAAAGCCTCCTCATTGTCTGTTTGAGATGAACAATGAGCGGCCGCCCGCTGTCCGGTGCCCAATTTGCATGAACGTGCCTTGACCGCCAAGTTTTCTTCGACAAGATTGGCCAAAGCCTCTCCTACGCCTCCTAGTTGAGCGTGACCAAAAGCGTCCTTCCCCGATCCAGAATTAGCTACGTAATTTCCGTCTTTATCCCTTAGGCCTTCACCTACAACGACCAAGCAGTAACGGTTTTTCTTCAAAACCTCTTGGACGTCCTCGATAAATTTCTGCCTGGAAAAAGGAAGCTCGGGAAGATAAATCAAGTGGGGAGCATCATTAGGATTTTCACGACGTTTAGCCAAGGTCGCACCGGCTGCAATCCAACCGGCATTACGCCCCATGACCTCGACGATTGAAACGAGATCGTGCTGTCCCATGGCCTCGTGATCGAGGGCCATCTCACGGACCACGGTGGAAATGTATTTAACTACGCTGCCATACCCAGGGCAATGATCAGTAGTGACGAGGTCGTTGTCGATGGTTTTGGGTATACCTATGACGCGGAGTTTGTAATCTCTTTCCTGAGCGAGTTGGGAAATCTTGTCCGCGGTATCTTGCGAATCATTCCCTCCCGCATAGAAAAAATATCGAATATTATGAGCCTCGAACACATCTACTATTCGTTGGAAGTCTTCGTCGCGCTTGAGCTTGAAACGACAGGTACCAAGAGCGGAAGCAGGCGTATGACTAAGACCTCTGATATTCTGCTGCGACTCTTCGGCAAGATCGATAAGGTCTTCCTTTAAAATCCCGAGGACGCCGTTGAGCCCACCGTAAATCTCCTCGATGCACGGGTTGTTGAGCGCTTCCGTCACCACACCGGCTACGCTCGCGTTAATAACGGAAGTAGGACCGCCCGATTGGGCGACCAAACAATTACCTTCAAGTTCTTCTGCCATGAGTCTTGGTGATCAAAATGAAAAGCTGAAAAGTGCATAATGTTCTCGCCCTCATGGCAATCGAAAAATTCGCGGGATACTATTTAAATATTCCGATGAAACGGAGACAAAGAAAAAGCGAGCAAGCTATAGCTACAATATTGTCTCGGGCTCGAAATCCGATGCATCGGGATATCGCTCACCCCAAGATCTAGCTCGCTCGAGAAAGACTTCCACTTGATGAACGGCTGCCCCCACTCGGGTTTCGCCTTCAGAAATTAAAAGATCGATGGCTTCGGCAGAAAGGCCGACTCGATCGTCTGCAGCCAAGCGACCGGGCAGATCATTAATCGCGATGCGACCTTCGCGAAGGTCTCTAACCGTAGCTACGGCATGCTCCTTGATGGCAGCATGCGCATTCTCCCTACCCGCCCCCGCCTTCACGGCTTCCATCATTATGGTCGTTGAAAGCAGGAAGGGAAGGTAGCGACGGCACTCCGCACCAATCACTTCTGGAAAAACTTCCATTTGTACCAATACTGTAAGGAAGGTTTCGAGCAGGCCGTCTATCGCATAAAACGCATCTGGAAGAGCTACACGACGCACGACCGAGCAAGAAACGTCCCCTTCATTCCATTGATCTCCCGAAAGAGAAGCGATCATGGCCAAGTGTCCCGAAAGAATAGCATGAAAGCCGTTAATCCGTTCGCAACTTCTGCTGTTCATCTTATGAGGCATGGCGGAAGAACCTGTCTGTCCCTTGGCAAACCCTTCCCCCATCAGTTCATGCCCAGCTGCGATACGGAGGGTTTTTGCGAAGCTGGCAGGTCCTGAAGCAAGTCTGAATAGAAGTGATACGGCTTCGAAATCGAGACTTCGGGGATAGACTTGGCCCACTACCTGCAAGGAACCGGGTGAGCCAAGGTGCTCAAGTAAGAGACCATCGAGTCGCTCCGCCTTATCAATGTCTCCGAGGAGGGTGATTTGATCGAGACGAGTGCCCACCGCACCTTTAAGCCCCCGGAAGGGGTAGGTGGCGCACAAGCGGACCAAGCCATCTAGAGATCGTTCCAATTCCTCGCCATGCATGGCAAAACGTTTTCCCAGAGTGGTCAGTTGGGCGGGAACGTTGTGCGAGCGCGCTGTAAGTGGAAGCGTCTTGTGAGCACTCGCCTGCTTAGCCAAGGCGAGGAGCGAGGAAACGCCTTTCTCCAGAACAATGCCGAGAGATCGATGAACCTGAAGCTGTTCAACGTTTTCCGTAAGGTCGCGGCTTGTCATTCCCTTGTGAGCATGCTGGTGGCCCGCTTTCGATGCGAATTCTTCCAAGCGAGCCTTCACATCGTGCTTAGTGACCTTCTCTCGTTCATTGATAGCCTCGAGGTCAACCAGTGTCTTTACTCCTTCAGAAGCCTCAATGGCATCGGCCGGGACATCCAAACCGAGATCACGCTGAGCCTTCATCACTGCAATCCAGAATTCGCGTTCGAGAATCACCTTACCCTCTGGCGACCACAAATTGCGCATAGCGGAGGAAGCGTATCGATCAGCAAGAATATTAGGTATGAAAGTGCTCATGTGAGTAAAAATGATAAAATGTTAACCAGAGAAGGAAAAATCTTAAACTTCGGAAGACGCTTCCATGGACTCCAAGGAACAACAAACGGCATCGATAATGAATTCAGGGGTGGAAGCTCCCGCCGTAACACCAACGCTCGCAAAGCGGGACATGACGCAAGGATCAAGTTCCTCCGCCGTCTCGACGTGAAAGGTCGGACGGTTCTGGGACTCGGCCAACTTGGCCAATTTACAGGTATTGGCCGAATGATGGCCGCCAATAACTACTATGGCCTCGGCTCCCTCCGTCACTAGTTGTCGCAAGTCAGACTGACGCTCCTTGGTCGCACCGCAAATCGTATCGAATACGACAAGCTCAGGATACTTTTGAGCAAGACGCGCCGAAAGGTGTTCGAATTCGTGGGTAAACATGGTAGACTGCGATACCATAACCACACCGTTCTCAAAATCGGGCAACGCAACCAAATCCTCTTCAGTCTGGACGGCATGCCCTCTCCCGGCAGCATATCCCATGAGACCAATAACCTCGGGATGGCGAGGATCCCCGAAGATAACGACATCGAAACCCTTGGACGCATGCATGCGCACCTTACCCGCAATAATACCTACATCCGGGCAGGTCGCATCCTTGAAGGGCAAATCGAGTCCCTTGAGATATTTTCTACGCTCGGGAGAAATGCCATGAGCACGCACGACGACGACGGCATCATCGCGTTCATTCTCTTCCAACTCAATGGACGAACTACTTCGATAGTCCCCCACCTCGCGAACGCCCTCTGTGCTGAGCGCCGTCATCATCTGGTTATTATGGATCAGTGGCCCATCCGTATAAACGGTCCGCTTTCCACCATCGGCCTGCTCACGAGCAACTTGAATTGCACGCTCTACTCCCCAGCAAAAGCCGGCGCTTTTCGCTCGAATAACTTTCATACTACACTTTCCACCATAGCTAGCGATCTTTGGGCGTTCAACAATATAGATTTGCCTAAAGGATGCCAAAGAAGGCAATCTTTGCAAAATGATCAATTCAGTAATAACCAAAATGTCAAAAACCTTGGTGATCCTGGCGCTCCTTCCATTCGCAGGTACAGCGTACGCAGAAACAAAAGCGTCTAAAGAAACTATTCGAGTCTCTAAAGCGACATACACTCAGAAGGCCCCCACCAGAGGCGGAACAGGAAAAATATACATGGATCGAGAAATCTCTCAGGTCATGGGGCACCTGGGCGCAGGTTGGTTGGAGCGATCCGAAAGAGAGCGAGAGGAAAGGACTGACCTCCTCGTAAAAAACCTCGAATTGAAGCCAAATGAGATCGTTGCCGACATAGGAGCAGGTTCGGGCTACTTCACTTTCAGGATGGCAAAACTAGTGCCTGAAGGCAAAGCATACGCCGTTGATATCTCCAAGGAGATGCTCGCCATTGTAAAAGGTCGCATTGGCAAATTTAAGACCGACAACGTAATTCCCGTGCATGGTACGATAACCGACGTCAAATTACCCGAGAACTCTGTCGATTGCGTCCTCATCGTCGATGCTTACCACGAGTTTTCTCATCCTCGTGAAATGGCTCTTTCCATTCTGAAAGCCCTAAAGCCAGGTGGTCGCTTGGTATTAATCGAATATCGACTGGAAGACCCTAAAGTTCCGATCAAACGGCTACATAAGATGACACAAGTTCAGTCCAAAAAGGAAATGAACGCCATTGGCTTCGATTGGAAGGAAACTCGACACATGCTTCCACAACAACATTTCATGGTGTATCTGAAGCCTGACCCGAAGGCCAAAAACACTCCGAAATGAAACCTCTAATCTTAGCTGCCCTGGGAATAATTCTTCCTTTGCTCTCTAACCTAGGGAAGGAAGATCCAGGAGAATGGACGCGCTTTCGAGGTCCGGACGGGACGGGACATGGGCAAGCCGAAGGATTGCCCGTTCAATGGAAGGAGGCAGACTACTCTTGGAAAATCAAGCTTCCGGGCGTAGGTCACGCATCCCCGGTATTATGGGGAACTCGCCTCTTCACCACTTGCTCCGACGAGGGAGACGGCGGCCAGTACGTGCTCTGCTACGATGCCATCAACGGAGATAAGGTCTGGGAAAAGAAACTCGATTCAGTCAAATACCCCCACCACAAGTTTAACAGTTTCGCCTCTTCCACTCCCTGCGTAGACGCCGAATACCTCTTTGTAAACTGGACCACCAAGGCATCCAACGATCTCCTCTGCTTCGACCATGACGGCAACCTGCTTTGGCGACGCGATTTCGGCGTGTACGAAACCCAGCACGGCAACGGCTTCTCTCCAATAGTACATGGAGATCTAGTTGTTCTTACCCACGATCACTACGGGGACAGCAACATAATCGCAGTTGACCGAAAAACAGGGTCCACCGTATGGCAGACTAAGCGCATGTCCGCCAAGCCATCCTCGTCCACGCCTTGCGTATACCAACCGAAGGATGGTCCCCTCCAATTCGTGACCAGTTCGATGGCCCACGGTTGCTACGCCGTTGATGCCAAATCAGGAAAAATTCTTTGGGAAACCGGCCCCGACACCCTAGACCTCCGCAGCGTGGCATCCCCCTACCCTGCCAACGGACGCTTTTTCGTGAGTTGCGGCTCAGGTGGTCGAGCCAGTCG
>MDTC01255770.1_pt1 | contig 19710 bp, 22 predicted proteins | sample 811181 | NCBI WGS metagenome assembly MDTC01 (sample SAMN05326644, study PRJNA326480) | marine metagenome | isolation source: seawater | place: Pacific Ocean: North | collected 2011 | reverse complement strand
TTTTATTAGTCTAACACTTTTTATTTTAAGAGAAGATGTTATATTAATCTATCTAGAATTACCACCAGGGAGGTCAAATGTTCATCTGGCATGAAAAATTTACACTCAAGCATGTTATTTCTCTTAGAAATAATAACCTAAATAAGCATTTAGGCATTGAATTTACGGAATTAGGCGATGATTACATCATAGCTAGAATGCCAGTAGAGGATCACACAAGACAGTCTAGGGGTATTTTGCATGGCGGAGCATCTTGCGTCTTAGCTGAAGCCTTAGGTAGTATTGCCTCGAATATGTGTATAGATATGAGAAAGCAAAAAGCTGTAGGGTTAGAAATTAATGCGAATCATGTGCGACCTGTTTCAAGTGGATATGTGACTGGAAGAACAACAGTAGCAAGCCTAGGGAGGTCTGTGCATGTATGGAATATTGATATTATGAATGATCAGGGTAAGTTAAATTGTGTTTCAAGATTAACAACAGCTATAGTTGATTTAAAAGGAGATGAAATAGAAAAAAATAATCAGTTATTAGACAATCTCTTAGGATTATAAAAACTGCATAAGTTTTTTTTCATATTCGACAATTTTATTTTTTTTATTAGTATGCCACTTAACATTTGGGGGCATAGACATCAAAATTGAGTCAGCTCTCCCTCCTGACTGTAATCCAAATATTGTTCCTCTATCATATAGTAAATTGAATTCAACATATCTTCCTCGTCTAATACATTGGAATTCTTTATGAACATTATTATATTTCTTCTTATGTCTTTTGTTTATTATTTCTAGATAGCTATTTAGGTATGTTTTGCCAACATCTAATGTAAAGATTTTATAAAAATCTTTATCTCTCAGATGGAGATTATCAAAAAATATACCACCAATACCTCTTCTTTCATTTCTATGTTTTAAATAAAAGTATTCATCACATTGTTTAGCAAACTTTTTATAAAAACCTTTATCATATTTATCACACATTTTCTTAGTATTGTTATGCCATGATTTTATATCATCTTTGTATATAAAATATGGTGTTAAATCAAAGCCACCGCCAAACCACCATTGATCTTTTTTATCTGTTTCAAAATATCTTACATTCAAATGTGAACAAGGGACGAATGGGTTACATGGATGTATAACTACAGAAACTCCAGTAGCTAAAAATCTTTTTATTGAATTATTTGTTTTTTTAGCTAGCGCACTATTTGGTAATACTTTGCCTTCAATAGACGAGAAATTGACCATACCCTTTTCTATTATTTTACCATTTGATATTTCACAGCTTAATCCCCCACCACCAGGCTTATGTTTCCACCTAGTTTTATTTAAAATAGATGTACTATCTAGTGATGAAAAACTTACCATAATTTCTTTATGTAAATTTCTGAATACCTTTTCTATTGATAAAAACTCTTTTGATTTTAGTGTCATCTTAATATTTCATTAGTCTCCATATCAATTATTATACTAGCTTTTTCATGATCACCTATATCTCCTTCTACAAGATAATTTATACTTGATGCAAAAACCTTTTTAAATTCTATCTCATTCTTTATTTCTTGATTACCAGATATATTTGCGCTTGTTGAGATGATAGGTTTTTTGAATAATTCGCAAAGTTTAATTACTACAGGATGATTGGAAACTCTTATGCCTACTTTGCCAGTTTTTTTGTCTTGTAACCAGTATGGTACAGATTTCTTTGCTTTTATAAGCCATGTTGTATGACCTGGCCAAGTTGCTTTGACGTTATCACTTAATTTTGAGATATCTATTAGGCTTTGAAGTTGATCGATAGATGAAGCAACCATTAAAAATGGCTTATCAAGATTTCTTTTTTTGAGCATAGCAATCTTTTCGACACTTTCCTTGTTCCAAGGATTACAGCCCAGCCCATAGACAGCTTCTGTAGGGTAACCTATAACCTCTCCAGAATTAAGTAAATCTATCGCACTATCAATATCGCCAACTCTCATGTTGGTTTCTTAGCTCTAAATTTTCTCTTAAACTTCCTTTTTGGAGCATTCTTGATTAACTCTAAACATGTATCTTCATCTAAATCTTTCGGCTCAATATCTTTGGGTATTTTTGCATTAACTTTCCCATTAGTTATATATGGACCATACCGTCCATTTAAAACTTTAATGCCAGACTCTTCAAAAATTTTAATATCCCTGTTTGCATCAATTTCTAGTTTTTCTTTGATTAACTCAATAGCCTCTGACTCTTCTATTGCAAAAATATCTTGCCCTCTAACAGAAACATTAGTTTTACCCCACTTCAAATAAGGCCCAAAAGGCCCAATATTTACAAATATATCTTCTTTATCATGAGTACCAATTTTTTCAGGTAGAGCAAATAGTCTGATTGCATCATCCATGGTTATAGCATCGATATTCTTTTTCTGTTCATATGTTAATGCTGCCCATTTAGGTTTCTCTTCATCTTCTTTTGTTCCCATTTGTATTGTCGGACCATATTTTGTCAATCGAACGGTCACAGGCCTTCCTGTATCCGGATGAATTCCTAAATCTTTTAATTCTCTTGTTTCAGAGATATCAACCGTTGTTAATTTTTCTTCTAAATTTACTCTAAATGGTTCATATGTATCTTTAATGCAAGTCATAGAGTCTTTCTCGCCATTGGCTATGAGATCTAGATTTTCTTCTAATCTAGCTGTAAAATCATAATCAACTAAGTCATTACTAAAATGTTTAGTTAATGTGTCACAAACAACCTTTGCTAATGCTGTAGGTTGAAAATTACTAGCTTCTGGGTCTACATAATTACTCTCTAAGATCTTAGAGATAATAGTTACATATGTTGATGGCCTGCCAATGCCTAGTTCTTCAAGAGCTTGGATTAAACTAGCTTGGTTATACCTCGCTGGTGGTTGTGTGAATTTTTGGTCCATATTTATTTCTTGTATTTTTAATTGATCATCTTTTTTTAGATCTTGTAAAATTCTTTTATTGATTTTCTCCTTCTCATCATTCTCAGATAAGTCATATATTTCTTTGAAACCATTATCTTTTAAAAATGACCCACTATATTTAAACTGATATTTGTCTTCTAACAGAAAGTCTATTCCGACTTGTTGATATGTTGCATCGATCATTTGTGACGCAATAGTTCTTTTCCAAATTAGGTTATAAAGCTTATATTCAGATTCATCTAAATATTTCTTAATTTTTTCAGGCGTATTGTATATTGATGTTGGCCTAATAGCCTCATGCGCCTCTTGAGCATTTTTAACTTTTTTCGAGTATTTCCTGACCTCCTTGGATTGATATTTAGAATGATTCTCGCTCAAATAATTATTAATATCATCTAAACAGTCTTTTGATAAATTTGTAGAGTCTGTTCGCATGTATGATATTAAACCAACAGTCTCATTATCTCCTAGCGTCATGCCCTGATATAGTCTTTGTGCAATACTAGATGTCATTTTTACAGAAAACCCCAAACTTGAATAAGCAGCTTGTTGAAGAGAAGCTGTTGTAAATGGAGGTCTAGGCTTTAATTTTCTTTCTGATGTTTTAACATCACGAATAGTAATTTGTTTATGCTTATCTAAACTATTTTTGATCTTAGACGCTTCTTTTTCATTCAAAATTGTTGTTATATTTCCTTTTTTAACTTTTTCTCCATCTATAGCAATTAAATCCAAATCTATGCAGTCGTCTTTACTACAAGCTACAATAGACCCAATCCAAAACTCTACAGGCTCAAACTTGCTAATTTCTATTTCCTTTTCAACAATCAATCTGAGAGCTGGACTTTGGACTCTACCGCCACGCGCTAATCTACTAACTTTCTTCCATAGGAATTCTGAAATATCGTAACCCATAAGATAATCTAGAGTCCTCCTGGTTAAATAAGCATTCCAAAGATCTATTGATATTTCCCTAGGGTTTTTTAGTGCTTCTAAGACTGCATTTTCAGTAATTTCATTAAATGCAACTCTATAGGTGTTTTTACCTTTTAGTAATTTAGCTTTATCTAAAATATCATATATATGTTTTGAGATTGCCTCTCCTTCTCTATCAGGATCTGTAGCAAAGTATACTGTTTCAGCATCTTTAGAATATTTCTTAATTTCATTGATGACATCTTTTTTGTCTTTGGATACACTCCAGACAGGCTCATAGTTGTTTTCTACATCAATTCCCTTTCTTGAGCTCGACATTAAATCTCTAACATGACCAACTGAAGCCAAGACTTTATAGTCTTTGCCTAAGAACTTTTCTATAGATTTAACCTTAGTTGGCGATTCTACTATCAACAAATTTTTCATTTTTGTATCTAACTCTTATAAATATATATTTTTTTACTTTATACTATTAAAATAGATAGATTGACAACACTTTTTATAAACTTTAGATATGACATTACTGAATATATTACATTTCCCTGATAATAAGTTAAGGCAAAAGGGCGAAAGTATTGGTACATTTGATGCTGAACTTGAAAAAATTGCCCATGACATGCTTGAGACAATGTATGCGTCTAAAGGGATTGGATTGGCAGCAGTACAGGTAAATATGCCTATCAGGTTGATTGTGATAGACATCAGCGAATCTAGAAATGAGCCTTTATTTTTAGTAAACCCAGTTATTATAGATAAAAAAGATAAGATAGTATTTGAAGAAGGTTGCTTGTCCGTACCGGGTTTTTACGAACAGGTCGAAAGATATAACTCTATAAAATTTACCTATCAAAATCTAGATGGCGGTATATGCACAGAAGATGCAGAAGGATTATTAGCAGTATGCGTACAACATGAAATTGATCATTTGGATGGAAAATTATTTGTTGATTATATATCTGAGTTAAAACGAGATAGGATTGCAAAAAAAATTAAGAAAGCTGAATTAAATGATTCACTGCCTTCTAGAAAAGACGTGCCATATAACATTTAAATTTTAGGTAAATAGATTGAATATTGTTTTTTTCGGAAGCCCACTATATTCTTCAAAAGTTTTAAGTTATTTACTTGCTAGCAAGCATTCTGTGAAAGCAGTTATCACTCAGGACATTAAAACTAGTAAAAAGAAGAAAGAACTAAAAACACCAGTGGGTTTATTTGGTGAAAAAAATAACTTACCTACACTATATCCAGATAATCTAAATAAACCAAAGTTCCAAGAGGAGTTGAAAGCTTTAGATGCTGATATTTTTTTTATATATGCATATGGGAAGATACTACCAAAAGAAATTATAAATCTTCCTAAACATGGAGTTATCAACCTCCATTGCTCTTTATTGCCTAAGTGGAGAGGAGCCGCCCCCATACAAAGAGCTTTACTTAACAAAGATAGCATAACAGGTATAACTTTTTTTAAGATTGATGAACACCTTGATACAGGAAATATCATTCGATCATATGACTATAATATTCAAGGAGATGATGATTCATTGTCTCTTCAGGAAAAACTGACAGACTTGGCTATAAAAAATATTGAAGATGTCTTTGAAATGAATTTAAACAAGTCTGAATTTAAAAAGCAAAACAAAGATTTAGCATCTTATGCTAGAAAGTTATCAAAAGATGAATCTTTAATTAGTTGGGATGAAGATGTTGAAACAATTATTTCAAAAATCAAGGCCTTTGCTGGCTGGCCAGGAGTTGATGCTGAACTGTTCGGGATTAAGTTTAAGATACTTAAAGCCAAACATTTTGAAGATAGGTCGCGAGCCCAACCAGGAAGCATAATTAGCTTTAATCATGATAAGTTAGAAATAAAAGCTAAAAATGGTTTTATTCAGATAAATGAATTACAGTTACCAGGCAAGAATGTTATCACTTGCAGGGATCTATATAACTCTAGCAGTGATTTTTCAACAAAAATAAAGAATTATTCTATTAAATAAATACTATATTATGATTAATATGGTGTAAAATGAAACCTTGAAAATAATCCATATAAAGAAATGAAAAAAATCATAGTCTTTGGCGGTGGTCAGGTTGGATCTTCCGTAGCTAAAATACTCTCGGATGATGGCAATGATATAACCTTAGTGGATTATGACAAGGACGTACTGACTTCGCTTAAAGAAAAAATGGATATTAAAACTATCCATGGCCTAGCATCTTACCCATCCATACAAAATCTTGCTGACGCTGAGAATTCAGATATGGTAATAGCTGTTACAGGTAGCGATGAAGTCAATATGGCAGCATGTCATATTGCAAAATCTTTGTTTAATGTTCCAAAAAGAATTGCTAGATTACGCGCGAACGAATACTTAAGAGATGAGGATAATTTCAACAAATCTTTTTTTTCCATTAGCGAAATCATTAGTCCAAATATTTTATTAACTGACTATGTTAAAAATATTTTAGACCATCCAGGAGCATTTCAAGCATTTGAGTTTGCTTCTGGATTAGTGCAGGTTTTGGCTGCTACTGTTTTGCCTGATGGACCATTATCAGGAAAAAAACTATCTGAATTCAAAAATCATATGCCCAATGTGGATGTTAAGGTTATTGCAATATATAGAGATGGTAAAAATATAGTTCCCAATGGAGATACTTTAATTCTACCTGATGATGATGTGTTTTTCCTCGCTACGGAAGAGAATATGCGCTTCATGGGTGAGCTTAGAAAATCAACAGTAAAACCACATAATGTTATGATAGCTGGAGGAGGAAGAGTTGGTTCAGCTTTAGCTAAAAAACTTGAAAAAATTTATAACTTGAAGCTAATTGAAAAAGATAAACATATAGCGAAAAGAGTGTCTCAAGAACTTTCATCAACTGTCGTTCTTAATAATGACATCGCCGATGAATCACTTTTAACAAATGAAAATATTTCTGAGGTTGATTACTTTTGTGCCGTTACCAACAATGATCAGATGAATATATTATCTGCAAAATTAGCAAAAGATATGGGTGCAAAAAAAACTATAGCAATTGTTAATAAGTCTTCTTATAGAAATTTGGTATCTAAAGAGATAGATATAGTTGTTTCTCCTGAAGATGTTACTATTGGGTCATTATTAGCGTCAGTTAGGACTAGTGATATAGTCAATGTTCATCAACTAAGGGCTGGAGATGCTGAAGCAATGGAAATAATTGTTCATGGTGATTCTAAAACTTCAAAACTTGTAGGCAAAAAAATATCAGAGCTCGATCTGCCTGACTCCATAGTAATTGGGGCGCTTGTTAGAGACAATAGTGTATTGTTGGCTAATGATGATTTAGTTATTGCAACTAATGACCATGTAATTATATTTGTTCTAGAAAAAAAAGATATTTCAAAAATTGAAAAAATGTTCCAAGTTAGCGTAGGATTTTTCTAATCTAATGAATGATTCAATAATTCAAAAAATTGTTGGAATAATGCTCCTATTATTTAGTTTTACATTGTTGATCCCGCTAATTGTTTCGTTTATATACTCTGATGGAAATCATCATACATTTATTTATTCTTTTCTAATTATTCTAGGATTAGGCTTTTTACTATATCTTCCTAATATTTCTGCTAAAAGTGATATTAAAATTAAAGAAGGTTTTTTAATCGTAGTACTTTTTTGGCTTATTCTCAGCATTATGGGATCTATCCCTTTTATGCTGGATAAGCAACTATCTTTATCCTTTGTAGACGCTTTTTTTGAATCTGTATCTGGATGGACTACAACTGGAGCGACCATCATCACTAACCTAGATATATTATCTCCATCTATCTTAATTTATCGTCAAGAATTACAATGGTTAGGAGGTATGGGTATTGTTATATTAGCCTTGGCAATTCTTCCAATGCTTGGCGTTGGCGGAATGCAGTTATATAAAGCGGAGTCTACTGGCCCAATAAAAGATAATAAAATTTCACCAAGAATTGCCGAGACAGCTCAGAGTCTTTGGTCGATATATCTTGGTTTAACAGCTATTTGCGCAGTGCTTTATTATTTAGCAGGAATGTCTATATTTGATTCAATTGCTCATAGCTTTTCAACCATTGCTATAGGTGGTTTCTCTACTCATGATCTGAGTATTGGTTACTATAAAAACACTTTTATTGAAGCAATTTGCATATTTTTTATGCTTATTTCAGCATTGAATTTTATCTTACACTATATGTCTTTATCATCTAAAAGTTTATTATGCTATCTCAAAGATTCAGAATTTATTACCTATATGTTGATCATTCTTGGCCTATTAATAGTATTTATTTTATATGTTACTATGACTGGAAATACTAATATTTTAATCCAAGATATATTATTCCAAACTATATCATTTATCACTACCTCTGGGTTCACAACTACAGAATATGACTCATGGCCAGCCTTTATGATTACTACTTTAATTTTAATTAGTTTTATAGGAGCTTGTGCGGGATCAACTGGAGGAGGGTTAAAGGTGGTTCGAGTTTTATTGCTATTTAAATTATTAAAAAAAGAGTTACTTAAAATTCTGCATCCAACAGCTGAAATACCTGTTAGGATAAATCAATCACCAATTAATGATGATCTTTCCGGAACACTATATAACTTTTTTATCTTTTATATTATATCTTATTTGTTTCTATCATTTCTATTATTATTGTCGGGGCTCGATATGACAACATCTTTTTCTACAGTTGCCTCTTGTATAAATAACCTTGGACCTGCTTTAGGTGAAGCAGTAAATAATTATAGTAGCTTAAATATATTTTCTAAATATATTTTAGTTTTTGCAATGATTCTTGGTAGGCTAGAAATATTCACTTTATTAATAGTTATGACGCCATACTTTTGGAAATATTGATAGTATCATGGATAAAAATTCTAAGCCTTTTCTATCAAAAAATAATCCTCTTAATGTTGAACTAAGTTATAGAGAAAATTTTTCACTAAGATATTTGTTGCCGTATTATTGGTTTTCCTGGATCTTAATACTCTTATCCTTTTTTATGATATATTTGCCCAAGTCCTTGAGACTAGGCATCGGTACTTTAGTAGGTAGCTCTATTAAATATTTTAATACCAAGAGAAGCGGCATAGTTAAAACTAATCTTTCATTGTGTTTTAAGTCAATGGACAAAAATAAGCTCAATAGTATTCATGATGCATATTTTAAAAATTTAGGGAAAACTATTATTGATATTCCTACTCTATGGTGGAAATCGAATAAATCTCTACAAGATAATTGTGAAATCATTAATAGTCATTATATTGATGATGAATTATCAAAAGGCAAAGGAGTCATTTTACTAACTCCTCATACTGTCTCTCTAGATTTTGGTGGTAGATCAATATCAAGATATCCTATTATTAGCATGTACAAGCCTTTTAGAAATAAATTATTAAATTGGTTTATTGGCAAGTCAAGAAGCAAGCATACAGATAATGTAATTGTTTACCCTCGAGAGAATTTCTCGTTCAAAAAAGTCATTACAGCTTTGAAAAAACCTATTGTATTTTATTATATAGCCGACGAAGATCTTGGAAACAAGAATTCAGAATTTGCTGAATTTTTTGATGAAAAGAAATCAACACTCATTTCAATTAGTAAAATAGCTTCTTTATCTAAAGCGACTGTCATACCATGTATCAATCATTTTTGTAAATCTAGAAATAAATATATTACCTATGTAGATAAACCTCTAACATTATTCCCAAGTAATAATTCAAAAGCAGATGCTTTAATTATAAATAAATCTTTGGAAAAACTAATTTCACGAGATCTTAATCAGTATATGTGGAGCTTAAGATTATTTCAAACAAGACCTGATGGAAAGAAATTTCCATATGCTAGATAATTTTCACATATAGCCTTTTAATGGCATATCTCCCAATATTCATTATAATATATTGATGAGTATATTCCCCGCAATAGAGCCTTATGCTGTAGATTACTTATCTGTTAATTCTGAACATAAGATATATTTAGAACAGTCAGGCAACCCTAACGGCACACCAGTGTTATTTTTGCATGGAGGCCCTGGCGCAGGTACGAGCCCAATATATCGTAGTTTTTTTGACCCTAAAAAGTATAGAATAATTCTCTTCGATCAAAGAGGCTCAGGTAGATCCACTCCATATGGATCAGTGAGCAATAATACATCATATGATTTAATCGAAGATATAAAATCTATCTTAGATCACTTAACTATAAAAAAGTCTATTTTATATGGTGGTTCTTGGGGATCAACCCTTGCTTTATTATTTAGCCAAAAATATCCATCGTATGTACAATCTTTAGTTTTGAGAGGTATTTTTTTATGTCGAGAAGAAGATATTAAATGGTTTTATCAGAGTGGAGCACATCAAATCTTTCCAGATTACTGGTCAGATTTTATTGATCTAATTCCTACTAAAGAAAGAACAGATATTTTAAAAGCATTTCATCAAAGGATTCATGGAGATGATGTAAGTCTAAGCAACGCCCTTTGTAAAAAATGGGCGATTTGGGAAGGCAAATGTTCAACACTATATCCTTCGGCTGATGTTGTCGGTCAGTTTGATCAATGTTCAATATCTTTGGCTAAAATTGAAACTCATTTTTTTAAAAATGATTGTTTTATAGAAGAAAATCAAATACTGAAAAACATTGACGTTATTAAAGATATTAAATGTGAAATTGTGCATGGTAGATATGACATTGTTTGTCCATTTAAACAAGCATATGATCTTCATTGTAGATATCCAAATTCAAAACTACACATTATTGATAATGCAGGCCATTCACTTTTAGAACCAGGTATCACCAAAAAGGTATTAGAAATATTTAATAATCATGATCAACTTATCAAATAAATTATACACTTTATTATTTAGCTTTATTTTTTTTTCATCAATCATAAAAGCTGGAGATGTGCCAGATTATGATAGAGAACAAAATATAAATGAGCAGATTACTAGTTATGTTTTCGATTCTGATATTATGGAGTTAAATAATGACTTGGAAGATAAGTTTAATATAATTTCATCTTTTAATTCTTTTGATAGTTCAATCTTATTACTGCATGGAAGAGGCTTGCACCCAACTGAACCAAATATAATCAATCCTCTTAGATTAGATTTACTGGAGGCTGATCATAACATCTACTCCTTGCAATTACCTGTGCTTGAGAAAGGGAAAACTTATAATGATTATTATAAGATATTTAGATATTCTGATGCTAGGATTCTATCAGCAATTAAACATATTGAATCAAAAAATATAATTATCATTGCTCATAGTTGCGGAGCGCATATGCTTTTATCCTTTATAAAAAGTAATTCTATAGAGAATATTTCTGGTATTGTCATGCTCGGTGCTGGCGCAGTAGATAAAGATCAAAATATTTTGGATAATATTGATTTATCTGAGTATCAGGTTCCTATTTTGAATATCTATGGAGAATATGATCATGGGTCTGTGAAAGATTTTGCAGATAATCTTAAGATTAAGTATTTATTAGAATCAAATGATTTACTTAAAACTATAGAAGTAAAAGATGCTGATCATAACTATACTAATAAAACTTATATTTTAATTGAATCTGTAAAGCAATGGCTTAAATCATTATAATATGTTATAGATATCTTATGAAAAATCGTATAGCTAAAATAGAAAGAAATACAAAAGAAACTCAAATTAAAGCTGAGCTAAACCTTGATGGTAGCGGAAGTTCTGAACTATCAGCAGGATTACCTTTCCTGGAGCATATGCTTGAGCAGGTTACAAGGCATGGAATGTTTGATCTTACTGTTAAAGCAGTTGGAGATCTTGAAATTGATGCTCATCATACTGTTGAAGATGTTGGTATAGTTTTAGGGCAAGCATTTGAAAAAGCTCTTGGTGATAAAATTGGCATCAGTAGATTTGGCTCATGTTATGTACCTTTGGATGAATCTTTATCAAGAGTAGTACTAGATTTTTCTGGGAGACCGGGAGTCCAATATAATGCAACATATCCTAGATCACGAGTTGGTGATTTTGATATAGACTTATTGCAAGAATTTTTTCATGGATTTGCAAATCATGCAAAAGCTACAATCCATATTGATAATATTCGTGGTTGTAATGGGCATCATATCGCTGAAACTATATTTAAGGCTTTTGGCAAAGCACTTAAAATGGCAGTATCTATTGATCCAAGACAGGCTGATAAACTTCCATCTACTAAAGAAATGATCTAATGGCCGAAGTTGTTATTATCGACTATGGAATGGGAAACTTACATAGTGTTTATAAATCACTAGTTAAGGTTGTAGATAAAACATCAAAAATTAAGATTTCTAATTCACTTACCGATATACAGAACTGTTCTCACATTGTATTTCCAGGGCAAGGTGCTGCGTCAGAGTGTATGAATAATATTAAAAAGCATCTTGATGTCGAAGAATTATTAGAAGTAATTAAACAGAAACCATTCTTGGGTATCTGTATGGGCTTACAAGTTTTAATGACAGAAAGTGATGAAAATGAAGGCACTGAGTGTCTTGATATAATAGATGGCAAGGTAGTAAGCCTTAAGAGTCATATTAATGATTCATTAAAAATACCACATATGGGTTGGAATAAAGTATGTCAAAGTAAAAATCATCCCATATGGAGTGATATTCAAGATAATTCATTCTTTTACTTTATCCATAGTTATTTTGTACAGCCAAATAATGTTAAAGAAATTCTGTCTACTACAGAATATGGAACAAAATTTATATCAGCAATTTCTAGTAGTAATCTTATTGCAGTTCAGTTTCATCCAGAAAAAAGTTCTGATCCAGGTCTAAAGTTACTTAGTAATTTTGTAAACTGGAATGGAGTTGTATGATGAGAATTCTTCCTGCGATTGACATTAAAAGCGGCAAATGTGTAAGACTTGCTAAAGGTGACTATTCTAAAGTTACTCATTATTTTGATGACCCAATATTGGTTGCAAAGACCTGGATAGAAAAAGGTGCATCTAGTATTCATATTGTAGACTTAGATGGAGCTAAAAATGGCTTAACTCCTAATTATGAAATAATCCATGCAATTAGATTACAATATCCAGATATTTATATTCAAGTAGGCGGAGGCGTCAGAAGCATTGAGACTACTGCTAAATATTTAAATTCTGGAATTAATAAAGTAGTTATAGGCACTAAGGCTTTATCCGATCCATCATTTCTAGAGTTGATACCTCATGATTATAAAGATAAAGTTATAATAGATTTAGCTGTTAAAAACATGAAACTAGCGGTACATGGCTGGGAATCTGAATCAGAACACACTATTGAAAAGTATTTAAAAGTACTCGAAAAGAATGATATTTGTGAAATTGTATACACAGATGTAGATAAAGATGGAATGTTAAATGGAATGAATTTTAATGAAATGAATAAACTTCTTGAGATCACCCGAATTCCAATGATAGCATCTGGCGGAGTTTCTTCTTTAGACGATATAAAGAACTTACTAGCAATGACCTCTAATGGTATATCTGGAGTCATAATTGGAAAGGCTTTGTATGAAGAAAAAATTGATTTATTAGATATATTCAAAATCACTGGAACATAAATGTCGTTATATAAAAGAATAATTCCTTGCCTTGATGTTGATAATGGTAGAGTCGTAAAGGGTACAAATTTCGTAAACATTATTGATGCGGGCGATCCTGTTGAAGTTGCTAAAAGATATGATACTGAAGGAGCAGATGAAATTGCTTTTTTAGATATCACAGCAACACATCAAAAAAGAAAAACTATAGTCGATATAGTAGATAAAGTTGCTTCTGAGGTATTTATTCCACTGACTGTTGGCGGAGGCGTTTCAAGTTATGATGATGTATTAACTCTTTTGCATGCAGGTGCAGATAAAGTTGCAATCAATAGTGCTGCTGTTAATGATCCAGATATAATAAATAAAGTAACTGACAAGATAGGCAGACAGTGTATTGTTGCTGCCATAGATGTTAAGAAAAGTGGAAATATATCCTGGAAGGTGTTCACGCATGGAGGAAGAAAATCAACTGATCTAGATGTCCAACAATGGTCAAAAGAATTATTTGATCGAGGAGCCGGTGAAATATTATTAACTAGTATGGATCAGGATGGAACTAAAAGTGGATTTGATCTAGATTTATTAAAGATGGTATCTAGCAATATTTCTATACCAGTTATTGCTTCCGGCGGGGCTGGGACGTTAGAACACTTAAAAGATGCAATTTTAATTGGTGACTCTGATGCAGTTCTTGCAGCAAGTATTTTTCATTACTCAATATATTCAATCTCAGATGTGAAAGAATACCTGAAAAGTAATGGAGTTTTAGTACGAGATTAGCTAATTGTGTTACTCTATATCCATGGATAATGCTAAGTTAACTATACTAGAACAGCTAGATGTTGTGCTAAAAGATAGAAAGAATAAAGACTCTGGTAAGTCATATGTCTCTAGCCTCTATGATAAAGGCCATGAACATATTAATGCTAAAATACTTGAAGAATGTAATGAGTACATAGAATCAACAGGTGACTCAAATCGTCAGCATATGATTCACGAGGCAGCCGATTTATGGTTTCATACATTAGTATCTTTATCTTTGAATGATATATCATCCAATGATATCCTGAAAGAGCTTGAAAATAGATTTGGATTGTCTGGCATAGACGAAAAAAGATTAAGAAATAAATGAGGTATTAATATGTTAAGCGGTATATCACCATGGTCAATATTACTTATATTAATTATTGTTGTAGTTTTATTTGGTACAAAAAAGCTTAGAAATGTTGGAGCCGACTTAGGCTCTGCAATTAAGAGTTTTAAAAAATCTTCTAGGGAAGAAGATGCCACAAATAAAACAGTAGTGAGTAAAAAATCTGCTAAAGAAGACAGCAAGTAAAATCTTATGTTTGATATAGGTTTCTGGGAACTCTTCATAATATTCATGTTACTGCTTTTTGTAGTAGGTCCTGAGAGATTGCCGGCAATAGCAGGGTACTTAGGAAAGTGGTTTGGGAAATTTCAAAGATACTTCTTTGAACTCAAAGACTCAATTCAGCAAGAAGCAGAAGAGCCGACTAATCAAATAAATAAATTATTAGATGATCAAAAATCATCTCTAGATTTTTTACAAAAAGAAATAAATGACAAGAAGCAGGATGATGAAAAATAATGGATCCTAAGGAGGAAATTGGGAGCGCTTATAAATCTCTTGTGCCTCATTTTAAAGAGCTCAAAACAAGGATTTCTAAATCATTATTATGCGTTTTAGTTTTCTTTTTAATCTTATTCCCATTTTCAGATATTATTTACAATCAACTTGCTGAGCCCTTAATATCAAGACTACCAGAAGGTAGTAGCATGATAGCTATTGATGTTGCATCACCATTTTTCATTCCATTTAAGTTGGTTATGATACTATCTATATTTATTTCAATTCCATATCTCTTGTATCATCTATGGATGTTTACAGCGCCTGGATTATACGATAAAGAAAAAAAGTTAGTTCTACCGATATTAATATCTAGTAGCTTGCTTTTTTATTTAGGTGCCGCATTTGCATATTTTGTTGTATTCCCATTAATATTTGCCTTTTTCATAAGTATCGCTCCAGAAGGAATATCAGTCATGACAGATATAAGTAGATATCTAGATTTTGTGATTACTCTATTTTTTGCATTTGGTTTTGCATTTGAGGTTCCAGTAATAACTGTTATATTAGTTTTGACAAATGTAAGCACCCCAAAAAGTTTGTCTTCAAAAAGACCCTATGTTATTGTTGGAGCATTTGTTATAGGAATGTTACTGACACCCCCAGATGTAATATCACAGACTTTGCTAGCAATACCGATATGGTTACTTTTTGAGATAGGTATAATTTTTGCAAAGGTTATAACAAAAGACAAATATAATAAAAAAGATATCTTGCATGACGTTATTGAAACAACAGATGAAAAAGAGGACAAAGATTAATATGGAAAGAAAAATATGGTTCGTACGTCATGCGCAGTCAGAATATAACAAAAAGAAGTTATTTACTGGATGGCATGATCCAGAACTTACAGAACATGGAGTTCATATTGCACATGAGTTAAAAGAGGAATTATATGGTATTCAATTTGATAAAGTTTTTTCCTCTCCTTTGAAGAGAGCTTATAGTACAGCTAAGATTCTTATTGATGATCTGGAAATAATCATTGATGACAGATTAAAAGAAAGAAGTTATGGTGATTGGTCTGCTAAAAACAAGGAATATGTCAAATCATCGGAAGGCGAAGATAGTTACTATGCTGCTAGAAGAGGATGGGAAACTAGCCCGCCTAATGGTGAAAGTCTTAAAGATGTGAGCCTGAGAGTACAGCCTTTTATCAGCGAGTTACCTAAAAAAGGCAATATATTAGTTGTCTCACACGGAAATACTATAAGGGCTATTTCTGTTCTTTTTGGTGTTAATACGCGTGATAATGTTAAATCTTTTGAGATCAAAGTTGGAACAGTTTTTAAAGTGTAGAGAGTCAGTATAAAACTGACTCTACTACGAAGGAGGTGTATAAGTATATTATTATATAATAATATATATGTCAATCACTAACTTCATTCATTTTATATAAAATACTATTCCAAAGTTTATACCTCGCATCTATAGCAACCATTGACACATCAAGAGCCTCTCTAGTTTTATATGGATCATTATTAATAGTATGATTGTAGAGTTTCAAAGATAGCGGGCCATGCCTATTGCTGTCAATATCAATATGCCTCTTCAAATAAAGTTTTAAGTGATCCGTATTCTCGATATATTTAATCATTTTAAGTATATTTACAAACATGTTAGGCAATGTAGTCTCTCGCCCATATGTGAATAGTGCCGCAGTCATATGTAATTTATTTTTTGATAATATTTCAAATGTTGTTGATAAAAAATCTTTTGCACAATCTGGTATATCAATATCTTTAAAATTATATTCAGCATTGATATCTGAATCTATTAAATTTTCTATCTTTGAGGTGTCAGCATGAATATCTTTCATGGCTAGTATATACAAATCAAAATGGGATATGTATTTGTCATTCATTATTTCATCAGATTCTTCAGCCAAAACAATTTCATTAATCAGTCTTGCAATACCATTAGTAGTGTAAACATTTCTCTTCCATGGATAACTAGATGGGCATATATGATGTTGTAATGATTTTAATATTGACATGAAATCCCAGACAGCATATATATGGTTTTCCATAAATATCTTTAACATAATGGGATTACTTATTTTATTTGTAGTTAACAGTTGATGTTGATTTAACTGTTCTATTTTATTGTTTAGTAAAATATATTTTTCTTCTATATCATCCATGATTCGATAAATTTATGTGGGCCCGGGAGGACTCGAACCTCCGACCAATGCATTATGAGTGCACTGCTCTAACCAACTGAGCTACAGGCCCGAATTTACTCACTAAAAAGATTAAATTTCTTTTTCTTCAAATATTTCTGATGATATTCTTCAGCTATCCAAAAATCATCACTATACTCTAAAGTTGTAACTATATTATTGTCAAATTTACTTCTGTTCAATTCTTTTATTTTATTTTCACTAGAAAGCTTCTGAAAGTCATTTTGATAAAATATAGCTGATCTATATTGCGTTCCAAAATCTGGACCTTGGCTATTCAAAGTTGTAGGATCATGAATTTCAAAAAATAAATCTAGCAAACTGTCATAACTAATTATGTCTTTATCATAAAACACCCTGACAGCTTCAGCATGTTGAGTATTTCCGGAACATACATCTTCATAGTTTGGGCTAGAAGTTTTACCTCCAATATATCCAACTTCTGTTTCAACAACCCCTTTAGTAGAATTAAACTTTTCTTCAATACCCCAGAAACAGCCTGCTGCAAATATAGCTTTATCAGTCATTATCTAAAAAACTTTTCAAGTTATGTGCTCTTGATGGATGTCTTAATTTTCTTAATGCTTTCGCTTCTATCTGTCTAATTCTTTCTCTAGTTACATCAAATTGTTTGCCAACTTCTTCTAATGTATGATCAGTATTCATATCAATACCAAACCTCATTCTTAATACTTTTGCCTCTCTTGGCGTCAAACTAGATAATATTTCTCTAGTTGAGTCTGACAGTCCTGTATTAATAGTTTCATCTAATGGTTTTTCTGCATTTTCATCCTCTATAAAATCCCCTAGGTGTGAATCTTCATCATCACCAACAGGTGATTCCATAGATATTGGCTCTTTTGCAATTTTAAGTACTCTTCTAACTTTGTCTTCAGGCATTTCCATATGCTCCGCTAATTCCTCTGGTGTTGCCTCTTTGCCATTTTCTTGGAGCAATTTTCTTTGAATTCGATTTAATTTATTAATAGTTTCTATCATATGAACAGGTATTCTTATTGTCCTTGCTTGATCGGCAATCGATCTTGTTATTGCTTGACGAATCCACCATGTTGCATATGTTGAAAATTTATAACCTCTTCTGTATTCAAATTTGTCTACAGCTTTCATTAATCCAATATTACCTTCCTGGATTAGATCTAAAAACTGTAAACCCCTATTAGTATATTTTTTAGCAATTGATATTACTAATCTGAGGTTTGCTTCAACCATTTCTTTTTTTGCATTTTTTTCTTTCAGCTCACCTACTCTTCTGTCTTTATTAATCTTTTTTATTTCAGTTAGTGATATATCTTGACCTTCTTCAATAGCGGCAAGCTTTTTTTGGAACTTATTTAGTTGGTTTTTGCATAATTGTTTTGCATTATCATCTAAATCTGATTCTTCGATATATTTATCTGTAAACTCTAAGTTTTTAAAATTATCCTTGAACTCGGACAATAAAACTTTTTTTGGAATATTCAGTGTTTCTAGACATATTTTTCTAATTTCTCTTTCAAATTTGGATATAAGCGACGTTATATTCTCAATTTTGTTTGTTAATTTTTCTTTAAATAATGTAGTAAATTTAAAATTTGCAGTCTTTTCTCTTATTTCTTTAAATACTTCCTTATATCTTTCATCTTTATTTTTCTTATATGTACTATATTCAAAATATAAACCTGTAATATCATTAACAGCATTTACTACCATTTCTTTATCTGGTGAGTTATCAATAACTTCATCCTCATCCTCTTCTTCGCTAGCTTCTGCTGATCCTTCTTCATTAATTTCAGCAACTGTTTCAACCTTATTATCCTTTTCTTCAGCTAATTTTAAAACATTAGGACTATTTTCAGGAATTTGATCAGATTTAAATTCATCTGAATTATTAGATTTTATATCAAGAACATAATCAGAAATAAGGGATTCAATTTGCTCATCATCATCTATATTTCTAAAAGCATCTACAAAGAAAGATGCTGATTCTGGAAATCTTTGCATTGCATGATTGATTAGTTTTTGTCCTTCTTCAATTTTTTTTGCTATTACAATTTCACCAGCTCTGTTCAACAGCTCAACTGTTCCCATCTCTCTCATATACATACGAACTGGATCAGACGTTCTTCCAAACTCTTCATCAAGGCTTGATAATACTTCTACTGCTTCATCCTCAGTTATTTCACTATCGTCATCATCCGTTATTTCTTCATCATTTAAAATAGGATCGTTCTCTGCCTCTTTGGCAGATTCTACAACTTTAATCTTGAGGTCTGTTATAAGTTTAGTAATTTGTTCAATTTGATCATTATCATATTGATTATTTGGTAATAGGTCATTGATCGCTGAAACTGTTAAATAACCCTGTTTTCTGCCAGTTTCGATTAGATCTTTAATCTCTTTCTGTTTACTTTTTGATATA
>MDTC01003014.1_pt1 | contig 19710 bp, 10 predicted proteins | sample 811181 | NCBI WGS metagenome assembly MDTC01 (sample SAMN05326644, study PRJNA326480) | marine metagenome | isolation source: seawater | place: Pacific Ocean: North | collected 2011 | reverse complement strand
CGGCACCTTCAATGGGCTGACCATCGGTCAATCGGGCGATGTCGGAATCCAAATCACAGATGCATCAGGCGATCTCTCGGTGAGCGGAGCCACTCTGGTTGACAATGCAACCACTGGCATTGCTGTGACCGGCCGCACTGGGGATGTGCGGTTGAATGATATTCGGGTCAGCTCGACTCGCGTCGGAGCTGCTGGTCTTGCAGAAGGTCTTCACCTATTCGAAACAGCAGTCAGCCTCAACACTGTTTATTCTGCATCTAATGCGGGTGCCGGCATACTCGTCGAATTCTCAAGTCTAACCGGTAACGGACTGCGGTTGGACGACAACCTGGGTCCAGGTACGGTCCTTATCGAGAGCGGCGAGAACACTGACCTCTCTGACATCAGAGCCGAGCGAAATGGAGGTTCAGGCATACTCGTGCTGCAAGGCCATGCAGCCATCAATGATTTTCATGTCAGTGGAACATTGGCCGACCTAGCGGCCGGGCCTGGCGATGGAATTAATGTTGGTTTCGGGGGCGTTCTGCGTTTAAGCCAAGGCACGAGCGACAACAATGCCGGTCATGGCATATCGGTCTCGAGCGGATGTACAGCCCAGCTCTCTAATGTCTCGGCAGATAGCAATGGCGGGTACGGACTCGTCTACGATTGCGAGGCCAGCACGCTGTCTTTCGACGGCGAAACTCGATTTACCGAGACCAACCGTCTCGGCCCTCAAACGCTCTGTCAATAGAACGCAGGGTTGACTCAGCGAGCTTGGAAGTCCGATGGGCCTCGAGGCATGATGCGCCTTTGATCAAAACGATAGGTGAGGACACCTGTAAGCGGCGCTGTGCCCACGCGTTCGGCCCAATCGCCACCCGCGTAAATCCGGTCAAAGACGAGTAAGCGATCAGGCTCCGTAGATGGAGAGCTCAGCGTCCACAAGCCCTCATCAGAACAATTGTCGTTATCGACGCCACAATCGTAAGACGTCTCGCCTAAAACAGCATCGTTTACGAAGACCAAAACCCCCTCATAGGACTCGTCGAGGGCATCCGCCAAAGAGACTGTCGTCACCTGGGGCTCCATGGATTCATCTTGGGGTATAATGACAGCGTCGCTGAGTTGGGTGTCGCCATAATAGTCTTGGACCTCTGCATCGACGGTGACTACATCTCCGATAGATGGTTGGTCATCGCTATCACCGGTAAACACGCCAATACCCGAGTAGGCTCCAGCCCCTTGCTGGACCCAAACACCGCGACCCCAAACGCCTGTCACTACTGCATTGGTCACGCTCACGCGCGTCCCTTCAGATATCTCTTCCCGCTGAATTGATTCGATTGTTGCCATCTGGCCCGGCGCGGGCAGGCAAACGCCAATCGGATTGGGGCGCTCGGGGCAAAAGTCGCATGGATCGCCCTTTGAGTCCGTGTCGGTGTCGGCCTGCTCTGGGTTCGGTACCAAGGGACAATTATCGTCAGCGTTCGACACGGCATCGCCATCAAGATCGTCAGCTAAAGGCGACCCATCGCACGCATCACCAATTCCATCGCCATCGCTATCGCCTTGCAGGCCCTGCTTATAGGGCAAGACCGGGTTGAACACCTGGGGGCAATTATCGATTGGGTCGGTCTGCCCATCACCGTCCTGGTCCATGTCTGATGGCTGCCCGGTGAACTCGCCAGGACGTGAGGGAACGCAGGTCGGTTCGTCCGCGGGTCCCCCCCCACAAAACAAGGCAGGGTATGCGGGCTTTCCGGTGGCCACATCAGCGGCGATGGCGCTGAAGGGTGTGCCAAACTCATCTTGCGCGCAAATCGAATACCCCTGACCACAGACATCGACCTGTTCACATGCTCTCAATGGCTCGACGAGGGCAGCTCGTCCATAGATGGGGCGACCCGCTTTCAAGACCATCCAAACATCGTCGTTATCGGCCTCAATTATAGACCGATATGGGCTATCCGAACCGGATGCAAAAACCGTGATATCCGCGAGTTTCCCCTCCGTAAGACTCCCAATTAAGTGATCATTATTGGTCGCAACTGCTCCGTTGAGTGTCGCCATTAACCAAAGTTGCCGGTCACTAAAGTAGCCATTCAAGTAGGTCTGATTCCAATCGGATGCGCAGACCAATTCACGTAACATATTGGCCGATCCGCTGTAGGTCCAGTCCGTTCCAAGGGCAATGGTCCCACCAAATCGATGGAAAATTTGGACCTCAGCCGTCGTGCCATACAAGGACACGTTGGAGCGCGGAGACCAAATGAGCTTGGCCTGCTCTTGGACCATGGTCCAAAAATCAACGGCATGTAAGGCGATACTGTGAATATGGGCTGCATTTTTTTCGGTGAAATCTTGCCCGCCATCGAAGGATGTACTTTGACAACGAAACTCTTCTTGGGCGTAGTCATCGATTCCCTCCGCGACGTGAGGAATGAAAGCAGAGAATTGTGATGCTTCAAACTCGTCGTAGCGATAATCCCATTGACAGTTCGGCTTGAAACGTCGGTTGGCATCGCCGAGAGAAAAAGTCTGAAAAGTCACTTGGCGAAACCCAAGGGTGCGTTCGATGTCCTCTAATCTGTCAAGGTTTCGGATCAATCCTGTCGCACTGCCAGAGCCCACGTATGAAGTAACACCGCTAAACAACATGCGGAGTTCCCCCCAACGATTGCCGCTCGACTCGGCATTGGTGCCATGGGAATTAGACGGCGTCGATAAAGCACGTCTCCATTCATGCCGATGGTCATACCGAGTCTCCCCATGATCGATGGGCGCGCCTTCGGAAAAGGTGAGATGGTCATGAGGATTGATGAGGCCCGGTGAAATGATGGCTCGACCGCAATCCACTCTGGACGCGTCTCCATATCCAAGTGAGCGACTACAATCGCACCCGACACAGGCAATCTGTCCATCTACGGAATAGACACTGCCGTTTTCTAAAACCCCATTCGCAGTCAACACTGTTCCCGTGATCACCAGGCGATTCTCCGCACCAGATGATACACGGCACTCACCTATGGGCGGCGGGTCCCCGATGCTCGGGCAGACTGTATCGATGGGACCAGATGCATCGGGCAGACCTGTATCGGCCTGCTGTCCGTCTACATCCAAATGCATGTCCGTCAAAAGACCCAGATCGGCTGTCGAAGACATTGACTGCGACGTCTCATCACAGCCAATGAATGAGACCAAGAACAAAACGGCGGGACACAATCGGATCATGTTTGCTTTCATGTCCGCACCATATGTTGAACTCCGGGCAATATTCAAGGCTGCTCAATTCAGAGCTGGGGCAACGACCCTGGTTCTGCCATCTCTATGCAGGGCGCAGGTGAGTTCAAATGTCAGCCCGGTTAATGAATCATCAGTGTGTGTTCGTCGCTCAGACCATTCCACTCGGCTCTGACGGTGAATTGCCCCGCTGCGTCACTCGTCACGAAGACATCTCGTGACGAATCTGGATCGGGTTTTAAAAACGCATTGTAGAGCGCAATATGTCCGTCGGTCTCATCCGGGTCTACAATACGCAGGCCATCATTCAAGGTCATCTGGATAGGGGCGGTCCCATCTCCAATGACAAAACGGCCGTCGTCAGTTCTGAATGCGACATGAAGCAAGACGACAGACTCAGCGTCCGGCTGAACAATGAACTGGGGCAAGATGGTAATGCTGGCCACGCTATCCTCACTGACTGTCGGGATTGAAATCGGCTCAGATGCCCCGAAACGAATGGAATTCTCTTGGGTAACAGTCATTGCCTTGACCGTCACGAAATCATCTTCATCACTGTCGTCAACGAGACCAAGCCCAGTGCCGTCAATGACCCATTGGCTGCAATTAGAGCCTGACAAATACTCCCCAGACTGGTCTAAGGCCTGTCCAAACAATTGAATCTCCGCGCCGGGAAGTAATGCCACCTCCGAGTCAGCGAGAGCCGCACCATCATGGTCTATAAACCGCTGTTTGTCGGGCGCGATAACAACCTCGGTTTTACTTTGTTCGATGACGGTAATCGTCACGTAGTCCATTCGCTCTCGCTCCAGCTCTACGACCAAGCGGGTGCTGCCCGGACGGCCTGTATGCATCAGAACTTCGGTGGCTGTGATGGTCTCTTCGCCATCGATTAGTTCAGAAATTGGGCGGGTCGCGATGACTTTGAGAATCTCCTCATCGCCCGTGCGAAGCTGACCCGCTGAGAGGTTTGGTTCAGACAGCCGCACACGATAGATTGAGTTGGTCGTAACCGGCCTATCAACTGAGTCAGAAAACACGTCAAACTCGAATCCAGGTCGCTTGGTCATATCGCTAAATTGTAAAAGCCCAAACTCGCCATCTAGATGCGTGTTACAGCCAGCTAAGAAAAACAGTGTCATTAGAGCGGCGCATAGTTGCAATGCGTGATTCATATTTTACTCCCTCGATGTTTAATCTACGTCCAGAAGAGAGCAGTAACTGTGCCAGGTCTTTGCTGAGCCTAAAGGGGGTCGTCATGTGTGACACATGGTTCACAGATACTCCAATTAAGCTGTGAACGATTGGATACGAATGCGGTGGCCATACCCCAATGACCAATGGACCGTTTCATCTGAGGTGAGAGGACGGTTCGACCTAACGAAATGGTTTCAATGCAGGATCGGGGATACCACCGTAGACAGCATCCCGCTCCAAATCGCCACGCGCCCAAAGGCTGCGCTCAACGAAGAGTCGGAAACAATGCTCGAGGGGATCGACAAGCGCATCGGATTCAAGCAAGCGGAGCGCGCGCATGATGGCTTCGAAAGTTGACACGCACTGGGGGTTGGTATGCCGCCTGAGCCGGTACGTAGACGGTGGACCGTCCTGAAGTTTTACTCTAGGCAACCCCGCAAGGTCGCGCTCGCGATAGGTCATCCGCTTTGCTTGACGCCAATTCCCATCGGGGACAATTAAGTTAACCGGCTGGTCCTGTTTTTCGACCCACGACCGGTCCAGAATGTCAGCGTCTTCGTCTGGAAAAAGCACAACGTTATTCGCATTGGCCTGCAGGAGTCCATCTTGATGCCGAGGCATCTCCGGGTCCCCGCGAAAGCGAAGGGTGTAATTGGTCAGCATCAGTTGGACTAAATGGCCCGAATTGGTCGAGCGCCGAGATTCCTTAGCATGCATGAGAACAGTGACCTTAGTCGCACACGTCTGTGCCTGGACCTGGTCACAAATGCACAGCGGCCGGTGGAGTCCGCAAAGTAAGCAGCGCTCCAGTCGTTTGTTCGACAGATGGCGTTTCATTTCAGACATTGAGCTCAACAATTCAGAGACGTCCCCCTCCCTTTGTCAGTCCCCTTCCGGACTGTCAAGGTGTCGGTCTGGCCAATTAGAGCAGAAATTGCAGCCTGGACCGCTGGCATCTTCGGCGCATGCATTACACACCGGGTCGTCAAAGCAACTGTCACCTGAGCAGCGGACTGAATCTGGCGGCATGTCACCCACAACCAGCTGTTCAAGCCAACTTTTGAATCTCACACCGGCCACTGTCCTCGTGTCGAAGAATGGGTAGACCGTGATGCAATGCATGGAACCCGGGGCATAATAGGCGCGGAAGTTGGGCACCGCGCCTTCAATGTTGTCAAGGGAGGCCTTAAGTCGTGGCGCAAACTCTCTAAAATCACCACCCATAGCCTCCCAATAGAAGATCTGGTCTTGATCGAAGGCAGTCGTATATTGACTAAACCGATGATTCGGAAAGGTCTCAGCGATGGAGATATAGACATCCTCGATGCTCAGGGTTTCAAGGGGGGCTTGCAAGCGCTCCAGATACTCAGGCAAGTGGGACAGCGCATTCCAATTGGGGAAGCTATCTAACAAAAAAGAATTGGTGATGATGCCAGCCCCCGAGTCGGCGAGAACCGAGACGATGGCGTCGGGATATTGAGTCGCAATTCGAGCTGAATTGAGAATGGACCCATAGGCACCCGCACTGCAACCTGTGACAAAGACAGACGATGGGTCTTCGACCCGCGCGTAGGCGAACTCAAGGGCTGCTTTCGTGTTTAAATAGCCACGATGATGGATGGTGAGTCGGTCATTATAGTCGACGGTGGCATTACCCCAATGCACATCCCCCGTACAATAAGGTACGTATAAGATGCTCCAGTCAGCAAACAGCCCATTGGGGGACGTATCAAACAACCCAGCCTGATAGCGGTCATCGGTCCAGGTGTTTAGGTCCTCAGGTTCGTTTACTTTGTCGGAAAAGATTGCATCCGCGACCGAGCAGGTAAATTCATTCCAGCACGCCCCCCCCCCTTGAAAATAGACAACCAACTTCCTGGAATCGCCGGCTCGAAAATAAAATCGATACGGGTCGCCTCTGGAACACAAGGTGTCGCCACCGGGATGGACAGTCTGCCAGCGCCCGGCATGAACAGCGCCATCGGCCTCGCCGGAATTGACCCCGACGTCTAAGGGTGTAAGCGCCGACGACGCACTTTCAGTACAGCCCAACGACGTCATGACCAATGCGACACCAAGTCCTATTATCTGTCGTTTCATTGCAATCCCTAAACTACCGTAACCTCGGTTACACACACCGCGTGGGAGACCAGCCCCTGATTCGACAGGCGCTTCAAAATGTAGATGCCCCGCACCCAACCACCGATAAATAATATCCTTGGTCCCGGGATCTGACGCCGCTATTGTATGGAAGAGAATGATAAGACACATCAGGTGACCGAGGTGACTCCATCGAAGGGTCATTGATGCGAATCTCATCGGGGAGAATTTAATGACGTTCTACTGCGCAAAAATCGCGGCAATAGGCCTTTTTCTGAGCTGCGTTGCATGCGCATCAGACGAGGCTGGTTCAGACACGGGCCCGATGTGGTCAATGGCCGAGGTAGACCCGATGCTGACCCCTGATGCGGGCCAACCAAATGTCGATGTCCCCGATTGCGTCGACGACCTGTTCAGCAATCAAGTCCCCGCGGAAATGAACGGTCAAACAGAGAATGCTGACGATTCTCACGGACCCGCTCCTTGCCTCGCTGACGGCACATCTGGGAGCAATGACTACTCCGCCTTATTCGTCGCACCGACATCGGGAATCTACCGTTTTTCAACGCTCGGTTCGTCATTTGATACGGTTTTACATGCCCGCAGCCCGCAATGCGATGGTGAGGTCTTAGCCTGCAATGACGACGCCCTAGAAACCGCATCGGCCCTAGAACTGACCTTGGATGCTGGGGACGCTGTAATTTTGGTTGTCGATGGCTTCAACCGGGCTGCCGGTTCGGTCACACTTCGAGTCGAGGGCAAAGAGACTCAATGCGACAACGGCGTCGATGACGACAACGATGGCGTTGCAGACTGTAGCGACACCGATTGTTTTCTCGCCTGCGAAAATCCTGAGACCTGGCCCTCGGACTGGATCGCGTTCGAAGACGCAGTTTTAGAGGAAACCAACCGAGCCAGGGCTGTGGCCCGCTCATGCGATATGGATCGATTCGAGCCAGCGCCGCCCTTAGAAATGGACGTCTATTTGACCTATTCAGCACGGTTGCACGCACGGGATATGGGTTTAAATGATTACTTCGAACACACCAGCCTCGACGGCCGCTCTGCGACGGACCGTATGAGACAGGCTGGCTTTATGGGGGCGTCGCCCACGGGAGAGAATATCGCGGCCGGTCAATCGACCGCGGCTGAAGTGGTGGAAAGCTGGATAAACAGCCCGGGGCATTGCCGCAACATTATGGATCCGGACTACAGGGTCTTGGGCGTGGGCTATTCCATCGCTGAGTCTGGTCGATTTGACACGTATTGGGTTCAAAACTTCGGTGGCAGCCATTAAAGTCTGACCCATCGTCCTGTTGGACTATCCCGATACAACTGTGGGGTTGTTGATACGCGTCACATCGTGTAGGAATTTCTCTGGACGGCCTAGATTCGACCGGGCGCTGACTTGCCCTTCAATGACGAGCAGCACAACACGGTTGGTCGGGCTCAATTGGGTGAAAAAACACGTCCATTGTTCGGTAGGCAAGCCGACGTGGTCGATTAAGCTTGGATATCAAAATGGACTTAAAAATCATCCTGAGTCGCCTACAAAGGCCCAGTAAAGCCGTCGTGACGGCAGGTATGCCTTATGCGAACGGCCCCCTTCATATAGGCCATCTGGCTGGCGCACAGCTGCCCGCCGACATCCACGCGCGGTGGATGGGTCTGCTGATTGGGCGAGAGAATGTCTTGTACGTATGTGGAACAGATGACCATGGGAGCACCAGCGAGTTGATCGCCATGAAGGCGGGTATCGACGTATCCGATGCCATCGATACGATCCACTCCGGCCAATCTGCAGTCATGGAACGCTATGAAATTGGCCTCGATATTTATTCTGGCACATCCAGACCTGAGACCTTTCCTCGACATTCGGCTCGTTCCCAGACCATGATGCGAAAGCTCTATGACAACGGGCTTCTCAAAAAGCGGGTGAGTAAACATTGGTATGACCCTGGAGTCGACCGCTTCTTGCCCGACCGAATGGTCACAGGGCGGTGTCCCAACCCTAAATGTAACAATCCGAACGCCTACAGCGACGAGTGCGATGCCTGCGGTATGCAATACGACGCAGCCGACCTTCTCGAACCAAAGAGCGCTGTCAGTGATGCGACTCCAGAATTACGGGATTCAGCTCATCTCTGGCTGGATATGTGGTCCGTCTCTCAGCTGATGAAAGACTGGGTCGAGACGAAAAAGAAGGCCTGGCGACCGATCGTGCTTCAGCAGGTTTTAGACGACTTGCGGCCGTCTCTGAAGTTCTCTCAAACCCAGGAGCCAGACTATAAAAACCTGGCGGGAGACCTACCGAAACATAAGCGGAAGTATGCCCGCAATAAAGAGATGATGCTGCAGTTCGAATCGAAAGCCCATCTCTCAGAGGCACGTCAAACGCTGAGCGATGCGGGCATAGACGCTGATCTCGTCGACGGTTGGGCATACCGCTCAATTTCTCGCGATATCCCCTGGGGCATCCCAATGCCCGAAGTCGACCCGGAAATCGTCAACAAGACACTCTATGTGTGGCCCGACTCACTGATCGCTCCAATTGCCTTTACAGAAGCCGCATTGGAAAAACGAGGCTTGCCGACCGAACAATACGCACAATATTGGCGCGATCCGGATGCAGCCATCTATCAATTCCTCGGCCAAGATAATGTGTTCTTCTATGTCTTAATGCAGGCGGCCATGTGGCTTGGGAGTCAAGATGACACAACCCGTTTGCCGGCCGAGGGTGACCTGCAGCTCAACGACGTATTCGGCTGTTTCCACTTGATGGTGGGTGGACACAAGATGAGCAAGAGTCGAGGTAATTTCCTGACCGCCGAGCAACTTCTCGACGATCGCGGATACAGTGTAGACCAGGTTAGATATTATTTGGCATTACTCGGCTTAGGAGATAAACCGGCTGATTTTGATTTCGAAAAGTTCGATGCGCGTAATGCCTTCTTGGCTGGCCGAATGAATGCAGCCTTCGAAAAACCAATTTCTGCGGCCAACTCTAAGTTTGGTGGATGCGTTCCCGATGGGGTCTTGATCGACAAAGTGGAAGCGGACACATTTCGAATGGCTCAACGCTATATCAAGTCCATGAAGCATGCGAATTACCCCAACTTGCTCTACGAGTTAGAGAACTATGCGCGCAAGATTAATAGCTTGTTCACGAAATACAAACCCCACGACGACAGGCATCCAGAAGAACAACGGAAAAATGCTTTATTTAGTGCGTTCTACCTGCTGAAAAATCTGATGATCATGCTCTACCCATTCGTGCCCGGCGCAATGACGCGCCTGCGTGAATCGTTGCAGCTCCCAGAGACGGTATTCAGCATCGATGAGCTCGGCACAGGGCTGCCTGCGGGCCATCAAGTGGGACAAAAGCAAGCCTATTTTCCAGCGGCTGTGACCAGCGAAGACCAAAGCTGAGTCTCGATTTAATCCAGTTGACGGTCCGTTTAGGCTGACGGCCCTATTCCTCTGGCTCGAGGATAAGATTGGTGATGTCTGGCGTCGGTCGACACGGTTGACCACGCAGGGATGGACAACTTGGCCATCCCATTGGCACATCGATTCCAGGCAACGTGATGAGATTCAAATTCGACGCATACTCGCCGCTTAGGCCTAATTGAAAACGAGGCTGTTCATTGTACTCAGGTGGTTCAAATTCCCAAGTGCCATGGTCTCGACCTGGCGTACTGATGGTTACTCTCAAAGCCGAACCGGCTCTGATGGCATGAGCAAAAGACGGCAGCGCCAGTTGAGAGAAGGTCCAGACGCCCGGTTCGAGGGGTTGAAAATCAGCTTCGCTAAACGAACGAGACACTCGTAATCCCGATGTCTCTATGGCTTTTCGATGGCTCAAGCGCAGCCACCCCGACTGAATCAAGACTTCATATCCCCGAGGTGTCACTTCGCTTAGAGTCGCCTGTACGGTGACGTCGCTGACAGGACTTTTGACCCAGAGTCCAACCAGGCCTGGCCCAGCGAGCACGCTGGCATCATTAAAAGGCTCCGTTTGAAAGCTGAGCGATTGACCGGGTGCAAATTGGGTCCAATCCGTATTCCAAATTGGAACCAGCAGTCGGTAGCCCTCGTCACCAAAAAAATCACGGGTCCCCGCCTCCTGATCAAATTGCCATTCGCCCACACGTTGCGGCCCGCCGACAATCGGTGAGTCCGCCAAACCACCTGGTGCGTTCATGAACCAGCGGACCTCCTCTGCATTGGGTACAGGCCATTGCTCAAACTCGGCTATGTAGCGGGCGACAGGCGCTCCCATTTGGTCGCTGCCGAAACCATTCTCAAACAAAACACGAATTGCAGGCTCAGTCTCGTAGGCTGCAAGCGCGCTTTCATAATCGGGGTAGTCAACGAATCGATCAGGTTCAAATTCTGCCGACTCCATGTCAAAACTATTCCCGAATTCAGTGGCACCAACGGTTCGCATCAGCGGATGTAACTCGGGAATTCGACCCGCGACGTAGAACTCCAAAAACTCGAACCATCGAGACACATATTGAGGCGCATAGCCGTCTGGATGACGCCCGTTTCCAATCATCACCTTCAAAGACCGGGTGTTGACAAAGTTGTCGAGCATATCTCCGAACTGGGCACCCGTCTGTTCATCTTGAAAGAGTCCACCCAAGAAAACGGGGGCCTGAACCTGGGCCACCAACCGCCTTAAGTCTCGGTCATTGGCTCTGACAGGTCGATAGGCCATGGTTCTCAAAATGGATTCAAAATCAAGGCTGTGAACCGATAAGCTCTGGTTGTCTGAACACATGGCATCGCCCTGCTCAATTCGATTCCGAACCCAACTCGCGCCACCGGCAGCCGCATCGGACTCGCGGGCCTCAACCCATTGTCGCGTAAAACCCGCATTGTAAATTCCGCCTGGCCATTGCATTTCCCAGGCATCGGCAAGGGTCGACAGAGGGACAACGGCAGCCAACGAGGGTGGATTGGTCGATGCCACATACAACTGCGAGATGCCTGGATAAGATAAGCCAACCATGCCGACTCGCTGATTCATGACCCAAGTTTGGCGAGCAATGGTCTCGACCACATCGTAACCGTCGGCATGCTGTGCTCGGTTAAAAAAATCGAACACACCACCAGAGCATCCAGTCCCGCGCATATTCACGCTGACCGTTGCATAGCCCAGCGCATTGGCAATCCGCGTACCCACATCCATTCGATTTGGGCGACTCGGCGCGTACCCGGAGTACTCAACAACAGTGGGATACGGACCATCCCCGTAAAGAATCGAGTCCGGAAAACGGACCATGGCGCTCAACGTCACGCCATCACGCATTGTGATGTACTGAAAACCGCGATCTTCATCCTCAGGTGAGTCCGTGATCAGCGAGTGAGTCACCCCCAACAGTGCTTGGTCTGAATAGTGGCTATCTGCTGGCGTATCGTCTATGGCGAGCACCTCAAACCGATCAGACCACCCCCATGGCTCGGTGGCTTCATCACGAATGATGTAGCTGACCCCGGGCTCTAGAATATCACCGTTAGCTAAAGAGATCCCCATTCCATTGGCGGGATCCAAAAGACCGAATTCGGCAGGAATGTAAGCAAAATGAGCTTGACCAAGTGGATCTGCCACCATACTCACCAACTCATCTGTGTCATCACGCAGCAGCGTCAGTGTGGACCCTGGTACCGCTCCAAATACAGTGACAGCTTCAACGCCAATCCGCAGCTCAATCTCTGATTGGGGCCCCGGTAGCGGCGCGGCATCAATGGGTTGGACCTCTGCGTCCACTGAAATTCCAGCGTCGCCGGCCGTCTCAGCATCAAAACCGTCCACACTCTCAAAACCGTCCCCCCCCTCAAAACCATCGGCCCCCTCAAAACCATCGGCCCCCTCAAAACCGTCACTCGTATCAAGAGCCGAATCGACCACCATAAGCTGCTGGGAATCAGACCCCGAATCGCACCCCAGCCATACGAGGCACATCAACAAACAAAGACTGTTTTTCATCAAAGGTTTGATCTCCATTCAATTGATGGGCAACTCTATCCCGAACTGTCTCCAAATTTCACGGGCTGTTTCCAGAACCTGACCAAGATTCGATTCGATGATGGCATAATCGGACAAACCAGGGTCCGAATTTGTCTTGAAAGTCTGTACACATACACCGAGAGTACGAGGTAGAGACTACCGGACGGCGCCCCAAGAATTGGCAGGGTCCGTCTGTTTCAATCACATTAACAAGCAGAGCCAAACAGCATGAGCATGAGACGTCATCACACTTGGATAAAACGCATGCCTCTGATTTTGTTCCTCGCCTTTGCAGTGGTCACCATTTGGTTGACGATGAGTTTGAAAACTATGCCCTTGATAGGGGCGGGCTTAATCGGCCTGAATCTGATTACCGCTGTCGCCTTTACCTACGATAAACTGGTCGCAGGCAGAGGACTGACTCGAGTCCCCGAGCGTGTTTTACTGTGTCTCTGTTTTTTGGGCGGTCTGGTCGGTGGTGGTCTCAGCATGATGGTCCTGCGCCACAAAACCTCAAAGCGCCCCTTTAGACAGGCAATGATTGCCATTCTGATCATTCAGTTGCTAGGCGGCTGTGGCGTTCTCGCGATCCGCGGTCACTTTTCATAAGTCGCGGCTGAAAACATGATGGCTGACCAATGCACCATCAGGTTGACTCCCGCTCCAAAACTCAACCCAATCGTCCCAATCCAACGATTTTCGACTAAAGAATAATCCAGCAGTCTGTACGGATTCCAGAGACTTACGCGCAGGGGTTGCACTCGCCGAGCTGAGATCAAAGACAGAGGCCTTCTGCCCTGTTTCAGGGCGCCACATGACAATCTGACCCCGACGAATATCATAGGCACCATCTAAACTTAATTCACGCTCTAAGTGTTCTCTGACCAGGTCAACGCCGGCTAACTTGTAATAGCCGATCAAGGCCGCCTGAAACCATCCGAGGGCCGGTCCATCCAAGGTCCCAAGCCACCCTTCCTGCAGAATGCCCACAACCAGCCAGCCCGACTTTTCTTCGAAGGCAACTTCAAAGTTTTTCTCGTCGTTTCCACGGGCGATCACAACGGTGATTCGATGACTACTCAGACCGATGTGACTGATCTGAGTACGCCAGAGTGAGGGACTCGGTGCCATGGATAGAGATTTGATAAAAAAACGCTCAGTAAAACGTCTAATAGCCGCCTCTACATGATGTAGGCCATCTTCGAATTTGAGTCTCTTTTTTGATTGATCGAGACTCTGTGCTCGACGGAGTTTTTGATACAAACTCGGCAAGGTTCCAGAGTGGAAGCCTGGCTTCATAAATCGCAACATTGTCTCGCTGTGGTCACCAATGATCTCGGTTTTAAATCCGCCCCCCTGGTTTGCCTGATACAAACGCCAATTGCTCTTAAATTCCCAAACCAGGAAACCAAATACACCGGGTAGAAGCACAACCGTTGCTGTGGCGATCGCATTACCGATGACAACACCAAAGATGGGTACTAAAGGGGTGGCAAACAATGTAATCAGAGTCTTTGTGAGCGGCAGTATGATTTTGTGACTCACCGTCACGACGGGGAAATGCTTGATTGGATTCACCTGAGGCTCGACCAGCAAATTGATGTAAATCCGAATCAAATAGGTGCAGATAAACCAGGGGACATTAAGCATGAGCTTGACAACAAATAGGGCCCGATTCTCGCCACTTCGCAAGCGCAGCCATTCATCAACGCTGTAGATTGCTCGCTCCATGTACTCGATCATTTTGTTGAATACGAACATCACAATTTCGAAAGCGCCCGGGAGAACCCGAAATCGAACGGCTCGCCAACTGCGAATGTAAACCTCCGCCAAAACTTCCTCGAACCAACGCCAGGGGCCCGAGTTCAATACCAGATTACTGATAACGAAAAGCAGGGCTAAGACAATCTGATCCGATAAACCAAAGAGCGGAAACACCCTGATGATCATCCAGATGATGCCCGTCGCAAGGGAGGGCTTGACCAGATAACGCACACCCCAGTCGTAGATCGGATGTCGGCGAATCCGCCGGACCCATTCTAAATTGATCAGCAAACTCGGGCCGTCAAAGAGAAGAAATTTACACCACATCCAGATGGTTTTTAGGCTGTGATGGACAAAACGACGAAATCCAGGAGAGTGGATGAGTCCACCAAGAAAAAAGCCCGTCCCAATGACACTCGCGAGGCTGACCACGGACATGGGTTGGCTGACGAATTTGTTAACCGCGACCATAATGGAATGCTCTAAACCCTCTAGGACGACAAATGCGCCGCCGAAGGGCAGCACAGCATATAGGGTCAGTAGACGTCCCAAAGGCGTACCAAAGCCCAGAGAACTCAGGCGCTGCAAAAATCTCATGTAGATTTCACCGCGCCTGTATACACCCGGAAGCGCCTCGGCGAGGCAGGCATCAGCCTGAAGCAGCTTATCGCCCTTAAAGAATTCACTGACACCTGATACGTCGGCCATTTTAAGATCGTTGAGGGCGATCACGTCGCGCAGGTCACCGATGTTAATAAAGCCCCTATTACAAATCCTATCTAAGAGTTCTTCGACCAGTTTTGCCCATTCGATGGATTCCGCACGATTGCTTGGAATCATGTGCGCTGACTCCAATGCAGCACTGATGAGTGTCCTGAAATCATCTCTTAAACGGACCTCACAAAGCGCCTCGATCACCCCCAACTCGGATTGTAAAGTCTTGACCTCAAGTTCATTAAGACGCGACTTGCTCACGCGTTTTATGGCGCTCCTCACCCGGCGAAGGACCTGAACGCGACGCTGTGCCCGAAGTTCTTGAACGAGCGCATGTCTACCCAAGCTCTTTATCCAGCGAAGTGGGGCGAGTTGATGTGAGGTCTCTTCTTCGGCGATACAGGCGCGCTCTAAATCCGATAAGAGACGTGCTTCAACGTTAAAACGCCGTTTTTCGCAAAATGCCAGGAGGGGCCCCAGCGCACCGGCGAGCCTCTCTACGCTTGATGTTCGGGAATCAGTGGCTTCGACGAGTCGAGACGCCAGTTGTAAGAGTGCGTCGCGAGCGCGCGCGAGGTCATCGTCCCCAGAGCGGCCCTGAGCCCGAGCAGCCGTGGCAAATAAAATGGCTGTTCGAGCGGAATTCCCTTTTTCAGATAAGGTGTTCGCTATCGCCCTGAGAGAGGTCGCCGTCGTCAGTGAAACGGACGCCGTGGTCTCGGGTTCGGGTTGGATCGGAACCGTTTGCATTTCGGCGATCGGTCTTAATCCAATGCACGACGCGGGTCGGGCTTGCTCCAAGAAGCCATCGAGGTCAACCTGCTGCTGAACCAAATGTTCAAGATGCGGGTGATCTGCGTGATGGGGAAACATCGATGCAAAACTGTCAGGATCAAACACCTGTAGTGTTGAGTAGGATGCAACAAACTCTGTAAAAATAGACGAGTCATCGTAGGGATCGACGACAAGCCCCTGGTGATGAATCGCAGCCCGAATTTCGTCGAATTGCGTTTGCCCAATCTGATTGATCAGGTTCCAAATCAGCTCTTCACTGAGTTGACCTAATCGGCGCCGTTCGCTCAGCTCCAGGCTGATGCTTGCATGAAATAAGGCGCGCCATAACCAACGACCAAGTGCTCGTCGACTTCGATGCCTGAGTTCTTGATTGGACGGCTCCAAGATGAGCATAACGCGGTCGGATGGTCCAAACTCATGGTCCTTGATGGCCATAGACTCAATGACATCATGTAGGTCGGCTACTTGGATGATGTGACAGCCTTTATTAAGACTGTCAGGCCCCGTCGTTTCGTCCTTTAACTGTTTCTTTATGACACGCCTGAACAGTCGCCGGGACAGCAGAAATGCACGGGAGTGGGTCTCGTTTAGCTCGGTCCGCAGTTCATGGATAAGCCGCATCCTTTCCTGCGGACTTCGAGCTCGCTGTCCGGTTTTGTCCAAGGCGACCCCCATCACCTAAGCTCCATGAAAAATGCGGTCTTCATTCAGCGCCATGGTGCACACTGACATCGATGGTCATCAGGGAACTGCCTTTGAGCTGAAACCTTTTCGACCCCTTTAGAGCGCGTGCCTGGTAGGGCAGATTGACGGCGCCAATCTTGTCATCATGCCGAACATCACGGTCGACGATTTTAAGTCCGACACTCTGTCCAGCCGGCCATTCGAAGAGACCCGTCGCCAACGCCTCACCGCCAAACTCCATGGTGTATACATCCTCATACTTTGGGCTGATGAGGAGCATCTGGTCCCCGCACCAGGCGCTCAGTTGTAAATCCGGCGGACCCCCTAAGAAGTCCCAGGGCTTACCATTTAGCTTGGAATCTGCCACGTCAATTTTGTGAATGACCAGGCGGACACGAGGAGTCTTTGCCACCGCTTCGATGGCCGCTATGACCTCAGGCTCTGGCAACGAAGGGTGTGGACTCAATGAGGCGGACGGCTTTCCGTTGTCAGGGGCTTTTTTTTGCCCCTGCAATTTAGAGCTTTGTGCCATCGGCGGTCGCCCAATCACAGCAGGTGCTGCCGGAACAGTATCTATCGCATCGTCGACATCTTTAGGCGGAGCCCAGCTAAGTTTCAACACCGCATCCCATTGGATCAGTTGACCCGGTGGTCGACCGGCCGCCAAACGCAATTGTCTTTTGCCAGAGGTCTCAGTGCTGACCACAACCCAGGCGCTCAATCGCGTGTCAATGAAAGGCCTATTTTTTGTCTCGATGCGGAGGGTGATCAACACGCCATCTGCGTGTAGAACCGTTTCATTGACCATGCCAATCTTCAGTCCTCGAACCATAACCGGATCCCCGATTTCAAGACCGACCGCATCGGAGACCAACAAACTAAACTCAAATGGCTTATTTCGAGGGTCCAACGTACTATAGTACCCAAATGCGGCGAGACAAGCCAAGGCAGCGACCCCCATCATCAAATTCCGGATTCCCCTCAAAATCAGTCTCCCATTTGGACCCAACCGACACGGAACGACCGGCTCATCTGCAGATTGAGATACCCGGCACGACCTGTCGGCTGTCTGGTTTTGTCAAAAGACACACATGACCCTGTCATTTATTCCACACAATAAAGCCAATTACCTAAGATTTGCAGCGCCAAATTGAATGGTATGAAAATACTGGTTAGAGCCGGGCATCAAGTCTCCTTGAAAGGCATTTCATTTGTACCTTCGCTAAACGGGTGTGCTACCGTGACCGCTATTCGAAGTAGCAACAGGATTTCAATGAAGTCGCTCTTAATATCGACCGCGTTTCTGCTCTGCCTTGCATCCTACGGACTCGCACTCCCGAACCAATTCGCTCAGTCAGGCTACTTGACCGATGCGCGCAACGCACCTATCCAAGGTGCAGTGAATATCCGCGTACTGATCCATGACCGCGAATCCCCCAGAAACGCTGAACTTTTATTCGAAGAACTCCATCAAAATGTTGAGGTTGAGTCAGGTTGGTATTTCATCCATGTTGGCGCCAATAGAAATCTGAGTAATGACCTATTCTTGCGAGATGGCCTGTTCTTCTCGGTCGCTGTCGATGGCGGCCAAGAAATTCTACCACGGATATCCCTTGGTCAAGTCCCTGCCGCATTCATTTCCAATGTGGCCCTCAATGTCATCGGTGATATCGAACCACGCAGCGTGAGCATCGGCGGGCAGGTTGTGATCGACTCAACCGGACGCTGGGTTGGTGCCCCAGCCGGACTCGCTGGACCCGTCGGTCCGCCGGGGCCGCCAGGCCCAGCTGGACCGAGAGGTGCTCAAGGTCCAGCGGGCGAAGCCGGGATTGGCGGCTCCGATACCGCAGCCCAAGTCCTGGACAAGTTGAGGACGGTTGATGGCCAGGGAAGCCGGATCGACGCCGACCTCTTGGATGGCTTCGACAGCACCGACTTTCCAAGAACGGCGGCTCAAGTCCTTCAACGTGTAAGAACCGTCGACGGGTCAGGCAGCGGCATCGATGCGGATCGGCTCGATGGCATCGACAGCACCCAATTTGTACAAACCGCCGAACACGTGCGAGATCGCCTGCGCACAATCGATGGCGAAGGGTCGGGCGTAGACGCGGATCGGTTAGATGGACTCGATAGCCGAGATTTTGTTCGAACCGGAGACGACATCATTGACCGAATTCGAGAGGTCGACGGCACCGACTCCAGGTTAGATGCAGACCGCATCGATGGATTAGACAGCAGCCAGTTCATGCGGACCGACCAGAATACCGGCACCCTGGGCAACCTCTCTGTCAGCGGTGCCGTCACGGCATCTCATGTGCGGTTACGAGCTGAGGGGACTCTCGCAGTTGGTTTGGACCAAGCACGCGCCGAAGTGGACGTAAATGGGCGTGTTCGCGCTAAATCCCTTGTCCTCATCCCCCAAGAAAACCCACCTGCCGACCCCGCCGCTGGCCAAATGTATTACGACAGCGCTGAGCGGACGTTAAAAGTCTTCAATGGCGATGAATGGGTTGCGTTAGGCGCAGCGCCTCCCGACCCCAATCAAGCTCGTATTCAAGACTATACAGACCGAATTCGGGGCCACGGACCAGTGGCTTATTGGCGCTTGGACGACGCCGCCGGACCCGCACTCGACAGTTCGGGAGCTGGCCATCATGGTCGCTACGAGGGCAATGTGATTCGGGCCGTAGAGGGCGCCATCGGACCTGGCGCCAATTTTAATGAAGCGGGCTACATCGATACACCCGTGGGCTTGAATGACCTGATCAGAAATGAGACAAGGGCAGCGGTGACAGCCGTCATTAGGCTGCCAAACGATTATACTCAGGTCCACGACCGGCCATTTAGGTCAGGTCACCATGTTTGGTCGACTTGGGCCTATTGGCAAGGCGTGAGCGTCGGACAAATCGGCGGCATATCCGGCGTCCATTTTTGGAGTTTTTATAACGGCAGTAACGAATACCGCATCAGCATCGCGGCGCGGGGTGGAACTTGGGCACATGTCGCTTGGGTCTACCGGGGCAATCAATTCTGCGGATACGTCAACGGGTTGGGCCAATGTGTCAATGCGCCATTGCCCATCGAACGAAGTGTAAATCGACTCTTCAACATTGGCCGCTACCACCAAGACCAGACATTTCCACCACCGTACCCCTCGGTGATTCAACATGTCGCAGTGTTCAATCAATCGCTCACCATTGAACAAATTAGAGAACAGG
>MDTC01200060.1_pt1 | contig 19712 bp, 14 predicted proteins | sample 811181 | NCBI WGS metagenome assembly MDTC01 (sample SAMN05326644, study PRJNA326480) | marine metagenome | isolation source: seawater | place: Pacific Ocean: North | collected 2011 | reverse complement strand
CTGCGGCGACCCGGGCGTTCAAGCCCCCCCAAAATGCACCGCCTATGACGCCGTCAACAAATGCCAGAATTGCATCATCTCCTTTTGGTGATTCCTCCACGCTACTCAATATCCGCCCGGCATGCCTGAATTCACAATTCACTCGCAGCCCTTCAGCACCGATGTTCACGCCCGAGCGATATCGACGCCCAATCCCGGCCTGCGCGACCCAAGCCAGAGGGACAGGCATCGCATACGTGATGGTGAGCGTCCCATGGCCAAACCGGTGCCCTCGGCTATGAGTCCCCAGCGCGACAACAGCGGCTGGGACTTTCGCCTTTGGACATTCCAGAAGCCTCCCAAGGCAGCTGCCACCGGACAGTTCTGCTTCACAATCGCCATTGAACCAGAAAGTCTGCCTACCCCTACGTCGACTTATGAACGCTGTTGAGCGGTCAGATTTCAGGATTGCTAAGGCAACAGCTTTTCGCGAACTCAGGCTGCCCTCAGGCGCCAACTCATTAAGACCGAAATGACGCGCAAGCCGCCGAGCTGTACGCCTTGCCTCGGCCAGACACTGCTTATCAAAGACGTCTTGATCCAAAGGCGTCTTACCTAAGAGTTGCCCTATCCCGAGATAATCACACCCGTCTTTAAGGTAAGTGTACTCCTCAATCGCAATCTGAGGCTTCAAGTACGGCCGTCCGGAGACCAGCCCTGACGTCAAAATAACCATTGACTCCAGGCAAGCTGCGTCACGGCTGCCCACCAACCACCTGGCCAACTGCAGGTCGATAGGAAGCGCCACCATCGCTTCCCCAATGGGCGTAATCTCGTTCGCCTCTGAAATGGCACCAAGCTCTTCCAGCTCAGCGTGCGCTGCTTCGATGCTGTAAGCCGGCGGCGTATCCAGCAATTGACACGAGTTGATATCAAGACCCATGGACGCCAAGTTCAGCAGAAGCGGCGTCACGCTCTCCCTTAACACTTCGGGTTTTGTTTTGGGCTTGAGCTGCCCACGTTTGGACCAAAGACGGATGGAGACCCCCGGCGCGATCCGGCCCGCACGCCCAGACCGCTGCTCGGCACTGTCGAGGGCGATCGGCATGAGCGCTAGCTGCCCTCGGCCATTGCGATAGAGTGTCTGACGAACAAGGCCTGAATCGACCACACATGTTATATTCGGCACGGTCAGTGAGGTCTCGGCCACATTGGTCGAAAGGACCACTCGTTTTGATGTGCATGGCTCAAAAACTTGGGACTGTTGAGACATGCTCAGGTCGCCATGAAGCTTGATAAACTCGATGCCATCCAGACGTCTGTCGAGCCGACACGCGTCGTAGACAGCTGACATTTCACCTTTCCCTGGCAAGAAAACCAAGCAGTCGCCATCCAAGTGAACAAATTGGACCAATGCCTCTCGCACCCGGTCAACCAAACCGTTACTCGAAGGCAAGGTCTCTTCGCCCAAATATCTAACAGAGACAGAATGGAGCCGTCCCTCTGAGTGCAAGTGCTGACCCCTTATCGCGCGCGCGATGCGCTTTGCATCAATTGTCGCAGACATAATACACAAAGACGTCTGGCCAGACGTGACTAGAGCACCAAAAAGCAAGTCTAATTCCATACTGCGCTCGTGGAACTCATCGATGATGACCATTCGGTAAGCAGTCAGAGCTGGATCGCGCCTTAACTCATTAATGGCCACCCCTGGGGTGACGAATGAAATTAGTGTCTCTTCGGACCTCCGCCGCTCATCGCGAACTTGATAGCCTACGGCTGCGCCAACCTTGCAGCCATAGAGCTCGGCCACTCGGCTCGCCAAAGCCCGACAGGCTACCCGCCGAGGCTCGACCACAAGCACAGGTCCCAGTCTAGCTGCCCAAATGGGCACCCGGGTCGACTTGCCTGACCCCGTTGGCGATGTGATGACCAAATTATGAGCGCCCGCTAGAGACGTGAATTGGTCGTACAGTTTATCTATCGGGAGTGGCTTCATCTCAGGCGCTATAGAGGCCATGGCCAGCTGTCCGAAAATGGTGCAATATGATCGCTCGAAGACACAGAAAGGCACGCCCTGGAGAAGACAGTTGGATAGACTCAAAGATACTGAAACAGAACTCGTGAGAGGTCAACGATCACAGGGGACAGCCTGGGCCCTACCCCTCTTGACGGGGGTGTCATGGTCTCTGTTTTACACCCTGCTGCACGTCGGCAACCACGCCCCTAGCTCCCTTAAAGGCGTCATTTATCTTGGGCAAAGCTACTACGCGTTCGGTGCTGCGATTGTCAGTCCACTCGTATTCCTGCTGACTTTTATAGTCGTGACCACAGTGCGCTTCACGGCCCAACTCGGCGCCATCTCCACGATACACTGCTGGAATCAAATCCAGAAACCCTACCTACTCCCACTCCTAATGGTTCTGATCCTGCCAGAGATGCTGACCTACCTCTTCTTTGGCTTTGAAGGTGTTAATAAAGTCGCGCCCTACCTCGGCGGCGCGGCGGCGCTGATCATTTCATTTGGCGTGTATCGAGTCACCAAACGCCTTGGCGCCAATACAGTGCGGGCTTTTTTGGCAACCTTCCTTGCTGCAATCCTACAAGCTTTGCCTGCAGGGGCACTACTTCGTTGAAGTTTCTCAATTGAGGATGTCTAATCAGATCACATTGCGAGCTTTACAATAAACACCTCATTCTAAAAAGGGCCAAGCATGTCCATCGAGACGATTTTGAGTGAAACGGACAAAGACCGCCGAGTAAAGGTCGCCATCGCCGATGTCGATGGCATTTTGCGAGGCAAGTTTATCCACATCGACAAGTTTAGGTCTGTCCTGGAGAAGGGATTCGGCTTCTGCGATGTCGTACTGGGCTGGGATATGGCTGATGAATGCTATGACAACGTGTCGCTCACAGGCTGGCATACTGGCTATCCTGATGCTGAAGTCCGGCTGGACCCGGACACGTTTCGCAGAATCCCATGGAACAACAACCTCCCCTTCGTCTTGGGTGAGTTCGTCACTGGAGATGGCTCTCCACACCCAATCTGCCCTCGTCAACTTTTACGCAAGATCATCAGGCGTGGCCAAGACCTCGGCTTTGAAAGCCGTTTTGGACTAGAATTCGAGTGGTTTAACTTTTTGGAGACCCCCGCGAGCCTACATGAAAAAGGCTTTCGCAATATGACGCCGATCACACCTGGCATGTTTGGCTACTCGGTGCTCCGCACGAGCCAAAACGATCCATTTTTTGAGGACCTGATGGCAGACCTTGAGGCTTTCGGAGTCCCGCTCGAGGGTCTTCACACCGAGACGGGGCCTGGTGTGACGGAAGCGGCCATAATGAATACGGATGCACTCCAGGCGGCTGATAGGGCTCTTCTGTTTAAATCTGCCACGAAGGAGATCGCATACCGACACAACATCATTCCTACATTCATGGCAAAATGGAATCACGACCTTCCAGGCTCGTCAGGCCATATGCATCAGAGCCTTTGGACGGCCGGGCAGAACGCCTTTTATGATCCCGCCAGGCCCTTTGGCATGAGTAAGGTTTTTGAGCATTATCTCGCCGGTCAGATCAAACTACTACCGGAAATTCTACCCATGTTCGCTCCGACGGTGAATAGCTTTAAACGGCTTGTTGAAGGCATGTGGGCCCCAACACGGGTGACCTGGGGGGTGGATAACCGAACCGTTGCCCTCAGAGTCATTAGCGGGAGCGCTAATTCAACACGACTAGAGACGCGGGTCGGCGGAGCTGATCTTAATCCCTATCTTGGAATTGCCGCAGCTCTGGCCGCAGGGCTCTATGGAATCGAGAATGAGTTGCCCCTGGAGACGGAGCGGGTCACTGGGAACGGCTATGAAGCTGACGCCGTACACCTGCCGCGTGACCTTGACGCCGCAGCGGATGCAATGTCTAACTCAGCCACTGCGCGCTCTCTTTTCGGTGATGATTTTGTGGACCATTTTGTGGCGACTCGACGCTGGGAAGCGAGGCAATATCGATCAGTCGTTACGGACTGGGAATTGCAGCGTTATTTTGAATTAGTATAGCTCGGCTGACCAATTCAAGGGGTTGAGCATAGTGAGAGCAGATTGACCCGTTTCCATGGATCGAACTTGGAGCTTTTGACACATGAGTACCTTTGAACTCTTTAACCCTGCCACCGGACTGGGTTTTCGAAAATTGCCAGCTGATACTGGTGCATCGATTAATGACAAACTCAAAAAGGCGCGATCTGCACAGACTCAGTGGGCCAAAACCAGTCTTGCGGATCGACTTGATTGCCTGCGCCGGTTCAACCGCGGTTTGGAACAAAGAGCCGATGAGTTGGCCATCACCATGTCGACTGAGACGGGCAAGCCCGTCTCACAAGCTAGAAACGAAATCCTAGCCACGCCAGGTCGGATTAACTACTTCATCGAGAACGTGGAGCGGATGTCCGCTAGCAGGACTCCACTGGTCAATGGTTCGCCGGGGGGGCTGCCTGGGCAAGGCGCGATGCAGGAGAGTGTGACATACGACCCGCTTGGCGTTATTGCGAATATCTCCGCTTGGAACTACCCGTATTTCGTGAGCAGTAATGTCTTCGCACCGGCCCTGCTCTGCGGAAACGCAGTGCTCTATAAGCCGTCTGAGTGCGCGACCCTGACCGGGCTTGCAATCCAAGCCTTACTCCATGAATCCGGGATCCCAGAAGACGTGTTTGCGATTGTCCTGGGTGCAGGAGATGCCGGGCGTTCATTACTGGAGGCGGATATCGACGGTGTCTTTTTTACGGGGTCACATGACACCGGCATGAAGGTCGCCTCAGCAGCGGCCATGAAGCTAATCCCCGCACAACTTGAGCTCGGCGGCAAGGACCCAGTGTATGTTGCGGATGATGTCGATCCCACTGCCGCAGCAGAGGAGCTCGCCGAAGGCGCATTCTATAACGCGGGGCAAAGCTGCTGCGCAGTCGAGCGGATTTATGTCCATCGAGCGGTTTACTTCGCGTTTCGAGCGGCGTTTATTGAAGCGGTAAGAAAATTCCGAATTGGCCCACCTGAGGCGCCCGAAACCTTTATCGGGCCCTTGACTCGAGAAAGCCAGCTGGCCGTACTGGACGAACAGGTCTCGGACGCTGTCGCCAAGGGAGCCACTCTCATGCTGGGAGGCCGCAGGGCCGAGATGCGTGGGTGGTATTTTGAACCCACTGTTCTATGCGATGTGAATCACGACATGCTGGTCATGAGGGAAGAGAGTTTTGGGCCGATAATCGGTATCCAAGAGGTTGCATCTGACGATGAAGCGGTGGCTCACATGGACGATACGCGCTACGGGCTGACTGCAGCCGTCTATTCAAAGGACCGGGCACGGGCTGTCAACATCCTGGCTCAGGTTTCGAGTGGAACGTCATATTGGAATTGCTGTGACCGGGTGAGCCCAAACGTGCCCTGGACAGGCCGCGGCCATTCCGGTCTTGGTTCCACATTGTCTGAAGAAGGGATTCGGGCTTTTCTGCAGCCGAGAGGGTGGCATCTCCGGTCTCCTGCCTGACTTAGAAAAAAATGTGAATTGTTTTCATAAAGGCCCGTCGGTCAGTCCGTAATAACGAAATTCACGGAGTCTGAAATGAAAACTCTAACACTGAGCATCGCACTCATATCCTTAACGATAGCGGGCTGCCACCGAATCGAATCGCACAACGTACCGACTCACGCACTCGAAGCGGACATCAATATCTACAGCTACGACGGCCTTTCCAATCAGGTGGAGGCCAATATTAGATTGCGTGACGACCCTTTTACCTACGTTAGACTGTCCGTAGGAGACTCCTTAGTCGCCGCGTCCGATAGCGATCTTCAGACCATGTTCCCCACAGGCTACGGCTACCAAGCCCAGCTATCAAGCATAGGGGCCGAAGAGCTGATTCAGATAGGCTTTCATCGCAACGGCTTTGCGTCCGCCCTCAACAGCCAGGTCCAAATGCCTGCCCCATTTCAGCTCTTCCTGTCCAGTGAGGCTGGTGTAGACACTGATCTTCTCTTCATCGAATGGGACACCCTGACCGATGAGCCAATGGACATCAACCTATCAGGACCATGCATTCTTCAGGAAACATTTACCATCGACGGATTGGCCAGCGAAGGGCTTTTCATCATTGATAGCGCCAACCTAATGATGGATGACTACTGGGTGGGTGAAGAGTGTGGAATCGATGTGACCGCCACACGGAGTCGGCGCGGCATCATCGACCAGGCACTCTGGGGTGGGCAGATTAATGGTATCCAAAGTCGAACCGAGACATTCTACGTCTATCGCTAGTTTTCTTTTGCGAAATGCTCGAGAACCGATGGTGCGTTCTCGCGCAGATAATTAAAGACTGCCCGGCGAAGCAGCTCCCTCTGCACCAAATCATCCTGTTGCAAACCAGACACAAGCTGACCAGAAAAGCCACCCCACTCGTCCAGGGTGGCTTTGCGTCGGACCAAATCCTTTGCCGCACTAAAAAGCGCCCTATTTTGCGAAGACATGTAAGTCTCTGAGCCGTGCCGATCGGACAATTCAAAATAAATCCCTATCTGAACCTGCCCTGGCAACGCCGTCGGAACGGGGGCGCCAGCACGCACCCAAAGCCCCAGCGACCCAATGCTGTAAAAGATGATGGCAAGTGCTACTCCGCCTAAAACAGGTGACAGTCGGCGACTTGAAGGTGATGTGTGGGCAGGCTTGATCACGAGACCGAGGCCGATCCCTGTAGCCAATCCCGCAAAGTGGGCGCCATGAGCCACGCCACCGATCAAGAGCCCAAAGACCGTCGTATAGAGTGTCCACTTGATCATTTCATCACGTATGTAACGCCCTTGCGCCGTCCCCGAGCGGTGGCCGAAAATCAAAGCAAGGCCTATCAGACCAAATACGGCCCCTGACGCACCGATGGTCCACCCAATGGGCAGCACGGGGCCAGGGAATAAAAGCTCCGGCAAGACAGCCGCAACGATGCCCGCGGCGACCCATGTAAATAAGAATCTGGCGGACCCAAATGTTTTTTCAATCAATGGGCCGATCTGCATCAGGACAAAGGCATTGAAAAAAATGTGCATGAGGCCACCATGCAAGAGCGTGTAGGTGAATGCTCGCCATGGCTGGGCCCCTAACGTGAACACTTTGTTGGTCGCCCCAAGTTCGTAGTGATCAAGCCAGCCCGTCGGCCTCATGAGCCCGCCGCTGCCATAACGCAATTGGACGATAAACATGCCCAAAACAAGAAATAGGATAAAGACGTTGGCGGGCGCTCCACTGCTCGAGCCGAGACCTACGTAGCGCAGGGCTTTACGAATAAAATGGGGCATGATTTGACGACGGCCACACCGGTGGCAGACCTTGTCTTGCCCAGCGATCAGAAGCTGTCCGCAAACACAGTTATAGCGCAAATCACGGGCGCGCGCCCCTTCGCTTACAACGCGCTCTTTGACGTGTTTGGGTGCCTTCAGTACACTTCGGACCTTCCATTCAGCCTGGACTTTAGAGGCGCCCAAAGCTCGATAAAAGTAGTACAGTATGCGGTACCAAATACTCTTCACTGGATAGGATCCTTTTTTTGACAGCCGATCAACGTGAGCGCTGCCAGTTAAACAAGGTTGAATCTACGGGTGCAAGCCCCTTTGCAGGCCGATCAAAACAAATAACACAGCCATTGTCTAACGTGATAGTCTCCGGCCATGATTAAGCCTCAACATATAGACGACCGAGGCCAAGCACGGATGGTGGATGTCGGTGATAAAGCGGCCACCAGACGTAAAGCTGTGGCCGCGGGTCGGGTGACCCTATCGGCGGACGCATTCGAGCAACTCGAGGGAGACTCGCTGGGCAAGGGCGATGTATTAGCAGCAGCGCGCATTGCCGGCATCATGGCCGCCAAACGCACATCGGAGCTGATTCCGCTGTGCCACCAAGTTGCCCTCACGTCTGTAACCATTGAGTTGATCCCGGAACACTCAAGCAATTCTGTCATCATAGAGGCGACAGCCATTGCGATGGATCAAACCGGAGTGGAGATGGAGGCGCTTACAGGGGTCAGCATCGCGGCACTCACGATTTACGACATGCTAAAATCAGTTGATCGGTCAATTCGAATCGAAGGGATCGAACTCGTTGAGAAGGAAGGCGGCATGTCGGGGCACTACACTCGGCCCATTCGCGTTGTTCAGAAAAGCGGCCCGATACTACCGCCTCCAGCATACATCAGTAGCACGAACCAAGGCTCAGTTCAGGACGTCCCTGTTCCGCCCATTTTCGAGAGTGAAACCAGGCGAGATGAACTTCCAACGCCGAGCCCCGAGAGTGTAGCGATGGCCAATCTTGTCCAGCAACTGGACCCGACAGATGAACGATTGGCCGATTTCTTACTTAAAGCCCCCCTCTCCAGCGCATACATGCTGGGCGACCTTGACGGTCCCTATGCCGAACATTGTCAATGGTATGGCCTTGAGGATTCAGATTTGGCTGCAGTCTTGCTGCTCTATTCGGGATTGAGTATGCCTGCTGTACTCACTAAGGGCGACCCGTCAGACATTGAGGCGCTACTCGCAGCCGCCAAGGATGATCTACCTCGCCGCTTCTATGCTCATATTCGAGATGAGCATAGACGGCCGGTTGAATGCTTCTACCGCTTAACTGAAATAAAGCCCATGCTCAGGATGGCGCTCCAGAAAAAAGATTATAGCCCACTAGAGACAGAGAAAGCAGAGGTGCTGAGCCATCGTGACACAGGCGACATCATGATGCTCTATCAACATTATCCTGATAACTTCTTTGAGCCAGCCCAGCTCGATACAGGCCTGTACTATGGCGTACGCCAGGACGACAAACTGGTTAGCGTTGCCGGCCTGCATGTCTTCAGTGAAAAGTTTAACATCGCAGCCATCGGTAATATTGTGACTCACGCTGACTATCGCGGCAAAGGGCTTGCGTCCGTTTGTGTCGGGTCTTTACTGGAGTCTCTATTCAAGCGAGTGGACAATGTGGCTCTGAATGTGAGCCCCAACAACAGCGCGGCCATCTCTTGCTACCGGAAGTTTGGATTTTCCGAACTTCATCCGTTTCTTGAGGGCTGGGCCACCCTTCGCTGAACGCTGTTCAAGCCTGGTTGGGGTCCCAGAGAACCTCGGACTCACCCAGCGCATGTGTGGCGGCACGGCTCCAGACAAAGAGGGCATCACTCAGACGGTTCAGGTACTTAAGAACCATCGGCTCGACATCATGCTCTTGATCTGCTTCAACACACATCCGCTCGACACGCCTGCATACCGTACGGGCCAGGTGAAGCTCAGAATTGATACGGCATCCCCCGGGGAGAATAAAGCTTCTCAATCCAGGAAGCGCCTGGTTGTGACGATCCATAGACTCTTCGAGCCAATCGATATCAGACTTGGTCACCTGGGGCATGGTCGGCAACAAATCTTCGGGCAGCGTAGCTAACACTGTGCCGAGGTTGAAAAGAGCATGTTGAACCCTAAGAAATTCAGCCGCCAAATCAGCCAGCTCAAGCTCCAAACAAGACGTTCGGGCTAAACCAATCAGGGAGTTTAACTCGTCAACCGTGCCATAACACTTGATGCGCCAATTGGACTTGAGGGCCCTCTGCCCGCCAACCAGCTGGGTCGAACCGCCATCGCCCTTCCGTGTATATACCCGGTTAATGGCGAGCTGAGGCTCAGCGAACCTGTCACTATCGTTAGACATTTCTGCCACTCCAACGTCGTCTAGTAAAGCATATGATTAAACAGGCTATCCCTGCGGTCAGCCCTAGGGGCTGTTCACCTTGACTTGTGCACCCGCCGGATGAACCACCGCTGTCTGAGTCGCCATCACTGCCTGGCGTCCCCGGGTCCATCTCATCGGGCCTGGCGCCCTCACAAACAAAGCGCGGTGAATCATCTCGACCTTCTTGGCATTGGCCAAACCGAGGCGTGATTTCCAAGCAGCCCCAGCCATTTGGGCAACACTCAGTCTTGGTGCAGTTCTGAGTGCAGTAGCCGGGCTCTACGACGACCTGGTCCACGATCTCAAAATCAGCACAGATTAAGTCGCCGCTGCATGTTGGCCTCTCCCAAGGTCGCTCAGGGTTAACCCAGCACTCGTCGCCGATATTGCGTTCACCCGATGTCGGAATTCGTCTGCAGGCCGTACCAGAGGGGTTAATATCCACACACTGGAAGCCCGCCTCGCACCCCATGTTTTCACAGGGTCTCGTGCAATATGAAACCGGGCGCCCGGTGGTCTCGTCAATGTTTGTCGGGTCGTTCAGACAGAATAGGCCGTCTGCACAAAAGCCTCTGTCGGTACAAGGTGCCCCGAACTCCGGCAGCGGTCCCTCCATGTCGGCGGTCCCTTGCGCACAAATACTTCCACCGTCCTGAAGTGCAACGCAAAAGTAGCCGGTCGGACACATCTCGCCTGTACAAGGCCCGGTGCAGTACAAGCTGTTGCTATCGTTCACACAGACCAAGCCCTGCTGACATTGTCGTCCCTGCCCGCAGTCCTCTCCAAAGCCAGCCAGATTCGCCCTCGGGTCTTCACCTCGTACACAGGCCCCACCGCCACCGCCAGAGAGATATGCGCAATAGTACCCTGCGCCGCAGCTTTCTTCGCCTGGGGTGCAACTTCGGGAGCAATACAGATCTCGTCCATCATTGAGGCAGAAGAGATCATCCTGACAGCGTTCATCAAAACAGGTGTCTCCAAAGCCGGCCGTTCCCGGCATGACCTCAGGCTCCATGTCGGGCTCAGGAATCTCACCTCCACTGGGATAGAGAGAGCAGACACCATCAATATCGTCAGCGCCGAGTGAACGCCCACTGGCATCGCCTGGCCCAGTGGATGGCCACATCGTTGACCCCGCGATGTTGCTGTGTCCAAGGCCCAATGCATGGCCAACCTCATGGGCCGAAACAGACGCCACGTCCGTGCCCCCGCGATTGCCCGCCCCGGTGGGCACGTCAGCCCAACCGTGATGAAATCCATTAAACTTGATATCAGCATCCTGAAGGGCGTTTTGGAGCCCGCCAAAAACCGTTGATGTTATGGCGAGCGCGGCCGGCGAATCGTCCCACGACCCCTCTCTCCAGCTGACCACATTTTCTCCATCAGAGTTGCCCCAGGTATCATTATCGGTCCGACCCCCGTATTGCCAGACGAGGAAAGAACAACTGATATCCGTCCATGCATCATACCCCAAGTTTACCGCCGCAAGGCACTCAGGATCAGTCATATCGTCGGACAAACTTCGGTTGACAACATAGGACACCGTCTCCCCTCGACTGAGCCTCCATTTAGCCCCTGTGAGATCAAACGCCGAACCGGACAACGGCAGGAGAAGGGACATGGAAATCACAAACGCTCTCATCGCACCCTCCTCTCGCCCGATCCAAATGGAGCGGCTGGTGGCTGAACGAGACCGTCTTTCAAGTTAAGCAGAATCGGCTCCCGGGCGGGCCGTCGACCCGCGATGATATCCAGAACCTGTGACAATGGGAATACGACGACATCGTCTGGCATCCCAGCTAAAGTCACAACAACGGACGGGCCCCCGACTAGGTTTAACCCGTCCAGAGAGCGTTTGGCGTAGACAACACCGGGCGCATGAGGGAAGCTGACCAGAGAGAACTTTCCCTGACCCAGCCCATTGACCACAAGCCGTCCAGGCGATACCTCCTGGAGGAAGACCAGAACTCTCTCCCCAGGGACAAATTGAGCCTGTCCGGGAATGTACTGAACGATTCGCCGATCACCCGCCCCAACAGATCCGCCCAAGCGAACAAGGGTGACGCGTGGACGCTCTTGGCCAAGATGGGTCTCTTCGACGGAAATGACAATCGTCTGCTCCACAAACTGTCGGGCTGCACCGGCGCGACTTTGAACCGAAAGCACTGTGCCTGAAATGATTAAGTGAGACGTATTCGCCAGTTCAACAAGGGGCAGTTTTTTAACTGTCGCAGCGTCTCCAGCCGGCGCAAACACAAGCAGTATGCACAAGAACAAAAATCGATTCATCTAAACCTCCCACCAACCATCATGTACGCCCAGCTCCGCTCGCTTTCACCCTCACGGGCTCAAACGGGATTTGAACAACTCGGCTGCAAGCGCTTCATACCGCTGTGCTTCTACATCATCCTCTGTGCGAAGGATCCGTGCAAGGGTTCGATAGGCCTGAGCAAGTTCTAATGGCTGCTCCACCGCCGACAGATGCTCAACAGCACCATTTAGATGCATTAATGCATCAGAAATCTGGCGCTTGGCGAAAGCCACTTCGCCAAGCACACGAAGGGCGCCACCAATGTTTGTTCCATCTCCTCTTTGTCGAGCCAGCCGAACGGCCTCACTCGATGCAATATGCGCCGCGTCATAGTCGTCCTGTGCTAACCTAATTTCGGCCATTGTCCGCCAAGCGTCTGGCAGCAGATACGATGGCCCTTGGCCTTGCTGGCAAAGCTGTATTGCTCGCTCAACGTATTGCGATGCATGGATAAAATCAGCTCGCTTGAACAGGACCTCACCCAGATTAGCGTAACAAACCGCCACGTTCGCGTGGCCGGCGATTTCCCATATACGAATGGATTCCCTTAGGAAGCCCTCCGCACGCTTGAAGTCGCCCAATTCACCATATAACGATCCAAGGTTCACATAGGTATGAGCTAGAGCAGCACGATTGCCTGCCTTAGCGCTAATGCGAAGCGCTTTTTCATACCATTTTACAGCTTGTAAGCCATCACCCCCCTTGTGGGCTACCATACCCAAATTATTGTAGGCCGAGCGCATTCGATGAGAATTGCCGGCCTCTTCAAACGCAGCCAATGCAGCTCGAAAAAAACGCTCAGCACCACCATAGTCTCCCAAGCCATATGCAGCCACGCCCCGTCCATTTATAGCCAGACCAACTAAGGCCGGCTCAGAGACGTGTCGACCCTGCAGAAGCACATCAAATTCGTCAGCCGCCCCCTTCAGGTCGCCTGCGACGTATTTAAGCCAAGCACTATACCGATCTAAGCGAAAGATAAGCTCTTGACTGGCGTCTCCGTCAGATGACCCTAGGACGCGTCGCGCCTCATTAATCAATTCAACGCTTCGGAGCCGCTGCCCTAAATGTTCGAGATTTATAGCTCGGCTGAGCATCCGGCCAGCACGCGTGACAGCATTATCAAGACTGCATAACGAAATTGACTGTTCCCAAAGATTGTCTGCTGCCTCCAAATCTCCAGCGCTCGAGCTTAAGTCTGCTGCGATCGCAGTCGTTTCTCCGTGTTGACCCCTATCCAACAGGCCCGGTGCTTCGTCTTCTAAGTCGAGCGCACTTTTATAGCATTTCAGTGCTAGATCAGCAGCGGCGGCGGCTCGTGCTGATGCGCCCGCTTTAAGCCAATGGCTGATGCTGCGCTGGCCATCACCAGCGTGCTGGAAATGATAAGCCGCATCGGCCAAGTCCTCCGAATGATTCGGCCTCAGATGCTCCAGTCGCCAAAGAGCGGCTCGCCCATGCAGAGCACGTCGATTTTGGCTGTCAAGCCCCCTATACACCACCTGCTGTAGCAAACCGTGCTCAAACCGATAATTAATTTGCTGAAGTTGGCTGGTCGCTAACCGCTGCAGGAATCGTTCTGCAATCAACTGCCTCAAAAATTCAGACGCCGTTTCCGCATTGCCAATCAACGCGCTTAACCCATCACCGGAAAACTCCCGGCCTAAAACCGCGCAGGCCTGAAGCCCTGAGAGAAGAGTCTGTGGGATCCGGTCAAGACGAGCCTGCACAACGCCCTCGATGCCCGTCGGCAAAACACGATTCGAGCCATCCGCACGGTCGACAGCGAGCGCCAGTTCGCGCAGGTAGAGGGGATTGCCTTCTGCCCGCTCGATCACCGAATTGAGAAGACCAGGCTCAAGCCCCCCATTAACCTGAAGAATGAGGGCCTCAGCAGTCCGTCGATCCAGCGGCGCCAACGCATATTTGGCGACACCGTCAAATCGTCCCCAAGAATCAACAGCATCCACCACGCCTGGCCGAGCCGTAATCAGAAAGCGGACCCGAACCGGATCACACTCAGTTAATAGATAGCTGATCAGGCGCAGACCCGCTGCTGGCAGCCAATGCACGTCCTCGAGAACGACAAGAATCGGATGTAGTTGGGCTCGATTGTTAAGGAAAAAGCTGAGAGCGCCTGGAATTTGATCATCATGCTCTATTGGCGATTCGATGGCATAACCCATGAGAGCCAGCAACGGATTAACACGGTCGTCGAGACTCGGGCCCGCCAACGCCTCATCCAACAGCGCCTCGATAGACACTGCATTGAGCCCAAACTCAGCACCCTCGTCAACATCAGCCCCTAGGGTCTCTCCTAACGCCGTCTTAGCAACCGCTTCATCAACGCCGTCCTCGAGCCCTGCTAGGGCCCTCACAATGTCGGCAAAAGGACGATAGGCTGCATCATTCCTGTATGCGGCTGCACGACCAAAGACGGGCCTCATAGCCCCTTCAACTCGGTCAGCATACGCATGGACTAAGTGCGACTTCCCTATTCCAGCGGACCCCGTCAACACTACGCCTCGACAATCGCCAGGGGCTATTTCCATGGTGAGTTTTTGGTCAAGCCATGCCAGCTCTTCACCACGCCCGATCAACGGTCGATCGGGCGTGAGCTGACTGTCTCGCAAGCCCGTCAAATAAATAGCGCCATCATCGCCCCGGTGTTCAAGCCGCGCTCTGGCTCCCAGTGCTTTAGCCGCCGTCGCCCCGATAGCGATGCCCAACGTCACCTGGCCTACATCTGACTCCAGGCGGTGTAAACACGGACTCCTCACGTCGACACCCACACTGACCACCTCGGCCTCAGCGACGCACATTCGAGTCTGCGGGAAGCATGCAGATATCTCGAGAGCCGCCTCCGCAGTGCGAACGAGGTCATTCTCAAAACTCACTGGGACGCCGAAGACCACCCTTAAGTTCCTTGTGTAGCCGGGCAGCAAGCGACCGCCTAAGGCGGCAACAATTCTTTTTACGCCACCGCGCCAAGCCTCGTAGGCCGACCCAAATGCCTCCAACTCTGAAGGCAGGACGGGTGGTGCTACAACCATAATCCCCGCACGCCGATGACCTGCCGGCAGCTGCCCTAAAACCCGACGCCGGAAATAGCGTACTTCAGGATCACCCGTGAGACCGTAGGCCATCCAAGCGTTATCACCACGTCTGGCCGATTGTTGACTGGCGCTCAACAGGGCCTCACCAACCGATGACCCACTCGCCAGGCCTTGATAGAAACCATCGGCAAAGTCAGCGCCACTCAGATCCGGAAGATCGACTCGAGTGCCAATAAAGTGTTCGGCCCCCGACTTCAGAAACTCCGACCTGATAGCCAGCCCGCCAGATGTGCACGCATTGGCAAACACGAGTCTGGGGAACCCGCCGCCCTTGACTGCCGCGATATCAGACGGGACCAATCGCCCATCAGAAAAACGCCATCCTCCAGGGTCATCCCCTATAGGCGGGTCCTCATGACCCGCAAAATGGAGCACATTGTATCGCCCGAGTAGGCGTAAAAAGTCAGATTTACGCATGGCTCCCAAGCGGAGGTCGCACGTATGGCCCCCTTCGCGACTGGCACCGGTGCGCACAAGAGCCTCCCCTTCATAGCGGGCGGCTGGTAAATCAGCTGCGGGGTCGGCAACGATAAGCATTCGGTCACCATCCGCGCGGTGAGCTTGCACTGCGCCCAATGGGCTGTCGATGGCCCCAAGGGCCCACTTAAGCCCGAGAAAAGTCAAGCCGTCATGAAGGAGTGACCACGGGATGGTATCGGCACGCCAGCCGGATACGGTCAACGTTCCCGCGCCACTTCGCAAGACGCGCTTTATGTGAAGCGGAAAAAGATGATCGAAGAGCAAGCGAGCATGACCCTCAAGCCGATTACTGTCTTTGCCCCGCACAACAACTCGCTCAGTACATCGAGCCAGCCCCGCCAACTCATCATCAACAAGCTGAAGCTCCAAATCATGCGGCCATTCAGCAACGACACGAGGCCCCGATTCACGTCGAGCGTGCATGATAAAGAGTAGCTGCCCGGGATCGGTCTCCAGAATATGAAGTTGTAGGGTCTGCATTGCCATAGGGCCACTATACTCACGAACAGGCCGTGGTGCATCTATTGTCAGCCAAAACTAAAAAAGGAAAGTGTGTAAGATCAGCGTTTATGGCCGTCTAGCAAATCAACGCGATGTCCAATTGGTGAAAATATGTGGCCAAAATACTTAAAAACGGTCTGTGCGGCTTTAATTCTAACCGCATGTGGTTTCACCAACGTGCCAGACCCAGGCACGATGACCGATGAGTCCTCCGGACGGGGGGGTGAGTTTGCCGACGCGGCCCCGCCCTCCGTAACCGCATACGATGCAGGTACTGATGACAACCAAACACAGCGAGATGGCGTTGATAGTGACGGCGCCATGGAGCTGGGCGGGAGTCGTAATTGCCCCGGAGCGGCTATGCCAGACGGTGGCTCAGCGGATCTTGGAGACGGGTCGGACGGAGCCATGCTTTATGCCGATGGCAGTCTCGGCAGCGATACCTCTATGGACGATGACCCCTGCGGTGACGCCGGTATTAACCCCTAATTGACATAGACCTGCTTCGAGGTCTAGCCATCGGCCTCCGTCTTGCGATACCATCGCATCGATGAACGACAACAAAAGTGATAGGGAAATACTCGAAGACTGCCTCCGCGGCGACCGTCAAGGCTGGAACGCACTGGTCGAACGATTTAGTCGATATGTGTACTTCTTAATCCAGGCGACGGCCAAACGGCATGGCACGACCATTGATGAACCCGAAGCGGCCGACCTCCATAACGATTTTTTTGTCGCGTTATTAGAGGATGACTACCGCCGACTAAGGGCGTTTAAGGGCAGTAATGGGTGCAGTATTCGTTCCTGGCTCAGGGTGATTTGCATCCGGCGTACAATTGATTCGCTCCGTAAGCGCCGGCGAACACTCTCTCTCACCAAGCGAGACGACGACGGTACCATCGAGCTTGTGGATCCCACCGGCGATCCACTCGATCAACTCATGGCTCAAGGTCAAGAGCGTCGCCGCTCGAAGCTTAGCGAGCTGACTGATAGGCTTGCTGCCGCTGATCGCCTCCTGCTGGAACTCTTATACGTACATAAACTCGGCGCGACTGAGATTGCATCGACCCTACGGATACAAAAGGGCGCGGTTTACACGAGAAAGACCCGGCTGATCAAACGGCTACACGCATTGGCGAAGGAGTCTGGCCTTGCAGACTGATTTTTTGTGTAAGGTCATCGTGTGCTTGCGTCTAGTGCGAAAGACACTTGCGGAGGCTTATAAATGACTAGGCAAAAATGCATCGATGATGAACTACTGGCAGCGTACTTTGATGGGCTGCTGACGGATGAACAGGAAGAGGCTGTACTCCGTAAAGCATTGACTTGTGACCGCTGTAAAGAGGCTCTCGCGGCCGTTGCGGTGATCGTCAACGAATCGGACGTCGTGCCCGCAGCGTTTAGTGTGCCAGAGGCGCTTACTGCATCGGCCGCCGCCCTTTTTGACCAGCGTCAGCCGTCGCACAGCGTGTACAAAATCGCTATCCAATGGCTCGAGGGCGCCTTGGCCCCGCTAAAGGGCAACCTGGCCCCAGATTACCAGACGATGCCGCTGACACGCGGCGCGGGACCGTCACCGGCCGACAGCTTCGATGAACTTCGATTTAATGTGACGCTTGGCAGCCTGCCGCTGGTCATCGATCTTGAAGTCGATGGGCCTCAAGAACTGGCCTTATCGGTCAAGCCAGTACACCCAGTCCCACCGGGAACACTGCTACGCCTGTCAGTCCATGGAGAGACGCGTGCGATGAGTTCACTGGCAACGGAGGGCGCAACGGTCTCGGCACTCGCGCCTGGTCGATATTCGCTCAGTCTCGAACAAGCAAATCGAAAATTGGGGGAAATGACCATTGAGCTGGTGCGCTAATAGAACCTTAATCTGGTGGCTGAAATAAAGGTGACCAATTAGCCGATTTTCCGAGTTGACACGGTGAGGACAACAAGGCACTATCCCGCATACCGAGCTGGGTCCGGGTAGCTCAGTCGGTAGAGCAGCGGACTGAAAATCCGCGTGTCGGCGGTTCAAATCCGTCCCCGGACACACTTAAACCTCGCTTCGGCGAGGTTTTTTTTTGCCTGATGACTCCTGGAGACAACCCATTGGTTTCAAATGAGCTTTCAAGGATTGCCAACGCATTACGGTCCACCTGTGAGATGTCACGGATCCTCAGCCAAGACGCGGGCTTGAGATCGATTGAGAAACAGGACACATCACCGGTCACCATTGCAGATTTAGCCGTCCAGATTGCGGTTCGACGTGTCCTGGACGATCACATTGGCACGTTCCACCTGGTTGCCGAGGAAAGTGGCGAGCAGCTAAGGGCTGATCAGTCGGGTCAGCTGACGCGCCAGCTTCAAACTGCGTTGCGTCCCCTTGGCTTAAACATGACTCGTCCGGAGATGATCGCAGCCTTAGACAGTGGCGACCATACGCCCAGTGGCCCAGGGCGCTATTGGGTCCTGGATCCAATCGATGGGACCAAAGGATTCTTGCGTGGCGATCAATACGCGATTGCCCTTGCAGAGGTCGTGGACGGCCAGGTGAGGCAAGGCATTCTCTGCTGTCCCGCTTTTCCTGGTTTCGGACGTGACGGGGTCATCGCACTCGCTGAAAAGACTAAGGGGGCATTCCTACAGACAGCCGAGGGCACCCGGACACTACAGGTCAACGAAAGACGAGAGTTCGCCGAGTGCGTCATGTGCGAATCCGTCGAAAGCGGTCATTCAGCACATGATTGGTCAAGCCGCCTCGCCGCCGAGGTAGGCCTTATCAAGCCCCCCTACCGATTGGATAGCCAAGCCAAATACTTTGCGTTGGCAGCTGGCCTCGGCGATATCTATCTGAGGTTGCCCACCAACCCGACCTACGTCGAAAAAGCCTGGGACCATGCGGCCGGAAAGCTTCTTGTCGAGGAGGCGGGCGCCGTGGTCACTGATGTGGATGGAAAGCCCTTAGACTTCTCCACTGGGCGCATGTTGACGGGGAACCGAGGCGTGGTTGTGGCCCCAAAAGCGCTCCAGCAACGATTGCTCGATGCATTGGCAGCAACCTAGTCGTCTTCGTCCGGGATCACCACAACAACATCATCCAACTCTGGATTGTCGAGTCCCGGGGTCAGACCAGCCTTCATGGATGGCTCCGGAGCATCATACTCCCCTTTGAGTGCCCGCGTTGCCGCAGCATGACCAGGGACCTCCAAAAGCACCTTCTTGAAGCAGTCCGAAGCCTTCGATGGCTCGGCGTTAAATTCATAGGCGAGACCGATCCTAAACAGCACCTCAGCGCGCTCGGCTGCCGTTTGGCCCGAACCGAAAAGATCTAACAACATCAATCCGTACGTGACAACTTGAGGCCAAGCCTGAGACGAATACGCCACGCGACCATATGCAGCCAGGAGTGCGAGAGACGGCTTACCCATCTTCACTGCATCTTCAAAATCGCTCATGCCGCCATCCAGGTGACCCAGTCCTTCATGACACAAGCCGCGGTGGTAATACGCATTGGCCATCTGCTTTTTCTTAAGTCGGCCCGACGTCTGAAGCGCCTCATTCAAAAGCTTCAAACCCTGATG
>MDTC01102760.1_pt1 | contig 19716 bp, 22 predicted proteins | sample 811181 | NCBI WGS metagenome assembly MDTC01 (sample SAMN05326644, study PRJNA326480) | marine metagenome | isolation source: seawater | place: Pacific Ocean: North | collected 2011 | reverse complement strand
TTTTATTAATTCTTTCAACAGCTAAGTTATAACCGTTTTGAGTGTGTACTCCGTTAGAAGAATATTTTCCTGTAAGAGATATAGCAGAACCTAACACTATGTATTCTCCTTCAACTTTTGCAAAAGATGAAGAGATAGTTGCTAATGTTAAAGTTATAGCTGAAATAAATATAGTAAATAGTTTTACTAGTTTATTCATTTTTCCCCCTTTGTTAATTAATTAATATTTTTAAATATTTAAACAAGAAATGAGGAAGATGACAACAGTAAGAATAAATTAAAAACTTTGTGTCACAGCGATATAAATTGCTATTATAATTAATACACACGCAGAGATTGTATTTAAAATCTTAGGATTTTCCTTTAACCCAACAGAAATTTTTTCCGCAGCAAAACCATAAATCATAAGAGTAATAAAATCTAAAATGACATAAGTAGACATCAAGATTAAAAATTGACTTAAATAATCAGATTTAAAATCTATGAATGAACTAAAAATAGTTCCAAAAAAAATAATAGCTTTTGGACTTAAGCCTGCAACTAAGAATCCGTCTTTGTAAAAAGAAAAATGAGATTTAGAATCTTTTATTCCTAGTTCAAATGATTTAATTTTTGCAGTATAGATATCATAAGCTAAATAAACTACATAAAGTATCCCTGTCCATTTTAAGATATTCAAAATTTCAGGATTATTTTTTAAAAAAGTACCTATAAAAAATACTACTAGAATTCCTTGACAAATATTTGCAGAGATATCTCCAAAAGCTGTCCAAACTGATCTTCTTAAAGTATAATTAAGAGTATGAGATACTATAAGTACTCTGGGGGCTCCTGGAGTAATAAATAAAAAAAGAATAATCTGTAAAAATATTAAAAAATCAGTTGGAAACATAATAAAAAAGATTATATAGAAATTGATGAAAAAAAGAAGTTTAATTCCACAAACAAAAGTTAAAAATCCAGAGCCAAAAAAAAAAGACGATAATTGGGTTATTTGGGCAGCGTGGGCTGATCGGATTACTTTTGAAGAGATAAGAGAAAAAACTGGAAAAACAGAATCAGATGTAATTAAGTTAATGAGAAAAAATTTAAAGCCAGGTTCTTTTAGGCTTTGGAGAAAAAGAGTTCATAATACTAGCATTAAACATAGAAAAAAATTTAAGCTTGGGCGAAAAAAACTCAGGGAAAAAATTAAAATTACTGATATATTTTAATTATGAAAAAAGTAACAATGTATACTGGCAATCCTTGTTCATTTTGTGAAGCAGCTAAGTCGTTGTTAAAAACTAAAAATGTTGAAATTGAAGAGCTGGATATATGGAAAGATCCTGTTAAAGCAAAAGAAATGTTACAAAGGACGAATGGTGCAAGAACTATTCCTCAAATATTTATTGGTGATCATTACATAGGGGGGAGTGATAAGCTCCAAGAAGCAAATCGAACCGGTGAATTAGACAAACTATTAGCGCCTTAATGAGAAGAAATTTTTTAAAATTTTTGGGACTATCATCAATTTCATTTTTTTTATTGCCTTTTGATCTTATTTTAGCTGCAACAAAAAAGCTATTAAATGAGACCTTAACTGATGAACAAAAAAATATTATGTTCAATGAAGGAACTGAGAGACCTTTTTCAAGTGAACTTAATCAAGAGAAAAGAAAAGGTTTTTATCATTGTGCTAACTGTGGCGCAAAACTTTTTGCTTCTACTTCAAAATTTGATAGTGGCACTGGATGGCCTTCATTTTCAGAAGCCTTGCCAGGAGCTTTCAAAACAAAAGTTGATCGTAAATTTGGAATGAATAGAACAGAATACCATTGTGCAAAATGTGGAGTGCATCATGGTCATGTTTTTAATGATGGTCCAAGTGCAACTGGAAAAAGATTTTGCAACAATGGTCTTTGTTTAATTTTTAAACCTTCCAATTAATATCTTTTAAAGTTGGCATTGAGTCTCCTGCACCTAACTTTGTTGTTGAAAGACCTGCAACTTTATTAGCGATTTCTAGACACTCTTTTATTTTTTTTCCTTTTAGTAGTGCAAATGAAAACCCTCCGTTAAAGGCGTCTCCTGCTCCCGTAGTATCAACTGCTTTATCTGAACTTGCTCTGATAAAAATTTCTTCCTTACCGTCAGAATAAAATAATCCCTTTTCTCCTAAAGTTATTATTACCTTTTTAACTCCCATATTTATCAATTTTTTAGCGCTAGCTTTTGCATCACTTTCATCATTGATTTTTACTCCGGTATAAAACTCAGCTTCGGTTTCATTAGGTGTAAAATAGTCAATCAACTTAAAAAAATCATTATTTAGCCTACAAGCAGGGGCAGGATTTAAAATATTTATTATGCCAAATTCTTTAGCAGCTTTTAAACAGTGTAAAGTAACTTCTACTGGAATTTCTAATTGTGTTAAAAATATTTTTGAGTTTTTAATTAAGTTTATATCAATTTCTTTTGTAGTTAAACTTGAGGGAGCCCCTCTAACAACTGTAATTGCATTTTTCCCGGTATTCCTATCAACATGAATACCTGCAACTCCTGTTTTGTGCTTATTAGAAATAATTATATTTGAAGTATCAATATTATCTGTTTTAAGTTTATCAATCGCAAGTTTGCCGTAATCGTCATCACCTAATTTAGAAATAAAACTTACTTTTCCACCCAATCTTGAAATTGCTATAGCTTGATTGCATCCTTTTCCTCCTGGTCCAATATTATAATTGTCACCTAAAATTGTTTCTCCAGTGCTAGGAATTTTGTTTCCTGAAAAGCTTATATCTGCAACGAAGATTCCAAGGACAGTTATATCGCTCATTAACCTAGACTAGTTAAGAAAGGAAACGTTGTCAAAATATAATAACTAATAACTTGAATTTGATTGGTTGCGATTAAAATTCCTGTTAATAATAATAAAACTCCACCTGTTTTAGTTATTCTATTATAGTATTTACCAAAACCTTTTTTAGAAATTAAAAAACTATTCATAAAATAACCAGACAAAATAAAAGGAATAGCTAACCCCAAAGAATAAAATGTAAGCAAAAGAATTCCTTTGCTTATGGATGCTTCTGTGGCGGATAAAGCCAAAATAGATCCAAGAACAGGTCCGATGCATGGTGTCCAACCGAAAGCAAAAGCTGCTCCAACTACAAAAGGAAATATATAATTATCCTTATACCCCTTTGTTTCTATCCGCTTTTCTTGATTTAAAAATTGAAAGTTTAACAAGCCTAACATTTGAAAAGAAAATAAAATAATTAAAATTCCAGCTGCAACTCTTAATTCATTAGAAAAAAATAATAAAATATTCCCAACTGCTGACGCTGTTATACCTAGGGCTATAAATACTAAAGAAAATCCCAAAGAAAATAAAATTGTTTTATATAATACTACAGTCTTATTTTGATCTATTTCATTTAAGTTTTTACCAGTTATATATGAAATATATCCCGGTATAATTGGTAATACGCAAGGAGTTAAAAAACTTATAAACCCTGCACCAAAAGCAAATGCTAACTTAATTATCATATGTTCTTTATATTTGCCTTTGCTGTCTCTCGCAATTACAATATTTACTCATGATAATTAAATATATTGGTTTTTTGTTTACTCTATTATGGTCTTATACCTTTATTAAAGCTCAAGGTATTTTCAAAAAAGGGTCTGGTATTTTAATAACTATATTTATCTCAAATATCTCTTGGTTGACATTTATAACAGCCTGCTTTTATGGTTTAAAAAATTTTTCTATTTATCATGCGCTACTTGGAATCGTAGTAAGTATTATTTTAGTTCATTATACATTTGCAAGATTGAGTAAGTATATTAATTCAAAATTTAGTGACAAAAAATATCTAGTAATGATAAAAACAACAATCGAATATTTAATTATTTCAATTTTTGCTTTTTATATTTTCTTCTAGCGAGTTAAAATAGTTGAAAGAACACTAAAACTTTTATCTATAATAATAATTTCACCAGACCTTGGCGCTACGTCGGTTAATGCAGTTATTATAACATAATGAGTAACTAAAATTAGATTACCCCCATCACCTTTCCAGTTTTTGATATAGTTTTTAAGCTTTTTAATTTGCTTTTTTGCGTTTTTATCATGGGGAGCTTGAAAGGTAGAGTTTAAAGCTGAAAACTCTTTATACTTTCCAAAAGCATATCTAGCAGTATCTTTACACCTGCACCACTGACTACTTAGAACTCGATGTATTTTAATTCGATTTTTTTTAAATAATTTTCCAATTTTTTTCGATTGATTGACTCCTTCCTTGCTAAGGTTTCTTTGTGTCCCACAATCATTAATTTTAAAACCAGAAGGGTCGCCACTACCAGGAGCTATTGAGTGTCTAATTAAAATAACTTTATTCCCATTTTTTGCTGGTTCCCAATTAGCTTGAGCTGAAAAATTGTTTAAAATTAAAAAAAGAAATATTAAAAAAATTAAGTGGGGAACATTATTTTTTCTCATGGTGGATGAAATGATAATTTAACAAATTTATGATGCCTTGGTCTTGTTGACATGGCTAGCTTACTTTATTAATAAATTAGGTTGTATTCAAAAAGATTTTTCTTTTAACAGTGTATAAGTCAAAAGAATCAACTAAAAAGTTACTTTTTTTTAAAAATAAAAGAAAATTCTTTATGCCATATAATTTCATATTTTTTTTTTATTAAAAATTTATAAATTAAATTTTTTTGAAGATAATGAGCGTGCTGGTTGTTAGTGTCTTCCTGGTTGTGTATTTCTATGCATATCAATTTTGGTTTATATTGATTAAAATTCAAAGATCTTAAGACGTTTAATTCTTCTCCTTCTACGTCTATATTTAAAAAATCAATTTTTCTATTTTTATATTTTGATTTTCTTAAAACAGAATTTAAAGTATTTGCATTTACTATTCTTTTATTAAAACCTTTTTGAAAATAAATTTTCGCTATCTCTTTTTTTGTTGTGTTAAGCATATTGATTTTTTTTCTATAGTAAAGTTTCACTTTTTTTTTTTTATTAGATATAGCTAAATTAATATTCAAGTCATCTTTTCTAGCCATGTTAAATAAATTTATTGAAAATTGGTTAACATCTATATTTATTCCATTCCATCTTTTTTTATATAAGAGATAAGTATTACTTCCTTCAATAGGATGATAGCATCCGACATCAACATAAAAACCACTAATTTTATCTTTAAAAAATTTTTTAATGATTAAGTCTTCTCCAAGCATTGAATAAGATTTTTTAGGGAAAAAAATTTTTGGTCTTATAAACATATAGTAAAAATAATTTAAGATTTTATTCATTTTCTTTTGGTTTAAAAATTAAACAAACACCATTATTACAATAACGTTTCCCAGTTGGCTTTGGGCCATCATTAAATATATGGCCGTGATGACCGCCACATTTTTTACAATGATATTCTGTTCTAGAATACCCTATGTTCATATCAGTTTTTTCTTCAAAAACACCTGGCAAAGACTTGTAAAAGGAAGGCCAGCCAGATCCACTTTCATATTTCGTAGTTGACTCAAATAATTTTGTTCCACAGCCAACACAATAATATGAACCTTCTCTTTTTTCGTTATTTAGAGAACTAGAACCCGGAGTTTCAGTTCCTTCTTGCTTTAAAACGTAATTTTGTTCAGGAGTTAAATTTGAATCCCAATTTTTATTGTTCATCTTTAACTTTATCATCAACTCCATACGGTCTGAAATTTCCTTTATTCCCTACTTTAATTGCTTTCGCAGGTATACCAATCATTGTGGTGTTCTCTGGAACATTATTAACAACCACTGCATTAGCGGCAATTCTTGCTCCTTTACCAACATTAACCGGTCCTATTATTTGAGCTCCAGAGCCTATGACTACTTCATCTCCGATAGTTGGGTGTCTTTTTGCATTTCTTTGATTTTCACTATCTATACTAGGAGAAATTCCTCCAAGTGTAACTGCATGATATATCGTTACATTATTTCCAATTTCCGAAGTCTCTCCAATAACTACACCCATTCCATGGTCTATAAATAAATTTTTTCCAATTTTAGCTCCTGGATGAATTTCAATACCAGTAAAAAATCTTATTGTTTGAGAAATTAATCTTGCAACTAAATCAAATCCAGCTAAATAAAAAAAATTTGAAATTTTGTGAAAGAACACTGCTTTTACTCCTGGATAAGTTAAAACGATACTTATAATAGATTTTGCAGCTGGGTCTCTTGATTTTATTGAATTTAAAAAATCTTTCATATTATTATGATTTAAGCCTTTTGCCTTCTGGATCTAGTAAAGGTTCTTTAGTAACTATGACAGGATATTTTTTTCCGAAATATCCAACTTCTAATTTTGTACCTTCTTTTGAATGTTCAGTTTCAAGATAACCATATAATATGTGCTTATCTACATAGTATCCATAATTTGTACTTGTAACATACCCTACGGGATTACTGTTTTTATCGTAGATAGGCTCTTTGCCAAGCGCCATACCTTCTCTGTCTTCCATAACCATGCAGCACAACTTTTTTCTTTGTGGTTCTTCTTTTAATTTAATCAAAGCCTCTTTTCCTATAAAATTTTCTTCCTTTTTTAATTTTACCGTAAATCCTAAACCCGCTTCATAAGGATTAGAATTTGTATGAATATCTGCTCCTAAAGATCTATATCCTTTTTCAAGACGAAGAGATTCAAATGCTCCTGCACCAGAACAAATAATATTAAATTCTTGAGATTTGCTCTTTAATTCATCCCAAAGTGATAAGCCGTATTCTGTAGGAGTATAGATCTCCCAACCTAACTCACCGATATAAGAAATTCTAACTGCAATACAAGGTATGTGGCTTATAGACAAATTTTTAATTGAAAAAAAAGGAAATCCTTCATTTGATACATCGTCATCATCACATAAACTTTTCAAAACTTTTCTCGAATTTGGCCCCCACAAACCAATTCCAGCATAAGCAGATGTCCAGTCTATAATTGTAACACTTCCATCTTTAGGTGCGTTTTTTTTAAACCAAGATAGGTCGATCATTCCATTACCAGCTCCAGCTAGTATCCAAAACTTATTCTCTTCCAGCCTACTAACTGTTAAATCACTTTTTATTCCGCCATAAATGTTTGAAATTACTGTGTAAACAACTTTACCTACTGCTACGTCTATATTATTTGTGCAGACTTGTTGTAACAACTTTAATGCACCTTTGCCACTTATTTCAATTTTTACAAAACCGGTAATATCAAAAAGCGCTCCTGTTTGTCTTGTATTTAAATGTTCAGCAGCCTGAATCGGTGACCAATATTTAGCAGACCAACCTGTTCTATTAGGAAAGTTTTTACCTTTAGCTAAATCTTTATTTGTTTCATACCATTGCGGTCTTTCCCAGCCCATTACTTCAAAAAATTTTGCCTTTTGATCTCCCAACCTTGAGTAGAAAGGACTTCTTCTTAAAGGTCGAGGTTCTTCCATTTGTTGTAAAGGATGAATTATATCATAAACTTCTCTGTAGTTCTGTTTGCCTCTTGTTCTTAAATACTTTCTTACATGGTGATGCTTGTGAAAACGATTTATATCACCTTCTCTAACGTCTAATTTTGGTTCTCCATTAACAATCCATTCAGCCATTGCTTTTCCTACTCCACCTGCATGTGTTATCCAGACAGCGTTAGCAGACCATAATCCTTTAATTGAAGTTTCTCCCATTAAAGGATTTCCATCATTAGTAAAAGAAAAGATGCCATTAATTTTTTTTGTAATCTTTTTTTTTGCAAAAGAAGGGAATAGCCAATTAGTTTCTTTATGAGCTCCTTCAAAATCTTGAGGTCTAAAATCTACTAGTGAGGGCATTTCCTCAGCGTCTTGAGGTTTTAAAATTTCTTCTGACTCTAAAATTCTTGGCTCATGACGATAGTTGCCAATCACATACATGTCATTCCATTGTCTAAAATACAAACTATAATCTTGATGTCTTACTAAAGCATGCTTTACGAGCGCCTCTTTCATGTCTGCTTTAAATTCTTTCAGTTCTTCGAAAGGCTCCGTCCATACCATTTGATGCTCACAAGGAACTAGGGGAAGAGAAATTCCTGCAAGTCTACCTATTTTTGGCGCCCAAATTCCTGTCGCAACTAAAACAATATCAGACTCAATAATTCCTTTTTCAGTTTCAACTCCTTTAATTTGATTATTTACAATCTTAAAACCAGTTACTGCAGTATTGCCAATAAACTCTCCAGCTTTTTTATCAGTTACATATTTTGCCATAGCTTGAACAGCTCTAACCGGGGCTGCTAGTCCATCATTTGGTACATAATAGCCGCCATAGATCTTTTTAGGATCAATATACGGACTCATTTTCTGAACTTCTTTTGGCGATATAACTTTTGCCTCTGTTAATCCGTAGCTGTGGGCTAGTCCCATTTTACGATATAATTCTTGATGTCGATCTTTTGTTTTAGAAACTTCAATTCCCCCTACAGGGTGAAAACATGGTTTGCCTTCATATTTAAGAGAACATAAAAGTTTTACCGTATGTTGAGCAAATTTACACATCATTCTAGATGCGTTAGTTTGAAAAACTCCTCCAGGAGCATGCGTAGTTGATCCACCTGTCTCAAATAAAGGCCCTTGATCTAAAACAGTAATATCTTTCCAACCCAATTCAGCTAAATGATAAGCTGTGCTAGCTCCAGTAATGCCACTTCCAACAATAATAATTTTAGATTTTTTTTGCATTTTATTTTTTAACTTTATCAATAATAATCCCATTCGAAAATGGTATTTTATGTCATTATAAGGTTGCTTTTTTATATAGAAAGCATATTGGCATGGTTATGGGTAAAATTATAAAAAATTCTTGGGCTCTTTTTACTGGTTTCGGAATAATTATCATATCACACGGGTTTCAAGGAAATCTCTTGGGAATTAGGTCGGTTATCGAAAATTTTAATTATATTGAAACAGGTACAATGATGTCAGGTTATTTTGTTGGGTTTTTTGTTGGAGCTTACTTAGTACCAAAACTTGTAACTAAAGTAGGCCACATAAGAGTTTTTGCCGCTTTCGCTTCAATGGCATCACTAAGTTCTTTAATACATGTAGTTTTTGTAGATCCTATTATTTGGGTATGTGCAAGATTTTTAACTGGTTTTAGTATGATTGGAATTTTTATAATCGTAGAAAGTTGGCTCAACGATAGAGCTAATAATAAAACAAGAGGCAAAGTGTTGTCTATTTATATGTTAATTACTTATCTAGGGATGGCATTTGGTAATCTTTTATTAAACGTAAGTTCGCCTAAAAATTATGAGCCCTTTATTTTAATCTCATTATTGTTTTCAATTGCATTGATACCTATTCTGCTTACAAAACGTAAGCCTCCAAAATTTAAAAAAACCACTTCAATAAAAATAAAAGAACTTTTTAAAATTTCTCCATTTGGAAGTTTTTCTATGATTTGCACTGGATTTATTTTTGCGCCTATATTCACACTTTTATCTGTTTATGCAATCACTATGAAATTATCGATTTTTGAAACTTCTTTACTATTGGTTAGTGTTATGCTCGCGGGCGCACTTTTACAATGGCCGATTGGATCTTTATCAGATAAATATGATCGTAGAATAATTATCATTGGGTCAGCAATAGCAGCTAGTTTTTTTTCAATATTAACAATCTTAGTTTCAGGAGATGGAGCCTCTTTCCAAAATCTTTTTTTAGAAACAACGGTAAGCTTTAATTATTTTTCAACTGTTATTGATAAAACAAAGCTTTTTTTATTCATAATTATGTTAGCAGGAGTGACCTTACCATTATTCTCCTTAAATTTAGCTTTAGTTAATGATCAAATTCCAAAGGAAAAATTTGTTGCTGCGGGGGGAGGTTTAAATATTATATTTGGACTTGGAGCTATGGCTGGACCTTTAGTTTGCTCAATGTTAATGAAACTATTAGGTCCTAATGGTTTTTTTATTCATATATTAATTTTTCTTTTCGCTATAATCATATTTGGATTTTACAGATTAAGTAAAAGAAAGTATGAAGATAATCCAGAGTCAACGTTTACTCCACTACCTACAAGCATTACTCCTCTAGGTATAGAACTTGACCCAGATACAGGTGTAGATTTAACTAATTATGAAAATAAAAAAAATTAACTGAGATTAGCTGAGTCTTTAAATCTATTTTTGAAATAATTTTCGAAACTTTTGTTGCAAGTTATTACATACTTTTCCTTTAAATTATAAATATTACAATCTATTCTAGCAATTAAAGTCTGGGCCATTGTAAATATTAAAAATTTTTTAAGGCGTAAATCAAAATTAGTTAATTGATTCAAAAATTCATTTTTATTTTTCCCACTTATTTCAAAATAAATTTGACCATAAGAATAATCTGAAGCAAGCATCTCATCATTAGAATTTATATTATAAACAAAATCTAATATTTTTTTGTCATCCTGCTTTTCTAAAAATAATAAACTCCATTGATCAATAGAATTTTTTGCTAAGATATATTTATCGCTACTTGTTAATTCAAGATTTTTTGAAGGAGGAATTATAGAAATTTCTTTATTAATAGCTTGAACAAACTTTTCTTTTCCATCCCCTCTAATTAATATTTGCTGAAAATTTTTTTGAACAATATTCACTGCATTAGTTGATAATATATTTTTCATGACACTAACCTTTTGTTATCTGGATCAATAAAAACTGGATTAACTATTTGTACAGGTATATTCTTGGTTCCTGCTGGAGTAGATGCGAACAATTTTTTTCCCATTAATTTATTTCCTCCTTTTATCATGGCTATAGAAATACAATGGTTCAAGTTAGGGCTATGATAACTTGAAGAAATGTGTCCAAGATATTCAACTGGAACTTCAATCTTGCTAGGTAAATTTTCACATTCAACTATGTGTTGACCTTCCTCAATAAAATGAGCTTTGTTTATTGGAACTATTCCTACTAACTGTTTTCTATCATCTCTAACTGTATCTTTTCTATTTAAAGATCTTTTCCCAATAAAATCTTTTTTCTTTTTACCTATCATCCAATTAAAATTAATATCTATAGGTGTAACAGTTCCGTCAGTCTCTTGACCAATTACAACATATCCTTTTTCGGCTCTTAATAAATGCATAGTCTCGGTTCCATACGGAACAAGATCAAATTCTTTTCCATATTTAAATATATTTTCCCAAATATCTAAAGCATATTTTGGAGATATATATATTTCATAACCTAGTTCACCCGTAAAACTAGCCCTCATAATTCTCGCCTGAGTGTTTTTGTAATTAAATATCTTAAAAGTCATAAAAGGAAATTTTTCATTGCTAAAATTAATATCTGTAAAAACTTTACTTATTATTTCTCTTGTTTTAGGGCCGCTAATATTAAAAGTAGTAAATTGTTCAGTAATTGAATTTAAATAAACTTGTAAGTGTGGCCATTCAGTTTGAAGAAATTCTTCCATATGTGCTAGAACCTTAGGAGCTCCGCTTGAAGTGGTAGTGGCAATAAAATGTTTATCATTAATTTTACATACAATTCCATCATCCATAATCATTCCGTCCTCACCTAGCATTAAAGCATATCGAGAAGTCATTGGTTTCATTTTAGTAAATGCATTAGTGTACATGAGGTTCATAAATTCTAATGCATTTTTTCCTTTAATTTCAATTTTACCTAGAGTGCTTCCATCTAAAATTCCAGCTGATTGTCTTGTTTGTTTTGACTCTCTTTGCACAGCCTGATGCATAGTTTCTTTTTCATTGTTTTTAAAATACCAGGGTCTTTTCCATTGGCCAACATCCTCAAAAACTGCTTTATTTTTTATGTGCCAATTATGTATTGGAGTTTTTCGTTCAGGATCATAATATTCGTAGGTACTCCTTCCGGCAATTGCACCGAAGCTCAAAGGTGCATAAGGAGGTCTATAAGTAGTTGTTCCAACTTCAGGTATCTTTTTATTTAAAAGTTTAGACACTATTCCTAAAGAATTAATGCTACTAATCTTTCCTTGATCGGTTCCCATACTATTTGTCGTATATCTTTTTAAATGCTCAATAAGATCATATCCCTCTGATATTGATTGTTTTAAATCTTTTGTTGTGACATCGTTATGTAAATCAATAAAAGATTTAGACCAACTAGACTTCTTAAAATTTTTAGTTTCCCACAATTCAGATATAGAATATTTTTCAGATACATTAAGTTCTATTTCTAAATTTAATTTTTTATTTGTTAAAAAAGATAATTTCATATCTATTTCTTCACATAATTTGTTAAAGTTGTAATTACCACTTACTGATCCTAAGACAATTGTTTTTTGGAAAGGTGTGTCTGGTATAAAAGAAATGATATTTTCATCCCATTTAATTAAACCTTTAGATTGAGTAAATAAATGAATATCGGGATTATATCCTCCTGAAACACATAATGCAGATGAGTTAATTGAAATTAAGTTATTAGATGATCTAATCTTAATTTTTTCAACTTTTTTATTTCCTTCACATCCCTCCACTTCGGATCCTGGATAGAAAGTAATATTATGTTTTTCTAAATAGTTTTTAATTTCATCTTCTATATTTTCTTTTTTTCTAAAGTCTATATATGCAGAAGGTTTACAACCTAAATTTATTAATGATTTAACTAAGCTAATAGTAGAAGAATTATTTGTGAAAATTACAGGTGCTTTATCTGGAATTACTCCATATCTATGAATATATTTTTCAAATGAGGTAGCTAACATTACTCCGGGAAGATCATTATTTCTAAATGATATAAATCTTTCAATATGGCCATTAGCTAAAATAGTATTATCAGTCCGTATTTTGTGTAATGTAAGTTCAGATTTGTTAGTATCAATTTTTTTCCCAACAAATTTGTCCTGGATTGCTAAAAGGTGATTGGTAAAATTATAAGTTGTAACTAAAGTGTTCTTTAATATTTTTATATTTTTAGATTTAAATATTAATTCTTCTGTTTCATCAATCCACTCCTGTATTTTTTTTCCATTAATATTTTTGATCTTATTTGAATTTTTTAAAATTCCACCTAAAAAACTATCTTGCTCTATTAATAAAACTTCATATTTAGTATCTATTAACTTTCTTGCACTAATCAGACCACTTAATCCACCGCCGATAATAACAATATCAACATTATGATTTTGATGAATGCTTTTTGATCTAAAATTTTTTGGAGGTTTGCCCAGACCAGCTGTTTTTCTTATTAATGGTTCATAAATATTTTTCCAGAAACCTTTGGGGCCCATAAACGTTTTGTAGTAAAAACCTGCAGAGAAAATAGGAGATAGAATATTGTTTAATGATCCAATATCAAAAGAAAGAGAGGGCCAGCAATTTTGACTACTTATTTCTATACCATCATAGGCTCTCTTTATTGTCGCTCTAGTATTAGGTTCATTATGCTCGTTTAAAATTTGGACTAATGCATTAGGTTCTTCTATACCACATGTATAGATACCTCTTGGTCGATGATATTTAAAGCTTCTTCCAATAAGTTTAATGTTGTTTCTTATTAATGCTGAGGCAACAGTATCTCCATCAAAGGCATTATATGATTTTCCATCAAAAATAATTTTAATCTTATTTTTTGAAATATAATTACAATTTTTATTATCTATTGCCGTCATAAATTATTTTTTTACTGTGAAATTTCCTGACCCTACGACTGGTTCTCCTGACGGAGATTTCAAGGTGTTTTTGAATTCATCAATATCAGGTCTATTATCAGATAATTTGTAGATTTTTAAAATAGTATCTGTTGAAGTATCTCTTACAGCATTAAACCATTTTTTGCATCCGTGAGAGTGAGACCATCTCTCATAAAAAATTCCTTTAGGATTTGATCGATAAAAAACATACCTGCCCCATTCTTTATCATTTAAAAGTTCTGGATCTTTTGGTCTCGTCACATGAGCTTCTCCGCCATTAGTAAACTCTGATTGTTCTCGCTCACCGCAATATGGACATTTTATTAAAATCATAATTAATGTGCTACGGCAGCTGCTCCGTGTTCATCGATTAATCGTCCGTCAGAAAATCTTTCAATGTTAAAAGGAGCATTAATTTTATGTGGTTCATCGTTGGCAACTGTGTGGGCAAAAACATTTGCACTTCCCGGAGTGGCTTTAAAACCACCGGTACCCCAACCACAATTAAAATATAAACCTTTAACTTCACATTTGCTTATAATAGGGCTCGCGTCAGGACAGATATCAACTATTCCTCCCCATTGTCTCAGCATCTTCATTTTTCCAAAAATTGGATAAAGCTCTACAATTGCTCTCACAGTTTCCTCTATAACGTCATAACCACCTCTTTGTGTAAATGAATTATATCCATCAGTACCCGCACCTATTACTAATTCTCCTTTATCTGATTGGCTTACATAAGCATGTACTGCGTTTGACATGACAACTGTATTTATGACAGGCTTTATTGGTTCAGAAACTAGAGCTTGTAAAGGCCTGCTTTGTAATGGCAAACTAACTCCTGCAGTTTGGGCAAGAACACTAGTATGTCCTGAAGCTACAACTGCAATCTTATTTGCTTTAATAAAACCTTTAGTAGTCTCTACTCCTTCAACTTTATGATTGTCTGTTTTAATATTTTTTACTTCACAATTTTGAATTATATCGACTCCCATTTCATTTGATCTTAAAGCAAACCCCCATGCAACGGCATCATGTCTAGCTACTCCACCTCTAGGTTGAAAGGCTGCCCCTAATACCGGATACCTTAAATTTTCAGTATTCATGATAGGAACTAATTCTTTAACTTGTTTAGTGTCTAGCCACTGCGTGTCCAAACCATTAAGTCGATTAGCGCTCACTCTTCTTTTCATTTCTTTAATATCATGCTCATTGTGAGCTAGATTCATTACCCCTCTCTGACTAAACATCATATTAAAATTTAATTCCTCAGATAGATTTTCCCATAGTTTAATTGAATGATCATAAAGATTAGCACTTTCATTCCAAAGATAGTTAGATCTAATTATTGTTGTATTTCGTCCAGTGTTTCCACCACCAAGCCATCCTTTTTCGATGACAGCAATATTTTTGACTCCATGTTCTTTAGCTAAATAATATGCAGTGCCTAAACCATGTCCTCCTCCACCTACAATTATTACATCATAACCTTTTTTTGGCTCAGGACTTTCCCACATCTTTTGCCAATTTTCATTATTGGTAAAAGCATTTTTAATTAAGCTTAGAAATGAATATTTTTTTTTCACGACTTAAATTAGCAAAAAAAGAGAAAATAACAAAAGAATTCAAGAGCAAAAGGTATCAGAAAATAGGTTATAACCTTATATTTTGCAATTTTATACAACTTGACAATTAATATTAATAATTGATAATGATTTTATAGCGCTGATTTAAGTCAAATTGCTGAGCGCTTAAAAAATCCAGCTAAAGCGAAAAAGTCATATGACCACCGCTTTAGTCGGTGGTTTTTATTTGAAAATTATCAAATTAAAACCAGGTATTTGAACTATATTGTACGCCTGACATATCGTCGAAGTACTAAAAAAGGAGAAAAAAAATGGCTGATTTTAAACATCCAGAAACTATTGGTTTACATGGTGGAGATTACAGAAGTGATCCTACTACAACAGCAGTAGCAGTTCCAATTTATCAAACAACTTCCTATCAATTTAAAAATGCAGAGACAGCTGCAAATTTATTTGGTCTGAAAGAGTTTGGTAATATTTATACACGTATAATGAACCCAACAGTTGATGTACTTGAGAAAAGAGTTGCGGCACTAGAAGGCGGTGTAGCGGCATGTGCTGTAGGATCCGGACAAGCAGCATCTGCTATGTGTGTTCAAAACTTAGCACAAGCAGGTGATAATATTGTTGCTTCAACCGATTTATATGGAGGTACTGTAAACTTATTTAAAAATACTTTAAGACAACAAGGTATTGAAGTTAGATTCGCAGATCCTGCAGATCCAAAAAACTTTGAAAAGTTAACTGATGATAAAACAAGAGCTTACTACGGTGAGTCTTGTCCAAATCCTTACCTTCGAGTTTTTCCAATTAAAGAAGTTGCTGATATCGGTAGAAAAAAAGGTATACCTTTAATAATCGATAACACTGCTTCACCTGTAATATGCAAACCTTTAGCTCATGGTGCTGCAATAGTAATGCATTCATTAACAAAATACATTGGAGGTCACGGAACTTCGATCGGTGGAATAATTGTTGATGGTGGAAATTTTGATTGGATTAAAGATCGAAAAAGACAACCGTTAATGAACGAGCCAGATCAAAGTTATGGTGGTGCAATATGGGCGGATGCAGTTCCTCAACTAACAGGAGCTAATATTCCTTTTGCGATAAGAGCTAGAGTAGTTTTATTGAGAGACCTAGGTGCTCCTTTAAGCCCATTCAATGCTTTTCAACTTATCCAAGGTTTGGAAACTGTAGGGTTAAGAATGAAACAACACTGTGCTAATGCAGAAAAAGTTGTAACATTTTTAGAAACACAGAAAAAAGTTCAAAATGTAATCTATCCCACAAATCACCAAGGTGAAATTAAAGATAGAGCCTTAAGATATATGAAAGGTGGATACGGATCATTGGTTGGAATGGATGTTGGTACTAAAGAAAATGGTGCTAAGTTCATTAATAACTTAAAGATGCTTTACCACGTTGCAAACATTGGTGATGCTAGAAGTTTAGCTATTCACCCTGCCACCACAACTCACAGTCAATTGAATGAGAAAGAATTGTTGGCTGCAGGTGTTACACCGGGATATGTAAGACTCTCAATTGGTATCGAACATCCAGATGATATCATTGCAGACATAAAGCAAGCTTTAGCTGCTTAACTATTTGATTTATAGCCCCATTTAATTATAGTGGGGCTATCACATATGATCAAACAATTAAAATCTTCTGAAATTAAAAATTTTATAAACGAGAATAAAGATATTGAGCTTTTAGACGTTAGAACCCAAGAAGAATGGGACAACGTCGGCAAGCCGGATGGAGAAAAATTAGGCTTAAAAACTCATTTTGTAACTATTGTTAGATCTCCAGATCCAAGTGCAAACCAAAAATTTATTGAAGAAGTTCAAAAAAAAATTGATTCAAATAAACAACTTCTGATTATTTGCAAGGCTGGTGGCAGATCGATGATTGCAGCTCAATTACTTTCTCAAAAGGAAATAAAATGTATTAACATTAGTGATGGATTTGAGGGCAATGGTGAAAGTCCTGGTTGGAAAAGTGAAGACTTGCCATCAAAATAATTATTGACGCAAACTAGACTTTTCAATTCTGTTTAGCCATCTGTTGTCGTATTCTTTAATTTTAGTCTTTAGTGTTAAAAAGAATTCTTTTGTCAGTTTTTTAGATTTATACAAGGAATCAACCTCAATTTTATCCTGAACAGGTTTCGCTATAACAGTTTGAGCTTTTTCTTTTAATTTCGTTCGTGTGTTAGATATTTTTTTTGATACAGCCGATTGAGCTAAGGATATTTGTTTTTTGGCAATCATGCAAGCCTCTGAATTTGTTTTTTCAATAAAAGAAATGCATTTTTCTTTTTTTTTATTTGGGTTTACTTCTTTTGCGTATGCTAAAACATGTTGCATTGGAGTTTTGCCCGTTTGTTTTTTAACCCCGAAACTGACTGCTGACTTTAAAGAGGAATTAACTATATTTCCATTAGAGATGCTTGTTGCAGGTCCCAATAAAGCTAAGGATTCGGCACAACTTACCAATAAAAATGCTGAGACTAGTAAAATAGATAATTTTTTCACAAGTTAAAATTTTTTGATTTTATGTTTAAATAAAATTGTTCTTAACATTTTAAATAAATTAAAAAAACAAATAGATTGCGTCTGCTGTTAATTAAGTACAACTTGCGATAGAATGTTTTAATATAAATTTTAGTAATTTAATTCTAAGTTTTTCCCGCTCAGGTAGTTTTAGTCTAAATACTTAATCTTAGATTTTTCATTTATAGAAAGTTGTAAAGATGATGTGAGTTTTTTTGATGGTTTATTAAAAGAATTTTTTTTTTTCTGTTTTAATTTGCTTAGAAATTATTTTTTTTTCTACCATTAAACAATGTTTTGGATCTTTTTTATTGGCAAAAGATGAACATGTGTCATCTTTTTTTTGATTTAAATCTTTCTTAACGTAACTTATGGCATGATCTAATGGAGTTTTGCCTGATATTTTTTTTACTCCATAGCTTGCTCCAGATTGTAGGGAAGATTGAACTACTTTTCCATTTGCGGCGCCTGTACCAAATACTGCAACAGATTCTACGCAGCCTACCAATAGAAACATTGATGTAAATAAAATAAATATTTTTTTCATATCCTCCCACTAAAAGTTATTGTTAACTTTTATTTTTGATTGTTTCTTGTATTCGTTTAAATAAAAACCATCACTAAGTTCACAATGAGTATATCAATACAACTCAGAATTGCACTTATTATTTAGATGATTGTTCTTAAAGGTTTGCCTGCTAGGCATGAGTCAAGATTTTCCACCATTTGACTATAAAACAAAGCATAATTTTCCACTGTAACATACCCAAGATGAGGTAGTAAAAGTGCATTTGGTAGAAATCTTAATTTGTGATCTTGCGGTAACGGTTCTTTATCATAAACATCCAAACCGGCACCAGCTATAGCCTCGTCATCTAATGCTTTGATAAGGTCTAACTCGTTAATAATTGGTCCTCTTGAAGTGTTGATTAAGAAAGCACTTTTTTTCATTAGCTTAAATTCTTTTGAAGTAATCAAATTTTTATAACTTTCTCTCAAAACAATATGAATAGAAATAAAATCAGAATTAGATAGCAAATCTTCTTTTGACATCGGTAGAACACCTAATTTATTTGCATGTGTTAAATCGAGATTTTCACTCCATGCAGACACATGCATACCAAATGCTTTACCAATAGTAGCCATTTGTGTTCCTATTTTTCCAAGCCCTATCAGTCCAAGCATTTTACCTTTAAGTTCTAGACCAATGCTCGTCTGCCAATATCCTTGGAACATATTATCTACTTCTTGTTTAATATTTCGAGCTAAACCTAAAATTAATGCCCAGGCTAGTTCTGCGGTTGGATTTGGATTAATTTCAGTCCCGCAAACCATAATATTTCTACTTTTAGCAGCATCTAAATCGATTGCTTTATTCCTCATGCCGCTTGTCATAATATATTTAAGATTAGGTAAGCTCTCTATTAGTGAGCTAGTTACCGGTGTCCTTTCTCTCATAAGTAAAACCGCATCAAATTTCTCTAGAGCTACCGCTGCTTCCGCTTCATTTAAAAAAGGTTCTTGAAAAATTTGAAAATCATATTTGTTTTTGTAATTATCTGTTTCAATAATATGTTCAAAAGCATTTTGATAATCATCTAGAATTGCAACTTTAATCATTGATGTTTCCTGTTTGATAAATAAATACCTGTTACTATAAATCCAGCACCAATAAAATGGTACATTTGAAATTTTTCTTTTAGCAAAACTATTGCTAAAATTACACCGAATACGGGCATTAGATGTAAAAAGATACTTGCTCTATTAGGACCAATTATTTCTATTGCCTTATTCCAAGAATAGTAGGCGCCAATAGAAGCAAAAAGTGTAACAAAAGATAAAATTAAAAAAAAAGCTTTGTTAAATTTAATTTCTTTGCCGTACATTTG
>MDTC01056366.1_pt1 | contig 19721 bp, 21 predicted proteins | sample 811181 | NCBI WGS metagenome assembly MDTC01 (sample SAMN05326644, study PRJNA326480) | marine metagenome | isolation source: seawater | place: Pacific Ocean: North | collected 2011 | reverse complement strand
CTTACTCAGGGCTCCCATGGCTGCACTCGCCGTAATGCAGGTTTCGGTTCTGTAGAGTCTGAGTGCGAAAGACATGAGCGTGAGCACCACAAATCCGCCGGGATGGCCCTACCCACTTACAGAGTCTTGACATCCGTGACATTCAAGGGAAGAACATTCTTTTTCTTTGCAAACATCTCTGCCCTCTTGTTGACCTCTATGATGCGTTCGGTGCTCCTGTGATCATACAGGACCGATATCTCGTCCCTATCGACCTTGAGTGTCTTCTCTCTCATGATGTCGTCGCCCATTACCGTGAGGATGGTGTAAACGGGATCCTTTCCATCTTCTTTCTTGACACTCTTGATCTCCGACTTGCGCTTTTGATAAATCACATTGTCTCCGTCTTCAAGTATGAAAATGTCCTCTTCATGGGGCCACTCCACAAACCGATGGGCTCCATCCGGAAAGAGGGGAAGTCGGGCCCACATCAAAAGCGTGAGCATCCAGTAGGGACTGGGCTGGGCACTGAGTGCTCTGTACATGTATGTCTAGATAGTGGGAATCAGTGTCGCGGTCTAGCACTCGCACCATACCACCATACTCACCCTTAGGAACGTCTTCACGATTTTGCCCATCATGAGCGTTTCGTGAATATGACCAAGATCCTTTGCCTTATTGGCAAGAGCCTTGTTCAGAACAATAACCTGTGCCTTTCCAAGGAGCATCCCATCGTTGACCTGGATGTTGTCGTACACCGTCTCGACATAACAGGAATGCAGACGAGACGGAAAGACCAAAACGGACACCCATGCTTCTCCAAAGGCCTCTTCTCCAATCTCGGCCTCGACAAGCTCAACGGCCCTTGATAACACCTTTGTCGTCGTTCGTGTTGGGGAAACGGTGATCAGATTTGGAGTTCGGGGATGGAATCGGGAACGACAGAGACATACGGAAAGCGTGTTGGATCCCTCAAGACTCGGACCAAAGATGAGAGTCGTGCCTTCGAGCTCCCCTAATCTCTTTGACGCCACACTCTTAATGTCATCCCAGTACTCCCCTTTGCCGGTGGGGCAATACACAACAACATCGGGCTGCTTTGTCTGGGTGCTCACGGAATCGATGAACTTTGCCCAACGCCTCGAACGCTCGGTATTAATAACACCATCGTAGTTGGTCATGTCGGCAGAGTCTACAATCGAAATAATAACGTGTCTGGAGTCCATACTGTACAATACACAATACACAGTACAATTCAGGCTGGGATAAAGTACATATATAACTACATACATACGTACAAGAAGTATCGTCATGGGAAACCTTACCTCTAGGACTCGAGTGCCAAAGCCACCGTCTTACACGTTTGATAGTAATCAGTGCACTAACGAGCATAAGGATATAATTGACAGGGTTCTCAAGAAATACATCCGTTTTGTCGATAAGCTCTACATGAACCAGTATCTGAACGAAAACTTCAGGAAAGAGTTACAGATTTTACTGAAATTAAAAACGGATAGAATGGCGTGCAAAGGGACACTCGTCCTCCTGTGTGGGCTGTATGCAGAACAGCTGGCAAAATATGGCCGTATTACGGACTATTACACCGAATCGCCGCTTTACATAAGGGAAGAAAATTAGGGATGCAGTGTGTCGTTCCTTATCATTAAAAGAATATAAGCCGCCAGATCTACGTAGGGGGGGGCAGATTTAGTCAATAACATACAACAATTAATTTCATGCTACAGCCAGTGCGAACAAGGTTTACCCTCATCACTCGTGAAGTCCGTGAAGTCGCAAGCCTGCCCGTTGTACTCCAGACTCTCACACACACCATGTGTTCGTCCGAACATCAAGCGAGGTTCATCCAACCAAAGCCTCACACTGCAATTTGGTCCCTTCCCTTTCAGACGCTTCTTTTTATGAGCCTGTTTGTATGTCTTCACAACTCCCGCCTCGCGGACACAGGGCTTCAACTGGGGACCCAAGAGCATTGGGGAATTATCATATCTTAGAGGGGGCTTCCTCACACGGTAACAGTCGCGCATGTCGGCTTATATGATTGAATCAAAATAGTGTATAAGCAAAATAGCATATAAGTAGTACATATGGTACATTTTTGTATACTGTACGAAAATCAGAATCACACATGCAATAGGTATATAATAACCTTTACACAAATACGCATAAAGGTGCATACAGCATGTCAGACGAAGAGGAGCGCCGAGCCAAAGCCGAAGAGCAAAAGCTTCTCGACACGCTTCCCAAAGAGAAGAAGAGGGCCTACCTCAAAGAAAAGGTGAAGCTTGCTAAGCAGAGGAACGCCAGAGTTGGCTTCGAGAAAAGACTGGCGTCCCTCTCGTATGCTTACAAGTGTGGAGAAAAGGGCCGATTGCAGTCCGACGAAGGTTTGAACATGACTCCAAGCAAAACATTTGACCCCAATGACCCAAAAAGCTTTCAAGGGACACGCCTGGAGGACTACATTTCAAGAAACTGTGGCTCCATTAAACGCCAGTACGACAAGGCAGTTGATAAATTGTACGAGCAATCATAAAATTAAGCTCTTATTATCTCTTTTTTAACTGAATAACAAGTACATAAGCACCCGTATCACATATGATATCCGAATAAAAATTAATCGATTCGATTTCTGGCCCTTTATCCTTGAGCCATTGTATAAATCTATGCTCAACCAGCTTTCCGATTTCCTGATAAGGGAAGATGATTTTCGTGTCTATTCTTGTAATCTTTTTGATGTCTTTCCCGTATTTTCCCTTGATGTATGCAGAAAGAGCGCCTTCAAGCTTTGGAGAATCTTCGTTATAGTGTAGAGGAAGTATGGGCTCGTACATGCCCAATAGGGCTTTGGCGAGGTTCTGGTACTCTCTGTTCATTTCATCCCATCGTGTTCCATCGACCACACTTACGTTAATATTATTTCTATTACCATGAATGATATCGCTCATAAGAGCGCCCAGTTCCCCTTTTCCATTTGTGAACTTAAGAAGGCCCATAGGCCCGGCGGCTGTAACAACGTGTTTGTAGAATTCGGCGACTACGTGATTATTGTCTTCGGTGGGAGGAGAGTAGATAATGCGCTTTGGTCCGCCTTTGCTCATGTCGTTGCTCATTCCGTCTGTGAATTTCCTTCCCTCGGTTGTTTGGTATCTTGGGGCCTTACCATTATGTGATACACCCCTTTGATCTGGATGGACAAAGCCTGTGCCCTCTCCGATCATCACAGCCAATTTATCCTCAGACACTATTGTCTCTTTCCCAAGTTTGATGTCCCATTCTTGTAGCGTATGATTAGGTATGAGCAGTGCGTACATGTGAGCCATGTAATGACCAGTGTCTCCCTTTGAACCACTCGTAGCATCCGCTTGGGTGGCAGTTCCGAGGGTCATGAACGCAGTGTAATACTTTGCAAACTCTTTGAGTTTATTGAGTTCCGAATCATCAAAGTCTTGACTGATGAGATCCCTGAAGTTTGTCACAATCTCCCTTATTGATTTTGAAGGAATCAAAGTTAGATTTCGGATGAGGGAGAAACGAGCGGTATCGATCCACGTACCAAGCCGCGTCCTCACAATCGCCCAGACCTCTGACTCTTAACGGCCCAAAGCATTCTGCGGGCTTTTTTGGCAAAGACGGATCCTCCTCGGGGCTATATCTTGTGCGGTTCACATGGGCACTCAGTGTCCATGTGAGGAGAATACTCTTTTCATCATCCTTTAAATCGCTAAACGATTCGGTGTATTCCAGACACCGACTGGCCAGTTCCATGGATTGCTTGAAGAAAGCCTCGCTCGACTTTGCTTCGGGCCTGAGGTGGGGAAACAGCCAACCCGGAACACTTATCTGTGCCCCAAAAACGAAATAGGGCCAACGAACGTACTGTATGAACTCGACTGCATTCCCACCAGTACCGGGACCTCCAATAGCGGCTTTGGCTCGATCGACAACCGGCCATGAGATTTGTCCCTTGAGCTCAAAGTAGCGGTCTATGTACCGGCTCTAAGGTGATGCGATGTTAACTTTCAATAATGGGCAAGAGAAAGGGGCGAATGAGACTGACATTCTCATTGGTGAGACTGGCGGCAATGACTGGCTTGATGTTGTATCCGTAGATTGAAAGCTTGCCACTTGGCCGAGGGTTGTATGCTCGTTGTATGGGCGCACCAATCATCTGCTGGCTGAGAAGTGTCTTTGTGTGGAAGTACGAGTTGCCCACGAGTCGACGGTCTGGGCCCATGTTATATATACTGGCACCAAGAACGGTGCTGCCTTTGGGCCTGTTATCAATGGCCTCTCCAACATTACTGTACCAGCGTCGCGGTAATGTAGAGTCGGCACTTTTGTTCCAGTAAAAGCGCACATGGGTCCTGTGGGCCCCCGGAGTTCCGCCGATCGGAGCGAAGAGCTCCACTGTGTGTGACATTATATAATAACTTTAATAGAAGCCCGTTGTATATAGGAAGAGGGGGGCGAACTACCTAAACGGTCTTTAGGGCACAATAGACTCCCGCGTGGAACACTACGTAGTGCAGTGCGGGTACCCATAGCCAGACGGTGGCCGTTTCAAAGTCGCTTTCGGTGACCGTTGTGGCAAACCCAGAGGCCAGGACCCATCCCCCGGCCGCCACACAGGCCGAGATACCTGCAAGTATCCCGTCTTTCGGGTTCAATTCGGCAACCGCACTCTCGGCAATTGCGCCAATCCAGGCCACACACAGGCCAATCCGCTGGTACGGAGGAATGCCAATCCCTTCCTCCCCAAACAGGAGGACCGTGTAATAAACGTAACAGGAGCACGATACGAACAGGGAGGTACTGTAAACGACTTTGTTAATGGGATTACTAAGGTACCCCGGGACCAGAGTCTTGTGATTCGAAGACGAAAAGAAAAAACTTCTCAGCCCAATCAGGGCCGGTGTGACGAGCAAGAGCGGCGAAAGCCCAAACGCAATGCACACGGCAGAGGCCAACGACACGAACAACAGGATAGAGCCTCCCATGCTTCCACCGGAGATGTGGAGGACGATACTCTCCTTTCTCGAGAAGGAGGGCGACTGTCTCTCCGTTATTAGGTTTATGGGTGTGTGCAGGCTCTTCAGGGCAATAGTGCACTCTTCCAAGAAGCTCGTTCGGGTAAGGACTGCCTTGTTCGTGTCCCCACCTTATGATGTTGCGTACTGAACCGCTTTATACCTAAGATATGTAGGCCCTACATTGTCCTTTCCGCGAATCCTTGGACGAGATGCTCCAATCCGGTCCTTACCAAGCCCAATGTAAAGACAATGCTTGCCAGGACACCCCGGGGTGCCAGTAAGAGCATGACATGCGTAACCTCGCTCTACAATCCGGAAGACCACATCACAACCATGGTGTTGGATCAGTTGGAAGGCTATTTAGTGAGCGCAGCCGAGCATTGTGGCGTACTATATACTTTAGCATACATAGTTCACATATACGAGGTGGTGCTTATAACAACCTGTCTAAATACGGGCAAGAGGCACGGAGTCTTCTCCCATCCGCATATACCCAGAGGGGCCCGTTCTTTGGTACACACGGATTCGGGAGTCTGCATTATCGACACAAACCGTGTCGTGTGGCACTGTCGAGCCCCTTTATTATAAACCTCAATCACTCTAATAATTAAACCACAGTATGTCGTTTGGTCTTCCTATTGGTTATCAGGGCGTGCCCTCCACTGCGGGAACTGGCAATGGCTTTGGAACACCAGCCTCAGTCTCCATTGGGCCGGCTGCTGGCCAGTACGGAGGTGTCTCATCTAGCATACCAGCCCCAGTGTACCAGAACACAGTCGGGCCCAGATCAAACGTCCGATATCAGGTGCAACCACAGGTAAGCCTTGGACTGACTCTGCTCATATCCAATCCCGCAATCGCCCTCGTCGCTCACACAAGTCTCCCCTAGGTCACAGTGGCATGCAAGCCGGGATTCCCACTACCAGACGATACGAGACGGAAGGACTATCTCATGAGCATCTACAAGACTCGCAATAATAGACACTATCTCGAAGACAGAAAGTTTAACTTTGTTGGAATGGCAGTGGCCGGACTGCAACAAATTAACAGATCACTTCACGCTCTTGCGGTTACGGGAATCATAGAAACCAGCCTTGACGAATACCTGAACAGCACAATCAATGACAAAAGTGATCCCGCAGATGTCTACAAACACATCAAACCTTACGGAGTGTACAACAATAGAGGAACACACGACGGCCAAGATAAATTCGCGGCCATCACAAACTCAAACGTCGGAGACAGTAGGTGTTAATGCTTTAATACATTGCCAACCCTTGCCCAAATTAAAATCCAAACCCTCCCTCTCAGTCATTGGTGTGAACATCTCAAACTATTGCTTTATGAGAGACAGTAAGTATCTTACCGTTACTCGTATCTTCACTGTACCATTTCTTACCATACTTCACTCCACTTTACAGTATGGGGAGTGGATATGAGAACCGGTGATCTGCTCGAGCTCTGGTACGGAAGCATGGTTGATGTCGACACTGGGAGACGATTCGTCCAGATCCTCCCAGTCATTGGATGCACAGATATTGGTGTTGTTGGGGAACGGAAACCCCCCGATTGGTTTGCAGCCAACTATGGAAAGAGCAAAGATACTATCTATTACAAGTTCCTCGAACAAGTCAGGGACGGGAGTGCCATCAGAGTGCCCATTGGACAACTCTGGGCCACACCCAATCATCATCCATTCCAAAGTCTGGGAAACCTCAAGAACATTGTCGGATGGGACTCGGATCACGTCGACGAGGCTGACAAGTACACCATCGGTAATGTGGCTACGGACGCAAGCAAGGTCTACAAGAATATTGAAGTAGAGCTTAGTCCCTGTAGAATGCACGATTTTATCTAAGTAAAGTAAATGCTAACTTAATCCGAACGAATCAACACATGCATCCCCCCATGCCCTCTACATCCTCGTCATTCGGGTTATCGAGTGTAACAGATACCAGATCCAGATCCTCTTCTTCTGATTCCAGTGAGATCTCTACTAGTGTTTCCCCTACTCTCCGAAATAAATTATCTACATCCTGTCCCGTCTTGGCCGAGGTCTCCACATACAACAGAGACCCTGCGGAGGCCACCTTGAGGGCATCGGTTTTCGCTATCACACGCTTGTCAACAAGATCAATCTTGTTTCCTACCAGTACCAACAGCTCGGCAGAAGACTCGCGCCTTGCCACATCGATCCAGTTCTCGGCCCTCTCGAGGCCATGCTCATCCGTCACGTCATACACAACGATGACCACATTTGCGTTTCGCATATAAGAGGGGACCAAACCTGTCACTCGTTTGTTAAGTGTTAGAGATCAATTTGAACTTCAAAGGAATAAGGGAATGCAGACTACGACACACTCTTGAATCGCTCCTGTCCGGCAGTATCCCATATATGAAGGCGGATCGTATGGTCATTTACCCGCATCACGTGAGATATAAAATCCACTCCTATTGTGGCCATGTACGAATCACTAAACTCATTGTACATGTATCTCATAAGAATGGACGTCTTTCCTGCACTGTGCTCCCCCACAATGGTGACCTTCTTCTTGCTTGTGTTGAGAACATCATACGCCATTGCACGGCCCGCCTTTTTCATACCATCACGCACTTATTTTATAAAGGAGTCTATTTCTAAACTCGGTTTCTTACACACCAATTGTTGTCTTGCTTTAATTTAGGTCTAAAACTTCATACCATTAAGAGTGCGTTTATTGGCAAAGGCAGAGATCACCTTGGCCTTGACCGGCTCCGGCTCTGGCTCACTGACAGAGGTCGATTGGTCAATATCAAGCGTGAACGTATCCAGTGAAGCCCCAATCTCGGCGTTTGTATCGGCGTTTGCTTGTTGTTCCACATTCACTTCATTATTGAGACCCCTGAGGGTGAGCATGGCCGCATAAAACTCGAAGAAGTAGGCCACAAGGGCAATAGCCGCAAGAGGCGAGAGACCATCCTTGGAGTGGTGGTTAATTCCGGTTTTAAAGAAAGACTTGACCTGTTGGAAGTCGTACTTGTCCTCATCATCCGAACGCGTCATTCCACCGTCTGTGAGAGTGTCGGAATCAGTGCTTCCGTATGCAACCCAGAAAGTAAGTCCAATGGTGGTGGCCACAACAGCGGCAATGGCCCATGGAACGGCTTTCAGAGTATACGAGCCCCTGAGTGTTTTAGCAAAGGAAGTATCGTGTGCCACATTAAGGTAGACGGCGAGAATCAGGTGGACTCCAATCAAGACGTATGAAATAAGAGAGAAGATGGCCCAGACGAAGATGGATGAAGTCGGGCTAAAGGTATCCCAGAAGTTGTAGTCGACACAGATATAGCTCTTCTCGGTACCACCGACATGGCGTTCATCCAGAGTGGACGAACCGCACACCTGAGTGTAGCCGACCGTAAGAGGGAGCTTGGATCTGATAAGGACGGAAAAACAAGGGTAAGCATACAGACAAGGCCAGTCACAAACAAGCAAACACACTCACTCTTCCTTTCCTGTGTACGGGACATCAAATATGACATCCTCTGCGCATATGCTGTTATCATCCTTAACCTGCCCAGACTTGACATGACAGCAATACACAACATGGCAGATTTCTTGTGTCAAGTGGTACTTGTTCTGTAAATCACTGGTGTACTCGGGCGTACGACTGCAAGGCTTTCCCATGTGCTCGTGGGCCACAATAGCATTGATGCACTTATCATCCGTAGCCGCGTCACCCGTTCTCTTGAAGTTGGTAGACTCTGATTGCAGACTCCCAATGGAATCGTCGGTGTGACAATGAGAACACTGATTGCGCACAGACCCGTGAATCTGGCCACTCGAAGCACTCGTGGTCGTGGCTGACGTCAAGAGCTTGCGGCCCGTAGAAGGAATGGCCATCAGTTCAGTGGTTTCCCTTCTCCTTCTGGATCCGGATGCGCACACAAAATCACTGTCTTTGCGGGTGTTGAGATTAATACAGCCAGTATCTCGGTTACCCTTGGTCACATGCGTCACAGACCCAAGTTTCACGACAGAACCATCCGAACTCGCAACCGTCTGGTTCACAATCCTCACTTGCCGAACAGATGCTGTGACTTCGGAGGGCTTGAACGTACCGCACAGCCACACCACTTTTTTGGGATCTTGTGGGACAATCTCATCAATGGTCGTAAAAAGAGCCTTTTTCTTTTCGCGATCATAATACCAAAGACCCCTGTCGTTCCAATCAGCAAGATTCATGAGAATTTCGCCGCTCATCTTTGTAACCCGGGTTGCTCCGTTTTCAATAATTGCGTTCTCGCTTTCGGGCGGTGCGGTGCCATCCGCGTACCAGGGGAAGTAGTTAGGGTTTGCAATTAAATTACCATTATCATCATCAATTTCCTCTATGAGGTCATTATCCATTGGAGCAGGATTACCACTCAGAGAGTGAGTGAAAGTAGCGTCCTCGACGTTATACGTATTAACATCGTCTCCAAAATTAATTGGAAGTGAGGTTGATACTGTTTCACCGTCGACCTCTTCGGTTCCGGATGGGTAAACTGTATTGCCCGCCATTCCGAACTTTTTCATTGTAAATTTGGTCATACCGGTTCTCTTACTTAACCTCAGAATCGTATTGTCGACATCAGCAGTGACTGGGACTACATCATTTGTATCGTCACAGGGTTCCTTCCCATACTTTGGGTAAATCTGAAATGTTGTTGTGACGCCGGTTTGCGGAATTTTAACACAGTAATCTGTAGTGCCCAAATCGAAGCCGGCATCGGGAGTAGTGTACGCATCAGTATTATAAGGCGTGCCCAAAGTAAATCGGACTACATCGTTATCTTCAAGATTGTGAGCTCGTAGAGTTGTAAAAAGGTTATCAGTGGCTGTTGCTGCCACTCTTCCGGCCACCCTTTCGATCTGCCAGCCAACATCGTAGTCGATGTTGACTGGGTTATTATTCTGTCCAATTGTATTCCAAGCAATTTCAGCACCGCAACTCCCGTCAGCCTCAACTTCACCCAAAGTGAGGGTTGTGCCTGCTACTGTTTTGATACAATAATCCACATTGGGTAGATTTACGTCATTACCTGGGTCATTGTCATCTTGTAGGTCCGTCATTGCCCAAGGGACTTTCGCACTAACAAAGCGAACAATCTCATTTTGCACCCAGTTACCCCCGTCAACAGCCGTAGGCTGACTCTCTGTTATGAGTTGAGTAGCGTGATTTTCTATTTTACATCTTATAGATGTGGTCGCAGCCGGAGTCAACTCGGGTATAGGATATACGTCCATTTTCTCTCCCAATTTCATGGGAGTGTTTACAGTACCATCTGTGTTAACCTGATAGAACCCAAACTCTGGTTGTTTAATAATCTCATACACCGGATAATCCAATTCTCCGTGCTCTAGCGGGCTGAATGTAATGTGATCATCACCAGTCCCAGACCATTCAAAGTAGCCATCGGTGTTGGTGCTTCCTGTAGTAACGTATGTCAAGTCGTTGTTCTCGACGGTGGCATCCTGATCATCGAGACCGCCATCAATATCGCTACACTTGAATTTCGTATAGTCGCTATGCTTCAGATAGCTCGGGTCTGCAATCTTGCGAATCGTAAATTCGAATCTATTATCATCACCATCAATGTTTTCTTTCTTTGAGACACAGAAGAGTTCTCCGTTAACTCTGGGATCCAGCCCTTGACTCTCGCCGCGGATAGTCTGTGATACTCTGAACACATCATCCTCTGCAAGTTTGGTAGTTTTCAAGCACCGCAATGTGTTGGCGCCAATCCCATCAACAGGATTGCCTTCCCCAAACGTACAACTGTCTTTGGAGAGAAGGTACTCGCGTCCTTTATCGTTACTATCTGCATGATGTTGACCGACCCAGTTCGTTTGGGGGTTGTCCTTGCCTTGGTTGTTGACATCCGTAATTTCCCTAAATTCACACGTAACGGAGTCTGAACCAGAATAGGCAACTGGTGTATCGTCATCATTAAGCCCCTGGAGTCGAAATTTCCATTTTCCGGTTATGACTGTGCTTCGTACGTCACTGATGCGGTACTCAATGTTTGACTGAGCCCCACACGCGACGCAATTTTTTGTGCACACAACACTGTCGCCTTCATCAATAGTGCCTTTGTTAGTGGTTGTCTTTTCAAAGAGGCTGCCTTCATCGGTTGCGGTAGCTGGGATGGCCGAAAACGGATCCACTGTCCATTCTCCCTCCTCATCTTTAAGGGCCTCGATTCTTCTTCCGAGTGCATTACACGTACCGTAGTACCCAGATGACATCTCAGCATCAAGGTCAAGAGCAATGACACTGCCGGCCGCTATCCTAGCATCAGCGGATGTGCCCAAATCAAGAGGAAATTGAAATTCTCGACATGCCGAGCACCCTGTACTCTGCCCGTCTGTAAGAGGGGTTGTACCGACTGAATTGTAAGTGGCCTTCCTCTGGGAGCAGTCTGACTTGGTGCTTGGCACAGCAACAAAGTAAGGACCCAATTTACCAAGAGTGCTCAAACTGGGATAAGTGTCCGTGAGGTCGCTTGTTTGTATGTAGGCCTTTTGGCGAGTGGCAATTTCTGGGGAGGCCGTGTCAATTTCGCATCGGCTCTCTCCTACAGATGATGCTGTAAACGTGTCTATGTATTGTTTGGCTCGTATGTTCGCTATTCTTGTGTTGTCCGCATTTGCAAACCCACCATAATGAACAACATTGGATCCAAATGGTGCTGTGGGATTGATGTACTCTAGAGATCCAATCTGTTCTTTGTGGAGCATATTATATCTGATTTGCCATCTAAAAGTGGATTGAAGGACCTCGTTCTTCCAAATGGCAGAGTCTACTGGCGTTTTAAATCCGCACAACTTAAAGTATTGAAGACCGTCTTCTGTCCTAATCATCGGATCAGTTTTTTCTTGATTATCATCATCAACTCCATCGGTATTAACCATAAAAGAAAACTGGATGTGTTCTCTCGTGGCTGTGGCAATATCACCTCTCCAATCGACGTCATGATCAGGGCTAGTCCCTGTAAGGTCACCAGCTAGGTACGTGTATGGTTCTTGGGCTCCGAAGCGTCTCGGGTTATCGTCCAGTTCAACTACCTCGGCCCTAGCTGCACTAGGAACGAGTGCAGCTCGGCAATTATCCTCTGTCCCGTCACGAGCCCCCTCTGGGACTGCAATACACGCATAGAAATCGGCATCAGCCGCCAGTCGTGCACCCAAATTAACTTGATCCTCACCACCGGCCCCGTCTTTCGTTGCCTTTTTATCGGATGATTCCTTAATATAGATTTCACCCGCGTTTGATCCAGAGTCCATAAGGAGGGAGTTCATCTCAAAGCTAGAACCGGCCTTTCGTGACCATATGAAGTTCAAAAGAGTTTGCTCGGGAATGTCTCTAGAGAAACCGGCCGCGACTTCAATACAGAATTCCTCGGGGTCATCTTCGGGGGTCGAGAGGTGCGAAGCTTCACTGATAGAGACGCAAGGATCAACTTTGCCATCACAAAGAGGTCCAATTTGGGAATTGAGGGGTCTGATGGCGAGAGAGGATTGCATAAATTGGGGGTCACTGATGGAGATGTAATCCCGGTTGAGATCGACAGTGGGAACACTTCGGCCGGTTCTCGCACCCGCATTGCCCAGTTCGGTCCCTTGGGACGAAGATGGTGTCGGATCCTTGCGCTTTATATAAACACCGACATCGAAAAACGAATCCACTTCTTGGTCCGACAGCTTACTGGTCACGCATAACTGTTGCTGCACGTTGATCTGTGATTCCCCTTTAACTTGTAAGCAAAGGTCTTTCTGGTCCCCCACTGGCAACCAGATGAATGCATTAGAATCTCCCTTATCGCAACTGATGATTGGGTCTTCGCCCTCCGCCGGTTCCGGTTCAAAGTCGTAATAGCCATCCGTTTGACCGTGTCCACAGCACTCGAGCCAATTTTCACCCCTCTGGTTGGTGTCCGTCCTAATAACTTGATCAAGGCCATAAAAGCACACGTAATCTTCATCCATTAATGTCGTTTGGTCGGCGGTGGACATAAACCGGAGTTTCAAGTCGACAGAATCGCCGGCCTTAATGGCCGCGTTCTCTCCGGCATCCGGACGAGGTGTCATGTATGCCAACATTTGGTTGCCGCCTTCGTTGTGCTTTTGGAACACGATTTTGTTAAGAAAGTCGGCCGGAGGGGCTCTGTAAGAGTGAACAGCCTTGGACGTTCCGGTGGTGGCGGGTGCTGCTGTAGCATCGAGCTTTTCCGCAATCTTGTCCACGCTCTCCTGGAGTTGCTTTTCGTTTTCCAGAATTTGCGTCTCGAGTGCCTTTGCTGCGTTCGTCATGGCCTCGTTTCCCGGACAATGGTCTGGTTCGACTGCGGTTTTGGGACAGCTGTTCGGACATGCTTTTTTCAAAGGATGGTTGTCGTCTTGGTTGGGGATACCATCACCGTCGTAATCGTATCCAGGTGAGGTAAGGAGCTCTATGGTCTCGTAGAGATGGGAGTTGGCGGGAACCCTATCAAAAAGCTTGATATTGTTGCTCCCGTCCTCTACCATAAAGTTGCTTAGGTGGAACACCGTAAGCGTGAAGAACACGAAAAAGGTGGCCCACCCCGAACTGATGGGGCTGCCGGCCATCTTGGGTGTGTAATGGGTTTAAGCGAAGCTAAATACGTAGGGAATACACTATTAGTCGATCCACTCTGAGCTGTCCGGGTGGGTGCTGGAGCCTCTATGCTCGAGTATCTCGAGGACAACTGGGGGTGTTGCTATTACTATTGCCACCTTGAACCGTACGGATATAGGGTAAGGGCCTTAGCGGATGAACAGAATTTATCATGTGGGCAGGTTTATAGTAATGCTTACCAGAATGGACGACCCGTATATCATAGAAGCACCCGAGTGCACTCCTGGGATGATAGAGCCTGCGCCCTGATACATATGCCCGCCCCTGTTGTTGGCCATGATGGCCCCGAGGATGGCACCGGCAAAGGCGCCCAGAGCCAGACCAATCCTATCAAAGAGGAAGAGGCCGACAAGGGTGCAGACGAGAATGGGAACAGAGCACACCAGAGCCCAGGCCCACTTCTTTCCGGCCCAGGAGAGCGTCGAGAAGAACTTCTCGGTGTAAAAGACGGTAAACTCGGACAAGTAGTAAAGGAAGGAAAAGGCTATGCCAACCATGGCTGATATGATGTGTTTCAGGGGCACCGCAATAAACAGGATAAGCATAAGAGGAACAATGACCTCCAGCAAGAGGAAACCCATTCCCATCTGATACGTTTCGGGGGGTCAGAACGTGCCCAGCACACACGAGAACAGACTACGAACCCACCATAAAACAGAAAAAGGCCTCGGGTGGCTCCTCACAACTCGCCGAGCCGTGTACTTCGCCAGTCATCTTGTGGCCCGTGACCGCCCTCGCAAGGGGGTCCTCGTATTCGGATTTGATCCCCATCTCCCATCTGAAAGATGTAATGACTGTAAATCAATAATTCAAAGCGGGAGCCGAACATGAAACCGAGCACACGACTCACGTCATCCAGCCAAACAGATTGTAGAAGATGGAATGAAGCCAGGGCACTGGGCGTGTGTGGGCCACAACAGGGCAGAGGTAGGACGAAAAGAGTATTTTGAAGAGGACCTGATGTGTTGTCGCATCAATACAGGCCAATACGGGAGGAAACGAGACACGCAAGACCCGTGCTTGTTACCTGAAGCTCCTGTACGCCGGTCGAAAACTCGGCACAGGTGGTGCTAATAACACTCAGCTTGTCCCAAAAATCCTTTATAAACCTGTCGTATGGCACAAAGGGGATGGGAAAGGGATTGCCGAATCCGGGAATGTCTGATCGGTGTTGGGAATGAGTACTATACGGTATGACCCGACGACCATAAAAGCACTGATAACGTACCATGGCATATGATATTGGTGATTGCATGGGGCATGATACTCTGAATCGTAGAGATGAGATTTCGAGCCAAACCAAACAGACAGAGCACCATACATCATACCCACCTTGATGGGCGAGAGAGGGAAGCACGCCACTATCTGGAGTGTCTCCAGTATGGGCCCAAAGAGGTAAAGGCTCAGCCAATCGAGCATCAGATCCACAACCGCAATGAGGGCCTCCACCACTACGAATATGGGCACAAGTATGTCCGACCTGAATCATTGGCAATCAGGTTTCAAACTTGCAAATCACTCAAAAAAAATGGACTCACTTTGCGTGCAGTGCAATGTGCTCCACCGACATCCAGACAAGCACCCACACCACCCCCACGGCCGTCATTGTAATAAATGGCCCGATTGTTACGAGAAAATGAAAGGCAAACTCGACCGGAACGGTGACGACGGACTCTGCGATTATTTTAAACCTCAGCTCATTGGCCCAGAAGAACTTGTAAATGGGACCCCCATCGCCTTCATTTAAATCCTCGAGTAAATCCTCAGTCTCTTGGAAGCGAAGACGCGCCTTGGCCACACCCTTTCTCGCACTCCGCCTCTCCTTTCGTATGCCTTTGTTTCGTGCAAATTTGGGAAGATCTAATTTTAAAAAGTCTTCCCATCTACCGAGATAATCTGGTTTTAGTTTCTTTGGTTCCAATCCCTTTGCTGCTCTCTCTTTGTTTGAGGCGTCTAGAGCTTGTTTCTCTCGTATCCGCTGTTGTTCGGCCCTTTTATGAGCCTCTTCCTCTTTTTTAATAGATTGCTCCCATCTCTTTTTTTTTTCTTCCAATTTCTTTTTTCTCTGCTCGCTCTTATTTTGAACATCAGGCATGACCTCCTTTACATCCAATCACTGAGCTGTTACATCAATCTGCATGTGATCCTTTATAGCCCTGATGCGATATATAACTCTATCGTTGACTTAGCTTATATCCCCGAGTTTAGTACGGCATTTATAGTTAGAAAAGAAAGTTGAGGATTATTGGATTTACTGTTTGAAGATACGTGAATATGGACTTTCTCACCAAAGAACTGGCCGAGAAGCTCTGTGATCTGGTCGGTGGAAAATCAACCGCCCCCTGCTTTGCCAATATGCTCGAAGCGGCCACCAAACTCTCTAAAAAGAGGAAAAGGGGCCAGGCTCGGGCCGAACCGGTCCTGGCCACAAGGCTCTCCGTCATTGCGGACACTGACAACAGGTGCTTTCCCTAGCTTCATTCCAAGCTGCTCCTCCCGATACACTCACAGCCCCACTTCAGCTTTTCCACACCTTCCATCGAGGGTCACGGCCGTCTGGACAGATTTGAGAAATTCCTCGAGCTCACAGACGAGAGATACATGTCGCGCTCTATAGGGCAGAGGTAAGTGTTCCAGTGCAACACACTCAAAGGCTTCTCTCTGACTTTCTTCCTTCATTCCCGAAAGAGAGTTCCACACTGCTTTCCTGACTGCTTGCTTGCCCCATATCGGTAAGACACCAAAAAGTGTAGAAGTGGTTTTTTCACTTTTTTTCGCTCAATCCACTCACATCTCTTTATCAAGTGGGAGACGATGAATGGGAAAAGCACCGAAGCACCTTCCTCAAGCGTTACGACGAGGATGAATGGAAAGCAGAAGTACTCGTCACAACTCCAAGGTAAACGGGGCTCTGATTTTTTTTTCGTTTGCGTCTCGGCTCGTCTGTTGTGGAAATCGCTCATCCCACTCCCATCCCCCATCAGACGCTTCGGCAAAACAACAGCCGTGGCCATGGTATGTAGCATAAGATATTGGGTCTCCGCTACCTAGCTTAGCTTTCTCATTATATCGCCACCGGTGCCCACTCCCACCCAGTTCGTTGCGGCCCTCTTGGTTTGCTGCCCAAGGTAATCACGCAATGATGCTCTGGGCCGTGCCAAATTTTGGGACCCCTTTCTCACCTTCTTTCTCCACACACTCCACACAACAGAATGTGGGGTGAGACTCGTCTGAAATTTGAACCTGAAATACGCGTACTCAATCAATACTCCAGTCTCAATTTTCAGTACCGGAAAGAGAGCCTCAAAGAGCCTCTTACAACAAATCAAAGTAAGTGTATTGTGCTAGTACACTCATAAGTACTCAACACTCAGCTTCTCTATTGCCTATTGCAGGAGGTCATCGATAGCCACCCGGGACTCACAAGAAGAATCGTTTCAAGCAATGTCGAAGAACTCTACATCCAACCCGTTGGAACAAAGGGCCAGAAACAAGTCTCAAGGTGCTTCAGCTACCCTTCATCCGTCAAGGTAAGCCCTCTCGCCCCTTCAGACTTTATATATACGTATGCGCGCCTTGTACTTCAACACCAGACTCTGCATAGCCTTAAAATGGCAAGCAACGATTTCGTGCTAACTAACGAGGGTTGGGCCTTGATTGGGCCTAAAAGAAGTAGAGGTGGTAAGGTAAAACTACCAAGTCCAAGGAGTCCAAATGAAGTTGTCTTTGATAGTTCCTCTGAAAGCGAGGATGAAATATCTCCCTTAACTGACTTGGTGCGGCAATATTGTGAGAACGTAAAAATTTCTTTAAATCACAATATCCGAAAAGATGTGCTTACACAGATTAAAGACAACCACACTTCGGTTGAACTGCTTGCAATGGATTTAAATGAGTTTGCTAAAAATTATCACAATGAAGAAATAAAAAAGGCACTCAAAGAGGTTCTCTACATGGACGTTATATTACTCAATTGCCCCCCAGATTCAGCACTGTGCACCAACATGACGCCATTTTTTTATAGGAAGTTGCTATACCTTAGAAACATGATCACAAAGGACACTAGTAATTTTGAAGAACTAAAGAAAATAATAAAAAGGGACACAGAGAGGTTGACTCGATGGTGGGATGAACAACCTCCTATCCCTGATTCGAATCTAGGATGGCCGCTTGTCGAACTGAAAAAAGAGTTGGAAAAGAGTGTACAAAGGGTGGTCAAAATGGACGTCACACCAGCTGAAAAAAATGAAAAGAGAACTAAACAGGATAAAACATCTAATCCCCCCAAGAAAAAGAGACGTGCTAAACAATCGAGTATTTCGCGACAAGCGTGCAAGGGTATAACGTCAATTGCTCTTGGTGAGAACATACAGGATGATAGCTGCTTCTGGAGCCAATTAGAAGCAAACTTAAAAAACGAAACATTCAATGACCCAAATGTTCCACAAAAGCTTCGATACTATAAACAAATTCAAAAGAAAGTCCGCGACAATCCCAATATCCCCAGACTTACAATATTATTGAAATCCGAAAATATTACATTCGAACAATACAAGTCAAAGGTTGATGATAGATTGGTTTTGGAAGATGAGCTGATTAATTACGTTGAAAAACCGGAAAATCTCGAGTTAAAATTATCAATACCTGAAGTGTACAAAAAAAGATTTGACGAGTTTAAAAAAGGCGCCAAAACAACAAATGCAGAACACATAAAGCTTTACGAAGAAACAGTGCAAAAGTATGAAAGAAACCAAGAGGATATCAAATCGGAAAATTTAAATTGGTTAAGTCGATGCGATGAGGCGATTATTCTAAAAGAACGAAGGTTTGTTGAGAAGTACAAAGGAGTATTAGGCAAGCAAAGCCACCCAAGATGGGATGAATTTCAGGATAAATTGGATGAGTTTACCAAAAAATATAGTACACTGTGTGACAATCTCTTTCAAAAAGAAAGTTGGAACAGGGATAATATCAAAAGTTATGCTGCAATCAACTTTGATGATAAAATTCTTGAGGAATGGAACAAGGCGTACAACGCTTTGGGCCTACAGGCCATTATAAATGAAATTGAAAACGTAGATAGGCCGTCAAATTCATGGCCAGCATGGTGGACAACAAATGTTAATGCGTCCCTCTCAAACCAAGGGTACACCTTTACTTCTATTGGTGCGCGCCAACGATCAAGAACGCCAGCAAGAAAGCCCTACGGCGGGTTAGGTAGTATTGCACGTAATACCCAAAATGATGATGCTATTCCCAAAGAAACATTGCCACAGAAAGATAGTACGGTACCGAAATATTACTCTGCCCCAAATCGATCGACGATATCTCTCATCGAAACTTCATGTTTTGATCAAACTGGAGTAGTAGTTGAGTCGATTAACCAAATGTATCGAATGACGGTACTTGATAATCAATGGAGGTTCATACTTGACAAAATATGTACGGAGGCCCAAAAAGCCAAATATAAAGATACATTGCAAGCAACCAATGAAATATTATATGGAAAGACAAGCGAAGTGCTTCATTCGGCAATACTTACGCAATTCGTCACTTTTTTAAGAAGTTACGAAACCAAATTTAGGACGCTCAAAACGTATTTCACGCCAACAAGATTACACTTACGAAACTATTGTGAAAAAGGAACAGAGTGGAAAACAAGGATCGGATGTATTTTTAAAGATAAATATAATCAAAAGATTATTGCCATGCAAATCTGGAAAAGTCTATTTAATGAGAACAGCGCCGGCTGGAATACCGCTCAAGTTGTTATACTTGGATTGAAACTGTTGAAGTCTTTATGGGAATGGGGTCTGAATGGTGCTGGTGTTGGACAGGCAATCGTGGAACTTATCGTTCAATTGTGCAACTTAATTGTATCTGTTGCAATCATTTCTCCGCAAGAAACCATAATCAGAATAATCGGCAGTATTAAAGAAACGGTTTCAAACTTATGTTCGGGAGTGATGAAGTTCACAATTATGGGATTTGTACAATTTGTTGTTACTAT
>MDTC01006209.1_pt1 | contig 19721 bp, 19 predicted proteins | sample 811181 | NCBI WGS metagenome assembly MDTC01 (sample SAMN05326644, study PRJNA326480) | marine metagenome | isolation source: seawater | place: Pacific Ocean: North | collected 2011 | reverse complement strand
TTAAGAACCACTGTACTTCGCCGGCTCACCCGGAGCGACCGCTGTCATCCACTTCTGATCACTTCTTTGTGTTGGGTATCAACTAAAAAAGATGCCAGCGTTCACAAATTTCTTCCGTCCAAGATTATTGAAGTTGTAGTAAGGTTTAGGTATCTGAACTTACCTGCTGTGAACCAGTATTGCAATTACACCTAATGCAGTAGCATAAGCGTCAGAGACCTAGCTGGCTCCGCGCGGCCAGTAGTTTGAGTTCCTTAGTTGAGGTTCCGCATGACTTTTGTGATAGTCGAAAGCTGTATTGATGTACTGGATCAATCCTGCATTGAGGTATGCCCCGTCGATTGCATTCATACAGATCAAGATGATCGAATGTGCTACATAGAGCCCAACGAGTGCATAAATTGTGCCTTATGTGAGCCCGCCTGCCCGGTTGAAGCTATCTTCAAGGACGAAGATGTCCCGAAGTCCGCTGCCGAGTTTGCCGAGCTAAACCGCTCATGGTTCAAAGATAGAGCAACCACCAGAGCACGGATTGAAGAGCTGGTGGGGTCCAGCTAGTCCTGACCAGATATTAATTCGACGAATTTCAGTAGTTAGGATAGGATAGTCTGGCACCTGATCTGACGTGGCTAGCGCCAGGGAAGGACGCGGGACCCGGCCATGGATGGCCGATGCCACAGAAGATTAGGTACCAGGCTATTCAATCCGATGTGTAACTAAGGACCGTTGCAAACATCACGAATGGTTTGCTGCTTAACATACCGATTCAAACATCCAAGCCAAGATCTTCGATAATCTGCTGCTGCAGCTTGTACTTCTGAATCTTAGTGGATGACATGGGCCATTCGTCAATAAATCGCACATGGGCAGGAATCTTGAAACCCGCTACCTTGTCTTTACAAAAATCAATCAGCTCTTGTTCTGAAACTACTTCCTCATCGTTGATCTCCACGAAAGCAGCAGGAATTTCCTGCAGCCTGGCATGTGGTATGCCAACAACCTGGGCCAGTCTTACTGCCGGATGTTTTTGCAGGCAGGTTTCAATCTCGATCGCCGCTACGTTCTCCCCTCCGACCTTCAGCATGTCTTTTAGCCGACCATGAAACATCATCTGGCCATCTTCATCCTGGGAGCAGATGTCGCCGGAGTGGAACCATCCATGTTCATCAAGCGCCTCTGCTGTTTTGTCTGGTGATTTATAGTATTCGGTAAAAATACCAGGGCCGCGAATCCAGCACTCCCCCTGCTCCCCAGAAGGCAGGTCCGTACCGGTTTCAGGATCAATGATACGAACCTCATTGCCAGGCAGGGGCGTACCTAGTCGCGTGAAACGCTGCTCACGGGTATCCGACAATCGGCTGGTAGATACTGTACCCGAAGCCTCCGTCATACCGAAGGTGCCAACGAAAATGGTATTGGGCATTGCCTTCTCCATGATGATACCCACCTCCGGCGGCTGCACACCGAAGTTTGCATTCATCAATTTGATTCTTGTCAGGTCTGCTTTTTCGAAATCCGGATGGTTGATAAGATCTGACATGATGGTCCAGAAACTCGGGTAGGCGGCAGTCACTCCCTCTTCCTGCAGCATTTTCAGTGCTTCACCCGCTTCGAAATGTGGCGTCGTGACATAGGTACCGCCTACATCGAAGGTTGTTACCAGCGGTAGTATGGCGGCGATATGAAACATCGGCAGTGGAGACCAGAAACTATCTTCGTGTCCAAGCTCATATCGCTTGCCTAATGCCATGCTGTTTCTGACCATGGACTCATGGGAAATCATGCAGCCCTTCGGATTGGAAGTAGTGCCGGATGTGTACATGATCAGAGCCGTACTGCCGAGCCTAGCCTGTAAGCGCCGCCTGTGTATTTCGTCCTCGTCTACTCCCTCAGCCAGGGCATCAAGTTGCGCATTCGTCAACATTCCTGGCGCGGAAGTGGAACCGAAAACGACAACATTTCTCAGCAAAGGAGCGCTGTCAAGGGACAGACTCAGGGGGTCAGTGGTATTAGCTAGGTCTGGGAAAGCAGCCTGCACTCGCTCCACAAAATCGACCGCATCATCAAACTCATCCGTTGTGATCAGCGTAACCAGGTCAGCATTTTCAGAGACATAGGATATTTCCGGTGGTTTATAGCGCGCATTGATCGGAACTGTTACAGCGCCCAGCATGGATATGGCAAACAGCGTATCAACAAAATCCATGCAGGTCGGTAACAACACCCCAACATGATCTCCTGGTTCAACGCCCAGCGCATGCAGACTCTTTGCACGCGAGAGGGCCCGGTCGCGCAGAGCAGCATAGGTCGTATTCTGATCTGGCAATACGACGGCTTTCGTCTGAGGAAATTCATCCGCCGCAGAGAAAAGTAGATCTCCAATTGTCGTTGCGGTTATTCTTGTTTCAGATAGCAGGCTGCTCATACCTCTCCCTCAATCTAATGCATTGCCAAGCTCTTTTGACAAAGCTCCAATTTACTAAACGTTACCACAAAAAATCACCAGCACGTCCCATCGGCTCCAGCTTTACTGCTCATAACGCCACGACTTCGATGGCCCAGTGGGAAATCCACATTATTTGAACCATGTTACTGCACAGGCGGGCACCAGCACAAAGCGCCCAAAGGAGCGAAAAAAGAGGCCGATGCCCTATCAAGGGCCTGGTCTTTGTGGCAACATCGGCCAGCAATCAACACTAGGTCTGTACTGGGCCTGTACCGGACGAGAAAAAATTTACCCTGGAGAGAAACCGGCAGAGGCCAAAAGCCACGACTGCCTTTGATACTGTGCCATCAGTACGGTGTCGACTACATAAGAATAAACATGCGCGACTACTTCATCAGACGTTTACTGCTAATACCCCCCACCTTGCTGGGTGTCACCATTATTGTCTTCGTGATCACTCGCCTTGTCCCAGGCGGGCCGCTCGAGCGGGCCATCATGGAGTCCCAGCAGTTCAATGCCGCATCCGGTGTCAGCACTCAGGTCGCAGGTCAGGACATGGCCCTGTCAGACGATCAGTTGCTGAGGCTCAAGGAATACTACGGCTTCGATAAGCCCATCCTCATCAGCTATTTCGACTGGGTCGTAAAGGTAGTGAAAGGTGATCTCGGCTCATCCTACCGCTACAACGAACCAGTTTGGGATGTCATCCGGGACCGATTCCCCGTCTCCCTCTACTATGGGCTGGTAACCTTGATAATTACCTATGCGGTCTGTATTCCCCTGGGTATTCTAAAGGCAATCAGACACAGGACCATCGTCGACAACGTCTCCTCAATCCTGATTTTTGTAGGCTACGCTATTCCTGGCTATGCCCTGGGATCACTTCTGTTGCTGTATTTTTCTGTCCGTCTTGAATGGTTCCCCATGGGCGGCTTCGTCAGCTTTTCGTTTGAAGAAAAAGATGTCCTGGGGAAAACCCTGGACCTGATCAATCATTCGGTGCTTCCCCTTATCTGTTATCTGGTCGGCAGTTTTGCGCTGGTTACCCTATTGCTTAAAAACCACCTGCTGGACAACCTGGCTGCCGACTACATGAGGACCGCGATCGCCAAGGGCGTGCCCTTTAGAAAGGCAGTAACGCGGCACGCCATGCGCAACTCGATGATTCCAATAGCAACGACCTTCGGGCAAAACATTACGCTACTGGTTTCCGGCTCCTTCCTGATAGAAACCATTTTTGATATCGACGGCTTCGGCCTCCTGGGGCTCACCGCTATTCTTGACCGTGACTATCCCGTCGTCATGGGTGTCGTGCTACTCGCAGCCTTTCTTCTGCTCCTTGGGAATATCATTTCAGATTTTCTCGTTGCACTGGTAGACCCGAGGATCAGATTTCAATAGTACTTATGTTTAGATTCAATCCCCAAACCCTCAAAAAGCTTCGTCGATTTCGTGAAATCAAACGTGGCTACTACAGCTTTCTGCTTCTGGCTGGCATGCTCGTGCTGGCTTCATTTGGTGAATTGCTCATTAACAATCGGGCGCTTGTCGTAAGTTACGAAGGCGAGCTCTATTTTCCAACCTACTCTGACTTCCACCCGGGCACTGACTTCGGCCTGAGCTACTCCTACGAGGCGAACTACAGGGAACTGAAACAGCAATTCAAAGAAAACGGCAACGAAAACTGGGTTCTTATGCCTATTGTCCCCTACAACCCGTACGAAAATCATTCACCCGGCGGAGTTTTCAAACCTGACCCACCATCCATTAGTAATAGGCACTTTCTGGGCACGGATACAACGAGCCGCGATATCCTCTCACGGTTATTCTACGGCACAAGAATCGCCCTGATCTTCTCGTTAGCTTTTATGGCCTGCGTTTATGTCATCGGCATATCAATCGGCTGTGCCATGGGGTATTTCGGGGGCATTTTCGACTTGACTTTTCAGCGTCTGATTGAAATCTGGTCGAACGTTCCGTTCCTATATATGGTCATCATTGTTTTCTCGGTCATCCCCTCAAATTTCTCTATACCTGCACGTGTTGCCATCCTGTTAACGGTCATGGTGTTGTTCTCCTGGACCAGTATGACCTACTACATGAGGACAGAGACCTACAAGGAAAAATCAAGAGACTATACAGCGGCGGCCCGGATCATCGGCGCATCAAATACAAGAATTATTTTCCGGCATATATTACCCAATGCCCTGTCGACACTGGTCACCTTCATGCCCTTCACAATCGTAGGCGCCATATCCGCCATTACTGCACTCGACTTTCTCGGCTTTGGACTTCCCCCGCCCACGCCAAGCCTTGGAGAACTACTAAAACAGGGAACAGCGAATCTGCGTACTGCACCTTGGATAGTGTCATCAGCCTTTGGCACCCTGGTCATACTACTGACGCTGGTCACCTTCATTGGTGAAGCTGTAAGAGAATCATTTGACCCAAAACAATTTACCATCTATCGCTAACATGTGGATAGCATTTGAAATCATGAGGCAATCTAAATGAAAATCTATTTCAACAGAATTGTTCTGTTGGTCGGCGTATCCACATTTCTACTCAGCGGATGTAGTGAGCCAGCCAGTGATGCGCCGATCTCAGACCTGGAAACACCGGACAATACTCAGGAGGTTCAGGACTACTACGCCTCCAAACCCGAATTCTTCAGCTTCAAAACACTGGCCGATATACCACCGACCCTTAACTGGCAAAACGGTACATACCTCCCGGAGATAGGATCCACCAACGCCAAAAAGGGTGGTACTGAATATACGCAAATACAAGACTTCCCACGGACACTTCGTATTGTTGGTCCTGACTCAAATGGCTCCTTTAGGCCCTGGATCCTGGATGATACTTCGATGCAGATCGGTCACCGCCACCCGGATAAATTTGAGTACTATCCGGGTCTTGCGGACTCCTGGGCGGTGGACAAGGAGAGCAAGACAATTTTTGTCAAGCTGGACAGCAATGCAAGTTGGTCTGACGGTGTACCGATAACATCTGATGATTTCATGTTTATGTTCTGGTTCTTTCAGTCACCCTATATCGTCGCACCCTGGTACAACAATTGGTACGGTACCCAGTATACGAATATCACAAAATATGATGAACAGACCTTCTCCATATCAATCCCTGACGCGAAGCCGGATATGGATGCCCGAGTACTGGAATTGCGTCCAATGCCACAACACTTCTACAAGGAAGTTGGTGACGATTTCGTGGAGCGATATCAGTGGCGCTTTGCTCCCACCAGCGCGCCCTACGTTATCAAGGATAAGGACATCAAAAAGGGCCGCCTGATCACCCTGACACGGAACAAGAACTGGTGGGCTAACGACAAGAAATTCTGGCAGTATCGATTCAACGCTGACCGCATTCGGATTTCAGTTATTCGGGACACACCGAAAGTCTTTGAAGCATTCAAACGTGGCGATATTGATCAATTCGGCCTTAACCTGGCTGAATACTGGTACGAAAAACTACCTAACAATGATGCAGATGTGGCGGCAGGGTATATTCATAAATCGGTATTCTATAACCAACGGCCAAGACCAACCTACGGTCTGTGGATGAACACATCACGACCACTGTTGGAAAACAGAGACATCCGGGTAGGCATCAACTACGCAACCAATTGGCAACTGGTTATTGACAAGTTTTTCCGTGGTGACTACAGCCGTATGCAAACTTCATCGGATGGCTATGGTGAGTTCACCCACCCCACTCTGAAAGCAAGGTCTTTCAGCATAGAAAAGGCACTTAGGTCTTTTGCCAAAGCTGGATTCGCCCAGCGAGGTCCAGATGGAATCCTCGTGAACGATGAAGGCCAGAAACTAGCGTTTACTCTCTCCAGCGGATGGGAAAACCTTAAAGATGTTCTCACTATTTTGAAGGAGGAAGCCGCCAAGGCCGGCCTTGAATTCCGTGTCGAAGTGCTCGATGGCACGACCGGCTGGAAGAAAGTACAGGAGAAAAAACACGACATTCACTTTTCAGCCTTCAATGTATCGTTAGAGATGTACCCCAGGTTTTGGGAAACCTATCATTCTGACAACGCCTATGATGATGCATTCCTCGAAGATGGGTCAGTCAACCCCGACCGGAAGCTCATAACCCAGACCAATAACCTGGAAACACTCTCCATATTTGAAATGGATGACATGATACACCGTTACCGGGCATCTGATAGTAAGGATGAAATGAAGGAACTCGCATTCGCCATGACAGAGTTACATCATGAGCACGCTTCCTTCTCTCCGGGTTTTTATCAGCCTTTCTTCAGGGTGGGTCATTGGCGATGGGTGCGATATCCGGAAAGCTTCAGCTATAAACATGCACGAAGTGGAGGTCAATTATTCGTGCATTGGATTGATACGGACATGAAGGAAGAAACCCTGTCAGCTAAAAATGACGGCAAATCATTCGAGCCACAAGTGCGCAACTATGACCAGCACGCAAATTAGCAGAATGGCCAGGGAAAGACAGCTATGCCTTTACTAGAAATTATCGATCTGATCACCGAATTTGACACGGATGAGGGCCGAGTCAGGGCGGTCGATCAAATCAGTTTCTCAGCAGATGCCGGGGTAACCCTGGGTATTGTTGGTGAATCTGGCTGCGGTAAAAGCGTCACAGCCCTTTCTATCATGCGACTTCTTCCGCAGCCTCTGGGTCAAATTGCGGGGGGATCTATCCTCTTTCAAGGACAGGACCTGACCCGTTTACCGCTGAAGGAAATGGAGAAGTTGCGCGGCAATGACGTCAGCATGATTTTTCAGGAGCCAATGACGGCACTTAACCCGGTACATACCATCGGCAAGCAACTTGCCGAGGTTTTACTCTTGCATAATGATTACGGTCTTGAGAAAGCGCTGAAGGAGTCGATTGATATACTTGACAGGGTAGGCATCCCCTCCCCTGATGTGAGAATGGGCGAGTACCCGCACCAGCTGTCAGGTGGAATGAGGCAGAGGGTTGTTATCGCTATAGCATTGGCCTGTAAACCGGCATTGCTCATCGCCGATGAACCAACGACCGCGCTGGACGTGACGATTCAGGCTCAGATTCTTGAACTCATCAAGGATTTACAGGCTGATATGGATATGTCCGTCATCCTCATTACCCACGATCTCGGCGTCATAGCTGAGACCTGCGATGAGGTGGTCGTCATGTATGCCGGAAAAGTAGCGGAGAAAGGCAGCGTATACGATGTCTTTGATCGCCCCTCACACCCCTATACCCGTGGTTTACTCACATCGATACCACGACTGGATACTGAACCCAAGTCGAAACTCAGTATCATTGAGGGCATGGTTCCAGGGCTGCTGGACCTACCACCGGGTTGCCGGTTTGAAAATAGATGTTCGTTTGCGGAGGATCCCTGCACCCTGTCAGCGCCACCCATTAACACGGTCCAGGGGCAACATGATGTGAGCTGTTTTCGCTGGCAGGATATTTAGATGTCTGAAACACCAATCCTGAAAGTACGTGATCTGAAAATGCATTTCCCCGTGAAAGAGGGCATCTTTCTCAGAACCAACAAATATAACAGGGCGGTCGATGGCGTTTCCCTAAGCATCCAGCCAGGAGAGACCCTTGGCCTCGTCGGAGAATCTGGGTGTGGTAAATCAACACTTGGACGCTGCATCACTCGCCTTCATCAACCAACTTCAGGTTCAATTTTATTCGAAGGCCAGGACATCACTCACCTCAAGGGCAAGGCTCTATTACCCTACCGACAACACATACAGATGATATTCCAGGACCCGATGGAATCTCTTAATGCCAGGCACACGGTGGCAGATATTATTGAAGAGCCTTTCGTCGTGCAGAATATAGGCGACAGGGTTTCAAGAAAGAAACAGGTAAAAAAATTATTGGAGATCGTGGGATTACCAGCTCGTTCTGCAAGTCGCTATCCTTTTGAATTCTCAGGTGGTCAAAGACAGCGAATAGGCATAGCGCGTTCTATCGCCCTGAAGCCAAAACTTATTATCTGTGATGAACCTGTTTCCGCGCTGGACGTATCAATACAAAGTCAGATCCTGAACTTGCTAATAGAACTGCAAAAAGAATTCAATTTGTCTTACCTATTTATTGCCCATGACCTCGCTGTCGTCAAACACATCTCTGACCGTATCGCGATAATGTACCTAGGGAAGGTTGCAGAAAGTTCAGCCGGAGAAATCGTATACCACAATCCACGACACCCCTATACCCAATCACTCATATCCGCCATACCAATCCCCGACCCGCACCAGGTAACAGAACGCCTGGTAATATCAGGCGATGTACCCTCACCCATTGATCCACCATCTGGATGCCGCTTTCACCCACGCTGCCCGCAAGTCATGGACAGGTGCAAACACGAGCTACCGCAACTTAGGTCCATTGATGACGGCCATCTCGTTTCCTGTCATCAGGGTGATTAACCTGAAGGGCAGACCTTCAAGGCAAACCGGTTGACCTGCATTCCAGCACTTGTGATGATACGGTTATCAGGAAACCTATTCTCAGGTCAGGACCCTAATGACTTCAGACCAGCCAGATATTTATCCTTCGAGGGAAGGTGCGCTTCTAAAGCAACTCAAGGACAACATAGAAACTGTCATCCGCTGCAATAATGAGAGCATCAAGTGGTTGCTTACCGCATTTATTGCCGGCGGACATGTACTTTTAGAGGATGTGCCGGGCACCGGCAAGACAACACTAGCAAAATCGTTGGCAGGATCAATCAGCGCAGACTTCAAACGCATACAGTTTACCCCGGACCTGTTGCCCTCGGATATTCTTGGTGTATCGGTCTATGACCAGAACAATCAGGACTTCAGGTTTAGACCAGGTCCGATTTTTGCGCAGGTCCTTCTGGCAGATGAAATCAACCGTGCATCTCCTCGAACACAATCAGCCCTCCTTGAAGCCATGGCAGAAAACCAGGTTAGCGTTGAGGGGGACCGAATAAAAATGGATGAATTGTTTTTCGTGGTCGCCACCCAGAATCCGGTGGAATTTCATGGCACCTATCCGCTACCCGAGGCTCAGATGGATCGTTTTGCGATGCGATTCGATCTAGGCTATGTATCAAGGGAAGACGAGGTGAAGATCCTGGAGGCTCAAAAACATGAGCACCCCCTGGCAAAACTGGAGGCCTGCACCAGCCTTGAAGACCTAAGATCAATCAGGAAAGCCGCCGAGAATGTGCGCATGTCAGAGGAGCTTAAACACTATATCGTTGATATTGTTGCGGCAACCCGAAAGCACCCAGGAATTCAAATGGGTGCGAGCCCCCGTGCCGGGATCACCATGATGAAGTGTTCTCAGGCCCTCGCGCTCATCGATGGCCTTGAATTCGTAACGCCGGATCTTATTCAGGAACTGGCAATTCCTATTATTGCGCACCGCCTGGCACTTGATCCGGAGTCCCAATATTCCGGGACCGATTCAGGCGAATACATCGTGGAAATACTGCAAGACATTCCCGTACCTGCCTGAGATCAACAACGTCGGCAGGACATCATGTTCAGAGAAACCATCTTTCCAAGCTTTGTCAGGATAACGCGAGCCAGCCAGAAAGCCTCGCGCAGGACATCAGAAAGGGGGAAACTCATACAGACAAGCGCCATCATCTGCGCTGCTATTGGCGTGGACACAGACCTGACCCTGACCTACCAGCTGTTTGCCTTTCTGACCTGCCTGATTATTGTTTCCAGATTGTCGCTGCGAATTCAACTGCCGAAAGTCACCGTGACGAGACGCCTGCCAAAATACGCAACCGCCGGCCAGTCCTTCGAATACTCAATCAATGTCGCGAATGATGGGAATCATACGGAGCGCGATCTGAAGCTCATCGACAATCCACTAATTGTTTCCCCGAACTTCAAGCAGTATCAGCAGGAACGCGAGCCAGGCGAGGAAACAAGAAACGCCTACGATCGCTGGATCGGTTTTCATCGATTCATCTGGCTGCAACGGCGCAATACAGGCATCGTCATAAAGCAGGGTGATGTTCCCGAAGTCAGCCTGAAAGGCTCCGCGGACACAATGATGGAAGCAATGCCCCTGCGTCGCGGTATCGTCAATTTCACTTCGACTACCCTGCTCAGCCCGGACCCGTTTGGTTTGAACTACGCCATAAAGAACTTTAACCAGCACGAACAACTCATGGTACTTCCCAAACGCTACCCGGTATCAACAAATTTTGAGCTGCCCGGCGGCAGGCATTTTCAGCCTGGTGGTGTTAATTCCACCTGGTCAATTGGTGAGTCAGAGGAATTTGTATCCTTGCGGGACTATAGAGATGGAGACTCAATGCGCAAGGTTCACTGGCCAAGCACTGCCAAGCGAGAGAAGCCTGTCGTGAAGGAGTTTCAGGATGAGTTCTTCGTTCGCCAGGCGCTGGTACTTGATACGGACACTAAGGACTCCGAGCTTCTGGAGGAAACGGTATCTGTTGCCGCAAGCCTGCTCCTGCAGACTGAAACCAGTGACGGCCTGATGGACCTGATCTATGCCGCCAATACGACCCAAATCGTCACCGCCGGGCGTGGCTACGCACATGTGAACCACCAGTTGGAAGCACTTGCCACCCTGACAAGGTATGAAGGAGCAGCCGAACGGTTGCAGGAAACCCTGTCAGCCCACCGCACGTTAATTAGCGGCTGTATTCTCGTTCTGCCAGGTTGGAGTGAATCACAGCAGCAACTTGTGAGAAGCATGTCATCCACAGGTATCCCCGTGGCACTATTTATTGTGACACAGGACGAAAAGAAACTGGCGGATACACCCGCAAGGGCAAATATTCTGCCCGTCAACGAAGTTGCTAAAAGGCTGGCGGGCTTGTGAAACCAAGAATCATTCAGGGACTTGTCATCCTTGCCTGGGGAATTCAGGCGGACCTCATCTGGTTTGCAATTCCCATCACCGTCATCCTCGAAGCTAGATACTTCGTAAACAGGCGCTGGGCACTGACCAAGCAGGATTTCTACCGGGTTGCAGACCTGACCAGTTTCGCAATGGTGGGCATGGTCATCTTCCTTTCCCTCAATGCCCGTACCTACCATTTCATCACCACCCTTATTCAATGGCTGCCTATTCTTTTTTCCCCACTGGTCATAGTCCTTGCTTACAGCACCACAGAGAGAATGACCCTCGACATACTTTTTTACTCTCTTCGCAGGCAACGGGAGCCGGTTCAGCAATCCTGGGATATGGATTACCTACTTTTGGGCATGTGCCTTTTGGCCGCAGGTTTCAATACAAGCGACCATTTACTTTTTTTCCCCCTAGCAGTGATCGCAATCTTCTGGTCGCTATACCCATTACGTTCTTCGCGATATCAGGCGGGGGTATGGATTCTGGCCGTTGCCGTTACTTTTATAAGCGCAGAATTTGCCCACCAGACGATCCGGGGAACTCACCTCGCGATCAAGGCAAAAACAGAACAGTGGATTACCAACTGGCTCATGCAACGAACCGACCCCTTAAAAACCAGAACGGCTTTGGGCAAGGTAGGACAACTAAAACTCTCTGACTCAATACTCTTTCGAATTGAGACGAGTGAAGGACACCATTTTCCGAGCCTCCTGCAGGAGGCGATCTACAATCATCCGAGCAGTGGCTTCTCAATGGAGTGGGACGCCTGGGAAACGAATTTCAACAATGTGACCCACGAGGATGACTTCACCTGGCGCTTTTCAGACCGGAGCGCTGAAGAATCCAGCGCCAAAATCTATCTGGAGTTTGATCGTGAACGTTCCCTGGTACCGGCGCCTGCCTCACTATCTGAAATCCATGATCTACCTGCCCTTGAAGTTAAGCTGAACAAGTACGGAACCATCCAGGGTACCGGTCTTGTACCCAGCCCGTCATACGAGATCAAATACGCGTTGGAAAACCCTATCTCTGACCCACCGGGAGAAATCGACCTTTTCCTTGATGAAACGCATGAGAAATTGTTGTCGGGAATTGTGGAGAAGGGAAATTACCCGGCGAAAAAGGCAGTTGCGTTTGTGCAAAGCTATTTCTCGGACTTCAAATACAGTCTGTACCAGGACGACCAGGGTGCTAAAAACCCACTGGAACATTTCCTTTACACCAGAAAGGCTGGCCACTGCGAATACTTCGCCAGTGCGACAACCCTGCTACTGAGACAAATGGGGGTACCAACTCGCTACGTCGTTGGTTATGCAGTACAGGAATACAACCCTACCTTAGGCATGTATATCGTTCGGCAACGTCATGCCCATGCCTGGACGATCGCCCATGTGAACAACAAATGGATCGTGGTGGATACGACACCAGGAGTATGGCTCGATGAAGAAGACGACAATGCCAACCCGTTACAACCCATGTTCGACTTCGCCACAAACTACTCCTTCATGTTTCGAATGTGGTGGAATGATCAGAAGGTTGAGGACTACGAACTGGAGCTCTATATCATTGGCGGTCTTCTGTTGCTATTTCTAATTTGGAGGATCACCACCAGCGAACAGGTGATCATCTCTGGTAAGAAAAGTTCTAACACTGATTCAAGGTTGTTTGGAAAGGACTCACCCTTCTACAAAGTCGAGGCCTATTTGTCAGAAGAAGGACTAAGACGAGACAGGGGTGAACTTCTGCGACACTGGTTAATCAGGATCCAAAAGCCTGAGCTGCTTCCCCTCCTTGTCACTCATAACCGATGGCGGTTTGATCCGCTCGGTATTGGCTCTGACGAAAAGTCCGCACTGAACAAACAGGTCGATGCCTGGATTTTGAGCCAGGGCGAACAGCGCTCAGAAATCAACTGATCAGATAATAGGTTTGACCGCCTGCCCATCCTGAAGTCGTTCCACGCCTCGTATCGCCACCCTGTCTCCGACCTGTAAATCCCCCAATACAGATACCAGTTCTCCCTGTCCATCACCCAGAAAACGGACCGTATACCGGCGACGGCCAACATCCGCGAAACCACCAGAAATATTCCTTGCCCTCGACAGGGCTACGGCTATACCACTCACCCGAACCCCCAGCATAGCGGTTTCAAATGGGTCAAGACGATACTGACCTCTTTGGGTCGCCTGGCATTCAGATTCACCTGGGCAACCCCTGGAATCCTGCTTAACCTGGGTTCTACAACCTCTTCAATCATGTCCTCGACCGGATTGTTTTCGCCGGCATGGATAAGAATTGAAGCAGGGCCCGGCAAACCACCATCACCACCGCTGGCAACAAAGGGCTCACCGGAATCTGCAGGTCTGGGCGTTGCCTGGTTAAGCCGGTTGATGACATCGAGCATGGCCTGGTTCATGTCGTAGCCAAGCTGATAATTCAGTACTACCTGCCCCTGCCCCCTCGAAGTGCTACTGACAATGCTCTCAACACCTGAATTGAAGCGAAGCACCTCTTCCTGTGGCTGCCGCAATGGCTTCTTCAACTTCCTGTGGGGCTGCCGAACACCAATTGTTGTAGATCGAGATCTGTGGGCGCTGAACGTTGGGCAGGAGCTGTAATGGGAGCTTGCTGATGCTGACATCACCAAACAATACGATCAGCCCAACTGCCACGGCCACACCACTTTTTTATCTGACCGCCAGTTCGCTGATATTCAACATTTTTCCAGTGCTTCAATGAGTTATACCATGGATTGTGGTCCAGCCTGGTGCAAAATTCACAGATTTGAGGCAAGCTGAGTAGCGAACGGGCTGGAATGTCATATTTCGGTCCAAATACCCCGCTCACCCAGGGACAATACTTCACCAGCGAGAGATCGATGCGAGTAGAAAATAGAAGGCGAGCCACCGTCGTTTGTTGCAAAGGGGCAGATTTCCTCGCCATTGAGCTTCAGGACCCAACAACGGGGAAGCGAATGTGGTCACTTCCCGGTGGAAAAATTGAAAAGAACGAAACACCGGAAGAAGCTGCTATCCGAGAGACACTGGAAGAAACTGGACACTTTGTCGCATTGCGACCAGCTCTAGAGAAGGTCACCCAGTATCTTTTTGACTGGGACACTATCACCTTTGATTGTACAACTCACTGGTTTGCAGCCAGGCTAACGGAGCAGGAACCCATACCCGTTGATGATGAGGCATACCTGCTGGGTCACCGTTGGCTTCCCGTTGCGAACATCGATGAACTATTCGCCTACCACCCTCACATCAGGGATGTCGCAAAGGAACTGGCGACGACCACTTGAACGCCAAAAAAGGGCAACCAGATACCGTATTGATGGGAGAATGCCTGCCATGACCCTCAACCCAGAACGGCCTATGTGAATAGCAGTCAATCGGAACCTACACCCATGGTGGCTTGTCGTATAATAACGCGCTATCAATATCTGCCAAGGATCACCCATTGAACAAAAAGCAGTCAAACAATATGCAGCTGAACATTAAGCAGAAAATGTCCCGTGTTATCGAGAGTGAAGCGGCAGCTATTGGCGCCATCAAAATTACTGATGCTTTTGAAGAGGCGGTCAAGACCCTCCTGGTATGCGATGGCCGTATTGTGACCACGGGAATAGGCAAGGCCGGCTTCATAGCACACAAGTTTGCGGCCACACTAGCTTCAACCGGTACCCCGGCGTTTTATATCCATCCGGCAGAGGCGGGGCATGGCGATATGGGTATGCTTTCCGAGGGGGATTGCATCATCGCTTTCTCCACCAGTGGCAAATCCAATGAGGTAATCGAGATGCTGGAAATTGCTCACCACCTGGGTATCGGCAGCATCATCGGCATAACCTCCCATATTGACTCTCCCCTCAGAGAACTGAGCGAGATCGTGCTCGATATGGGACCCGATATTGAGGAGCCCTGCCCCCTAAAAATCACACCAAGCGCAACAATCGCCGTTATGTTGGCAATAAGTGATGCAATCGCCCTGACTCTGATGGAGTTGAAAGGGTTCACAGTAGAGGACTATGGGATGCGCCATCACAAAGGTTATCTCGGATCCATTACAAAGAAAAAAAATGATGGCTGACGGCTTGGGCGCCTCCCCCCTCATACCTGATCCATCAATTCTTGCCGAGAAGTATGTGAATGAAATTCGACAAGACGTATCGAGCATGGGGGCCAGACTCAATGTTATTGGCTTGATCGCCTCAAGTGACAAGCCTTCTCTTGTCTACGCCATGGCCACAAAACAAAAGTTTGACAAGGTGGGAATTAACTATGATCTCCGCCAAATTGAGCGCCTGCAATTGGAGGATGCGATCAGTGCCGCGAACAGGAATACCGATATCCATGGCATCTTCATCTACTTTCCCGTATTCAACAACCAACATGATGACTATCTGCGAAACCAGGTTGACTACAGAAAAGACATTGAGGCAGGCAGCACCTACTGGACAAAGAAAATTTCCGCCAATGACCGCATGGCGGTCTCCGGTGACCAGTCACGGAAAGCAGTATTGCCATGCACTTCCCTGGCAATTGTGAAAATTCTGACAGAATTAGGCATATACACCGATGATCAAGAACGGCCCATGGATGGGAAAATCATATCTATTTTCAACCGCAGTGAAGTAATTGGCAGGCCGCTCGCAATCATGATGTCCAACGATGGCGCTAAGGTGCATTCTTTTGATGTCAATGGTCCTCTTGAATTTGTAGATGCCCTTCCTAGTGAATCTAATATCACAAGGGAACGGGCTTTGATGGAGTCGGATATCGTGATCACAGGGGTTCCCAGCAGCTCCTTCAGAAAAATCAGTTGCGGTGAAATCAGGGCGGGCACCATCTGCCTGAATTTTTCGAGCACACCAAATTTTGAAAATGATATTGGAAAAATGGCCGATATCTACATTCCGAGAATTGGGCCAATGACCGTCGCCATGTGTATGCGTAATACCCTGCGGTTGTTTACAAACTTTCATCAGGTGAACCCGGCATGAAGAGTGGCGTGTCTGAAGACTCCATTGAATCCTTCCTGGATACCGTCGCCGCAAAGACTTCAACGCCCGGCGGTGGTGCAGTAGCGGCTATCACAGGAGCCCAGGCAGCGGCGCTCATCTCCATGGTTTGTAGTTTTTCACCTCATGTCGAAGGCGTCACACAAATACAGAGCCGCGTACAAGAAGCCAGAGTCTCTTTCCTGGCGCTGGCCACGACAGACATCGAAGCTTTCAACAAACTCATGGTGGCATTGAGGCGACCTGAAAATGAGGCAGGCCGTCTCGACAACATCCAAGCGTCTCTGAAGGAGGCAGCCGAATCTCCTCGTGAAATGATGGTTCTGGCAGACTCAATGATTGATGACGCCTTGGTTTTGCTGCGGACCGGCAACAAAAACCTGGTTACCGACTCCACCATGGCCGCGATTCTAATTGCAGCAACAATCAGATCGGCTGAACTCAACATCCTCATTAATCTTAAAAGTATTGGTGACAAAAACTATAGAACTACTGTCAATACACAGACTGCTGAATGTATAGCCAGGTCAAAAAAACTGACTGAGGCAGCTGATCGGATAAGAAACTCTCTTCAAATTGACTAGACCTACCAAATTGTTCCACCCTATCCTCATTCTCAAGCTAACATTCCTTGTGCTTCTGACCGCATGTTCAGTGATCGACACAGGGTCCCGATCTATTCAGCCTACGGCTCGAGCTGCAACTATCACCGAACGGTTCGAAAACAAACTAGCCGAAACACTCTTGCACCTGGCTTTCCAGGACATCAGCAACGCTGATGCAAGCGAAAAATTGATCGTAATTGATAGCCATCGGCACAAACTGAAGCAGTCTCTCGATGAAACAAAGTTGTCCGCCGGCAGCCGGCTCCAACTGCGCCTGCTGGAATACCTTAGGCAGTCTGAACGCAACAGAGCAGGTGCCTCAGTAGCGCTTTCCTATGAGGAGATGCTCCGGCGGGAGACTTCATATTCCCCTAACCTTGCGGACTTTGAGAACGAGGCCTATGCGAGGCTCTCCACCGCACATGCCCGTATCCGCAAGCTTGCTCAACCAGACAATCAACTGCCGATTGAAACCCTTTTCAGAGCCATGCGTGAAGATCATGAAAATTATTTGCCTAATACGGATGCTGGCCGACAGGAATATCTAAATCTCATAGTGACGTCCCTGCTCGCCATAGGGAAGCTCACACCGTCTCTTGTTGATCCAGCTCTTATTGGTGCTGGCATTGATTCTAGTGAAATAGGAAGCACGGAGTTCACCGTCGAGGGTGTAGAAAATGACCCAGGGAGGACGTTCTCATACAGGGCGAACAACAAAGTATTCAGCATTGATCTCGGCGACATGAGTCAACTCCCCCTGTTTGAAACCGAAAGTGTCGCTACCTACTACGGTATGCCGGGCATGTATGCCATGAGCAGCAGGCCTTTGCTTAAAATCCAATCGATGATTTCGATACCCCGGTACTCAGAAGGATGGGCCGTCTACCTAACCGCCAACCTGGCTGACCTGCCAGATTTTCAGCGCTCTGCGCTTTCTCTCCTGTATTTTGAAGCAATGACTATTTCCCTTGCCATTGCAGACATGCACATTCACACGGACAACTGGTCAGAAACCAAGGCATTGGAATTTGCGTCCGCCTCCTCCCCTTACCCGGTCAAGCGACTACAAAAATCGATTCAAATTACCCGCAAAATGCCAGGCACCTTTTCAGCACCACTGCTGGTTCGCATGCGACTTGAAGAGCTAAGGGAACAGAGCAAGCAGATACTCAAGCAGAATTTTGACCTCAATGAATTTCACAATACGGTCCTAAAGCCAGGCCCCTTACCTTTCATCGAGCTTGAGCGGCTGGTAAAAGACTGGATCAACAGGAAGATGATGCCGGATCACCCTGAGCGCAAACGCCTCAATCAGCTACAACTATAGATCGCTCAACCGGCATCTGCAGTTTGCACCCATTTGTGCCTGCTCGGCCGACCACCCAGATAGGATGTGGAAATGACCTCCGCCAGGCGAAGCTCAAACAGCAGGTAGCGGGCTGAAGGCCTAAAGCTGGAAATTGATTCAGCCTCGGATCTCAATTCACTTTCTTCAATCTGACGAACCACGCCCGTCACCTGAAATTCACCGCTACTACCGGAACTGTCATTCATTGCACAATGGAGACAGAAATGTCCGTTTTCCATCAAGTCATGAACCTTTGGCGAACTCGGCTCGACAAATATAAAGCAATACCCCCCTCCAACAATGGGGGTTACGGGATGTGCACGAGGTTGGCCATTTTTGCGTACGGTAGCGAGGTAGGAAACCTTGCCGTCAAGGCGGTCCCTACCAAACGCTGCCAGCTCTGGCATAGCCTGCTCAAACTCGCCCCATGATGCGCAATTCATCTCAATATCCTTAGAACCCTGGAGACACTTTAGCATGGTTCAAGCAGAAAATTTCAATCACCAGGTGAAGAGAAAATGGACCGCCTTTCCCCGACCCCTGGAATAAATCGCAGTCACATAAGCAAAGATGACCTGTCATATATGGTTACTGGCTTCTGTATTTTAAGCCCAAGGATGGCAGCCAATTCGGATAGCTGAGCAGTGTAGTTCTTCCAGCGATTTACGGAGCTATGGTATATAGGCTTTCTGACCTGAAGAAAGCTGGCAGTTTTTACAACCCTTTCGTTCTTGTAAAAATCAAGGCAGCCTTTTTCAAACTCAAGACCACAGTACTCAAGCAAACTCTTGGTTTCCCCCTCCTGATCCGAAAGGGCTTTCTCGTACTCAATTGTGTAGATCTTCCCGGGATAGACCAATGACAAGTGTTCCATGAGCCGGTTGTAGTCATTGTAAAAATGCGCCAGCTTTACCAGATCAAAAGTATAGTGCTGGCCCTTTGTGAAATTTTGAAAAAGCATGAAAGACATGTATCTAGTGGGTGGCGTATGGTGTTAATAATCCGCGCATTGGGAAATATTTGCAGAATCAAACCTATGGACTGGAAGTTCAACGGGTGCTTGTCAATAACCCGTTCAAAGGAGCCCGAGGAGAGAACGCTGGCGACCCTCTTCTGATATTCCGCTGCGAGTTTTACATAGCCTGACCTGAAAATGCCGGGCATGCAATTAGGGAAGCTCTGCCTGATGCTACTTATATTCCCGGCCGATCTGGCAACAAATTTCATATCATTAAGCTCACCCGCGCCGAAGACCTTCGAATGACTTGCCAGAATTTGCTCTACTAGTGTGGTGCCAGAACGCGGCATACCGACGATAAAGATCGGGCTTCCCGTTGAACCACCAGAGCCGATATTGTGTTGCACGAAAGTCCGGCTGAAGATATAGATCGTATCCTTCACAGCCTGGCGAAATTCACT
>MDTC01100468.1_pt1 | contig 19722 bp, 35 predicted proteins | sample 811181 | NCBI WGS metagenome assembly MDTC01 (sample SAMN05326644, study PRJNA326480) | marine metagenome | isolation source: seawater | place: Pacific Ocean: North | collected 2011 | reverse complement strand
TCTTCTAGTTCTTCTTCTAGTTCTTCTTCAATAACAGGGTATCTCATAAATTCAAGAGCTTGCTTCGTGCCTTCCTCCCATTCGTTAAGAGCTTCTATCTGATCAGGACTTAGATGATCAAATTGTAGGTTCCCTCTACCAAGCCTAAACTTCTCCTGAAGGTGTTCCAAGTCCTGCATGATATTGCCATGCATGTTCATTAACTGTCCATATAAAGGGTTGTAATCTCTTGTATCTTCCAAAGAAAATGATTCCCGTGTGAGTTAAAGTTAATAGACAAACGTAGCGGAGTCAACCCCTATTTTGTCGTAACGGATACACCAGATGTAGCGGTGTAATAAATGTTACCTAGCTAAAGCAAGTAATTTTTTGTTTTCCCTTGTCAGCATTGAGATGTCTACAGGTTCCTCGTCTGATTTATTTGCTAGAAGTGATAAGCCCCGATAACAAGGACATTCGCCTTCCCCCAAATCTAGACACCAAACAACCTCATCGGCTGTTAGATCATGCTCTCCTCTAAGAATATCCTTACAGACAGCTTGATAGGTCTTATTTTGCGGCCAGTCTTTTGTTTTTGCTAATTCATCCCAGGTCTTTTTAGGTGATAACAAACGTTCATGAGCAATTTTATTAAATGTACGCTCTAAGGAATGACCATATTTGGAACAGATCTCATCAGTTAATTCTCCAACCTTTAAATACTCTTCCCTTATAGGTTGCTCACCAACAAACATAGTGAATATATCCCCAGCAGTTGCAACGTTGCCATCATGTGTGAGAAAGGGTTTTGCCTGTTGGAAACGTTTTCTTGTTACTTCTTTAGTAATGAATTTAAAACCGTTAGGACCTTCTTCTTGAATATCTTTCATTAATTGGCGTAACCCTATATAAAAAGCAGATTTAGCATCTAATAAACCTCTTTCTAAATACGCACATTGACTATTAAAGATATTTACTTTTCTGCATTGGCCGTAGTGATGAATATCTTGCTGGCTTAATCCGTTAGCTTCACGCCAAAACTTAAAACCTTTTCCAAGTTCTATTGCAAATTCTGATACTGGTTCGTTATGAGCAGCCATAACCTCCCGTTAAATGGTATGAGCTGAATATAGCGGAGTTTACTCTGATTGGAATAGCAGAAGAGTACTCAAAGAGTATTCCTAGACACCCTAGATATTCTATTGTGAGTTAATACTTATTAGGCTGATACTGGTTTAATTGCTTTCTTAAGCGTTGATTTTCTGTGAGGACCTCAGACAATAATTCAAAAGGATCGCTGCAATAACTTAGTTCTTTGCGTAAATCAAGATAATTAGATTTACTGTTTTTTGCCTCGGTGGTCGGGGTCATAAGGCCTCGCTCTTTGGGTCATACGGTTATGTTAACAAATAATAAGAGTTTGGCAATATTGCTATTTGAGTGGGCTTGACAGCCTTACCCACGGTGGGCATTATGCGGGCGTAGCACTACCCATAGCGCACCCATCTATGCCCAAAGAAGACCCAGCTAGACCCACTGATGACAGATTAAGGGTCAAGATTGAGCCATCAATTTACAAAAAAATCAGTAATCAAATGCCCGAACATCAGAAGGGCAGGCCGCTTTCATTTATTGTCAATGATCTACTCTATGCCTACTTCAAAAAAGAGGTTGACAGTAGCAATAAAATAAGCGGACACCCTGGCCGCTTTTCATATTCTAATTCTTCTAATTCTTTTGAAGAGAGTGTGAGAGAAACTTTTCTTAAGCCTCCTGTGGATGTAGATCATTTGGATAAAGCTTTAATGCATCCGATTGATGTCATGAAATGGCAGGATGAGCAAGGAATGAAAGCTAAGAACGAATCACCCGCTTTTTTACAGTTTTGGGATGTATATCAAACCGCTCCAAATAAGGCCAGCAACCAATCTAAGAAAAAAGCCGTTCTTGCTTGGAAAGAAGCTTTAAAGAAACAAAAACCTCACTTACTCATAGAAGCCGCTAGGAGAGCCGTTGAAGATCAGGTAAGCAAAACTGCCAAGGATGAATGGTCTGCGCCCTTTCCAGACGCTTACAGATGGCTTAGAGATGAATGTTTCACTGTTCATTTAGAGGCACATATTACGGCTGAGCAACCTAAAGTAATTCCTGGTCAGACTGTCCTATGAAACTTTACGCACCTGATCTAGCTAATAGCTACGTGTGGCCAATGGTTGCCAAAAATGCAAGAGCTGGGGAGCAGACCACTTTCCAACTAACCAGCGACCCAACCCCAAAAATGTGGGAAGAAAGAGGCTATGTACTAGCAGGCCCTTGTCAATCTGGGATGTATGACGAATCTGGATTTTATTGCACTTTTAGGCCTGGAGTTGATGGCAAATTCCCAGGTAAGTACTACCGAGTCCTACAGGATAAATACGCCGACAAGGTAAAACAGGATTACGAAAAAGAAAAAATCGAGCGTAGGTATCCCGCAAGGAATGGAGCGATTATATGAAAAATCGTCTTCAGAGAGTTTCCACAGAAGAAGGCGCGGCAGAAATTCTTCAGCGCTTAGTTGATTCTGGGAAATGCACTGTGGAAAACTTTGATAAGCCTTCTAATCACTGGCAAGAAAACTTTGATTTTGCTTCAAAGCATTACCCAGAAATTAAACACCCTGTTTATAAAAATCTTTTACGTGAACAAAACAAAACTAGAGATTCCACAGAAGTTGATTCCAGATCCGACTCTGGAGTTTTACCCGAACATACACCGCTACTTCTGCCTCAAGAGGAAAGCGTATGTGCCAACATCAGTGAGCCAAGTCGTGAAGAAGAGCGACTTCTTAGCCAACGCCCGTTTTGATGAACACAGAAAAAGGGGCAATGAATTTCATGAAGCCGTTGCTCAATGGTGGAATACTGGCAAGGCTGGAAGCTCTAAAGATTATCAAGATTGGATTGATACCTTTATCAATTACAAGAACTTGAAAGATTGGGAGCCAATGGCTGTGGAATACGCTCTAATAGATCGGCGTTATAACATCGCTGGCACTTTAGATCTTCTTTTAAAAAACAAAGAAACTGGACGGATTGCATTATGTGATTACAAGACGCAAAAAGACCCTGGGGAAAAAGGGAAGATCAGGAAGGTAAATCATAGAGCACAACTAGGAGGCTACTTATCTCTCCTATGGCAACGTTATCCACAGATTCCCGTTCACACTTGCCGCATTTATTACGTCACATCTAAGCAGGTTGTATCTGATGAATATGACCCGACTGATTGTATGACCTCTTATGAGGCAGCTCGTTCACTTTACTTTGAAAAATTACCCCCTTTCTAATGACTTACTACAACACAACAGACCAAACAGGTGAAGAGCTACAAACGTCTCACCAAAAAACCAAGAAACAAGATGAGTTAATTTATGAATATTTTCTCTCTTCTGAAGAGCCTTTAAGTCCTTCAATGGTTCTCAATAATCTAAATTTAACTTGCCCTATTACATCAGTAAGAAGAGCTATTACCAACCTCACTAAAGATGGATTAATAGAAAAAACTAACTCATACGTAACAGGTAGTTATGGCAAAAAAGAGCATCTGTGGAAATTAACAGAAGCATCTGAAGAAGTGCAGGTTTGCTTGTCTCTGTTTGCTACGGCTGAGCAACCTTGACAAGTAATGAATATGTCTTTTAATTCACCTATGGAGGGTTTATGAAATGTCAGAATTTAGAAAAACAATCTTCGTATGGATACCGCTCTGTACTTGCCTTGTTATTAGTTCTTCCCTTTTATCTACTGAGCTTCCCCCTTTACCTGATTATGTCTATCTTCCATCGCATCCTGTCGCTATTGGTGAGCAACCGTAGTAAAGATGTTAGGGAGCCAATGACTTTTACTAAGGCCCCTGACATACCTAAAAAAAAAGTGCCTGATGATGAATGGAACGATCTATTTATTAATGACTCTGAGGCGTGGACTGTCCTACTAGAAAACCCTCAAACACTCGGTCTAATGCGTATGCATTTAGATCATTGCCTTGATTACGATGTATCTCCTAATGACAGACAATACGAATGAAGAAAGGTTTCCTAACCCACCTCAAAGGTTAGTAAAAGAAATCTTTGCAGCTCAGCAAATCATTAAAGACCAGCAAGAGTATGTCCACAGTTTGAAAAGGGAATTAGATAAACATCTAAGAGTAGGAACTATTACAGACAAAATGATTGTTGACGGTGTTTCATGTGTTAGATGTGAAAGAAAAGGGAAATATATTTATTCAGAATTAGCTGATCAATACGCATTGAAATTAAAACAAGACTTAGAGGATCGCTTACAGAAAGAAAGGGAAGACGGAATAGCTGTGCAAGGTGACTCTACTTTTTATTGGACTGTTAAGGAGACTAGGCTCCATGACACGTAGACAAAGAGCGCTAGCAGAAGAAGAAACTCCTTTAGGTATCAATATGATTCCCGCTCTAGCTAAAACAACACAAGAAAAAATTGACAATGCTGAGAAACGCATTGAAGAGCTGCAACTACTTATTAAACATTGGAGAAAACAAAATGGATAAATATTTTAACCCCACTGATTTCACTAAAATGAATCCCGATCACTCAATTAATCGTCAAAAAGAACTTGAGCAAAAAGCCAAAATTCAACTAGAGAATTATGTATTAAAAAAATTAATAGAGATTACATTAGAAAGACCTAAGAACAATGAAGCACACAAAAAACAAATCGAAGAATGCAAGGAAATTTTAGAATTACTGCCACCATGCCCTATAGATAATGAAGAGTTAAAAGGACTTTTAGCCAAGAGTTATATCACTTATTCAGCGCTAAATCCATAATGAATAAGCATAAAAATAAAGGCGATAAGGCCGAACGTGAAGCCGCTGAGTTACTAACAGAAGTCACTGGCTACCAAGTAGAAAGACGCTTTGGAGCTGGTCAAGAAAAGGATAAAGGTGATCTAGTTGGTATTCCTAATTGTGTTGTACAAGTGGCAAATTATAAAGACACTTCCAGGGCATGTTTAGTTAAACCAAGGGAGGCAGAAGAGCAAAGAAAAAATGCAGGCGTTGACCATGCAATGACTATGGTTAGGTGGAGAGGTGGTAACTGGAGAGTTGTATTAACAGTAGAACAATACGCAAGGCTTATATGCCGTTGCTAGTCAAACATGGCTGGGGATTAGATCGGTCATAGCAAAAACTGTGTTTCACTCCAGCTTTCAACCGCCCTGTCTTTACAACACACCCTAGGGTTCAGGCCCCCCAGCTTTTACTATTGCGCCCCTTGAAATTGTATTTCCCAATCTTTAAGCGTTGACCATTCTAGAGATTGACCGTTTTCAAGATCTATAGAAATTGAATGATTAACAACATCAACAGACACACCCTTTATATAAAATTCTGCGCCGTTGGGGTTAATTAATAGAGCACCTTTGAGGATGTTTATGTCAAAGGAATTGTTAGAGGAAATTTTCATAGTTATAAAAGCGAAGGAATAAAAAAGGCCCAATTAAGGGCCTAAGTGATTAGGTCAATGCGAAGAATGCGATAGCTGTTAAAGAAGCAATTAACAGTGATTGAAATTCCTCTTGACCGTTTTTGTAAGCTTGAAAGATTTCAGCTTTGTTAGTCCGAGTTGTGATTTTCATTAGATAAATCGTGTGAAACAAATCAGGAATCTCTCCCTGACCTCTTCAATATATATCTAGTTCCTTGTGGGGTGTACTCTGCTACGTCCTAATATTAACAATCCTTAACGTTTCCCGCCTTGAGACCAAACAGAGAACCAATCAGCACGACTATCTAGAATCATTGGATCAGCCTTTTCTATTGCGTCCTGTAGCCATGTGAGAGCTGCATTGTGGTATGGATCGTCTGAATCATAGAACTCAAAAAATTCACGGATTGACAAGGGATGTCTTACAGGTTCCACGTTTAAACGATATGGGGCCATATTGGTATTAGTAAGCATCATAAAATGCAAAACCCTTTCGTCTATAGAAGTCCTCGGCTAACAGAAACGGATTTTAAACGCTATTACTTGATGGGTCTCCCAAATAAGCAACTAGAGCAAATACTGGGTAGACGTCTGCACGTCAAGAAAAAGACGTTAGTAGAACTAATTCTAGAGTCAGGAGTCGTCTTTTAAATCATCTAATAGGTCGTCTGCCATTTCTTCCAGCCCATCATAATTGTTATACATCGGATGTTCTTTCCTATGCCTACCAGATAGAACTAAAAGCTGTTCCATCCTCAATAATTTTGCTTTTAACATTTCTAATTTTGCCTTTTCAGATTCTCTCATGTGTCAGTGTCTGTCTGCTTTGGTTTAAGTTTTGCAATTGAATCCACTATCAAAGCCACTAAAGTATTCTGTTTAAGCTTTGACGCACCAATTAACTCACTAATCAGGGCGAAGGCGGCCCAAAAAATAGGATTGGATAGTAGATCTTGCATTTAATTTTTTTTGTAAGGTTGAATACGTTCCTCTAGTACAAGTACAGATTTTTCTAAGGCGTTTAAGCGCTTAAAAATTTCAATCTTTTGATCTGAGCTTTTGCGTGCCATCATTGAGGCCCAAACAAGGGAACCGCTGATGATTGCCGCTACTACCTCGTTCAATTGTTTTTAGAGGAACTATTGTTAGATTAGATGTAATTTGTTATGTAGGCATAATGAACGAAAAGCCTAAAGGAAAAGAAGTAGTAAAACCCACAAAGGAAGATCAACCCGAATATCAGGAGAAAATAATTTTTCTGGTCTCTACAACTTTTCAAGCAATTATTGTTAGTTGGTGCTTAATCGTCTTATCTCTTGGTTACGTTAAGTTACCTAATCAACTTTTCGGAGTCGATTTACCAGATCAGCCAAGGATCGACAATACTTTCTGTGCCGCTTTATTGGGTAATATTCTCGCAGGCTGGGGAATCAGTGTAGGAGCGGGATCTTCTAAGAAAAAGAAAAAAGATAATGAGCTAGGAGGTGGCGGCGGCCCACATCAAACCATAGTTATAAAACAGCCTATAGAATTAATAACAAAACCAGCAACCGCTACTAAGCTCAACGACCTAGACAGGATTTCATGAAAAGACTACTTCCATTCGCTTTATTGCTAGTTTCTGCGCCTGCTCATGCAGACATCACAGCAAAATTTGTAACGGCTGCAAGCATCAATGTCAATATGCCTTATAGCCAAACGGTCAGAGGCCCAACGGTTCATTCAATTTCTGGAACGAATATAACCCCATCCGTAACCGTTGGAGATACAACAACTAGCGGCAAGATAGGCGGTCTTAACTTAGGTTCCCTGACCAATGGGGTTCCAGGCTTAATAAACACAGATACATCTATTACGGTTGCAGCCAGTGCGTTCCAAAAGCAAGAATCTATTTTATATGGCGATGCTACTCCCAGCGCTGTAGCGCCTAGCTCAGGAATTGCAAGCCTTCCACATTTATCAGGAACAACCACGGTAGGGAGTGGAGGTGTTTTAGGAAATGGAGTGATTACGTCTCTAAGCTCAGGGGTTCATACTTGCTCAGGTGCTTTTGGTAGTGGTTCTGGATGTACTGCAAGCACAACGATGACAATAACAATTGACTAAAAGATGTCTGCTTTTAATATTACTTTTAACAGGCAACTTACCCGCCTTAAGCCAACCCGTAGTCCCCTCTTTCAGATCGGGTCAGCTCACTCAAACATCTTCTAGTGAGACATTGATAAATGAGACAATTACCAGTTATCACTATAATCAAGGGTTTACATATAGCGCAACAGGTCATAACGTTAAACCTATTGAGGGTTCTGCAATTAACCCTAGCGCTGCGCTCACAACAACTCAAACAACAAACGGGGTTAATTATAATTGGGTAGGTGCATCATTAGAAGCTGTTCCACAGTTTCAAATCGTAGAACCTGGAGCATCTTTCAGCCTGCTAACTTCAATGGACAATCCAGGGCTAGACACAATAACAATTATTCAGCGCCAAATTCAAACAAGTACACAAAGCGAGTCAACGTCAATTTTTGGAATGTAGGCTTATTTATATTATTAAATACCCCTCAGATCGCTTTTTCTAACACGACAGTTTCCAGTCCACAGAGTACAAGTCAAGGGGTCGTAAATAACAATGCTACGATGATAACCCCAGGTTTATGGCCTCAAAACCGCATGTCTCAGGGCATTCAATGTGTAAGCCCGTCTCTAACAATTAGCCCCTTTGTTTCTAAAACTCATAGCTATGCTTTGCCCCGTGTAGATGTTACTAGATCACCCGTATACAATGAAGATACAGGAGCAGTTAAATATTATTCAGAGTTACCTAGATTTGAAAAAGACTCTCACAATTTAAACTTTGGCGGTGCAATCCAGTTTAATATTCCATTAGGTAGAGGGCAGGATTTATGCCATAAAGCTGTAAGAACAAACATAAAAGCGCAAGAGTTACTAATTACATCAACTAAACTTGATATAGAACTTAAGCGCTTAAAAATATGCGCCGAACAAGCAAAATTAGGAGTGACTTTCACAGGTAAGTATGCAATTAGTTGTGAAGGAATAAAAGTAACTATTCCTCCTGGTCAGGTAAAGCCTCATGTTCATTCTCTTTCTTCTTCTTCGCAGTAAGTTTTTTAACTAAGCTTTTCACCGCTCCTTTGATTACAGGCAATAAAAGCGGGGATGATGCAGCGATTAGTCCTATTGCCGCTGTGCTGACTGCTGTAGCTGGAGTTGGTAGGTATTGTTCTATAAAGGCTACAGGTTCATAAAGGGTGATGCATTCGCCGTCTATGCCTACCTTATGCCCTGATACTCTTTCTAGTTTTTTTTCGTTTCTATAATCGGCCACCCGCTGATCGTTGGGGCCTGGACAAGGTTTAAACGTTTCTTTCTCTTCTTTCTTTTCTGTCTTTGGTATCTCAGGCTGTTTAGCTTTTGGTAGTTCAGGTTGCGCAGGCTCAGGAGCTGGCTCTTCTTCTACAACTACAAGATTCTCAGGTTCATAATTCATAGGGTAGAAATGGGGGATCTCTCCAGCGCAGTTATATTGCAAACCTGTTTTGTCTACTAGTAACAGATTAGGATTTAGATCTTGATCTCTATGGGTAACAGAACAGCCAGGAATAGAAATCCTTAAGGTAGGAGGCGGCGGTACAGGAGGAATATATACATCAGGAATATTGATTTCTGGTATCTCTGGAACTTCCACTTATAGAGGTAGTGCTGGCCCTGTGGCTTTAGGTAGCTTTTGATCAATAGCAGTAGGCATCATCTTTTTAAGATCTCCCATGATTGCATTTTTTATTTTCGCCATCCCCTGTGGGCTAGTCACGTACTTATAACCAAAGTAAGAACCACCCGCCAAGCCTGCTGAAAGTAGAAAGGCTAAAACAGCCACGCCGTCTAAGATTTTCCTTACCATTTTAAAGTAGTTAATATGTCTACATAGTAGAGACAATTTATGTTTGAAGAAGCCGCCGTACAAAAAGCAATCTTCAAAGCTTTAGGCGTTGGGGTGTTTATGGTTTTAGGTTTAACAGTCTGTTTAACGCCTTTGTATTTAATCGGGTCTAGCTATTCAATCCAAGTACAAAAGAAATAATTAACCAGCGACTTCTTCAACCATAATTGCAGACGAACATCTTGGGTATTGTGCTGCGTCTGTATCATCTCCTGTTTGATTGATGTATGCAGTTGATTGTTGAGCATTCCATTGTAGTTTATAAGTTATTGCGCTTGTAGTGTCAGGATCATCTAAGTAACAAGTAGAAACCGATCTAACTTGATAAGGTGGCGATGACTCTCTACCAAATTCTTCTGTCCCCCAGAAACCTTGAGTCCTATTGCTAGCAGCATCGCCAACACCAATTACGGTGTCACTACCACCAACAGTTCTTACTAAACGCAAATGGATGCTAGCAGTGTAAGAAGCTGCACCTATACGAGCATCAACACTTACTTTAAATTTACTTGTGACAGCAGTTGGTGTGATGACTTGAGACATACCACTAACATCCGCCCATGAAGCTGTGCCATAATTTGCTGTATCTGTTTTAACTGTTTGAAGAACTTGAATAATAGTGCCAGGACAATAAAGTTTCTTCTCTGCAATACTGACTTTACCAGTGTTATCTAAAACAATGTTGGCTGAACTGGCGCTAGCATGTTGGAACGATGTCCCTTTGATCGTTGACATTTAACTAGGCTTAGGATTGTCTGCTTTTACTTTGTCGATGGCTTCCACCCATTTGTTAGTCCCATTCTTTTTGTCCCAGTACAACATATCTAATTGAGTCCTTATATCAGGAAAATTAATTGCACGATTTTTAGACCAATCGGGTTCAGTATGAGGGGGATTATATATTGTCATGCTCCAATCTCCACGGCTATCATTGTTCCTATTGATTGTTTGTCTGGTGATGTGGTCATCCCATTATAATTATAATAACAATAGTTATATTGAGTGTTAGACCAAAGTTGGTTTTTATAATTTAATGCCTCTACTGTACCGCTTCCACCATAAGGATCGTCTAAGAATACATAACCCCAGTTGCAAGCTCCCCAGGAAGTTCCTTGTTTATATTGTCCATTTGGTGCAAAAACTTCTGAATAACTACCACTACCTTTCTTCCTTAAAACTCTCATTTCCACATGGCTAGTATTATAAATAATACCTTGAACACTATTTATAACAATGATTTTACTTGTATTAGCGCTAGGTGTAATTGTCACATTAGGATTAACATCTGTCCAAGTATTATTAGCAGTAGGTGTTTGAGCATCAGCATTTAATCTACTTTCAACTACTTGGAGAACTTTACCTCCACCTGCTGCCGCCCAAGATAAGACACCTGAGCCATTTGTTTTTAAAAATTCATTTGCCCCGCCATCATCTACAGGGAGAGTTAAAGCTACATCTGCTCCACCTGTTGTACTAGCAGGAGCATCTATTGATACGCTCCCTGATGAGGAGCCGTTTAGTTTTAATGTCATACTGCTATCTCCATTAAGGTTATATAGGAAGTATTAAGGACAGTAGAAACTTGATGTTTTCTATTGACATAAGCTGTACCAGATCCAACTCTTCCTTGTATTTTATAAGTAACAGCAGAAGTTGTATTAGGCGAATCTAAATACTCAAAATAGTTTGGAAGAGAATGATGCTCTTCATCAGAATCTCCAGTATAACTATAGGTTGTACCACCATGTGCAGTAGCTTGAATATTCCCATATCCAGCACCTCCAATATCTCTTTGTAAGAGTGTTTCTTTATGTGTTTGTGCGGAACTACCCATCCACACCATATATCTAACTAAGATTTTACTGGAACTAGCGCTAGGTGTTATAGCTTGTGATAAACCAGTTATATCGGCAAAAGTTGTATCACCACTCCAAGCGTCAGTTTTGACATCTTGGACAATTTGAAGTATTGATCCTGCTGGTCCAGCTGCATCTGCTAATCGGGTCGTTATACCTGTGATAGACCCGTTTCCATTAATTGTTATTGCCATAACTACACTATAGTCCAGGTCTCGCCATCGCCAACTGTAACAGTAACGCCGCTATTAATAGTTATAGGTCCTGCAGACATCGCATTTTGTCCGTTAGTTATCGTGTAATCGGCTGTAACGGTTGTGCCGTTTTCCCAAAATATGCGATCAGTGCTACCACCTGTCGCACCTGCGGAGACATCGGCCCAGGTCATGCCTCCTGTGGCTGAGCTATCTTTTTTTAGATACTGGCCATTAGTTCCCGCATTAGAAACCTTTAGACCTTCCTCGCCTGCTTGAGTTAATCCCATTAGTCGGCATCCTCTGGTACATTGCCTGCATCTAACCAGGCTTTGTATTCAATATAGTCTCTATTATCTTCAGAGAATGGTATAACTGCATTATCTGCTTTGCCATCAGAATCTTTAGTTCTTAAGACACATTCGATATAACCAGATACATCAAAAGCCGCTGGTTTGTTGATTTTTTTATAAGAAAGACTCATGGTTAAAGCTCCGCATCGATAGTGAACTCACCACCTGCACCACTATAGGTCGTTCCACTATTATTAGAATAGATATACTGACACCAAGGGTCACTACTGCACTGACCAATATAACCAACTGCGTCCGTTACAGCACCTGTTACAATATTACCTACTCTAGTTAGAGTACCTAGATTTCTCATTCCTTGAACAGGTACACCTGCATAATTCCAGTTTGCTATCTGATAACCAGTACCAGATCCCCAAATAGTCAAAAAACCTATTCTCTGGAAATAGCGCTCACATAGCTGCCTCTCAACTCTCATGGATCGGTATTCAAAATCGGTTATATATTCCCCAATTTCAAGCTGAACGCCCGTGAGATAAAAATTGTTATCTGTATTATCAAAACAATTTACAGCATGACCATAAGCCCAAGCTCCATCAGAATAGTTAACCCAAGAAGTACTATCTACAGAATTGTAAGTTGAACCAACCATTAAAAACCAACTCAATGTAAAACCTATTCCATTATCGTTTGCAATACCACCACCTGACGTATCACCATCAAAAGTAATAGTCTTCTTTTCCCAGGTATTAGCTGCACTTACTGAATAGGTTTTAGTATTTTGTCTATTCGTATTATCTGGTTTATTTATCCCAACAGCATGATTGCCAGTTTTAGGTGACTTTACCCAAAAACTTAATGTTACTTTCTTAGCATTAGAAGTGCCATTAGCAATGCACTGTAAATCTTGAGCTTCTATTTTTTGTTGAATAGCTACATAATTTCCGGCAGCTGGTGAGGCAAGTGCTGTCGTACAATCAAACTTTAAAGATTTAGCAAATCCTTGACCAGCTGGGACATCTGTATCTTGTGACTGGGTAAAAGCTTGACTACCATTACCTATACTAGTAAATCTATCTACTGTTTTATAGCCAGTACCTGCCGCTGACGTACCACGTTGAGCAACATTCATCGCACCGTTAATTATTAGATTTCTATTACTTAAAGCACCAGCACTAGGAAATGGGACACTATTTATTTGAGTGCATGAATTTATTTGTGTAAGATTTGCAGTAGCCGTATTACTACCAGAGGCCATTGTGATGGCATTACCTGTGCCGTTAGTAGCCTTAATTGCGTTTACTAGTGCTTCACTCATGATGGCTTAGGATAATCACTCTTAACTTTAGCTATTGCCTCTTGCCACTTTGTAGTTCCATTTACTTTGTCCCAATATTGGAGATCGAATTGCTCTTGTAGTGAGGGATAGACATCAGCTCTATCTTTTTTATATTTAACAGCCGCTGCTTCTGTATCTAAAGTAGCTCTTGCTGTATCTACATCAGATTGAACAATAGTTATTTTATTTCCATCTTTATCAAAAACACCTCTAGTATCACTAACACTAGTGGCATTTGGATAAGCCTTATAAATAGCTTGATGATCTAATCCCATTATGCTCCTACCTCCATTAGTGTCCACTCATTGCCACCTGCATATTCTGAAATAGAACCAGTGTCATCTCGACCAAGATAAATAGTTCCGCTTGCTATTTTCCATTGCAGTTTATAAGTAATTGCTGTACTACCATCTCCACCAGGAGAAGCATCTAAGTGATGAAAACTTTGATGATAAATTTGGTTGCTTGGATCACTAGAACCTGTATAAGCAGTCATAGTAGAATTAGCACTATCAGCCCCAGCGGTGTCAGCTACGGCAAGATAAGTTGTTGTACCACTTTTAACTCTTGCGATTCTAAAGTGCATACCTTCATTGTTTGTATGACCTAAGCATCCACAGAACATAATTAAGACTTTACTGCCAGTAGCAGGAGTAATATCTAAAGTCATATTTGCCGTGTCAACCCAAGAAGTAGAAGTAGATGAATCTACGCCTGTCTGGTTAACACTTAATACTTGTAGAATCTTTCCACCACTATCAGCCGCCCATTCAAGTTCTGCGTTTGTCGATGAATGGTTAGCACTCTTAATCTTAAGGACTTGACCAGCCGACCCAGTGTCAGCGGGTAACTTTAATTTTGTGTTTGCGCTGCTAGTTGGTGGGCCTACAAATGCGGCGGACCCTCCTCCTGATGATGCTGTTAGTTGTGCTTCTCCTGGCATTAGGATTTCGGATGCTTATCTTTGATGGCCTTAATGGTGGCCTTCCAACCATCTACTCCATTATGGTAGATGTCATCTAGCTGATCGACTATCAAAGGAAACTCTGCTCTACGTTTGGATTTATAAGAATCATTTTCTAAATCCCAGGCATCTTGTAATGCTTTTAACCCATCAGTACATTCTTGTTCAGTAGGTTTAGAGCCACCGTCATGAACTATTAGGTTTGCATAAATTTTATTTCTAGAATCAGACCATCCAAACCATTGTCCAATACGAACAGTAGCCAGATAGTTTTCAATATGTGTAGGTCTCATTTTATGTATCTCCTAATTTTTTAAAGACGGCACATAAAGCATTTGCATTTGTTGATCCTTCCCATGTTACAGTTCCTGAGCTATATACATAGAATCTCATTTTATGTGTAGAAGTATCTGTGCAATCAAATATATGTGATTGGAAGAATGATCCGTATGAATATGTCGATACATTTGGGACAGAGAAATAGGATGATGCAGCTGTAGTGAAATTAGATCCATTATCTACAGTTGGGTTTATATGACCACCTACACAAGCATCTGAACCAGTATCATTACAGTAACCAAAGAAGTTTATCTCCCATATACCAGTTGAGGGAAACGTAAACACTCCACTACTTTCTGTCATTCCTGTACCTAATTTACCGAAACCTGATGTGTCGCATCTTTCCCAATTAGTAGTTAAAATCAAACCACCACTACTTGAAGATAGATGAGCAGTTACTCTCCATATATCGGCTTCTGTTAAACCTCCAGCAGGTGCTCCCCAAGTCTGATCACCTCTATAAAAAGTACTAGCTCCTGCTGTACCACTAGTAGATTTTAAATCTGCTGATGTTACCTTTCCATCAGGTAAGCCACCTTCAGCTAAATTTGTTATGGTTCCATTCGTGCCAAGGTTTAAAACACCTGCCGCACTAGAACCATCGAGAACAATTGCCATAGTTTTATATTAGCTAATAACTAAGCGACCGTTAATAGTCAATGTCGCATTAATCGTCAACGGCCCCACGCAATGAGCACCCTTCCCTGACGCAATTGTGTAGTTGTTGCTTAGCGTTCTATCGTTTTCGTATAGGCAACCATCAGCCGTAGCCCCAGCGATACCAGTTAAAGCAGAGCCATCACCTGCAAAAGACGTAGCCGCTAATTGTCCAGAACTAGAATTAAAAGTTAAGTTTGAACCTGTCTTTGCTGCAAGGTCTCCTGTTGCACCTGTGACAAAAGTAGGGAAGCAAGTTGTATCAGAACTCTCATCAGCAACCGTTACTGTTGATGCATTGCCTATAGCAATCTGAGTACCCATGTTGACAATAAAGTAATCAGAAGAAGCCGCAGGAGGTGAATCAAAAATTATATCTGTACCTGATACAACGTATCCCTCGGTCATATCTCCTTGACCGCTACCATCATTAGGCTTTTGCATAATCCCATTCAATGAGACACGCAAGACTTCAGCATTTACAGGGGTTATGGCTGTAGACGTTCCTTTTGTAACTAGCTTGAATCGGTAGGCTGTACCGTTGAAAGTTGCAGAGCCTCCACCTGTGCCGCTAGAGCTAGCAATGTCTAATAAATCTGCTGACCCTGTAGCTGCTGATCCTCCTATTTCACCCCATGCGCTGCCGTCAAACCCTTCGTACTGCTCAAGAGTTGTATTCCATCTGAAATCGCCTACTGCCGCTGAGCCGTCACGTTGGGCTGTGGTTCCAGAGGGGATTCTAATGCTGGATGTGTAGTTATGAGTAACCTTCCCTGTAAAAGTTCCTCCAGAAACCGGGATTCCGCCACTATCTGTAGCCCAAGTTAAATTAGTTGGCGTACTTGAATCGGCCTTAAGAATTTGATTAGCTGTAGGAGCTGCGCTAGGGAGGCTAATTGTATAACTTGCATCGCTGCCCTTGTCTGTTGCGCCCTTTATTCCTACATAGGCAGAGCCATTAGAATCAGCTTCATTAAATCTAACTTCTTTGTCATTATCTAGGACAAGATTGCCAGTCATATCTCCACCAGCTTTCGGCAATGCTGCATTTGCTGTTGTTGCCGCTGCGTCCGCCGCATCTTTAGCACCCTTAACACTGGCAGGAGTCGCCGCCTTAGTCGTTGAAGTACTTGATGTTGAATCTTCTAACTGAACAACACCTTCTGCACTTGTAGTCCCATCAGGAAGATAAGTAGCCGCTATTACTGTTCCCTGCCATGTTCCACTAGCAATAGTTCCTACTGAAGTAAGAGAAGAGCCAACAACTGTAGAGCCAAGAGTTGTAGCGTTTAAAACTGATGCATTATTAACTTTGAAATCTTTTCCAGTCGCAATGTTTACATGTTCTGAGGATGTAAATGCTGTTGTAGAACGTACCCAGTTAAAAGTCTTATCTGTATCTGATCCCGCTTCAATGGTAAGGCCTCCACCATCAGCAGAAAAGTTAGTCGGTCCACCCGCTGCGAATGTTGCGCCTGTTGCTGATCCTGAGCCGCCAAAGTTAGTGTCTAGCGTAATCTGTGTTGTGCTATCGACTGTTAAAACTTTTGCACTACTTAAAGATGTATTACCACCGCCTGAGCTTAGAGTGATAGCGACCCCAGGAGCGAGATTAGTTGTATCACTAACATTCGTAATAGTGGCAGCACTCGCAGCACAGTTACCAGTAAAAGAACCAGACGCAACTTTTGCTAAATGAATATTGCGATCTTTTGAACTAACATCAACCGAATTAACAGAAGTAGTCGTCCCCTTAACTGTTAAATTTCCACCTACCGTTAAATTAGAATCTAATAAATTATTGGTATCAGGAATAGGGATATAAACTAAACTATTCCACGCTGTACTTCCATCACCAACTTTATATTTTTTGGTGTCTGTCTCATATCCCCACTCAGCAAGCAAAAGCGTAGGGTTATTTGCTGTCCATTGCGAGGCTGTATCACGCCTCATTTTCTGCTGAGCAGTTAAGGTTATTGCCATTAGCTAAAAAACTCCTGTCTAATCAATTATATACGTCTGATTTGAGGTAGACGATGTTCCACATTCAACTAAATACTCCCATGTATCACTAGAGTCAAGACCATCAATAATTAAATCACCTATATCAATAGGAACTGTCTTAAGCTCTACAGAGGCGCTCCACTTAGTAGAGATCCCATCAGTAATAGTAATAGGGGCCGCATATAACCAAGCAAAGTCAGAAACTAAAGGCACATAAGGAGTTGTTAAACCTGACCAGCACTCAGTAGATAGATAGAAGATTTTATAACTACCCTGTTGTCCGTCATAATGATTTCTTAATAGAGTTACTTGCGCCTCTGTTAAGTTTTCATATTCAAGTTGTAATGACTGTTCAATTCTCCTGTTACCACGTCTAAAACCTGCAACAGATCCCGCTAATGTTGTTTGCACAACAGCAGGGAAATCTCCAGGGATATAAGTCCTAGCAGAAGGAGTTAGAGCAGGGTAGGTAGCCATTAGATAGGTACGCTCTCTAAGACTATGCTAGTGCTATAGCTAATTGCCGCTGAGATGCCTACCGTAAATGGCCCTGTATATCTCCATTGATAATCACTACTACTAACAGGAGCACCGTTAGCATATCCCGCCCAAACTTGAGAAGGTAAATCAAAAGGAATTAAGCTCCCTTGTTGCTCTTGATAATGATCTAAAAGTAATTTCATTTCAGCTTCTGTTAGATACTCATAGGCAATTGTTAACTTCTGTGCAATTCGGTCTGTACCTTGTAGGAATCGAACGTTACCACCTGATAATCCCCTATGAATCAACTGGGGATAATCGCCGTAAGTTAGCGACCTTGTGCGTGGTTCCAAGCTGGGGAAATTCGCCATTACTGCAACACCGTAAAGGTTCCATTTATAACCTCATTAGAGATCTCTGAAATGCTAGAACCATTGACAGGGAAATGAGTAGCTTCTATTTTTGTCTCGCCTTCTGCTGTATGTGAAACGCTAGTTACTTGATACCAATTAGTTTCAGTGCGATCAGCGTCATCAGTAGACGATTTTCTAGAACGTGTAACTTTTATGATGTCAGTTGGAATTAAAGCAGTAGTTAATAATGGAGTTGATAGAGAGATGTTATGTGTGGAGAATTTGCGCCTTGCTAATTCATACTTTGCATAAATGATGGCATGATCTGGGTCAGTGCAAAATTCAGACATATCATATTGTTCCGTTGCGGCATCAATAGAAGTTGTCCCATACCTTACAGAAAGAGTCTTTTGTGATCCTATATTTACAGGGTCAGCAGTTCTATAAACACAATTAGCAATGAATCCTTTTCTTTCTTCTGCTGATAAATAAGTTTTAGCGTAAGACCCTGGGATTATATTAGATTCTGTAAATGTAAGAGTAGGTGTAAGAGCTGTTACGTCTATTGCATGACTTCCGTTTAAAGGCAAGATTGGAGCAAACTTATAACGCCCACCATCAGAAATAAAAGATAATAGGAAGAATGGAGATAGCTTAGAGATATATTCAATAATATTTACCGCCTGAGATATAACCCCATTGAAATATAGTTTATAAGTCGTGGCGAAGGTAGCTAAATTCTGCAAATTAGTTAAGTTCATAGGCTGAACAATATCAGCGGTATCATTACCAGATGAAAGCTTATATAACTTAAATAGATGCATTGTTAAATCTACAAATTGATTACTAGCTGCCACGGTATAACTTGACCCAGACAAACCCGCACTATATAGATTCACCTTTGCACCTTGCTCATAAAAAATACTTAATTGTTCTGTTGATGTACTAAAACTACCTGATGTTGGGACAGGATTAATAGCGCCAACTACCTGGAGGAAAGTGATATCTGCGTAACTAGAGTTATCGGCTGTAGGAGTGTTAGCAGGGTCTTGGTATGGTGACTGATGCCATTCGGTTTGTGTACCTACAATTGTGTTATCTGTTGCTGGATTTGTTGCTACTGTTTGAGTGATAATATTAACATTTGAATATTTATAAACAAATCTTTTTCTGCCACCGCTTATAGCATTCCATTCATTTAGCCAAGATTGTGAAATGTGGCCATCGTCTACGCTTTGTTGGTTGATTGGTGGTTGCATACCAAGCAAAGAAATAAAATCATCAACGGTTCCAACGGGTTCGCCACCTAATAACTGCCCTGTGTTGCTGTCGTATCTCCCATTGAGTCTAATAACTGAGCTTGTGCTTCCGCCTGCATAGTTATACCAAGCTGTTGTAATATCGGCTCCTGTTTCTGCGTCATATACATTTACTAAGTTACATGTAAAGGTAGTATTAGTAAGATCTCCTGTCCCTAAGTTTCTACCGTTAATACCCCACCAATATTTACCAATATCAACAACTTCTCTATCAGTCCAACCCGCTGTAGCTGTTTCAACTGGCCCTAAATAAGTAAAAGCCTCATGGCCACAAAATAAACCTTGCCCCGCTATTGGACAAGTGCCGGGAGACGAGGCCAACGCCGCCGCTGTTGAATACTTATGACTAAGAGTTACCGTTGCGTCAAAAGAGAACTTAAGATTTTTTAGGCCTGAAAATGCAAAGAGAACATCAGGACTACTTGCTATCTCGCCAACACTAATTGCATACAAAAACCGAC
>MDTC01029735.1_pt1 | contig 19722 bp, 27 predicted proteins | sample 811181 | NCBI WGS metagenome assembly MDTC01 (sample SAMN05326644, study PRJNA326480) | marine metagenome | isolation source: seawater | place: Pacific Ocean: North | collected 2011 | reverse complement strand
TGGTACGGTGTTCCTCCAAATAAAAATTTTACAGGGGTTGTTATAGATACAAAAACTTGGGAATCAGGACGCGAAGAAAGAAATCACGAAATACATTCATGGCGGAGATACGAAGATCACACAAGATGCGTCGTTAAATTTTATAAATTAGTTGGATGTACATACAGAGGTTTTAATTATAGTCACCATAACATGTTTGCAATAGACAAAAATTGCCTTCGTCTATCGAATATGCCGGATAAAAAAATAATAAAAATAACAAACGATTATATGATTAAATTATCATATTAATTCATGTACAGTACCATCTCTCTCTTAGTCTTCCGGTTTCAACTCCGTCGCGAGTTTTGCAATCTCATCAGAAAGTTCAACCCCCAGAATCTTTTTTGTCTTGTCAGAATGATATTTGAGCATGATTTCACGCCACGCTTTATTTCGCACTTTCGTTTTACACAGTTCTTCGTATTCCTTGCGAATCACAGAACCAATCACACAAGAAGAAGTAGTCCTATTTAATTTATCGTCAAGCATTGCAATACCACCCCTAAGTTGTGCGTTTTCTTCTTCCAATATCCTCTGTTGTCTCTCTAGTGTCCGTATGATATTCTTCTTTTCACGCAACTTTTCTTCATGCGCCGCGATCTTTTTTTTTAGTTGTTGTTCATTCCTTTTAAACTCCTTTTTTTGCTTGACGGACAATTTATCTGGATAAGTATCTAATGCGATTTCATGAGGACACGCAATGGCTTGATAATATTCCTTTTGATTGATTTTTTCTAATTCTTCCATGGTTTTGAGGGGTTTGCATTCCAGTGCCTCTATTTCACGTAGTTTCTTGCGCGCTTTCCTTTGAACTTTCGTTGTGGGAGATCCTTCGTCTTCGCTCGCAGAATCATAGAAGTGTTCAAATAGATCGGAATGCGTTTTGAATACCTTTGACATGTTTGATAATCTACTCTATATACATGAACGGTGGACATATTTCAATTTTTTTGAATCCTGAAAAATTGAAACAAATGAAGACAAAAGAGACAAAGACAAATCAATCCATGCCTCCAACTCTCGATTACGATAGCGATGATGACTCCTTGTATTATGAAATGTATCGTTGTCCTCATTGTCATCAGGAAAAAGATACTAAAAGGGGGTTAGAACTACATGTGATGTATTATTGTAAAGTAATCGCATCATCTAATCCGTCGCCACATACTCATTCCAGTACATGTTGAAGCCGTTGTCTTTGCACCACTGCCTGACTTCGGTTTCATATACTTGATGATACGCATGGCGATTCCGCGCGAGCACATACAGCGCAAACCGAGTCCCCACATATGATGTAATCGGTCCAGAGACCACCGCATATTGATATTCGTCAAATACCATGGGACCTAACTTGACGATCCAATAGTCCCCATCACGAGGCACCCCATTAAAATGCACCTTTCTTTTTGTTTCATCATCGCCGGTAATATAGGAATATCCCGAAATAGAAGTCTCGTTACCTTCTCTGTTATACCCGCGATTATACACCCCAATGGTACCATCTTCGCGGGATGTATATGTCGCACTGACATTGGTATACCTCACCCCCGTTCCAAGCAAGCCAGTAGACCGCGAAGTGGCGACTTGTTGCCACGTGCCCAAGTAAGCCGGCAAACGAATATCATGCACCGTATCAATTGGCAACATGTTTTGAAACAACGCTAGAATAGAACTCATCCACGAAAACTTCATATATAGGTACTCTATTATTTTCCCTTTAAATACTTTTTCATTTTCTCTTCCTGATGGCGTTGACAAATAAAACGATAGGCCCTTTTCGCCTGATATACACGATACGCAAATGATTTTCGCCGGCGAATTTCCACCAATAATTCCACACGAAGACCTGGATGTAAAACAAAGGGACTTTCCACCGCATACATGTATATACTCTGCCGTAGTTCAATAGGCAAATCAAACCACATGGTGGCTGTTAGTGTAATCATAACATCATCTATTTAAATGAGAAAAAAATTGAATATCCTGAAATACATCTTTATGTCTCTCAATCAAAGTAAAGAAATAAAGATGAATCGTCGCATCACCTACGATGAACTACGCGTGGCCAAAACGTCCAAGCAAAGCAAAGTGGTGGCGTTTGCGTATGATTTTGATACAAGTTGTGCGATTTGTGCTACTATGAATATCGCGAAAAAAACATTCCATTTGATGGAAATACCCATTGATAAACTCACCTTTTACCCACTTCGTGAAACATTAGATCTCGTCAGCGAGGAAAAAGATCCCTTTGGAGATTTGCGAGGGAGCATCAGTTATTTAACCGAAGTTGGACTAGACAATCACAATTGGGATATATCATGGGGTATCTTTCTATGGGAAGAGATGAATGAAAAGGGGGAAGTGAAAGTGAAAAAGCAACTACCTTAAGAAGATGATGGACAGAAATCACAGGAGTTCGCCTTGGAAGACAACCCAATGCTGTTTGTCTTGTTTCCATATTTCGCCTTTGTCGCCACAATCGCGCCTTGTTTACTCAATACCTTTCCCTTCTTCTTCATCAAATAACGTTGATAGGAATCATATTTTTTTCCTTCGTTTTCGTTGTTGATGGTGTTATTCAAAGACGCAACCGTTTGAATGTACAATGACTGACCTACCTTGTTTTGTTTTAATATATTCTTTTGGGTTTGTGATTCATGTAATGTAACGAGAGAAGTTACCTGATCACCACATGTTTTACACGAAGTGCTCATTCTTATATAAAGACAAGACAAAATAAAAATTGATTTGTTTTTGCTCCATATATCTGTATCCTATAAAAACAACCTTGAAATCATCATGAGTGCTATCGAGAATCACACCGAAGAACCCACCTCTTTCACCCCTGCGCAACAAGCAGCGTTTGACTCCTATGTAAACGGAGAAAATATTTTCATCACCGGACCGGGTGGATGTGGTAAATCCTATTTCATACAAAACGTATACAAGCACGCAAAAGAAAATGGCAAAAACATTCGAATCACCTCTATGACCGGTTGCAGTGCCATTCTCCTCAATTGTGGGGCGACGACTATCCACAAGTGGGGTTGCCTCGGCCTGGGAAAGGGAGAGGAATTTGATATGCTCAAGAAAATCGTAAAAATGAAAAGACAAGCAAATTACATAGAAACGGACATCCTCGTCCTTGATGAAATCTCCATGTTGAATGAAAAACTCTTTGAAGTGCTCAACTATTTATGTCAGAAATTTCGGAAAATAGAACACAAACCATTTGGGGGCATGCAACTCATTTGTAGCGGAGACTTTTACCAGCTCCCTCCCGTGTGCATGGACCGCACCAACGTATCCGAATCCAACTTTTGTTTTGAATCCGCTTTATGGGAAGAGACCTTTCATAATTCGTATATCTTTAACATCAACTTCCGTCAACACGAAGATCCCAAGTATTTCAATATGCTAAATGAAATCCGCGAAGGCAAAGTGAGCTTTGATACCGTAAGTGAACTCATTGAATGTAGCAAGAAGACCCTAAATCCCGACGATCTGGTGAAGCCAACCAAGATCTATCCCGTGAAAAAGACGGTAGACAGCGTGAATCAAGAAGAGCTGAGCAAACGCACCGAAAAGAAGTTCGTCTATCCATGCAAGGCCTACCATAACAATACCTATATGCCGACTCTCAATTGCGCCCCCACGATTAAAAACGAAATGGAATATCTCATGAAAAACGGCATGTTTGAGGAATCCTTGACCATTTGTACTGGATGTCAGGTCATGTGTATTTGTAACTTGGACCAAGAAAAGAATCTGGTGAATGGCTCGCAAGGTGTCATACTTGAGTTCCGCTATGTCCCTGAGAAGAATCAATACTATCCACTGATTCAGTTTGATAAGATCGATGAGCCGGTATTGATTCAAGAGCATCCATGGAATCTTGAATCAAACCCGAAATACAGCGTGCAACAACTCCCCATTATTTTGAGTTGGGCGATCACCACCCACAAATCACAGGGATTGTCTATTGAAAAGGCCCTCATTGACATTGGAAATAATATCTTTGAATTCGGCCAAACCTATGTGGCCCTCAGTCGCGTGAAAACTCTAGACGGCCTCTATTTAACCAAAGTGAACGCCCAGAAGATCAAAGCCCATCCCAAGGTCGTCAGCTTTTACAACAAACTCAAAAGTGAGTTAAACGCATAACGTCATTGTCAATCATCTCTTGATATATATATATATGTTTGCTTCGTTGCCTTGCTTTCAAAGAGCCTTGTCCCTTTATGAATGGAGCCAACGATTCATGAATGGGCATTATTGTGCCTTTGCTTTTCAAATCTATTACCTGGTATTTGTCTATAAACCCCGCGATCATACTCTCTATGAAAAATGTGAATCCATCCTCTTTTTATTTCTGTACAACGTATTTTTTTGGATCGGGTTTCACCATTCAATCCATTTGGAATAAGAAGATCTCGTCTTGTGGATTGTCATTATACAAATGAGCCATGTTTCGTGAATACTGATTTAGATCTTGGCGAATGCGTGAGCGAGAATGGTGTCGCCCGCTGTTGCGAGTATATCGTTCCCTTAACTCTATTTGTGGAACGCGGCGGCTTCTCATTTGCTGATACTCGTAACGCAACCGACGTATGTGTCGCCGTAATCTTCGCGAATCGTCATATAAGTAGGGATTGATGATATGCTCCTCTTGTAGGAAACGCTCCCATGTGTATGCCGAGACAATGGCAATCGGTTCCGATCGAGCCATGTGGTTGTCTTCATTCAAATAAGGCACACAATTGTCTTGTAAAGGCTTGCGACAATAAGGACAAATGGGCGTCGTCAAACAATGAATGCATTTCACGCATATGCTTTTTGAAAGATTGCAACATTCCAAACGGATGAGTTCGTTTTTGCCACATACACTTTCGTAACAAATATTGCATTCCATGCTTTCATTGTTTGACGCATCTAAAGAATTCATATAGATTTATATAACCATAGGATTGTTTTTTTTGAAAAAAAAATGAATATTTCAAAAAAAATAGGATGACGTGATATATTCTTACGAGATACGCTTTGTGGGGATTTCCGTGGATACAATGTAAATGGAGTTCTCCGTAATCACAATGTATTCTTCGCATACCTTGAAAATCTTGCAAATGGGGCTGGTATATTCTTCTTCCGAGCGCACCAAAAGCTTTTCTTCATTTTCCTTTACACCAATCAAAACACCCGCCGATTCGCCATACGAGTCGGCCCAGTAGTCAAGCATGATGGGCTTGTCATCGGTGATGGCGATTTTAGAAGCGTGGCGTAAAACCGTCTCGCTCGGAAGCTTCATTTCTTCAACTAATTCGGACATTTTTAGGAAACTACCAACTTATTCCTTTAAATACTTTTTTCGCTAATTCAAATAGGAATCATAGGGATCCTTATATCGTAATCGTTTTCTTCATTTTGGTGGGTTTCTTTTTGCTCTTTTTGATTTTTTCTAGTTTTTCTAATTCACTTTCCTCTTCGCATATATGAAGATATTCTTTTTGAAATATGTCTTTCAAGAATTCATAAATGTCCTGTAATTCGTCATCTTCGCATTTACCCACAATCAACACACTCCCCGTGCGGAAAATCATATACGATACTTCCTTGTTGTTTTTGAGTTTATACTTACATTGAATCCCCGGATAGTTGCACGAATCCATACCACACTTGACCTTATATTTGGTTTTTAGGCGACCCACGAGTTTCTCCCGATTGAGATAATATTGACAATTGAAATTGGAATTGACCAGCACCAATTCGCGTTTTTCCTTGACTTCTGAAATGGGGAAATCACAATGAGGTTGAAGCGCATCTATTAGTGTATGCACAACACAATCCAACATTTCGTCGCTTTGAATGCCCGGCACTTCCACTTTACCACTGTTGAATAATTTCACATGAAACTCCCGGTATTCACCATGATAGATTTTGCGGAAAATCATGACAAAACAGTTGTAAAAGGCGCTTTTGGATTGCTTCTTTGGTTTCATAATGTCGTTTTTAGACAACCCAATATCCACTTTTCGCACGTCTTTGAAGGGAACTCGCCCGCTGGGATTGTCAATTTGATTGAGGATTTTCATCTTGACGTCTGGTTCTAGTTGCACCATTTTCTCAAAATGAGCCACTTCACTCGCATTAAGGAAATTAAATTTCATTTGTTTTTTTACGATTCCCTCCTTTTCTTCGTCATAAGATATAATCTTTAATTTCCAAAACAAATCGTTCAAATAAAACGTGGAATTGAGATAAATGATCTTTGATTTCGTGGATATTTTCAACGGTGAGCACATTGGGGCACTTTTGGCCATTCCAATTGGTTCGTCTTCCTCGTCTTCGGGTTGTGACTGAAACAACTCGTCATCGTTACCACTCATGAAGAGTTTCCATTGTTCTTCCAAATCCATTTATGTTATAATACACGTTGTCTTTAAATTAAAGATGAATTCAATTTTATTTAAATTCACTTTGCAACAAAGGCAAACAGTGATGGAGAAAAAACGCATAGGGTTCGTGTTGTTTTAACGTATAGTGCATCAAATGAACGATTTCATGACTTACGTCATAATGCTCATAAAGATACAGAAAAAAGTTACACAAAATCGTATATTCGTCGTAGTCTTGTAACAAGGAATCAAAGAGTTTTGTTGGCTGAGCATCGTTTAACAAGCGAAGAAAACAACCATGATCTAATCTTTTTTTCTTGGGCTGACTGGTTTGTAGCGCGTTCAAAATGCTTCGCAAATCATGCAAATATTGACCCTTGATCACGTCAATGGTTTCTTGATTGATCTGGATTTTTTCTTCATTGAGACATTTTTGAATAAAATGATCGCACCACAAAGAGGTTTTGTTGAAATGAACCATCAATAAGGAATTGCGTATGCAAGGAATGACCTTGTTTAGATAATTGCATATCAATATGAAGGTCACGTCTTTGCTTTTGGTGTGTTGAATGACATGGTATAAGTTTTTCTGTGCTTGCTTTGTCAGCGAATCCATTTCATCTAACAACACGAATTTCCGGTGGTTCTCAAAAAAGGTCTTGTTTTTTGTAAATTGCATAATGTGATTGCGTATGACGTCCACCCCTCTTTCATGTGACGCATTGAGATGAATGTAGTTGCGATTACATTTGTGTTTGTTTTGATATTCGCGAATCAAGCACAAAATGGTCGTTGTTTTTCCGGTGCCCGGTGGCCCATAAAACAAGAGATTCGGATAGCAATCGTTGCGAATCATTTCGCGAATCATATGGCGATTGGACTCACTCAACACAATATCTTCAAATCGCTGTGGTCGGTATTTTTCAATCCATGGTTGATCCATTTGTTAATTGAATATTTGAAAAGTATTTAAATCCATTTTTCAAAATGCTATACAATGAACCAATCAGTAATTGAACAACCGGTAGTGAAAAAGCCTAGAAAACCACGAACCAAAAAGGCCGACATGATCAAGAAGAAGGCGGAACAAGAGAAATTGAAGGAAACCCAAGCACCAAAGAAAAGAGGGCGCAAACCAAAAGGCGGTAAAATCATCAAAACGGAACTCAACATTCACGAACCGGTCATGGAACAAAAGGTCATTATTTTACATTTAAAGTGCAAAAGTGACGACTTGAAAGAACAGTTCATTACCGACATCACTCAATACAATCCCCATATTGTGGGCGAAATTCAACCTTATGACAATGAAAACAACAGCACTTATAGCATCATAAGTGGTGAACCTACCAACCCCATTGAAGTGAAAGAAGACCTGGGTGAAAAAAGCGATGTGAAGAGCAAGGAATATGTCTTGATGAAAAAGAACATCAATGAAAAACTGAAAGAATTGGAACTGAAATTCAATACAAACCAAGTGAACACCAATTCGGCTTGCTTTTGGTGTACATGTGCGTTCAATTCTAATACCATACACATACCTTCTTTGTATTTCCAGGAAAAATACGACGTGTATGGATGTTTTTGTAGTCCCGAGTGCGCGTGTTCCTATTTGTTCAAACAAAACATTGACAACAACACAAAGTACGAGCGCTATCAGCTCCTCAACTACCTGTATGGGAAAGTCTATAACTATAAAAAGGAAATCAAACCCGCCCCCGATCCGCATTACACCTTGGATAAATTTTACGGGAATTTGACCATCCAGGAATACCGACAACTGTTAGAATATGATCGATTGATTTTGGTCATTGATAAGCCTCTAACAAAAATATATCCGGAACTTCACGAAGACAACAATGACTTTGAGACCATTTATGAAAATAAAATCCATCTAAAGAAAAGCACAAAAGTGAATAAATCACAGGTACTCAATAAAGTATTTCAACATCCTTCTGTGGTATAATTTGAAAGGCACTTTTCAGTTCGGCCGAGTAAATACTTTTTTTCACGCAAATAAGTGTTGGATTTTATTTTCGCGATCCGCTTTTTCAATTCGGTTTCATAATGCAAACATCTTTCCTTGAAACGCAACTTTTCTTTTGGATAGGGTAGAAAGGGTATTTTTCCAATCACCAGTTTATAAATATACTCCTTTTGTTGTTCAAATACTTTGCACGTGGGGATCAATGCCATTAATGTATCCATATCAAGATACATGTAGAAATGTAAACATTGAGCCTTTGTTCCGTAAAACATAGAAAGCATGTTTTCTAAGAGATTCAGATGATTCATGGTATCGCATATATACATGAAATATATGTGATATATAGATTCAATTTTTTCATTTAAACCTTGTGACTGTTGCACGAATCGCCACCCCTTTTATTTTTCCTGCTCTTTTTACCCTTGGCTTTTCTCTTTTTGAGGCCCTTCTTTTGCTTCCTCGTGCCTTTGATTTTCTTTTGCGTCTTGTTCTTCTTACTTTTCTTTCCCTTCTTTCCCTTCTTCTTCCCACCGCATTGATGTACGCCTTTCATAATAGGCGCGTAGGATCCCGCAAAGGGTTCCGTGTCTTTGAAATCATGGGAAAGAAACGACGTTCCTGATTTTAACATGTCCACCGCATTCACTTCCCCTCCTTCACTCTTGTATTCGGTTCCTTCTAAACTCATGCTTTTATATACTAGGATCATATTTTTTTTTCTCTATAAATATAATTTTTTTCTTGTGATCCATGGAATCTTTGCTCCTTTTATAGGGCTTCCACATTCTCACCTTTGGAATGTATACACATGAAAGAATCATAGGGCGAAGTTCAGGAGCCAACTCTTCGTCATCACTATATTCCGCATCCATGTAAGAAGTGTCTTTACATTGAAACGCACTTTTCAAAAAGAGACTCGTTTTGAAATCATTCACAAATGCCCTTCCATACACAATCACTCCCAACACATCGTCGTTGCATTCAAGGTCATAAATATCTTTTTTTACATCACACGGAACAACGCGGAAATTGGCCATGTATTCAAACAAAGAATTGCGATAATTGGTGGGAGACAAAATCCCATACACTTCATAAGGCAACGACGTTGCTTGCAACAACAAAGAATGATTTTTATTTGTCATAATCGGCAACCCAAGTGTGAAAAACGACCCATAATCCATTTTATGAATATAATTTTCTAAGATATACTTCAGTTCAATCATGTGAGAACTCCATAAAGGTTTCGTATATTTTTGACCTTTCAAATAAATGAGTTTATTCAAACAAAACTGTCCCTTTACTTTGGTACACCACATCATCGTTCCACATCCTTCACATAACTCGGGTTTGAAAGACATGTATTGAAAGAAACATTTTTGGATGCTCTGTTTGTGTTCATTGAACTCCATGACAATACTGTATCGTTTGGAATCATAGTTCACAAACCACAACAGCATTTTTTTCCCATAGGGCAAAAATAGTTTCAGTTTGTTATTATTATTATTGTTCTTATTGTTATCATTATTATGATTTTCGCGTCTTTGATAATGATAACATACGTCTTGTTTGCGCACAACCGGCAATTGTTTCAACATTTCGGGAAATAAATTCGTATAGTTCATGGTTACTATATTATGTATCTGTCATTTCTTTAAGTTGTTCTAAACTTTGGGTTAACGTATCGATGGAATCGTCTACTTCGTCGTTCGATACAGACCCAATAGGCCCAGCAGTTTGCCTTTTCTTCTCAAAACATTCTAGTAAATCAATATTAAAAAAGTAGCAACCAAAATGCAGTAATATGACAATCATTACAAAATAAATAAGCACTTTCAAATTCATGCTTCTTTGATGTTTATCTTATGGGGATACATTATTCTTTAGAAACGAACTTATTTTATCAAACATGCTATAATCACTATTGTTGGTAACAAAATAATGATTCACAAAGACATCATTATCCAGTTCTTTTACAAATGTAAGATCATCATCAATCATATGAGAAATGATTTTCTTGTGCACGTAATGATGCTTATAGGGAATGGTGGTAATGATATTGTGTTTGTTTAAAGAATGTTCCTCTTTTTGAATGAAGAAATCCTCATGATCCAGGGATGCTTGGCGAATATCCTCACATAGATTCATTCCATAGAAATGTTTCTTGTATTTTTTATAGATCCCATCATAGGTGAAGATGTATTCGTCATAGGAAATCGTACATTCACCAAGGTCTTCAATAGTACAAGATATGGGTATATTGGTGTAGATGAGCATCGTTGAATATATAAATCAAAATCTATTTAAATAAAAAAAAAGATAGTATTTAGTTCAAGATATGTTGACCTATTTACAAATCAAATCTAACGGGGATGTGGTGGAGAAAAATGCGAAATCATTAGAAACAAGCACACTGTACAAATGTTGTAGCTATAAATCCGACAAAGATTTTGAGTGTATCCATTCTTTTGCTTTTGATAGTGAAAAGTATATGGTGTATGGAAAAAAATGCGGGCGGGCAAACAATGAAAACAAATATGACTTGCCCCCACCGGTAGACACGATTCTACTCTTTGGTACCCTTTGTGTCGTAAAAAAGTGTGACGACGAGTTTGTATCTTTGACATCCAAAGAATGGTCTAAAATATACGAAACCTTGTTTGGTGGGTTTGAAGATCTGGACAGCGAAGAAGAGCGATCTGTAGATAGTGAAGTATATTCCGACGAAGATTACACAAAGGAAGGATACTTGAAAGACAATTTTGTCGTGGACGACAACGAATTAGAAGAAGAGGACTATATTGAAGAATAAAAATTGAATTTAAATAATTGTTTTTATGATAACCCAGAAATACACCATGAAAGTAAAGGCCGTAGAAAATCCACAACATTTCCGCGGAACCATGTGCAATCACCTCAATCATTATATCATGGATGACACCATCAGTAAAAATGTAGAAATCAGTATCTTTAACTCGTGTATAAAGAAGGCCAAACAAGAAAAGGTCATCCGAAAATGGAACAATGAGATGTTTGTGTTGATGTACTTGAATAAATGCAAGGTCATTTTCTGTCATTTGAAATTGCCGGAAATCATTGAAAAGCTGAAAAGCGACAAACTCTTCGTGTATAACATTGCGTTTAAAAACCACATGGATTTGCTCCCGGAAAAATGGGAACTGAAGATCAAGGAAAAAGAGTTGCGTCTAGACAACAAGTTCTTTCCTAAGATTGAAGCTTCCACGGATAACTTCAAATGTGGAAAGTGTAAATCACGCGCATGTACCTATTACCAATTGCAAACGCGTTCGGCGGATGAGCCCATGACCACATTTGTGACATGCACCAATTGCGGTCAGCGGTGGAAATGTTAAAAAATTGAAAAGTTCGTTCATCATTACAAATATATAACCTTTGCCCTTTCTATATATAATGGACTCTTCTAAACCTCACCAAGATTGGGAGCAAGTCATCTTAGTCAAGCCCAAAACAACAACTTCAAATACTTCGGATAAACCAAACCCCGCGCATTATAAGAAAACTCGGGCTCTTGATGGTGACGAGATCGTGGCACCACCAAAGGCAAGTAAAGAACTGAAAAAAGCCATTCAACAAGCCCGCATGGCGAAAAAAATGGGTCAAAAGGAGCTGGCATCTAGTATGAACGTACCCCTTCAAACCATTGTATCCTATGAAAACGGAAAAGCAGTTCCCAGTAATGGATTTATTGCGAAATTAGAAAAAAAATTACAAGTGGTATTACCGCGCCCTTCTAAAAAGGGTAATTGATTATGCATTCTTTGCATAACGACTGTTTTCATCATGCAAGATGAACAATAGACTTTTATTATATGGTATATTTTGCCTCAATACGATATAATATTTAATATATTTCAACGTAGTTTGATCTGCTTGGAATATTTTTTCTGTTTGAATTTTGACAATGTGATTCTTACCAAACAAACAAAGCAAATGAAACTGAATCATCCACTTAATCATGGGACTGGGCTTTGAAAACACGTAGTCATGGTAGCACAACACCATTTCTTTTCCGCGTTTCTCTTTATTTATAAATAGATAAGATATGTGTGGTGAATGTAATTCAATTTTTATCGATCCAAAATCTCCAAATCTTGAAGACGCCAATATTCTTTTCCGCCATTGGGTATGGGTCGCATGATGATGAAAGGAAGTCTCTTTTCTCGCAATTCCTTTTCTGCTATGATATTGTTGTCAATGATAAATTGATTGTACTCGGTAAGTGGTTTCGCACCTTTGTTGAGTTGTGAAATACGTATTCCTAAAATACGGGCCCTTTCATATTTGGTTAACAGGGGGTATGTGACATGTAGACTGTCATTGATGAATTGGTTTTCATCGCGCGTGATCAAGCATTTTTCATTCATGATTTGAAATGATTCATTTATTTCTTCGGGATGAATGCGCTGAATATAGTCGGTCTTGAATTCATCGTCAATGCGAATGTCAATTTCATCCTCTTGGCTTAACTCGTCGCCTTCATCGTCGTCATCAAAATCATCGTCCGACACATACATGTCCTCATCTGGAATCATGGCTTCTGCGTTACCAGGAAAGTAATCAGGGCCTTCCTCGTCATCATCATTGTCTTCTAATCCATCCGGTTCTTCACCCACGACATCCTCTTCGTCCGCATCTTCGTCGTCTACGTCTTCCTCCACATCTTCGCCCACATCCTCTCCTTCCTCCACGCCTTCTTCTGGATCCAGTTCCGTTTCTTCATTTTCACTTTCGTTCTCGCTGAGGGGATCTTCTTCGTTCGCACTCATGATTTACTTATAATAAAAAAATATATATTTTTAATTCAATTTTTTTCAAACATGACTTAATCTTCACGGAACCCAATTATGATTACAATGATAACACAAATAGGTGTATTTCATAGAAGTATCGTCATATCGCAAGTAAATCACCTTTTGAGGTACGGATTGCTTGTCGTCATTGGACTTGCATTGCGTGTTTGGACACTTGATATTTGAACTATGCGGCAAAGTGGGATCATATTTGGTGTATTCATTGATATGAATGTCTTTTTTCTTAGACTCCTTCGTGAATTTATATACCTTTAAATTTTGAGTATCAATCGCATTGGCGTCTTCATTTCCACAATATTTGCAGTAATAAATCAACTTGTTTTCATCATTTACCTTCATATAGTACATATTGTCACACTTTACACAAAATTCCATGGTCTGTGTATATTGTATAAAACACATATTTTTAATTCAATTTTATTTCATTGATAATCTTTTCAACACGCTCATAATCTATGAATATCTTTTGTGAGTATATGGGGATTTGTAGTATTGTTTTGTTGTATACAGCCCCCTTTTTCTTAGATATCGTTTCTAGCACCTGATCTTTGGTGTGCTTAAAATGTTCCTGGATGTCCTTTATGATTTCTTCTTTCTGAAAAGGAATACTGTGGGGATTTGCGTTAAAATACGCAATCGTGAGTTCGATGTTCTTGTATTCAATCATTTTATTGTATTTGCTCACATAGGAATAATGGTTACATTCTTGAATACCGGGTTCGTTCAAAAGGGGTTTTGATGTCATGGTCATTTGCAATGTAATTAAAATAGAACGAATGGACTGCACCGCGCTCCACTGTTCCCCTTGCCACGTGTTCAATAAAGAAAGACACACCTTTCCGTTGCGGTAAAAATTGGGGTTGAATCGCGTGGAACCATCATTGCTACAATACGTGACTTTTGGTGGTTTGTATGGATATTCCACTGGAAACTCAAATAAAAACAAGTAATTGCCGTGCTCATAAGGAGTACCCTGCGGTCCAAAGATCAATGCGTGCCCATTGGTGATGTCGTCGTCACATGGATAGTAATGAATGTCTAAAATAGGGTCCTTTTGTAAATCACGGATGTCAAGAATGATGCGTTTCAATTGCTCATTCATTACATGTCATATGTGAAGTTGTGTTTAAATAAAAAGGAAAAAAATTGATTCAAAATCAAATTAAAACATCTTTCCCATATATAAACAACGGCCATGGAAAAGTGGTTGAGACCCTTTATTACAAATGAACGAACAAATGTAAACTATACCAAAATAGGGAACCAAGGGCTGAATATCTTTGGCAACAAATATTCCATACCGGATGACCGTGTCAAAGATTTCTATGAAACCTATAAAAAGCATGTATTTGAGGATCATCAAGATGCTTACTTAACAGAGAAACAATTGGACAAGGGTAAAATATTGATTGACTTGGACTTTCGTTACGATGACAGTGTGTCAACAAAGCAACATAGTCCCGAACACGTGGATGATTTCATAGAGACGATTTTAAACATCATGAATACCGTGTTTGACAAGGTACAAGGTAAGCAAATCAAGTTTTATATATTTGAAAAAGAAAACGTGAATCAATGCGAAAACAAAACAAAAGACGGAATACACATCATCATCAATGTTTTATGTGACTATCCCACCAAGATGCTGCTTCGTGACTTTCTCATTTCGGAACTGCCGGATATTTGGGACGATCTTCCGCTCACAAACACGTGGAAAGATGTCGTAGACGAGACCGTCATGAAAGGTCACGCGAATTGGCAACTGTATGGTTCAAAGAAACCCGGGGGAGAGGCCTATAAGCTAAAGTATGTATACGAAAGCAAGATCACCAATGAAATTGAGGTGGATTACAAAAAAATAGACATGACAAAACTACACTTTGATTCCTTGTTTCCGCGATTGTGTGCTCGGGATGTGACCGATTGTCACGACTTTCCACTACAAGAAAGTCTCCAAGGCGAATATGAGAAATACAAACAAGAATTTCAACACAAGAAACAAACCAAGTCCTTGAAACGAAAAATCACAAACGCGTGCAAAAGTGTGACCGAAGTGAAATCTGCCGAAGATCTGGAGGCCATGATTCACGAACTACACGAAGACACGAATATAGACCACAAGGTCAAGGAAGTACACGCCTATACCATGTGCTTACCGAAAGACTATTGGGGACCCGGGTCTTATAGCAAATGGATTCGCGTGGGATGGGCATTGAGAAACACGAGCGAGAAACTCCTCCTCACATGGATGTTGTTTTGCAGTCAATCCGAAGACTTTGACTTTCGAAGCAACGACGCCGCGGAGCACTGGGAGAACTTTGATGTCTACAACAAGGAAGGTTTGTCCCAAAAGTCCATCATGTATTGGGCGAAAATGGACAATTACCCCGAGTACATCAAGATATATCATCAAACCGTAGATTACTACATTTACCAATCTTTCAAAACAAACACGGAGTGTGATCTAGCAACCACGCTGTATCACATGTACAAAGATCAATACGTGTGTGTGAGCATCAAGGACAATATTTGGTACGAGTTCACCAACAATCGCTGGTATCCCATTGACAGTGGAAGCACCTTGCGATTGAAGATATCCACAGATATGTATAACCAATACACGACGAAGTTGCTTCATTATCAATCAACGAACCAGGCAAAGCAAAACAATATGATGATTCAAGATGGAAACGCAAACGATTCCGCCAATCAGGTCATTGTGGATTCTTCTAATGATGACTTTGGGGATTATAAAAAAAAGGTCAATGAAATGCTCGCGACGTGCAAGCTGTTGAAGAAAACAAACACGAAAAACAACATCATGCGGGAGGCGCGAGAACTCTTCTATGATCGCGACTTTACCAAGAAATTGGACACAAACGCCTACTTATTGGGGTGTAACAATTGTGTCATTGATTTCAAAGGGAAGCTATCTCGTAAGGGAAAACACGACGACTATTTGTCAAAATCCACGGGACTCAATTACATGCCTCTTAGTCATTATGAACGGACTTGCCCGGAGATCATTCAGCAAATCAACGAGTTCATGGCACAGTTGTTTCCCAATGAAGACGCGAATACTTCCATGTTGCGTGACTACATGTGGGAGCATTTGGCGTCTACCACCATGGGAACAAATGAAAATCAAACATTCAACATTTACACGGGGTCGGGCGCAAATGGTAAATCAAAGTTGGTGGAACTCATGAAAGAAGTCCTCAATGAATATCAGGGAACGGTGCCGATTTCGCTCATCACCCAAAAACGATCCAATATCGGCGGGACCTCATCGGAGGTACACAATTTGATTGGAATTCGCTATGCGGTCATGCAAGAACCCACCAAGGGCGACAAAATCAACGAGGGTATCATGAAAGAGGTCACGGGTGGCGACGAGATCCAATGCCGTGCGTTGTTCAAAGACAGTGTGACGTTTCGCCCCCAATTTAAGTTGGTGGTTTGCACAAACACGCTCTTTGACGTGATGAGCAATGATGACGGCACCTGGAGACGGCTTCGCATTGTGGATTTCCAATCCAAGTTTACGAAATCTCCTTACAAGGACAAGCAATTCCCCGAAGAAGAATACCCGCATCAATTCAAGGTGGATCAAAAAATCAATGAAAAATTCAAAATATGGGCACCTGTGTTGCTCTCCATGCTCGTGGACGTGGCCTATCGCACCCAAGGATTCGTAACCGATGTCGCTCCAGTGGTTTCGGCGACCGAAAAGTACCGCGCCAGTCAAGATGTCCTCACGCAGTTCTACAGTGTCACGTTTGTCCCGAGCAAGCCAAACAACCCCTATGGCATAAAGTTGAAGGAACTCCACAGCCTATTTGACGAATGGATTCAGAACCACGACAATGGCGCAAAACGCCCTTCAAAAGCGGAACTAAAGTTATTCGTAGAGAAAAAGACAGGGCAAAAGTATTCGGATAGGACGGGATGGAAGATGATATCTGTCTCCGATGACCAAACACCTGAAAGAGATCATCCTGAAAACGACCTCATGTCGTAATTATATGTCATAATCGTCTAAAAACGTTAATTTCACACTTTCATCTAAAAAGGCATTCTTTGGCCCACGTAAATCCATTTTTTCATTCAACACGTTGTACACATACACCAAACCTAAAAACAAGTAGCGATATAAGAATGGAAAGATCAACGCAAACCCATACAACAAGATATGATTTTTCAGATTCAGTTTATTTTGAGAAAACAGAAATATGAAGATGCACAGTAAAAGAAAGTAATAGACATACGTCGCCTTTGTACTGTATTCCACCACTTCATCGCTCACTTCATTGCGGTATTCCACTTTGCGTTTGGTTCGTTCGCTCTCGTTTATCATACGATTTAGATCTTTCTCCAAAATACTCAAATTATTCTCAAACATGTTGATGTTAGAAGACAAATCTCTCCCAAACGACTTGTACAATGTCATGTTATTAGACAGATCCTCTTTTCGCTCTTCAAAGGACATCTCGGAACTATTCCCAAACTTCGTATTAAATTGGGTTGTTTCGTATTCACTTCGCTTGTCTTGGATGTGTTGATAGATTTTGGGTCCATATTTTTTCTCAAAGTATTCCTTTTCAATTTCTAGTAGTTCTTTCATATATACATTTCCTTCCTCCACTTTGTCATAATACTTTCGTTGCGTGATAAACATGTCGTCCGAGTCAAGTCCTTTGAAGTCTACGTCCATATTCAGGGTGCCTAATGAGGTCCCGGTAGTCGGGGTCGTGAAGATGGAAGGACAAATTTGTTTCAATGTATCTACATTAAAGTTTAATTCATCTAATAAATCGGTACTCATTTAATTATATTAATCATTTATTTTTATTTTATGAATTTGTTACGCTAGTCTCACATTCTTCGGACACGACATCTTTTTGCATATGTGGCGGCAAATCTGACTTCTTTAACTCCCCGCCGCGGTTTAAATATTGACTTGAATGTGCGAAATTGTATTGATCGAAATCAGTATGATCACGGAATACCATGTCCATGGTTACATAACCTAAATACAACACCATGCATCCTAGACCAAAGCCAATCAATCCCATCAAAGCATTTTCCGGAATCATTCCCATATTAGATAGCCCCGTCACAATAAGCAATGCGAGAAGAATATAGGTCATGTTTTTGAATACATTGATTTGATATTTTCGCTTTTTTTCATAGTAATCGTATATGATTTGTTTTCGCTTGATGATTTCATTTTGCTCCTCAATACTTTGAATTTTGTCTTCAATGATTGCCTGTTCTCCACGTTCGTTTACTTCACCACCGCTGACGCCTTCTATGACTTCATTGATAAAGGATATATGATGGGCTTGATTGTTCAATTGCTTCATGCGATTTGAAATGGATTTCATAAATTGACCGTTGTTTCTTCCAGATTCAATGGCTAAAGCATGATTTTTTGCTCTCACCGCATTTACGCTACCATCCAATGAAAAAGTATAATTCACTGTATCTCTTTGTGTATCATATGTATTCATTTTCGTATTCATAGGCACGGTTGAAAATGCCGCCGCACTCGTTTGATCACTAATCGCATCTGACAATTTCAAATCAGTTCCATTTGTTGCCCCATTTAAGAACGTTATAGTATTTATAGGATCAGGCATATATATATACTATAAAGATTAAAGTAATAATGATGAAAAAAAACTCTTTTCACTATCACATTTTTTTTCCTTTTCGTCTTGAAGTCTTCTTTGTCTATCTGTCTCTAAAATAGCCCCACTCGCGTCAATCGGAGGAGGCTTCCACTTTGGATCATATTCGTGAAATACGATATCACTTCTTAAATAAATGTCATAAAGACAGAGACAAAGATAAATGAAAAAGATTCCGGTACCAAGCCCAAAAAGTATGGCATACATGGCATCGGAAATAAATTGAGGAACATAGTTGTGTACGAGTGTGAGGGCAATCATGACAATCAAATAGAACAAAAAGGTATACAAAATATGAAGTTGTACTTTATTCTTATAGTAATAATACTTGTATATCTCAAATTGTCGCTGGTTTTCCTGTATATTTCCAACTGTAGCATCATGTCGTTTTTTAATGATATCATTTTCTAGTTTCATGGAATCATTGGTATATTTTTGATTGCGATACATGTCTGACGAATAATCATAGGTATCTCCCAACCGAGCTGCGTTGTCTTCTAATAAATCCAATGTAGCTGTGTGAGAAGTTAAATTGTCTGTTAATAACGCGGACATTGTATTTAATGCGCCTGCTCCGTCACCACCACCAACCGTGTCATGGAACTTGTCATCTAAATATTTATTTTCATCATCAGCATGTCTCCCAGACTTATTGGCACCATACAAATCATAATTGTACAATTGATCGTATAACGCTTGATTAAGATCATGTTGCGCATCCTTAGCATCTCTTATTGTATTTAATTGACTTGAATCAT
>MDTC01067105.1_pt1 | contig 19734 bp, 21 predicted proteins | sample 811181 | NCBI WGS metagenome assembly MDTC01 (sample SAMN05326644, study PRJNA326480) | marine metagenome | isolation source: seawater | place: Pacific Ocean: North | collected 2011 | reverse complement strand
CTGATAAATTTAAAAATAACAACCCTATAAAATATTTGTAATTTATTCGATAAAATATTATGTATTATCTATGGCAAAGTGCATGAAACACAAATATAATCAATACTTAGAAGACTCTATAAATAGCATTATCGATGAAGGTCGTTACAGAACATTCGCTAATATTACGAGGTCATGCGGTAATTATCCAAAAGCAACCCTCTATAATGATGATGGTTCGGAGCAGCAAATTACTGTCTGGTGCTCAAACGATTACCTTGGCATGGGGCAACATAAAGATATTATAAGCTCTATAAAAACTACTCTAGATACCGCTGGTGCTGGCTCAGGTGGGACACGTAATATATCAGGTACAACAAGTCAGCATGTATTATTAGAGCGGGAGATTGCATCTCTACATAAAAAGCAGGCAGCGCTTTTATTTACATCTGGATACGTTGCTAATGACGCGACGTTATCAACCCTCTCAAAAGTAATCCCAGATTTAGTTATGTTGTCGGATGAAAATAATCATGCTTCTATGATAGAAGGCATTCGTCACGGGGGTGCGTCAAAGATGATTTTCAAACATAATGATATGGCAGATTTAGAAGGTAAACTGAGGCTACTTGGAACTGAAAAAAATAAAATAATTGCTTTCGAATCAGTATATTCGATGGATGGCTACACTGCAAAGATTAAAGAAATTTGTGATCTTGCTGAAAAATATAATGCCTTAACATATATAGATGAAGTACATGCAGTCGGTATGTATGGTGAGAATGGAGCTGGTCTTGCGGAGCAAGCAAAGCAGATGAACAGAATTGATATAATTGAAGGAACTCTTGCAAAGGCATATGGATTAATGGGTGGTTACATTGCAGGCGACAAAGTAATGATCGATGCAATAAGATCATTTGCGCCGGGTTTTATCTTCACAACATCATTTCCACCCTCAATAGCCGCTGGGGCAAGAACAAGTATAAACCACCTCAAAAATTCTTCTCTTGAGAGAGATAAAATGCATCAAAGTGTATCAGTTATAAAGGATAAGCTTACACAAAGACAATTACCGGTAATCGATAATGACAGTCATATAATCCCAATTATTGTTGGTGACCCAGTTTTGACAAAGAAAGTAACAGATCAGTTGTTAAATGACTTTAGCATATATGTGCAGCCAATCAACTATCCAACAGTTCCGAAGGGTACCGAAAGGCTTCGAATAACCGTTAGCCCTCTTCATACTCTTGCAGATATTGATCATTTAGTTGAATCGCTTGATGTTATATGGAAAGACATGAATATTGCTCGTGCGGCGTAAAAAATAAATATTACAAATGGAGAAAAAATGAGAAACGATTTTTTAAATACAACAATAGCAGATAATGATTCTGAAGTTTCTGAAGTGATTGGTAAAGAGGGGGGAGAAAAAATTCGAAAAGATTTTTTCGATGCATCAATTTCAGATGTTGACCCAGAAGTATCCGAGTCGATCAGCAGAGAAATAAAGAGACAAAAATATGGTATTGAGTTAATAGCATCAGAGAATATTGTTTCAAGAGCTGTGTTGGAGGCCCAAGGTTCAATCCTGACTAATAAATACGCCGAGGGATACCCTCAAAAAAGATATTATGGTGGATGCATGTTTGTCGATGAAACAGAGCAGCTGGCAATAGATAGGGCAAAAGAGCTGTTCAAATGCTCCTATGCGAATGTTCAACCTCACTCAGGATCGCAAGCCAATCAAGCTGTGATGCTGGCTTTATTAAAGCCGGGTGATACTTTTATGGGAATGTCACTTGCTGCAGGCGGCCATCTCACACATGGTGCTACACCAAATTTATCAGGTAAATGGTTTGAAGCTATCCATTATGGCGTAAGAAAAGATGATGCACTCATTGATTTTGATGAAATTAGGAAACTTGCGCATGAAAAAAAACCAAAATTAATAATTGCAGGGGGCTCAGCGTATCCAAGAATCATTGATTTCAGTAAATTTAGGGAGATATGTGACGAGATTGGCGCCTACCTTCTTGTAGATATGGCCCATTTTTCAGGTTTAGTTGCTGGTCTTGCATATCCAAGCCCTTTTCCATATGCTGACATTGTCACGAGCACAACTCACAAGGTCCTTAGAGGTCCAAGGGGTGGTTTGATACTTGCAAATGATGAGGAAATTGGAAAAAAACTCAATTCAGCTATATTTCCAGGTCTTCAAGGCGGTCCAATGTGCCACATTATTGCTGCGAAGGCAGTTGCATTTCGAGAAGCTTTAACAAACGAATTTAAAGAATATGCTAAGCAGGTTGTCAATAACTCAATAGCTTTGGCAGAGTCAGTTAGATCTAGAGGTTTTGATATCGTATCTGGTGGTACTGAAACGCATTTATCTTTGGTTGATTTGAGGCCAAAAGAGCTAACCGGTAAGATTGCCGAGAAATCACTTGAGAACGCTGGGATTACATGTAATAAAAATGGTATTCCATTCGACCCTGAGTCGCCGTTCATTACGTCTGGTATTCGCCTTGGAACTCCAGCTGCTACATCACGTGGATTTAAAGAAGAAGAATTCAAGATGGTTGGCAATCTTATCGGCGATGTTTTAGAAGGATTATCAAGAAATAAGGAAGATAACAGCTTGACTGAAAAAGCAGTTCTCAAAAAAGTTGAGAAATTATGTGAAGAGTTTCCAATTTATCCATCATTATAGTAATTTTTTAAAATGAGATGTCCGTATTGCTCAAATAAAGAAACTCAGGTAAGGGACTCTAGGCCTTCAGAAGATAATTCAACAATAAGACGACGAAGAGTTTGTCCCGGTTGCGGTGGGAGATTTACCACTTTCGAGCGAGTTCAGCTGCGTGAACTCTATGTTCTGAAGAGAACTGGTCAAAAAGTTGTTTTTGATAGAGATAAACTGATGCGTTCGGTTCAAGTTGCAACAAGGAAAAGGCCTGTTGATATTGATAAATTAGAGCAAATGGTTTCAGGTATTGTGCGTCAACTTGAAAATCGTGGTGATACAATCATTAGCAGTGAACTCATTGGTACCTTGATCATGGAAGGACTCCGACAAATTGATGATGTATCCTATGTCAGATTTGCGTCTGTTTATAAAGATTTTCGTGAAGCGAAAGACTTTGAAGAGTTTCTAGAAGAAATCTCAGATGCCAATAAGTAAGCTCGGGTAGCCTAAAATCATGAATTATAATTCTACAGATATACGTTATATGCGATATGCTCTGCAGATTGCAAAAATAGGACAGGGTGAAACCTGGCCAAACCCAGCAGTTGGCTGTGTTATTGTTTCTAACTTTGACAGCAAAAAAGAGAAACCTGCAATTATCGGGACAGGTTACACAAATAAGGGTGGAGTGCCACACGCTGAAATAATGGCAATGAATTCCGTGAATAAAAATTTAGATGGGGCAACTATGTATGTTACATTGGAGCCATGCTGCCATATTGGAAAAAGTAAGCCTTGTACACAGGCAATAATTAAAAATAATCTAAAGCGTGTTGTTATCGCAATGGTAGACCCAAACCCTCTCGTAGCAGGAAAGGGCATCCAGGAATTAAGAAAGAATGGTATCGAGGTGATTGTTGGTTGTTGTGAGGGCGAAGCCGAAGAACAAAATTATGGTTTTATTCAGAGAATTACTCACAATATGCCACGGATCACAGCTAAGCTAGCGGTTACAGAAGATAATTTCATTTGTAGAAAAGATGATAAAAGAATAAAAATCACTAATGAGTCTGTTGATAAGTATGTGCACCTAATGAGGGCAAGACATGATGGAATCCTTATAGGAAATGGCACATATAAAAAAGATAATCCACAACTTACGGTGCGTTTGGATGGCTATAATACGAGCCTGCATCAGTTTTTGCTTTCATCAAATGGTGAGATTAAAGCAGATTCAAACTTATTTATCGAGAGACGGAATAATGACCTGACTATAATTACTAGCGATGAAACTAAACAATCAACTTTGGAAGGCTTGGAGGCGAATGGAATTAGAGTTTTAAGTGTAAAAAAAGATCTTAAATCAGGCCAACTTGACCTACATAATACTTTTGAAAATATTGCAAAAATCGGTATTAATAATCTGCTGGTTGAGCCTGGCGTAATACTTTTTGGAAGTCTTATAGAAAGCTCACTACCTGACGATATAATAATATTTAAGAGTCATGAGAGGCTGAAAGGATTCGGCTTAAAAGTTCCACAAATAAATCAACTACTGGAAGATAAGAATAGTAAGTATCAAAAAAACTATGAAAAGATCATTTTTGACACTACTATGTTTCATTACAAGAAAATCAAATAGGGGCCGAATGTTTACTGGTATAGTTATTGATGTTGGTATAATAAAAAGTATCAAAAAAGGGAAAAAAGAAATCGAGATGACGATTTATACCGAGAAGATTGCATCACTCAAGGAGGGTATGTCAATCTCATGTGCTGGCATATGCTTAACTGTAGTCAGTTATGAAAATTATGAGAGTGGATACCTGTTTAATGTATACATCTCAAATGAGACGCTATCCAAAACAACTCTGGCAAGCTATGAGGTTGGGGATCAAATAAATCTTGAAAATAGTCTTGCTTTAGGGGACGAAATGGATGGACATATTGTTCAAGGTCATGTTGACGGAGTTGCAGAAATTATAAAAATTGAACCAGATGGCGAGTCCTCAAGATTTACTTTCAGAGTTAAATCAGACCTCATCAGATTCATTGCGCCAAAAGGTTCAGTCGCTATGGATGGGACATCACTCACAGTTAATAATGTTGATGGTGACAAGTTTGATGTAAACTTAATACCCTATACATTAGATCATACAACTTGGAAAAATAACCGCAAAGGTGATGGAGTAAATATCGAAGTTGATATACTCTCAAGATATGTATTGAATGATAAGAGTAAGACAAAAGAAGTTTGGCATAAATGACAACAAAAAAAATACTGATTATTGATGCATATTATTATGACGAAGTGTCAACTAACTTATTGAATGGAATTAACTCTGCATTAAGAGATGAATTCAAAGATTTAAATTTGAATCCAGATTATATTGTTGTAGCGGGGGCATTGGAGATTCCTCAGGCAATAAATCTCATTCTGAAAAAAGTGAGCTATGACGGTGTAATTGCTGTAGGCTGTGTAATAAGGGGAGAAACGAGTCATTATGATATTGTTGCTGATAATTCTGCCCGAGGGATAATGGAGCTTTCATTCAAATATGGTATTCCAATAACAAATGCCATACTTACCGTAGATAATTACGATCAGGCAATCGCAAGGTCAAAAAATAGGGGGCAGCATGCGCTCAAGGCACTAATTGGTCTCATGAATATCGGCGCATAAATGTCTAAAAAATCAAAAAGTTTAACTCGATTGGTAATTGTTCAAGCTTTATATCAGATGGAGATGGCTGGAACTGATATAACAGACATTATAAATTCACTAGATGATAGATTAATATTTGATAATAATTTTGATTACCTCATCGGTGACATAAGCAAGAAACTACTCACAGAGATAATAAATGGAGTTGTCGATAACCAGAAGCATATAGATAGCATAATCAAAAAAAATCTAAGTATTAACTGGAAATTCAATCGGTTAGACAAGATCCTGAAAGCTATACTAAGAGGCGCTGTTTACGAGATATCATATAAATTAAATACTCCAACAAAAGTTATAATTAGTGAATATATAGATATCACCCACTCATTTTATTTTCAGAAAGAGCCTGAATTTGTAAATGCGATATTGGATAAAATTGCGGTAGTTGAGAGAGAGTCTGATGGATGAAAAGTTTATTATAAAAAAATATTTCATGCCTCTCGCAAACGGTAAAGACTCGCTACAACTTAAAGATGATGTTGCAAATATTGATGTTGCAGATGAAAAATATATCGTATCAAATCAAGACAGTTTAGTCATGGGTACACACTTTTTTAAAAGTGATGACCCTGCATATATTGCAAAGAAATCACTAAGGGTCAATATCTCTGACTTGATCTCTAAAGGCGTAAGACCCTATGGATATTTCCTATCTATTGCTATGGACGATACAATCGATGAGAATTGGATTAAATTATTTTCAAAAGGATTAGCCGAGGATCAAAAGAAATATAATCTAACTTTACTTGGCGGAGATACAGTTCTAGCACCAAATGGTTTATTTATAACTATTAATATGCTCAGCAGAACTAATGATACTATCATTAAAAGAAGTAGCGCGAGTTGTGGAGACAATATATATGTGACGGGTACAATTGGTAACAGCGCGATTGGTCTTTACTTATTAAAAAATAAAAATGACAATCTTGGTCTGGACTCGAAAGATAGGCAGAACCTGATACGTAAATATCATTTGCCAAATCCAAGACTCCAGACAATTCAGCTGATAAAAAATTTTGCGAGCTCGTCTATGGATACAACGGATGGCTTGATTAATGATCTTTTGGTCTTGGCAGGCGCTTCGGGCAGAGTATTCACAATAAAAAAAAGGTCAATTCCATACTCGGTAAGTACTAAAAAATTTCTGAATTCCTATGGCGACTGCGATATTGCTCTTTATGGTGGGGATGACTATGAGGTAATCTTTACCTCGCCAATGAAATTAGAGGATATGCTAAATGAGTATGCAAAAAAAATAAAGTTAAGAATTACAAAAATTGGAAAGGTTGGAAACTTATCAAATCACCCAAGGATTTATGATGAGAAACACGAAGAATTTAAGACGAGTAATTACAGTTTTAAACATTTTAAATAGCTAAAAGCTATTTATGTGGCTTAATTTCTTGCCAATAATTAAAAACTGCTTTAATTAAGAAATAACTCTAATAACAACTTTTTTTGAAAAATAATCTATTGAGGAAACAATGACTACATTAATAACGATAATTATCTTTTGTGGCCTGCTAGGAGTCGTTTATGGCGTATGGGCTAGTAAGTCGGTAATGGACGCAGATCCAGGTAATGAGAGAATGAGAGAGATTGCAAGTGCAATTCAAGAAGGTGCGGGGGCGTATCTAAAGAGGCAATATGCAACTATTTCTGTTGTTGGTGTAATTATATTTTTATTGGTTGCATACTTGTTGGATCCAATTGTAGCTGTTGGTTTTGCAATTGGTGCTATTTTGTCTGGCATTGCAGGGTTTGTCGGAATGCTAATATCAGTAAGGGCAAATGTGCGAACTGCACAAGCGGCATCGGAGGATCTCTCAAAGGGTTTGTCGATAGCATTTAAGGCTGGTTCTGTGACGGGTATGTTAGTGGCAGCGCTTGCATTGCTAGCTGTTAGTGTATATTTCTTTATTTTAACAAATATGCTTAATCATTCCTACGATAGTAGAGTCATAATTGACGCCCTCGTTGCCCTAGGATTTGGCGCGTCTTTAATTTCAATTTTTGCAAGGCTCGGTGGTGGAATTTTTACAAAAGGTGCCGATGTAGGCGGTGATTTAGTTGGTAAGGTTGAAGCGGGGATTCCAGAGGATGATCCAAGAAATCCTGCTACAATAGCAGATAATGTTGGCGATAATGTTGGTGACTGTGCTGGCATGGCTGCGGATCTTTTTGAAACATACGCAGTCACAATTGTGGCAACTATGGTTTTAGCGTCCATTTACTTCTCAAGTTCGGTTTACTTTGAACAGATCATGCTGTACCCTCTTGCAATTGGTGCTACATGTATCTTAACTTCTATTGTGGGAACTTTCTTTGTAAAACTTGGCAAAAATAGGTCAATAATGGGCGCCTTATACAAAGGTTTTTTTGTCACAGGCGCTCTATCACTTATTCTTTTATGGCCTCTCACAAATAACCTGATTGGTATGGAGACTGTTATTGAGACGTCATTTATCAAGTTCTCTGGTATGGATATGTTTCTGTGTGGTGTTTCAGGGCTGGCAGTTACAACACTTATTATTGTAATAACAGAATATTACACAGGTACAAATTATCGACCTGTTAAATCAGTTGCTGCGGCATCTGTTACGGGACACGGGACTAACGTTATCCAAGGGTTGGCAATGTCACTCGAAGCAACAGCGCTACCTTCAATAGTTATCATTGCTGGGATAATAGTCACATATAGTTTGGCAGGTCTTTTTGGTATTGCAATTGCTGTAACTACAATGCTTGCTCTTGCCGGAGTTGTTGTAGCGCTTGATGCATTTGGGCCGGTTACAGATAATGCAGGTGGTATTGCAGAAATGGCAGATCTTCCAGAAGAGGTAAGGAATACAACTGATGCTCTCGATGCGGTAGGTAATACAACAAAAGCAGTTACAAAGGGTTATGCAATCGGTTCTGCCGGTTTAGGCGCACTTGTGTTATTTGCGGCATATACAGAAGATTTGAGTTATTTTGCGGCTAATTCTGATCAATACTCATACTTTGAAGGAATTAATTTAGATTTTGGTTTATCCAATCCATATGTTGTGGTCGGATTGCTTCTAGGAGGTCTTATGCCATATCTTTTTGGTGCCATGGGCATGACAGCAGTTGGTCGAGCTGCCTCTTCAGTGGTGGAAGAAGTCCGACGTCAATTCAAAGAAGACAAAGGAATTTTAAAAGGTACTTCAAAACCAAACTATGCGAGGGCAGTGGATATGCTAACTAAGTCTGCCATAAAGGAAATGATTGTACCATCGATGCTGCCAGTTTTGGCGCCCGTTCTTTGTTTCTTTATTATTAATATGATTGATGGAAAGTCTTCTGCTTTTTCTGCACTTGGTGCGATGCTCTTGGGTACTATCATTACAGGTCTTTTCTTGGCAATTTCAATGACTGCGGGAGGAGGTGCATGGGATAATGCGAAAAAACTCATTGAAGATGGACAATTTGGTGGTAAGGGGTCAGAGGCTCATAAAGCATCAGTGACAGGAGATACAGTTGGCGATCCATACAAGGATACTGCGGGCCCAGCAATTAATCCTATGATTAAGATCACAAATATAGTTGCTTTACTACTTCTTGCCATTTTGGCGCACTAAGATATACAGGTACTTTAAAAAATAGAGCCGGCAATAGCTTCTGAACTTGTATATCTCCCACTAGTGTCAAACAAGTCCTGAAGTATTGTTGCTTGCGTGCCCCCCGGTACAGTTTTTTCAGATTTGTAGTCAACAACCTTCCCATCCCTTAATGCGTATTCCTCAATCGTTGCAACTAACTCATCTTGGCCAAATCCAATGACAACTACCGTTCTCTCAATTTCTCTCGGTGTTAGAAATGCATATTTATAGAATTTATTTGAAATGTAGTAAAATTTGTCACCATTATTCTGAGACGTTGTCGACGGAGAGCCCATCAATGAGAGAACATCAATTTTTGCCATGCCCTCAGATAGCTTTTCTTGCGATCCTTCATTAAAGATATAACCTCTTTTTTCAATTTGGGTTGAGCATGATGATATATTCAACAATAGTAATATAAGTAATAATTTTTTCATATGTTGCACTTTAAAAAAAAATAAAAGTTGTTACTAATTAATATATAGATTATGAAAGACATTAACAGATGATTTTTTCTAAAAGAGATAAAGATATACATTTCGATTTATATTACAAAATTGTGAATATTTCTCGCGATAAAGGTTTTTATTCTAAATGTAAAGTACCAGATACAACAGATGGAAGATTCGAGATACTATTATTACATCTTATCGTTTTGCTCCGAAAATTAAAAAAAGATGGGAAAGAGCACCTTTCTCAGTCTATTGTAGATTTGATGTTCTCATCAATAGATCTCTCATTTAGGGAAGAAGGAGTTGGTGATTTATCAATCCCAAAAAAGATGAAAAAAGTGGGTATGGTTTTTTATGGTCGATCAACATCATTAGAAGACATCATGGATACACCGGATGTATTGAAGAAGAAAAATCTACTTGGTGACTACTTTTTAAGAAATGCATTTTCTTCAGATACCTTATATGAGAAAAATGCTGATGAATTATCAAAATACACGATTGCGTTTGAAGAGCTTATTGAGAAAGTAGGCATAGAAGAAATACCAAAGCTTGATATTCAGGGTATTTAAGGGACGACCACTATCGATTATTAATTTTATTTTAAATAAATCATTGTTAAAACTGGTGTATGTTTAGTAAATCATTTATGGTTAATTATGTCTAATCAGGTAAACATAGCAGTTGATTGCATGGGTGGCGATGACGATGCTTCTTTCGTCCTACCGGGTTTATTACTAACTTTAAAAAAATATCCAAACGTTAGGTTTCAACTATTTGGTGATGAAGAGATCATTAGATCAAGGATCTCCCAATACAATGCACTGGAGCATGTATCTAAGATCATTCATTGTGACACATTCGTAAAAATGGATGAAAAACCGTCGGTTGCAATAAAAAATGGTCGTGGAAAATCAAGCATCTGGGTTGCTATTGAAACTTTAAAGCAAGGTAATGCAGACTTTATGATTTCTGCTGGTAATACAGGGGCGCTTATGGCAATGTCAACCCTAATCCTGAAGACAATCTCGAAAATCCAAAGGCCAGCTATTGCAGCGATCTGGCCAACCATCGATGGAGAAACTATTGTTTTAGATATTGGTGCCACAATCGGATTCAATAAAAAACAGCTAATTGATTTTTCGATTTTAGGAGCGTCTATGGCGCAAGTTATATTAGATGTTAAACAGCCAACGTTGTCGCTGCTAAATATAGGTGAAGAAGAGATTAAAGGTTTGGATGAAATTAAGGCATCGCATGAAATGTTAAAATCTACAGAGTATTTTTTTAGATACAAAGGTTTTATTGAGGGGAATCAGATTGGCAGAGGTTTTTCCGACGTTGTAGTTACGGATGGCTTTACGGGAAATGTAGCATTAAAGACAGCAGAAGGTACAGCAAGTCAGATTTCACAATATTTCAAAGAATCAATAAACAGATCAATAATGGCCAAGGTCGGCTATATTTTTGCCGCAAATGCTTTCAGATCACTAAAAGAAAAAATGAATCCAAGTAGGTTAAATGGTGGAGTTTTTCTCGGCCTGAATGGTATAGTAATAAAAAGCCATGGGAAAACTGATCCGATTGGATTTTCTTCAGCTGTTGATTTGGGCATTGATATGCACAAGGCAGCACTCATAGATAAGATAAAGACTAATATTAGGGTTACTGAAAAGGATGTGAATATTGATTAATACAATAATTAAGGGTGTTGGTATGTATTTGCCGGAGAAGGTTTTAACAAATGATGATATTTCAGAATTTGTTGATACTAGCCACGAGTGGATTTTTGAGAGAACTGGTATAAGACAAAGACATATTGCATCAAAGGATCAAATGACTTCGGACCTTGCCTATATGTCAGCCCTCGATGCTATCCAAGATGCTAATATTAACGCAGCAGATATAGATCTTATAATATTAGCAACCTCTACCCCCGACCAGATCTTTCCATCCACTGCAGTAAAATTACAGGACATGCTAAATATTAGAGGCGGTGCAGCATTTGACATTCATGCAGTATGCAGTGGTTTCATCTACGCTTTGTCTACGGCTGATAATTTTATTAAGAGCGGTAAGTACAAGAGAATACTAGTCGTTGGCTCAGAAGTTTATTCCAGAATACTTAACTGGAAGGATAGAGCGACCTGTGTTCTCTTTGGTGATGCATCAGGTGCTTTCGTTCTAGAAGGGCAGAATAATGACGATATCAGATCAGGTGTTATCGACTCTGTCGTTAGGTCAGATGGGCAATATCGGAGCAAGTTATATTGTGATGGGGGTCCATCAATGCATTCAAGTGCTGATAATTTCATAAATATGGACGGAAAAGAAGTATACAAACATGCAGTGGAGAAGCAGACTTCAATTGTTGAAGAATTATTAGACTCGGCAGGACTTGGAATTGAGTCTATCGATTGGTTTGTTCCGCATCAAGCTAACCTTAGAATACTTCAGACAACCGCTAAAAAGCTAAAAATTGAAGAAGAGAAGATTATTGTCACGGTTGACAAACACGCCAATACATCATCCGCGTCAATACCGGTAGCTATGACGACTGCCATAAGAGAGAATAAAATAAAAAGGGGAGATATGTTACTGCTTGAGGCCTTCGGCGCCGGGTTTACATGGGGTGCGGTACTTCTAAGATATTAAAAAAATGATTCTCACAGTTGACTGTGAGCTTTATCTAGCTTAAAAATATTACTAGGGAAAAAAATGACTGATAAAACATTAACAAGATTAGGGATATGCGAAGCAATATATAGACAGATAGGTCTATCTAGAAAAGACTCTCTCGATATTGTACAAAATATATTAGAAAAAAAAGCGCATTCGCTCTCTAATGGAAACGATATAAAGTTATCATCCTTTGGCAGCTTTCTCATAAAAAGAAAAAAATCAAGAATGGGTAGAAATCCAAAGACTAAAATAGAAGCTGTTATAAGTGAAAGAAATGTTGTTATCTTTAGACCTAGTATGCAATTAAAAAATAAAATTAATACAGATTAATAAAGTTATAATAATGAATGAAAAAACAGAAGACGCATTCAAAACAATTAGTGAAGTTTCAGGGGAATTAAATATCCCTCAACACGTATTAAGATTTTGGGAAAAAAAATTCAAACATATTAAACCTATGACGCGTGGGGGAGGTCGAAGACTATATCGTCCAGAAGACGTAGAACTTTTAAAAGCAATTCATAATCTATTATATACGGAGATGTATACCATAAGTGGTGTGCAAAAAATCTTTAAAGATAAAGGAAAAAACTTTATTTTGGATAGTGGTGGCACCAGAGAAAACAAAAATACTGTTGATCAGACGAATAAGGGTAAAAGTGAAATTCATAATCATACCGCTGATTTATTTAGCAGTCAGAATCCAGAGCGGCTTGGGTCAGAATTTAAGATATTTCTAAACGACTCAATATCTGAATTGGAATCATTAAAAGAAATATTGCAAAGAAGTTATAATTAATTACCTCGCTTCAATATTAGCATAATCGGAACAATCCACAATACGCCAATAAGCATATAAAATAAGATTTCAACTAAAATATTATTTAGCTCTAAAACAAAAACACCAATTCGCATTGAAATTAGAATATATATAAATAAATATATTAATAACATCATCGTATAGATTATTTTTCGGAAATTATTCATATCTTTTATCAATTAAACTAAAATATAATGATAATCAATGTAGATAAAAATATAAATCAAAATATCAAAAATGCTGATGTTTCCCTGTGGTTAATAGTTACGATATTTACGCTTATATCTTTGATAATTATTGGGGGCATAACACGTCTCACAGAGTCAGGGCTCTCAATTACAGAATGGCAACCAATTTCAGGAATTTTCTTCCCATTATCAGAGGCATCTTGGCAAAATGAGTTTGATAAATATAAGCAGATACCAGAATTTTTTTTAGTTAATTCTTCGATGACGCTTGCCGAGTTTAAAGTCATATATTTTTGGGAGTGGTTTCATAGGTCTTTAGCAAGATTCCTTGGGTTAGTTTTTTTTATACCTTATCTATACTTCCTATTTAGAAAAAAATTTTCAAAAAAAGAGAAAACCTATCTTCCATTTATTTTGCTTATGGGTGTTGCGCAAGCATTCGTTGGTTGGTATATGGTGCAGAGTGGTCTTGTTGAAAATATTAATGTAAGCCAATACAGGCTTGCAACACATCTCACGATTGCATTTCTTATTTTGGGGAGTCTATTTCTTTTATATCTATTAAGAACGGAGAATGTAGTTTATTTAGAAAATAGACCAACATTATTTCTGAAAATATCATCTTTTACCTTACTTATTTTAACATTCATTCAGATTATTCTTGGCGCATTTATGTCTGGAACTCGCTCGGGTTTAACATATAATACCTGGCCATTGATAGATGGTGAGTTTATACCAGATGGTCTTTTTTCAATATCAGTTTGGTATCTAAATTTTTTTGAAAATCCACTTACAATTCATTTTGATCATAGGATGTTGGCATACGCTTTATGCTTAATTTTACTTATTCAATTCATACACATTAACAAAAGATTTTCAGGTACAGCCTATAAGAGCTCCTCATTACATCTCTTGGCCATAATGCTCTATCAGGTTATAGTTGGTATTATTGCTGTTATGTATCAAGTTCCAATTATAATTGGAGTTTTACACCAGTTAGGCGCAGTACTTTTATTTTTAGGAGTACTGCGCCATTTCTATTTGATAACTTACTGCCAGTTTACACTTTTGAGAGAGCCTGCTCTAAATCACCGATAATATCAGAGATATCCTCGATCCCAACAGACAGTCTTACAACGTCTTTAGATGCCCCAGCAAGCTCTTGCTGTTCATCGGTAAGTTGACTATGTGTTGTAGATGATGGGTGTATTATAAGGCTTTTGGCATCACCAATATTTGCTAAATGACTGAATAAGTTTACCTCGTTAACAAGCTTTACACCTGCATCGTATCCACCTTTCAATCCAAATGTAAATACCGCACCAGTTCCATTAGGGCAATATTTGTCTGCGTGTTTACGATAATCACTGCTGGGGAGCCCAGCATAGTTAACCCACGCAACTTTATCATGCTTTTCAAGGTATTTTGCGACTTCCAATGCGTTATTTGAATGTTGTTTCATGCGTAACGCGACTGTTTCTATCCCGTTAAGGATTAGAAATGCATTAAATGGTGATATAGCCGGTCCAAGATCTCTTAATGATAGAAATCTACACGCAATAGCATAAGATAATCCCATTCCACCAAATGTCTCATGGAAATTTAGACCGTGATAACTTGGATGTGGCTGACTTAGATCAGGATACTTGTCATCTTTGGACCAGTCAAAGTCACCTCCGTCCACTATTATGCCACCAATAGAATTACCCTGTCCACCAAGAAACTTTGTAAGCGAGTGAACAACAATATTCGCACCAAAATCTAGGGGTCTACAAAGATATGGTGTAGCCATTGTATTGTCTACAATTAGCGGTAAGTGGTGCTCCTCTGCAACTTTTGCAATTGCCTCAATATCTGTAATAATACCACCAGGGTTAGCTATGGACTCAATAAATATTGCTTTTGTTTTATCATTTATCTTTGATTTATAATCATCGACATCATTTGCCTCTGCCCAAGAAACATTCCAATCAAATTTTTTGAATGAATGGTTAAATTGGTTTATTGATCCACCGTATAGTTTATTAGAAGCAATAAATTCATCACCTGCACACATTAGGGGATGCAATGCTATTAGTTGGGCAGCATGGCCAGATGCAAGTGCAAGAGCGCCCTTACCACCTTCCAATTCAGCTACACGTTTTTCAAGAACATCTTGTGTTGGATTCATGATCCTTGTGTATATATTTCCAAATGCTCGGCCTGCAAATAGGTCAGCTGCGTGATCTGTGTTCTCAAACACATAAGAGCTTGTTTGATATATAGGTGTAGCTCTCGCACCGGTTGCAGGGTCTGGTTGTGCACCAGAATGAATTGCAAGAGTATTAAAACCTGTTTTTTCGCTCATTTTATAATCTCCCTAAAATTTTTTAAACTGTAAAGCGTATGTTCAACCTAACATATATACAACAGTCTTTATTTTTATCTTTTTAAATTAAAATGTTAAAATATTCTAAATTAATGTTATTTGGTAGCATTATTTGTCAAAAAACAAAATTTAATCGACCTTTAACGAAGTGTGCATCAAAAATCCTATGCAACGTAGCAGATTTTGTCAGCTATCATAGTAGTTATTATGTGGTATTAAATTACCACATTCGTAATGCATTGATTTAAAATGAAAAAAATGTAAAAAAAAATTGACATTAGTCATAATTACTATATTTAATCCATATTACAGATTTTAATGTGAAAATGAATACTTACAATATTAAACAAAGTGAAGTAAAGAAAGATTGGATCCTGATTGATGCGGATGGACTAGTCTTAGGTCGTTTAGCTACACATATTGCCGCCATACTGAGAGGTAAAAATAAACCGATCTTTACTCCACACGTTGACTGTGGCGACAACGTAATCGTTATTAATGCCGAGAAGGTTCATCTCACCGGACTAAAAAGGGATAAAAAAACTTACTATTGGCATACAGGTTATCCTGGCGGTATAAAAAGCAGAACTGCATCTGATATCTTGGACGGTAAGTTTCCTGAGAGGGTAATCATTAAAGCTGTACAAAGAATGTTACCCGGAGGGCCACTCTCAAGAAGACAGTTGAAAAACTTAAAAGTATATTCGGGTAGTGAACATCCGCATGAGGCCCAACGGCCAAAAACTGATGGTTTTGCTGATCGAAATCCAAAAAATACAAGGAGGGCTTAGCATGGCTGCTGAAAATAACCTTGAAACATTAGATACCGAGAATCAGGAAATTGCGAACACCTTCCCTGATAATGAACCTTCCGTTGTATATGAGAAGAAAGTCGACAATCTTGGTCGCGCTTACGCAACTGGTAAAAGAAAAAATGCAGTTGCAAGGGTTTGGATCAAGCCTGGCAGTGGCAAGGTTACAGTGAATGGCAAAGAATTTGAAACATTTTTTGCAAGACCAGTTTTAAGGATGATTGTTCAACAACCCCTCGATGCAACTGATAATACAGGTAGTTTCGACATATACTGTACAGTTTCAGGGGGCGGGTTATCTGGTCAAGCCGGCGCAATACGGCATGGTATTTCAAAAGCACTTTTAAATTTTGAACCCCAGAATAGGGCTGCGCTTAAATCTGGCGGTTTTCTGACACGTGACTCAAGAGTTGTTGAACGAAAAAAATACGGAAGAGCTAAAGCAAGAAAAAGCTTCCAATTCTCAAAAAGATAAGTCATCTACAATACTCTTCAGCAAAAATATCATATGTGATATAATTTACATGATAATTGTAAATTCTAAACAACTTAGTTAAGGTAAACAATGGCAACAAAAGACATTAATGTTGGAGTCATAGGGGCATCAGGTTACACTGGGTCAGATCTGATAAGGATGCTCTCGGACCACCCGAAGACTGATTTGAAATATGTTTCAGCAAATAATCATGCAGGAAAGAGAATTGGTGAAATATATCCCTATTTGAATAGGAAAGTAGATCTATTCCTTGAAAAATGGGAAGATATAAATTGGTCTGGTGTCGATGTGATTTTTAGCTGCCTGCCTCATGGCATCTTTCATGAGGTATTTCAACAGTTACCAGCAGAAAAGATAATAATTGATTTATCTGCTGACTTCCGGCTATCGAGCGCCAAAGATTATGCATATTGGTATAATTTCGAACATAAATCCATAAAAGAGTTAAACCAATTTGTCTACGGTCTAACAGAACTTAATCGAACAAAAATAAGAAAATCACGGATGGTTGCCTGCCCAGGTTGCTATCCGACAGCAACATTGCTGGCGTTATATCCACTTATCGCTGATGATTTAATAGACCTGAATCATATAAGTATTGATGCAAAGTCTGGCGTTAGTGGCGCCGGCAGGAGCCCAAAAAGAGACTTACTTTTTAGTGAGATTTCTGAGTCCTTTAGGCCTTATTCTGTAACTGGACATAGACATATTATAGAAATTGAGCAACAATTAATGCTTCTTTCAAAAAATGATATAAAGATTAATTTTATACCACATTTAGTTCCGATGAATAGGGGTGAGCTTGTAACATCGCATGTTAGGTTAAATAAGGATATTGAATTAAATGAAATTATTAAAATCTATCAGTCTAAATATAGAAATGATAATTTTATAAATATAATGAGCAACGGTAATGTGCCAAATACGATAAATGTTAGGGGAACAAATAATTGTGATATTGCTGTGATACCTGGTAGAGTTGCCCAAACTTTGATAATTATCTCAGCGATCGATAATTTGGTCAAAGGCTCAAGTGGACAGGCAATACAGAATATGAACCTTATCCATGGATGGCCAGAAGAACTTGGCTTAGGTCAAATATCTATATTTCCTTGATTTTAGGTGTATATGTATTAAAAATTATTATCATAGAATTTTTCAGGTTTAATTATTATTTATAGAAAATGAGTACAGAATTTCACAGAATTAAGCAGCTCCCACCATATGTTTTTGAGAGCGTTAACAAATTAAAGGCAAATTACCGTGCACGTGGTGACGATATAATTGACCTTGGTATGGGTAACCCTGATATGGCAACCCCCAGTCATATTAGAGATAAGTTAATTGAAACTGTAAATAAACCCAAGACGAATAGATATAGCGCTTCAAAGGGTATATCAGGTCTGCTTAGGGCTCAAGCCAAATACTATGGCAGGAGATTTGGTGTAAAGTTGAAACCTGAAAGTGAAATTGTTGCAACGCTGGGGTCGAAAGAGGGGTTTGCAAATATTGCACAAGCCATTACCGCGCCAGGCGATGTAATCCTAGCCCCAAACCCTACATATCCAATTCACCAGTTTGGCTTCATAATATCTGGCGGAGTGATAAAAAATATGCCCGCAACCCCTGATGAAAATTTTTTAAGGTGCCTTGAAAAAGAAGTCGTAAAATCAAAACCAAAACCGAAGGTTCTGGTTGTAAATTATCCGTCAAATCCAACAGCTCTACATGCAAGTCTGGACTTCTATAAAGACATTGTATCATTTTGTAAAAAATATGAATTAATTATTTTATCAGATCTTGCTTATTCAGAAATCTATTTTGATACGGATCCACCTCCATCAATATTGCAAGTAAACGGTGCTAAATCTATTTCCGTTGAATTCACCTCAATGTCTAAAACCTATGCAATGCCAGGGTGGAGGATTGGTTTTGCCGTTGGTAATGAGAGGATTATTTCTGCATTAATCAGAGTGAAATCGTATCTTGATTATGGAGCCTTTACACCTATTCAAGTTGCCGCAGCCGCAGCCTTAAATGGAAATCAAGATTGTGTGAACGAAATACGGCAATGCTACAAGAGCCGACGTGATACGCTGATAAAATCATTTTCAAATGCGGGTTGGGAAATACCATCACCGCCTTCATCTATGTTCGCATGGGCACCAATACCTGAGAAATATAAGAAATATGGTTCAGTTGAATTTTCAAAAATTTTACTAAAAAAAACAAAAGTGGCTGTCTCACCGGGTATTGGATTTGGAAGTGAAGGTGAGGGGTTTCTCAGAATTGCATTAGTTGAAAATGAGCATCGTATTCGTCAGGCTGCAAGAAATATAAAGAAAAATTTGTTTAGTGATATTTAGGTTTTAGTTACTATGGTTGATGTTAGGGTTGGGATTATTGGACTAGGTAGCGTCGGCCAAGGTGTTGTTAAGATACTAAGTGATAATATTTCACTAATTCAAAAAAAAACAAACGCAAAAATTAGCATAATTGGCGTCTCTGGAAAAAATAAAAAGAAACAGAGGGAAGTACAAATCAATAGATATCAATGGTTTGATAATCCAATATCTTTGGCTGTGAATGAGGATGCTGACATAATTATTGAGCTTATCGGTGGAGAAGATGGGATTGCGCTCGAGGTTGTTGAGAGCGCACTAAAGGCTGGGAAGAATGTAATCACTGCCAACAAAGCCCTCATAGCAAAGAATGGTAACTATCTATTGGAGCTTGCCGAAAAAAATGGTGCAAAATTGTTATTCGAAGCTGCAATTGCAGGTTCAATTCCCATTGTTAAGACACTAAAAGAGAGCGTTGCATCAAATACAATATCCGCAATTTATGGCATATTAAATGGGACTTGTAATTACATTTTAACCTCTATGGAAAAGGAAGGT